>Ga0209755_10000833_pt1 | contig 52852 bp, 45 predicted proteins | sample TergutCo191P1_FD_187301 | JGI IMG/M metagenome (GOLD analysis project Ga0209755, IMG submission 187301) | Cornitermes sp. P1 segment gut microbial communities from Petit-Saut dam, French Guiana - Co191P1 (SPAdes) (version 2) | ecosystem: Host-associated > Arthropoda: Insects > Digestive system...
ATCACCATTTGCCTTTTCTATCCAAGGCAGAATATATGCCATATCAACCATACAACAATATCCCTTCTCTTGCAATTTTTCGTTCCATGGTTGGACCATTTTTCAGCCAAAGATATCTGCTTTTTTTTGTGCTAATAATATCTACGGGCATTGTTTTAACATCACAAATTGCATTCATAATTTCTATCGAAGCGTCAATTTCACGCATCTCTACCTCATCCTTCAGCACCACATACAAATCCAAATCAGAATCCTTGTGAGGTGTGCCGTAAGCATAAGAGCCAAACAGATAAATTTGCTCCACAGGTATGGCATTAATGATGAGTTCTTTAAGTTTATCTAGTTCTGCCTGAACCGCTGAATCCATACAGTCATTATAATACCGTCAAAATCAAAAAACAACCCGATAGAATAATTGGGATACTATTTTGTATTAAACTGTCAGATCCGCCAAACACCGCTGTCCGGCGAATCATCCAGCTCTCTCTACGCTTCCGCAGCCCACAATCCATGCAGGTTGCAGTACGCGTAAACGGTAACGGGTCCGCCGCTGACGGCAAAGTCAACGGATGGAGCGCTTGTCGGCTGTAATGCAACGCGCTGGGTTTTGTTTTCTTCCGCGGCGATGATCCATGCGATGTGGTGCTCCGCGGTCATTGGGTGGGCGACGCTGCCTACTGTTACTTTTAGCGTGTTTCCTTCGCGTGCCGCTGCTGGGACGTGCTTTTCGTGTGCGCCGTCGGATGTGTTTGGTTTCAGTTCCTGCATTTTTTCGCCGCAGCAGATTACGGCGGGTCCGGCGTTGTGGACGTAGGTAATGATGTTTCCGCAGCGGCTGCATTTGTAAAAAATTCTTTCGTTTTTCATAGTGATAATTCCTCTCTTTATAATCAATTTTCATTTTAATTATAAATCAGTTTTTCGATAAAATCATTAAATTTCACCTGATCAACGGCATAATAATAATTAAATAATAACTAAAACCTTGATTTTGTCCAAATTTAATGATAATATAATACACAAACATCGTATATTTACTCGAAGGAGTCATAAATGCAGAAAACCGTTTTCGTGGTAGACGATAATGATATTAATCTGACCATAGCGAGAGAAGTGCTGAAAGCTCAATACAGGGTGATGACCTTGCCCTCGGCGGCAAAAATGTTCGCGCTTATTGAAAAAGTTGTCCCCGATATTATTTTACTGGATATTGAAATGCCGGAAATGGACGGCTTTGGAGCGTTAAAGCGTTTAAAGAATAATGCCGCGTTGGCTGATATTCCCGTTATTTTTCTTACCGCAATGACGGACTCCGATGTGGAAGCGCGCGGTTTTCAGCTTGGCGTAATTGATTTTATTACAAAACCGTTTTCGCCGCCTGTATTGATAAACCGCATTATGAAGCATCTTGATATCGATGAAATTATCCGTGAACGAACTGCGCTTCTTCATCAAAAAACACTCCAGCTTCAAAAACTGCAAAACAGTATGGTTCTTGTTATTGCAGATATGGTCGAAAACCGCGATAAAGGAACAGGTAATCATGTTGAGCGCACAACAACATATATAAGAATTTTAATCGATGCGATGATTTCGCATAATGTTTACGCCAAAGAATTATCAGCAATGGATTTAGATATGCTCTGCTCTTCCGCGCGTTTGCATGACGTAGGCAAGGTTGTTATTCCTGACGCGATTCTTAACAAACCCGGAAAATTAACCAATGAAGAATATGAAATAATGAAAACTCACGCGTTCGAAGGCGAGCGTATTATCGGTCAAATGGCTTCGCACACGGGAAGCGATGTTGAATTCCTTACCAACGCAAAATTGTTCGCGGGCTACCATCATGAACGCTGGGACGGAAGGGGTTATCCGCGCGGACTGGACAGGCTGAATATTCCGCTGCAGGGGCGCATGATGGCGGTTGTCGATGTTTACGACGCGCTTGTTTCAAGACGCCCTTACAAAGAGCCGTTTACTTCAGCGGAAGCTGTAAAAATTATTATGGACAGCTCAGGCGAGATGTTCGATCCGTTAATTGTAGAAGTTTTTAACGAGGTAAAAGAACTGTTCGAAGCTGCCGTAGTTTAATAATAAAAAAAATCCCGCCGAAACTGACGGGATTAATCTACATTAGACCTTTACGTCTATCTGCATCTGCAGCCATCTCTGCCATGCGCGTTTTTTCTGCCATGAGAGAAATTATTACGATCAGGTCTGTTTCCCTGCCTGTCATTTCGGTTATTAAAGTTCTTATTCTGAAAATTCTGTCCCTGCGCCGGAATATTAAAATCGTAGGCTTTGCCGTCAATATTCACTTTTGAAGGCTGAATCATATTTCTGAATCCGCGGCCTTCTACAGTTACCTTCGCGCCTTCTTTAAGTCCGCCGATAAAACCAATGTAACGATTCAGCATCGGAACAAGATATACATCTGTGCCGCTTTCCACCGCGACAAAACCTTTTTCCAGTTTTAATGTCCCTTCTACTGTTACATTATTCGCCTGCGGACGATTGGGCGCTTCCCGATGATTCTGCGCTTCAGGGCGGTTATTTCTCTCCTGCTGCGCGTCTCTTATCGGCTGAGCGAAAATTGAACCCGCTGCCAAAGCGATAATAACTAACGAAATTGTTAACCTCTTCATATAAACCTCCATGGTTAATAGTTTCTGAATTTATAACCAAAAATTATCAAATGTGTTACACTTTAACACATGAAAAAATTCCTGTTTTTTAATAATAAAATCTGTAACCTTTTTATCGCAGAGGAAGATGAAAAAATTTGCACTGTCTCTTTTAAAAAAGATAAAATACCGGACGATTTTACAAAAGGAGAAAGTCCATTACTAAAAGAAGCGATAAAACAACTCAGCGAATATTTCGGCAAAAAACGAAAAATATTTGATTTACCTCTTTCCCTGCATGGCACTGAATTTCAAATCAAAGTATGGGAGGAACTGCGGAAGATTCCCTTCGGCGAAACATACAGTTACGCAAAGCTGGCGGCGGCGATTGGAAATCCAAAAGCATGCCGCGCGGTCGGCATGGCGAATAATAAGAATCCGATTGCTATTATTATTCCATGCCACAGAGTAATAGGAAGAGACGGCAGCCTAACAGGCTATGCGGGCGGTTTGGAAATTAAAAAAAATTTATTAGAGCTGGAGAATAATTAACTGTGCTGCGCGGCCAGTATTATTAAAGAAGCAAATAAGGCGACAGCTAACGTAATAATATAAACGACAAGCGCCGCGGTAAAGCCAAGACTCAGTATGAGCCAAATGCCCATTGTGTTAAGTACTGAACAGTACAGATTTACAAATCCGTGGAAAACAAACGGCAAAACAGGAAGCAAAAGGACAAAAAGGTAACGGGGTTTTGCCTGCGCGCGGTAACGCCACGCGATAACAATTACAATTATCGACATCGGCAGGAAAAATAACGCCGAGCCAAGCCGGTTTAAAATTTCCGCCTGGAAAATCTGATAAACATATCCCGCGTTATCCAGTTTTTTTGAAGCGTCATAAAGTTCGTTCATTTTAAGATTTACAAGACCGCGGCGGACGCTGGAAATAAGTATAAATTCTTCATAGCTCACATCCAAAAAGATTGCGCCTGTCTGAGAACTTCCCAAATGCCATTCGCTTTGGTAACCTTTATCTTTGTTTGAACGGTCAAGCGCGTGCGTTAAAATTAATACCTGCTGTTTTCCGCCGATTGTTACAGGAACCAGTTTTGCATAACGCGAGACTGCGTTTGCTTTAGGATTCATTAACTGATCCAGCTCCATATACTCAAAACCTATGCCGTATGCTACATCGTCGGATGAAGTCAGGCTGTTAAAACGCACAACAGCTCTGCCGGGCAGCCCGCTGCCAATTCCGCTCGGCAGGGAAAAAATAGCGCCGTTTAATATTTCTCCGAGAGATAATTCCATTTCGTCAATAAAAAACGCAGTTTCCTTCGCGTTCCTCTCGCTGACGACAATATAATTTTTCGCGTCGGGATCATCCGGCGTATATGAAAGCAATTCCTGAAAAATATAAAACGCGCGTATCCAGTCTCCCGATTCCATTGCCTGATAGCCGGAAAGTTTTAAATTGTACAGTTCGTACAGACGTTTTTCTATAGCATTCGGCGCCAGAGAAGCGATTATATTCCAGGCTTCGCTCGCGAGGCGCGCCGCGCTCGCCGCTTCAGGGCTGCCCCGAATTGCTAATCTTGTTCCAAGAACCGCAAGCCAATGCGCGTCAAAATAACGCATTTCTTCAAAGGCGGTATTGCTCATGGCAATAGCCTCAGCCGCGTCCAGCGGATTCTGAGTTTCAGATAACGGAACAATTTCCGCGCGCCGGTCTCTTGAAAGCGCTTCACGGGCTAAATATTTTTCTTCGCTTTCATCTGAAACATAACTTTCAAGGTTTATTGTTACCTGTTCTCTGCTTTTTTCTAAATCAGGGCTGTTATACCAGATACGATCGCAGATTGCGATAAACTGCGACGCTCCTACCCAGTCGCCTTCATCCATGTTCTTTTGAATATTTAACTTTGCAAGTTTGTACAGGTCTCCTGAGTAACGAAGATTGTCTTCGTAATTCTTCGCCATGGGAAGAGCCAAAAAGAAAACGATGCAATAAATAACAGCGGCGCAGATAGCGGTAACAACTGAAGCGACAAGCCGTTTAAAAAACATATCAGAAAAACTCTGATACGATTCCTCGTATGAAGCGAGACCAAACGGTATTACAAGCGCCGACAAAGCGATTGCGGGAAATAAATTAAAAACTTCCAGTATCCCCCGCAAAAAACGCCAATCACGGGAATAAATGGGAAGCGGCGCTTCAGCGCCGGGAAAAATAAATTTAAAAATCAATATTAAAAGAATAGCCGCCGCTGTGTAAACAATAAAAATAAAATGCGAAGTTCTCAGTTTTTCAAAATTAAACGTCATCGTCAACCCGCCTTTTCGCGGCAAAAGCCAACAATGAATACAGAATAATCAGTGCGCCGAAAGCAAGGTAAACTGCAGGCAGCGCCGCGTCCGCCGGAAATTTTCTATTCAGGAAGGAAGAAATAATTTCCTGCATTTCAGCGGAATTAATAAACGTATTAAGCGCAAGAATACCGCGGAAAGCAAGAGTTGCGATAAAAAGATTCGCAAGCGGCCATACGCTGAATTTAAAAAAATAGGCAAGCGAGCATAATATAAAAATAAGAGCGCCTGAATAAAAGAGATACGAAAAAAAACCCTGCGATAATCTTTTTTGAAACATTTCCGCGTTCAGCCTGATATCGATGGCAAGGCTGTTTAAAAACCACGGCGTTTCATTTCCAAATGGAATTTGCGGAAGATCAAAATCAGAGGAAGCCGTCCGCTGATAAGTTAACGGCTGCCCCGGTATTGACGTAACTCTCGGTCCGAGAGGTTCAGCCGTACCGTTAAGCAATATCACCGCGGTCTCGCTGCTGTTTATCGCGTTAGAAAGAATCAGTCCCTTCCCGCCCAAATTTATACCGGTTGTCTGCGCGGGCGGCACAGATTTCCATTGTTCCAGAGCTATCAAAATACCGAATGAAAATAAAAACGAAAGCGTTACTGTGCTGACAAGAGCCGTCACGGCAAAACATTTTCTTCTTACAGCGTAATTGAGCGTTAAGGCAATTGTAGAAAAGACAGTCAACGACAATGCCCAGTTCGCTGCGGCAATAAGCAATGAGAGCGAGGTTTCCGGTTTAGGCGGTAATATTTTAGCCCAATCTACGCGCAGAGACACAAACTTAATGCCTGTCACCGCGGCAAAGGTAATGATGAAAGTCAGGCTGAAAAAAAGGATTAATTTGGCTAATTTCCTCACAATATTAGATTAACATGGCAGGAACACACATGCAAGAGGATTTGTCATTTATTAAGGTTTTTTAACGAAAGGCGTAACTATTGAGAAAAATCACAAAACAGTTCATAATAAAGTATGAGTTGTAAGATTGGTGTTCTGGGAGCCGGCGCATGGGGAACGGCAATAGCGAAAGTAATCGCGGAGAAAGAGAATGACGTTCTTATCTGGAGTTATGAATCAGACGTAAGAGACGATATAAATAATAATGGGTTAAACACAAGGTATCTGCCGGAAGTCGAACTTCCAAAAACATTAAGAGCAACCTCTGATATTGAGGAAGCCGCTGAAGGAATGCAATTCCTGATTTACGCGTCTCCTTCTCTCTTTTTATTGGATACCTTAAAAAAAACCCTTTCTGTTAATTCAATACGGGAAGGAAAAACCATCATCGCTGTAATAACAAAAGGTTTCATACCAACCGATAACGGTCCGCGCCTGATTATAGAAACAATGGAAGATTACCTTCCCGGTTTTTACCGGCAATCGCTTGTATATATTTCAGGTCCAAGCCATGCCGAAGAAGTATCCAGAGGAAAAATAACAGGTTTAATAGCAGCCAGCGAAAGCCCGAAAAATTCCATCCGTTTCAGAGACTTGTTAAAAAGCCCGCGCCTTCTTGTCTATTCATCGCTTGATGTCCGCGGAGTACAGGCGGCGGCGGCGGCGAAAAACGTAATAGCCATCGCGTTCGGCATATTAGACGCAATGAAGACCATTGGAAAAATCAGCATGTTCGGCGACGGAACAGAGTCGCTCTTACTCGCGGCGGGTCTGAACGAAATACAGCAGCTTGGAACAGCGCTGGGCGCGACTCATCCTGAAACATTTACGTCAATTTCAGGAATCGGCGATTTGGATGTTACCTGCCGTTCAATCTACGGAAGAAACAGGCGTTTCGGCAGGGATATAATAGAAAAAAATATTTTAAATTCATACAGCAGCATCGATGATCTTCTTTCTCGAATCGGAGAAATTGGCTACCTTCCTGAAGGCGTTGCCGCGGCGAAATATATCCAAATCCTTGCGGAAAAGCACAAGTTAAAAATACCTGTTTGCGTGGCAATATCCAAACTTTTGAACAGAGAATTGGATTCTCAGAGTTTCTGTAAAAATCTTTTAGCCGGCTGGGATGATACATGATTCTTCCCAATCTCCTGAATTTGTTTTTCGGCTCTGCTTTAATAATAATTTTGCTCCTTGCCGAATGTTTAATAAGATATAAAAATGACAAAAAAATAAAAAAAATATTTTGCGCCGTATTAGCAGCAACGCTTCTTGCGCTGTCCGCCGATTTTATCGCAGCTTATTATCTTACAGATATTGCAAATAACACGATACATGCAAAATTGATATGGCCTTTTTTATCGGCGCTGCTTTTATTTGTTTATTTATTCCTGATAATAAAAGAAAACAAGATTGACAGTTTAACAGGACTTGATAACCGCTATAGTTTTTTTGAATTATCCGGCAAAATTTCGCGCATCAGATCGGGAGAATCATGGATGTTCGCGATGATTGACATTAACAATTTCAGATCTATAAATGAAATTTACGGCAATCTGGAAGGCGATAACGCGCTTAGAAATTTCGCGCAGATAGTAAAAAAATGCAGCAGAAAAGACGACTTTGCCGCGCGTTACGGCGGAGATGAATTTGCTCTCGTTGCCAAAACAGAAAACGGACTTGAAGATTTAATAAAAAAAATAAACAAGGAATTAATTCTGTATAACGAAAAAAACGAAAAACCGTACAATATAGAAATTAGTTACGGGCTGGACACATATACCGCGGACGGCACAAGATCAATCGATGAATTTTTAAGCCACATCGACAGGTTTATGCATAAACACGCCGATGAAACGCGCCGCGCGGGAGATCACAAAGCATGAATGTAATAGAGTATTTTAACACATCTATCGGCTCATGCTTGATAATCATCCTTGTCGCGGTTGACTATTTGCGCAGATACAACACCGATAACTTTCAGCAGAAACTTCTGATAATAACTTTGTCCGCGATTTTTTTAGCCGCAATATCTGATTTTACAGGTCATATTTTGGAAAACACGCACGGAGCGCGTTCAAATTCATCTTTATATTACGTCTGGTCTGTATATCTTGTAGCGCGTAACTGCTGTTATTATTTCGGAGCGGTCTTCATAGATTATTTTGCGCATGGAAACACCGCAAGAGCGGGCAAATTTTTAAAAATAGTCATAATAATGATGTTTGTTTATACCATCAGCGTAATATTAAATATTAATAACGGTTTTTATTTTTATATTTCAAAAGAAAACGCGTATGTGGGCGGATCGCTATATAATTTTCAGATATTCTTCAGTTATTTCCCGATACTGCTGGCTTTGATTGACATTAGTTTGGCGCCGAAACATATAAAACGTACGCAGATTTTCCTGATAATTTTCTTTATTATTCTTACAGCAGTCGGCGCGGGATTGGATATTATGCTAAGATCGACAAATCTTATATGGCCGTGCATAACAGGAGCGCTGCTTTATATGTATTTCTTTATTATCAGATCGGCTTCTAAAATCGACAGTCTTACGGGAATAGGAAACCGCAACAATTTTTATGACTATATCAACACGATATCAAATCAATCAGAAAAAAAAGATTACGCGTTTATTAAAATTAATCTTAAACGACTGGGAGAAATTAACGATATATTCGGACATCTTACCGGCGACACAGCATTACGCGATATAAGCGCGATAATCAAAGGATGTATCAGGTATACAGATTTTGCCGTTCGTTACGGCGGCGATGAATTTATAATAATCACTACCGCTGAAAATGACATTAAACGAATCATCGGCAGAATCGACGAATCCATCGCATTTCAGAATACCAACAATATCCGGGCTTATAAATTAACCATAACTTACAACTATAATATTTATACGACTAATTCAGGTTATACGATTCAGGATTTTCTTGCGCAGCTAGACAGCAAATCGCATAAAATAAAATAAAAATAACGGAGGGAAAAATGCTGGAGAAACTTACAGGAAAAATATCAGACGCATTGCGTTTTGTAACGGGCAAATCCGCAATCAGCGAAAAAAATATAGAAGACGCTGTAGAAGCGATTAAAATGGCGCTTCTTGAAGCGGATGTAAACCTGCGCGTTGTGCGCCGTTTTGTCAATTCAACCATTGAAGAGGCAAAGGGCGAAAAGGTTCTTCGCTCTGTAGATCCGGGGCAGCAGTTTATTAAAATTGTACACGATAAGCTCGTTTCCTTTCTTGGAGACGAAGATCCGGCAAGCCGCGCGTTAAAATTAAAAGGCCCGGATGTAATTTCTGTAATTTTAATGCTTGGATTGCAAGGTTCCGGTAAAACGACAAGCGCGGCAAAACTTGCTCTCCGCCTGAAAAAAGAAAACAGAAAACCATTGCTTGTAGCCTGCGATTTAATCCGCCCCGCCGCAATGGAACAGCTAGCGGTTCTCGGCGGACAGATTGGAATTCCAGTACATAAAGAAGACGGCGCGAAAGACAGCATAAAAGTTTACAATAACGCTCTCGCATGGGCAAAGAAAAATATGATCGACACTGTAATCATCGATACAACAGGCCGCCTGCAGATTGACGAAGAGATGATGCAGGAACTTTCCCGCCTTAAAAACGCCGCCAATCCCGACGAAATGCTTCTTGTCGCCGATTCCATGACTGGTCAAGCCGCCGCAGATATCGCAAAAACATTCGACGAAAAAATAGGTCTTACAGGAGTAATCCTGAGCAAGTTTGATTCTGACACACGCGGCGGCGCGGCGCTCTCGCTGAAAACTGTTACAGGAAAGCCGCTGAAATTTACAGGCACAGGCGAAAAACCTGAAGATTTCGAGCCGTTTCATCCAGAGAGAATCGCCGGCAGAATTCTTGGAATGGGCGATGTTGTCAGTCTTGTGGAAAAAGCACAGGAAGTATTTGATCAAAAAGAGGCTTTAGAACTCCAGAGAAAAATGGAGAAGGAAAATTTTACCCTTGATGACTGGCTTAACCAAATCCGTTCAATTAAAAAAATGGGCAGCCTTCAGAAAATGATTGAGATGATTCCCGGAATGGCAGGGCAAATAAACGAAGAGGATATTGACAGGGCGGAATTAAAAAGTCAGGAAGCGATTCTTAGTTCCATGACAAAAAAAGAAAGAGACAATCATTTAATTATCGGTCCGCCGCGCAGAAGCAGAATCGCCCGCGGTTCAGGCACGTCGGTCGCGGAAGTCGCCCGCCTTCTGAAAAAGTTTGAAAAAATGCGCGTTATGATGAAAAAGATGGCGAAGGGCGCCAAAGGCGGAATGCCGAACATGGGCGGAATGCAAATGCCTGGGATGTTTTAATTCTTTTTGATTAACATTAAAAGAAAACTACATTTTATTTTTTTTAATCCAGTCTACAATCTCGTCAACTTTTCCGAATACAAGACCTGTAACAGTATCCGCGCAACCGTAGTAAATCGCTATTCTGTTTGTGTCTTTGTCTACAAGCGCCGCGACAGGGAAGGTAACATTGGGAACATCACCTGCTAATTCATAAATTTCGCGCGGATTAATAATATAGGGTTTTGGGCGCGCGATAACTTTCCAAGGTTTATCAATATCCATTAAAGCTGCGCTGAAAGAATAAACAAAACCGTTGCAAGATGTCAGCACTCCATGATAAAAAACAAGCCAGCCTTCAGTTGTTTCGATTGGACAGGGACCTGCGCCTATTTTTGTACTCTGCCATCCGCCCGAAGGCGACATAACATGGCGGTGTTTTCCCCAATAGAGCAAATCCGGGCTTTCAGAATATACAATATCGCCGAAAGGAGTATGTCCTGAATCGCTGGGGCGGCTGTACATCGCGTAGTTGTTTCCGATCTTGCGGGGAAAAAGCGCGCCGTTGCGGTTAAACGGCATTACAACATTTTCTAATTGATAAAATTTTTCAAAATCAAAAGTATAGCCCAAACCGAGACACGGACCGTGATAACCGTTACACCACATTATATAATAACGGTCTTCTATAAAAATAACGCGGGGGTCGTATTTATATTCGGAATCGGGTATTTCAGGATCCGCTTTTATAAAATTTACCGGCTCATCCTCAATTACCCAGTTGATTCCGTCTTTACTCCTGCCCGCGTTAATATCCATATGACGGCTGGTATCATCGCATCGAAAAACGCCTGCAAAGCCATCCTTGAACGGAACAACAGCGCTGTTAAAGATGCTGTTGCTCCGCAAAGTTAAATCCCTTGGAATAATCGGGTTTTTCGAAAACCTCCACATTAGCTCCTTATCAGGATTACTATGCGACGGTCTGTCTTCCCAGGGAATGTTCGGCAGACTGTTTCCGTTTACAATGATACCGCTCATCTAATCTATCAAAGTCCATTCGCGTCCATAATTAAAGCATTCCAGTTATTGGAAACTTTTTCGATCAACTGCGACGGCTCGCCGTCATGCCACCAGATTTCCCACGCGATACCGCCGCGGTTAAGTCCCGGAACATGAAGGTGATATTTCCATTGCCATAATTTCTGATCGCGGATTAAAGCGAGCGTTTCGTCTACAGCTCTTCTGTCCCTGTAATCGGGATACGCCGCAAGTCTCCAGTTTGAATCAACAGGAGTTACCCATGTCTGATATGCCCAAAGAATAGCGTCTACCTGAGCGTCTGTAAATCCGCGCGCGGGAATGGCTCTTACGTTTTCATCGTTAAATACGACATAGTTTCTTGACCTTGGACCTTTAGGAGGAAGCACCATTCCCCATTCGTCTTTCATATTTCTAAGATCGTTAGTTGCCAAATACTGCTGGTCAATGCGCATGGCGACTTTACCGTCGTTGAATTCAGGAATGTGCCAGTTCCATGGAGTTGATTGCGTTGTGCCGTCTGGACCTACCGGTTTCGGCTTCATGATGCCTTCATCTCTTAATCTCATATAGAACTGAACAGCTTCGATAAACGCGGGAGTATTTGAAGCGTTTTCAAGCAAGCTTGTTTTATCATTTTTTCTTACATACATCGCGCCGTTACTGGAAACAAGAGCGTCCAGAATTTCTGTTGAAAGATCGCCGGGCATTGCGTAAATGTCTACAATACCGTCGTTGTTAATGTCTCTTGTAAGCTGTTTGCCGATTTCAAGGAATTTATCCCATGTCCATGTGCCGGCTTTCTGAAGATCGTAAGGAAGGTTGGGATCAAGCCCCGCTTCCCTAAAGAGCCTCTTGTTGAAGAATACTACCGCGGCGTGATTGCTTCCGCCGTATCCGTCAGCAAACGCGTAAGCCGCGTCGCGCTCACGGCCTGATTTCAATGTGAAAGCCGTGCGTACCGACTGATTCCATTCAACGGGAGTTGTAGCCGTCCATGTTACAGCTTTGCTTCTTCCTACCGGATATAAAAGATTCTGGCGGAATAACGCAAGCGCCCAGTCCGGCTGCAGTACGAAAATTGTAGCGGCAGGCTTGCCTGCCATTATTGAAGTCGCAGACAACTGTCCCATTTCATTCCAGCTTGCAATATTCTTTTCCTGCATTTTAAAGTTATACTGCGCTAAAAATCTTTTGCGGTAATCAAGCTGTCTTTCTTCATAATCATTTCTTGCTCTGTAGGTAGCCGGATCGTAACTGCTCCACCAGTTACCAATAACTATGTCCATTCCCCTCAGCGTAGCCGCAATTGCGCGCGGAGCGGCAGGAACCTGGACCGATTGAGCAAAGACTGAAACAACCATTGCTAACATAAGAATACAGGCAATCAACATCGTCTTCTTTGTCATATTATCCTCCAAAAAATTTATTATCTCAAGCGTTACGCCGCTATACGGCATACGCATTGAAACCTCACTAATAAAACCCAAAAATTACCTTTCGGGTTACATCTTGATACCGGTCTGACTAAGAGACTCAACGAATGCTTTTTGAGCTATTAAATAGAGGATAATAAGCGGAGCAAGGCACATAAGCATACCCGTCGCAATCATTGCCTGAACATAACCGACAGGCGCTGTTGAAGCGACCGCCGCTCCCGTAACAGAGTTGGTTGCCGCCCACCACTGGCTGACTCTTTCCGCAATCGCTCCAAGCCCTGTAGATAACATTCTGGCATTGTTCAAGAATAATGAAGAGAAGAACGAATCCGTCCACTGCCACACAAAGGAAAAAAGGAAACATGACGTAAGCATCGGAGTCGCGTCCGGAAGCATAATCCTGATAAATGTCTTAAATTTTCCGCATCCGTCTACCCATGCCGCTTCTTCAAGTTCTTTCGGCATTCCCCTGAAATACTGTCTTAACATAAAAATATATAAACCGCTTTTGAGCCCCATTCCCGTAGCGGACAGCAGCCAGAAGCCGAAAACGCTGTTTAAAAGATTTACAGGTTCCCCCGTTATAAGACGGAATAAACCGAATATATCGAAGAAGTGGAAATTCAAATACAGCGAAGCCATGATTGTCTGCGGCGGAACAACAATGATAAGCATAACGCAGAAAAACCAGAAACCTTTTAACGGGAATTTATAACGCGCAAAACCATAAGCGGCAAGGGTGCATGCCGCAATCTGCAGAACAGAACTTATTGTTATAATTAACAAAGTTTCCAAAAGAGACGGCCAATAATTAATTAACTGAGCCGCTATTCTGTAATTTCCCGTTGTAAAATTGCGAGGAATACTTATAACAGTGCTGTCGTATAAATCCTGTTCCGCCATAAAACTAACGCTTAACTTATCCAACAGAGGCTGGATAATTAAAAAGCACATTCCAAAAAGAAGAATTGCGCGGCAAACTTTAAAAGCAACATCCAATACCTTTTTTTTCTGGTGATAATTTCTGGAAATATTACCCCAGTTCGCGGTTCGCTCTTTGTCAGTATAAATATCATCACTCATAGTAGTATACCCTCTTGGAAATTATTGCCATTGCAACTCCGATAATCGAAATTACAGCCAGGAAGTAAACCCATGCCATCGCGGTTCCAAAACTGAAATTTAACATCTTCAGCGTAGTCATATTTATTTTATCCATAACCCGGTTATCCGTTCTTATGAAATAGTCAACCACGCTGTAAACAATATTAACAAGAATCAGCGAGCTTACCATCGGGAAAGTTATTTTCCAGAAACATTCCCACGCGGTCGCGCCTTCAATTTTTGCGGCTTCGAACATGCTCGGCGGTATTGTCTGAAGAGCGGAGAGGAAGATAATTATCTGAATGCCTGACGCCATCGCAATATTATAAATCTGATTGATTATACGGAAAATATAACTCATAAAATCGCTCGCCGCTCCCTCCGCGACAAGAATATCTTCCAGCACTTTTGTAACGGAAGATTTCATCAAATTGCCTTCTTTTATAATATCCGCCATGTTGTTCAAAAGCGAATTGTTTGTTTCAAGTCCAATCATTACGCCCGAAGAAAGAATAACGGGAAGAAAGAAAATCGCGCGGACAAAACCTCTCGCCTTAAATTCCTGATTCAAAATAAGCGCGACGAACAAACTGAAAATAATAATCGCGGGAACTATTAAAAGCATTCTGCCTATTTCTTCAACAAGAAATCTGTTAAACTCCGGATCTACGGCGACAACCCTGATTACATTCGCAAGACCGACATAAGTCATGGAGAAACCCTGTTTCTCGGTATCAATTCTTACATCGCTGAAAACCATTCTAAGAGATTCCGCAATGGGGAAAAACATAAACGCGACAAATCCGACAATAAAGGGAATCAGAAACAGATACCCTGTTATTGCGTTCTTTCCTTCGAGCGTTAATGATAATTTATTTTCTTTTTTAATAAAATACATTATTCCCCCCGCCTTACAATATAGCTGTCCGCTTTTATTACAATGCCGTTATGATTCCAATCGTTGTCACTTGCGTTGACAAAAACCCGCGTTCCGTCTTCGTACACCGTAACCGTTATGTTATGCGACAATATCTGATGGTCGGCGATATGCTGATTATAAAGATGCCCGAAATCGGAATTGAATTGTTTATACATTTTATCGGCGTCGCCGATCCATTTGCCGTATTCGTTTGCGTAAAACTGCCTGAACTTTGTTTCCTGCAGCTCGGCTGTTTCTTCAACCATAAAACTGAAATATAACCCGGCGCCGCTTTCAACTGTTTTAAGCAGATTCTTCGTATAGTCTTCCGCGAGATTAATCGCTCTTCCGGTAAACGGCACATAACCATGCAGAACAATCGGAAGGAAAGGAACGGATGAATCCGTTATGCCGAAACTTTGATCGTCAATAACCATATCAGTAATAATGGATGCCCACGGCACTGAATAAACATTTCCGGTATGAACAAGAATTTCGTTTCCGTTCTGCGTCATTTTCTCATACTGCGCCTGGCGTACTTTCATGCTTTCCTCGCGGCTTATATGACGCTTTTCATGGTAATCACCGGCAAGCCTTGTGCCCATATTTCTGAACGCAATATTTTTCATTCCCAGTTTTTCCGCTTTTGGCATAAAATCATCTATCATTCTGACTGTCGCGGCAGGACGCGCAAGATAATTTAACTTGCCCCATTGCGTGCGTTCGCCGAACCAGATAAAACTGTAAGGAAAACGCTGTACGCGCTCACGGTTTACATAGCGCGACGCGTCTCTGTAAATATTAAAACCGCTGAATAATTTTACGTCTCTCATAAACATAAAATCAACTTCAGGATACAATTCGTAGCCGTTATTTTCAGCGGCATCTACAAGACTGATAAAACTTTTGCGGCTGCCAAGCCCTTTAATCAATTTAATTTTGGTCGGCACGGTATGGTCAACGCTGCGGTTAAACCAGCCGTTTAATTTAATATGAACATTCTTCCAGCCAAAACCGGAAAAATCATTGATCATGTTTTCTGTTTCTTTGTAAGAGGTGAGTTTCAGCGGCAGATCCATAGGAAGACCAAGACGATGCTGGGTTTTATTGACAGCGCCGATAATTTCTACAGCAATAGGCACTTCATCCGCGCCGCGCCTTTCTTTAAGAAACGGATAATTTTTAAAAAGCCATGAACGGTATTCTTTCGCCATGCCCATGTATCCCGGCTCGCTGCATGGCGTATAACGCAGTGTAATGCATTCGCCGGCGGGAAGGGTTTGCTCGTACAGGAAAACCGCGCGCTGACTGCGCTGAGCGATATCCATTAACGCGCCGTGCACCATAGTAAAAATCGGGTATACCCTGTTCCATGAACTGTTTCTGCCCGATACATCCGCGCGAACGCTTGCGTACGCGGAACCTTCTTCTATTACGCATAATAAAGCGTTGTTGTTTTTATTTATTCCAAACGCGGGAAAGAGCGCTTTATTGTCGCTTATAACGGCGTCGCGGCGGACTGCTTCGTCCCAGCCGTACATATTAATACTGTAGGAAAGCTGATTCTGCTTTTGGTTATTAAAATTGATAATCGCGCCGCTTCCGTCCGGCACAAGCATATAACCTGTATCATTAACATCGCCTGAACCCATAAACGGCAGAAGAGCCAGCTGTGTAATCGGGAAAGCGGAGCGGTATCCTATTTTATCGAACGGAACGTTAACAACAAGCGATTTACCGTCAAGAATATAACGGAGCGTCAGGCTGAATGCCGGTCTTACAGATTCGCCTTTTAGCTCATAACGCAGCGAATCCTCAACATAATCTTCCATTGTGTATCCGGCGAGTTTAAAATTTTCTTCGGCAATTTCTTTCATGTAGTCGGGAGAGGCTGCGCGAAGAACCCACAATTTAATTTCCCTGAGTTCCGGGAAATCGGACAATAACTGGGTTCTGTCATCGTTCATGCGCAGATTGTTAATATCGTAAAGGCGGTAAGTAGACTCGACAATTCCGCGTTCTTCCCAATCCATCTGATCAAGATAAAGCGCCATTCTGTCTTCCGGCATTGCGGGGGGTATGCGGTAAGCGCGCGCAAGATCGCCCACCGTATAGCGCACTTCAAGAGCGCCGTCTACCACTTCATAGTTATACGCTCCGCGCTGAACGCTGTAAATGCCCGATTGCAGTGTCATTCCAATACCGGCGGTATCGGCGTAATCAAGCGAAAGCTGCGATTCCATCAACTGCCTCGTAACAACATCCGCCAATCTGTCGCCTTCGGGGTCGGGAGGATTTGAACGCCACTGCACGCCGGTTGCTTTTTCCGTAAGAATAATTTCCGCAGTGTTGTGTAAAAAATTCAAACGCAGATATTCATTTTCAAGAACAACGTCTTCGCCCTCAAGAAATTCATATATCATCACAGGTCTTGGTTTTAACGTTCTCGTATTACAGGAAACAACCAAAAAAACCGGAATGATTATCAATAATATTAAAGCGGATTTTTTCACCTGACCCCCTAAATGAACCGGAACAGTATTTCTTTATAAAGCGATACAAAGTACGAGACAGCGTCGCTTATAAGGCTGAAAAATATAACGAAGATAAATACCATTACCCCCATTCCTACAATTGTTAACAAACTGGAAAGCAGCGTTTTTAAAAGACTGTAGTCATGAACCATCATCATCGCGGAGAGTATTAATAAACCTGTCCAAATGGCGGCAAAACCTCCGAGCACCCAGTAAAGCGCGCCTTCTTCAAACGTAACGAACTGGCTTAAAACAATCATTATCGCGTTAATAATTACATACGGCGTGAGCGCATAACAGACAGACATATAAATCTCGATCATTCTGCCTTTGCCGTCCATAAGCGTTGTAAGGCTCCAGTTCGCGACAGTCCACAATCCTACGGGCAGCAGAATACGCATCGCAACGATAATTGAGTTAAAATATTCCATGTTAATTGTAACGAACTGGAAATTGGTTAATGTCAGGCGCAATACTTCTACAATAACCGCAAGACCGATAATCACATTTGCGGCTCCCACAGAACCGCGTTTTTCGTGAGTTAAATCCCAGAAACCGTCAAGCGGGTGAGTTATAACATACAGTGAATATTTCAGAGTCTTTCCAAGATGCTGCCACCAGTCTTTGTTATTAAGGTATTTCATGCTTCCATAATCTCCTTGACAGTTTTAATGGAAAACCTAATTATAAGCGGCAGGAAAATCGCAAGTCCCAGAAGCAGAAGCATCCACCATAAATTTTCTTCCATCCATTGCTTGCGGTATAATTGAAAAGCCTTTCCATAGCCTTCGCGGTAGTGTTTTAATTTGTAGTATCTCATCGCTTTTTTGAATTCGCCCTGTCTTAACGCGGCGCGTCCGATTCCAATATAAGCCAAGTCGTAGTTTCCGTTCATTTTTAAAACTTCTTCCCATACGACAGCAGATGACTCATAACGCCCCGCTTTGTATTCGTTTAACGCGCGGTTAATCATCGCGCCGTATCCGGTAAGATCAAAGCGCGTAAGAGCGCCGGATCTGGAATCCAGAGCGTAAAGAGATTCGCCCATTCTGTCGAGCGCGACAGGCTGAAGGAATGAACCTTCGCGGTTGCCTACTCCGCCGAAAGCGTATAAAAGATTCCCCTGGAAATCATACATAAAAATGCGTCCGCGCGTTCTGTCAAAGCAGGCGTAAGAGTCATTGTCAAATGAAACCACGTCGATAAAACGAGAGCGTCCGGAAATTCCCCCGGCGTTGCCGACAACTAAATCGCCGATTGGGTCTTCATAACCATTGCGAATTAAAATATCCTGTCCCATCGCGTTAAGCCTGCGGATTGGATCAGTCTGCCCGGAAGAGTTTGTTACATAGACAAAACCGTCTCTGTCCATCGCGACATTGCTGTACTCCGTCGGAATGAAAAGATCCATACGCTCTTTCTGCGCCTGTGTGGAAAGAAGCTTCCAGATATAATCAATGGGATTAACATGAACTTTATTCGCGCCCATGTAACCGGAAAATTCCCACCGGTTATCAAATTCCATCAGCCCTTTATTGATGTTACGCGCCTGAACAAATACGCGGTTCGCGAAATCTACAATTACTTTTACGGGAATGAATTCTACAAGATCTCCAAGACTTTCATCATCGGGTTTTACAATTTCGTGAATAAAATTCCAGTTATTATCAAGAATTAAAACGCGCTGATTGTTGGTATCGGTTATATAAAGATTGCCGTCCCTGTTTTCAAAAATATCCATTGGGTAATTAAAAGCGGATTCAACGCCGTTAATCATTACCGAGCTGACTGTTTTAACCGCAACATGCTCGCCGTCTTCGCGCACTTCAACTTTTATTATTCTGTTGCTGCCGGAATCGCATATATAAATGCGGTTGTCGCGGATAAAAAGTCCCTGCGGATCCCTGAAATGACCCACGCCCAAAGTCGTTCCAAGAACATACGCGCCGACTCTGTAAGCGTCAGGGGACGCAACCTGCTCCCACCAGAAATCATAATTATATGTGTAGTTTGTCGGCGACGCGAAAACAGGAGCCAACGCAAACGAGCATACGATTAATAAAAATACAATACGAAAAATATTTCTCATTCTTTTATCCCCGAACTTGCCATCGTCTGCAGAACATTGCTCTGCGCGAAAATAAACATTACAAGCGGAACGATCATAACGAAGAGCGTTACCGCGGCGGCGACGCCTGTGCGCGCAATACCTGCCGCTGCAATCTGCCCAAGCGCGTAAGGAAGCGTTTTTAACTGTTCGGAATAAATAAAAACAGAGGCTCGCGCGTTCCATAAGTTTTGAACGGAAAAGATCATAACAGTTAGCCATGCCGGTTTGATCATGGGCAGAATTATGTAGAGGAAGATTCGGAACTCTTTTGCTCCGTCTACCTTTGCGGCTTCAAGCAGCGTATCCGGTATCGTATCGATAAACTGCCTTAGAAGGAAGAATCCCATAGGCATTGCAAACGCCGGAACAATTACGGACAAGTATGTATCAACCCAGCCAAGCCCCGCCATAACAAGGTAGTTTGGAATTGCGGTTACATAGGTGGAGAACATAAGGGTAATAATTACGCCCTGGAAGAAAATCCTTGAACCCGGGAACTTGTATTTGGAAACAACAAAGGCGCCCATTGAGGCGATAATGATAAGACCGGCAGTTCCCACTACGGTTATAAACACTGTATTAAAAATGTAACGCGAAAATGTAACCCACGATTTACTCATAAGGATAAAAAGATCCTGAAAGTTATTAAGCGTGGGGCGCTGCACAAAAAGTTTGGGCGGGAATAAAAATATTTCGTTTAACGGTTTAAACGCGTTGTTGATCGCGAAAACAAGCGGATAGGCGAAAAACAATCCGAAAATGGTAAGAATCGCGACAATAAACGCGTCGCCGCCGTAAGAACGGTTGAGTCTTTTTCCGCCGACTAATTTTTTGGCTCTCTTGCTCATAATTACCCCTTAAGTTCCTACTCGTCTGAGCATTTTCTGGATAAGAGCGTTTAAAACGATCATCGTAAAAAACAAGATTGTCGCAATCGCGGAAGCATAACCCATTTCAAAACGCGTGGAACCGTAGTCGACAAGGTGGTTTACAACCGTGTGCACCGCGTAATCCGTACTCGGGAAACCGGCAAGCTGGACTGTAACGTCGGCGACCCCGAACGCCTGGGTAATCGCCATAACGGCGCCGAACATCAGCATCCCCTTCATGTTCGGTAAAGTGATATACCACAGTTCCTGCCAGCGGTTGGAAATACCGTCTACAAGACCGGCTTCATAAAGCGACGGATCAATTGTAGAAAGTCCGGCGAGGAACGCAAGGAAGCCCGCGCCCAAACTCATCCACAGAATGACTATGAGAATTACGGGCATCATATATTTGGGATCTGTAAGCCAGAGAACAGGCGAATCGAGAATACCGAGGTTCATTAAAATAGCGTTTACATAACCGTAAGCGTCGCCTGAGAAAATCAACAGCCAGATAAGAAAGACAGAACCGGAAATTGAAGGCGCGTAAAAAACCAATGTTACGAAGGCGCGGATGTAACGCGGCAGCTCGTTAATAAACCACGCGAATAAAAACGCCATTACATAGCCAATAGGCCCCGTAATCGCCGCCATGATAAACGTATTTTTCATTGATATTAAAAAGACATCGTCGGCTAACAGCAGGTTGATATAGTTGCGTAACCCGATAAATCTGGGCGGTTCAAGAACATTAAAATAAGTAAAGCTTAAAAAGAGGGAGATTGCGACAGGAGCGACATAAAAAAGAATAAAGACAACCGCGTAAGGCGCTAAAAACAGATAACAGATTCTGTGTCTGTAAATTTCTTTCGCCCTGCTTTCGTCTTTCAATTTTATTTTGTTAAAATATCTTTTAAGACTCATCTTTCCCCCTATTCCAGTCCAAATTCTTTGCGCTTCTTGATCAGCTCATCGTTGATCGTGAGGGTATAATCCAGCAATGTTTCCCGCGTATCCTGACCCTCGTTTAAAATGCGGCGCGCCGCGTTTGTGATATGACGGCTGACAAAGTAACCTCCCGGCACTTCAGGTATTCCGACTGTCCATTGGCGCTGTTCGTCAAGAACCGCCATTTGCTCGGAACCCCACGAAAGCCGTTTGAACGCGGCATAATTCGCTGTCGGATAACGGGCGGCGGCTCCCATGATACTTTCAAGCTCGCGTCCAAATCTGAGCTGAGTATCCGCGCTGATCCACCACTTTAAAAATTCCCACGCCAATTCCGGGTGTTTAGTGTCAGAGAAAATCATCGAAGCCAAAGTGCCAACCGAAACAGAGCGGTTTATACTGCCGTCTGGTCTCGGCAGACCCGGCATTCTCGCAAAGCCCCAGAGACCGCGAAGTTCAGGCGCGAAGACTTCCAGAGTATTAAAGTTTGAATAGTCGGCGAAGGCAAGCGGCATTTCGCCCGTGCGGAATCGGTTTACAAAATCGTAAACAACCGGCGTTTTGTAGTGCGTAAAAAATTTGGTATAAACATCAAACGCTTCAATCGCGATTTCGCCGTCCAGAAGAGTCCTGGAGCCGTTTTCGTTGTACATCCGCCCATCGCGCTGGAACAGGTGCGCAAGGAAGTTGGAAAAGTCGATGGCTGTCTGTACGTTAGTTGCAACGGAAGGGATACCTACATTCATATTGCTTTTTTGAATAACGGGAAGAATATTGATAAGATCGTCCCATGTATCGGGAATTTCAATGTTCAATTCGTTTAAAACGTCTTTTCTGTAGAACATTACATGGAAATACTGCGTTTCAGGAAGCCCGTACACTCCGCCGTTAAAAGTAAACGGAATAATAACGCTGTGGTGCAGATCCTTCACAGCTTCCTCGTAATCCGGGAACTGGGAAAGATCGATAACCGCTTTTCGGATGGCATAGTTAACCGGATCTCCCTGAGGCAATGTAAGCGCCATATCAGGACCGGTACCGGCGACAACAGCGGGCATAACAGCATCGGCGGCGACAAGTTTAACGTTTACCCTTATTCCCGTTAACGGAGTAAAGGTATCGTCTATCATCGCTTTTAAAATTGTGCTTTGATCGCGGCCTGCGAGAATCCACACGCTAATTACGTTTGCGCCTTTGGCGTGGAAGTCTCCGAGATTGTTATAATCAACAAAGAACGACGCGAAGAATGAGCGAATTTCATGCGAAGCGGACACAAGGAAATTTTCCCTTACCTGCGGCAGTTTCGCCTCCGCGGCGCTGATAACTACAAAATCGACATCTAACTGAGATTGAGAAAGAGCCAGCAGGTTATCGCCGAGGGATGAAATGTTCTGTTTAAAGTTAACCAACATTCTGGGAATTTTATCCGGGCGTTTTACGAACAACTCAAGCTGACGCGCGAGAGTTAAAGTCGCCGCTGCCTGCGCGCTGCGTTCGCCTGAATAACGGGTTAAATCATCTACAAGTTTATAAAGAATTTTGCTTTCCAGCGCCATCGCTTCGATAACTTCGGGATAAACATAATCGACGCGGTAGTCGCGGTAAATATCAGGTTCGGGACCGGTTAAAACAAGTATCTTGCGGTAAATTGTGTTCAGGCGGAAAACGCTTTCTTCCATGACGTTTAACATTTCACCCATGCCGCCGAGAGTCGCCTGAACGCGCAGAGTGTGAGTGCCGCCTTCAAGCGGGAAGAAGAAATCGCCGTCATTATCGCTAAGAGTTTTAAAATTCCATTTGTTGCTGTAAATGAAAGGAACGGAGGCAAGTTCCTGGACAGGAATCTCTCCGTTAATCATAAACGTACGGTTTGAAACAAACCCGCGGTTATAATTCTGCCTTCCTTTTATCGAAATACGGTACATTCCGTTTTCCGGCACATCGAATTCCCATTCGATCCATTGCCCCGCAACGCGCCAGCTTTGTCCTCCGATCATATTCAACCTGATTCTCGCAACGCTGGGAGGCTCTGTCGCCCCGGAAGAACGATCATAAATCGGATACAGCGAAGGATCGGATCTGCGCGACGCTTTTTCGCCCTGTATTTTTAATAAATAGTTGTTACGCGCATTTTGAAACCGGCTTAAATCCGTATTTTTTATGTATTCGCTGTAAGACGGGGTTTCGGAAGGAGCTCTTAAAACAAGGGAGCGGATTGCCACAGGTTCATTTACGCCTGTAAGCCTGATGGTATTTGAACCCTGTCTAAAATAAAAAGCATATGGGTCTGTGATGTAACCAAGCGCGTCTCTGAACCATGCGCTCTCCCAGCGCGGTTTTTCAACCTGAGACGGACGGATTTCGTTTCCCTGATTGTCAAAACGGCTGTTTCCCCCGTCACCCCAGACGCGCTGAAAAGAAAGCCTGTCAGCGCCGAGGAAAGGAATCTCTCCGTTGATATGAAGAGCGCGTTCTACCGCAATACCTCTCGAATGAAGCGGGAAATAATCCATTTTAATAAAATAAAGCCCCGACTGTTCTACATTAAATGTATATTCGACAAAACTGACCTCTTCTGTCCGTAAAACCCTTGCTTCACCTTCAAAATCATCAAGCGCGGTGACTCCCTGAGCGGAAGTCCACGAAAAAATGTTAATCAAAATATCTCTCTGCCCGGCTAAAGCGTCCGAATGACGCTCCATGTAACGGGAATATGTGTTTGTTCTACCGGTACTTGCGCCGCTGAGATCGAAACCTGCATATTTTGCTGAAAAATCCGGATCCTGCCTTCCGGCGATAACAATGATTAACACACCGACAATAATAATTACTGCGACAATAATCAAAAATCTGACTTTTGAAGTTTTTTCGTCCATATACCCGATTATGATACTCTTATAATCTGTAAGCGTCAACCAATATTTTGATGAAAAATAGGGGTTTTTAACCCAAAATCGATAAAAAACCGGGGTAAGTTACATCCGCGCATTCCGAACCTGTAATTTCAACAGGAACCGGGCTGACCAAAGCCAAAACAGCGAAAGCCATCACGATCCGGTGGTCATTGTGACCATCAATAACGGGTTTTTCAGACGGAGACAGCGCTCCTTTACCGTGAATAACCAGCCCGTCGGGCATTTCTGTGCATTGAACGCCCAGTTTTGCGAGTTCCTGTGCCATAACTTTTATACGATCTGTTTCTTTTATGCGGGCATGAGCGACATTAACAAGAGCCGTGTCGCCGTTCGCGTATGCTGCAACCGCCGCCGCGGCGGGAAGCAAATCCGGCGTCTTATTCAGATCGAAAGTACCGCCGCAAAGAGGCTTATTGCGGAATACCGTGACAGAATTGCCGCTACTGCCGTTTTCATCGATTTGAACGGTACAACCCATTTTTTCAAGAATATCAAAAAAATATTTATCTCCCTGAGTATCCTCAAAATCGAGACCGAGCAGAGTCACAGAACCTCCGGTAATCGCGGCGGCAGCGGCAGGGAATGCGGCGGATGAAAAATCGCCGGGGACATCGGAAGAAAATGATTTCCACTTTGAACCGCCGGGAATCACAAAGTTGTACTCGCCTTTTTGTGTTTTCATAATATATTTTTGATTTTCTTTACAGGTGACTGACACCATGTATTTATTAAGGTAGGAGAGAGTCATGTCTATGTAAGGCTTTTCATTGAGCAGAGGAACATCGATTTCGGTAAGCGTGCCGTTAGGAGCTAGAGGAGCGGCGATTAAAAGCGCCGATAAATATTGACTTGTGGGACAGGGAAGAGTCACCTTACCGCCTGTGTACTTTCCCCTTATCGTAATCGGCGCACAGCCGTTATTGCTCTCTGTATGAACGCCAAGTCCGGCTAGCGCGTCAAGAAGCGGAGCCGCGCTGCGTTTCTGGATAGATTCATCGCCTGTAAAAACAATTGGCTGCGATTGAAGAGCGGCAACCGCAAGCGCGAGATAGAGAGTTGTTCCTGAATTACCTACGTTGACAGAAAGAGGTTCACACTGAGACTCAGAGGCGCGGAGTGATTTTTTAAAATTATTATTACCAATTATTCCAAGAGAAAAAAGCTTATTATTATCATATACTTCGTTTATTTCCGCGCCGAAAGCTTTGCAGGCTTCGATGCAGGAGCGGGTGTCCAGTGAATCGAGAGGGTAATTGATAACCGATTCGCCTTCGGCGAGAGAAGCGATTAACAGCTGCCTTATTGTGTGCGATTTTGAAGCGGGGATTTTAACGGTACCGGAGAATTTATGCGGAGTAATGACAGCGTTCATAGCCGCTTATTATATGCGTTTTACAGGATATATGAAATAACCCTAATCAGGGAGTTCGATATGAAAAAAAACATTGACGATTCTTGCATACAGGGGGTATCATGGGATATTCGGTTGAAGAAAACCGCAGTGTTTTCTGACATTACCGTATATCATTTACCCTGCTTTATGGAGGAATTTTATGAAGAAAATCTTGTTATTTGCTGTTGTTCTTTTGATGACTTCAATGCTGGCATTTGCCGGCGGCGGCAAGGAAAAGAACACAAAATCGGCGCCTGTTCCCGCTACAGGCGAATGGATGACCTTCAATGATCGCGGCAGCGACGGCGGTTCTTCTATTTCTAATCTAGAGACAAAAGAAGAAGTTATTGACGGTAAAACTGTTAAAGTCCACCACATTACAGGAAATGTAACCACTCAATTTGAATATGGCTTTGCAGGCTGGGGGCTCGATGCCGATAACGCGACAACGGAACTGTATAAAAACGCCGAAGCCCTTTCATTTTATGTCCTTGGCGACGGCAAGAAATACACCATCAAGTATAAAATCAGCACTGTTGAAGACTATGCCTATCATGAGTACACATTCGAAACAAAAGAAGGTGAAGCGCAGTATTTTGAAATTCCCATGGCATTCTTTTCTGTCGGACAGCCTGCATGGGGAACTCCCGTAAAATTTGATCAAACGCTTGTAACAGGCGTTGAATGGCAAACTCATGAAAGCTGGAGATTAACCCCGCGCAATAATCCTTTTGATGTAAAAATGTGGGACTTCATGATTCATCCGGGAGCGGCGAAAAAAGCGCCGGCGGCAAAAAAAGCCGCTCCTGCGCCGGTACCCGGCGTTCTTGGAGCTTTCGAGCTTGTACTTAAAGATAATTTCCAGTACGGAGACGGCTATCAAGGAGAAATCAGAACCGCAAACCTGTTGAACGGACATAAACTTTCGGTAGGTGATAAATTTACCGTTAAGTTCACATATTCTACAAGCCGCGACCTGGAAGAACCGCTTGAATTTGGATTTGTAGATACAACTCCTGCTGCGAATTACTGGAAAGCTCTTAGCTGGGATGACGGCACTGACATGCCGAACCTTCCGGCGTCGAAAGCAGGGGAAGTTGTTTCCGGCGAATTTACACTTACAATCGTTAGTAACGCGACAGCCGCTTCCGCCGCCGCCAACACATTTGTATTCACAACAAAAGGCGCAGGCAGAAAAGGAGCAGCCAATTCCGGCGTGCAAAAACCCGTAACCCTTTCCTTTAAAGAATTTACTCTTGTAAAAAATTAGACTTTTTAAAATTTAAACTTAACCCCCGAACAATGGAATTAATTTCCTGCTCGGGGGTTTTTATTTCTTTTAATTTTTTTACAGACCAAAGGAATGTAAATAGGAAAAGGAATACCCTTCTGACCAACCGCTTTACGAAAGATACAGATCTAAATTGATTTTTCCTTCTTTGGAAATTTTTACTCCTTCTTTGCGAAGCAGTTTAATTTGAAGCGTTCTGCCTTCTCCCTGTAAACCAATAGTGCCGTCGCTGCGGATTATTCTGTGCCAGGGTAAATTGTGTTTTTCGGACATTGTATGAAGCGTCCTTACAGTTTGCCGCGCTCCATTGGGAAGCCCTGCCTTCATCGCAATATCACGGTAACTGCAAACTTTGCCATAAGGAACTGCAAGTATTTGCTCGATTATTTTTTTGGTGTTTTCGGTCATGGTTTTATTGTATTACCATATAAATTGGAAATCGCATATAGCGGGATAATATCATATTTGTCTTTGCTTGCGAAATTTTCCAGAGAAGTTCTGATACCACGCGGGATATTTTTTTCTTTCATGAATATTTCAAGGCTTTTCATTCCGCCCTGAACGCCTGATTTTACTTCAATTGGAATGATTGATGTTCCAAGTTGAATTAGATAATCAATCTGCGCGCTGCTTTGCGCTTTTTCTCTGCTCCAGCAATACAACTGCCTTTGAGCATAAGTACCTCCGTTTTTAAGAAGTTCAAGACCGGCAAATATTTCAGCTAACGCGCCATGATTTACAGTCTTAAAATCATCTGTTAAAAGAATTTTTGATATATCAATACCAAGCACATGCAGAAAAATACCTGTATCGCAGGGAATTATGCGTCTGTATTTGGGATTTATTTCCGCTCCAATTGGGATACCATTGGCTGCGCTATGCGTAACAGGGATAGCAAGCCCAGCCATAATAAGAAGTTCCAATGCCTGTTTAACTCTTGCATTTCCTGTCTCGACAGCAGCCCGCTCGTAAATAAATTTACCCTGCGCCTGCTGCATAACCGATTCAAAAACTTCGTTTAAAACCAAAGAAGGCATCTTTGTACGGTATTTTGAAAAATCATCCCTGAATGTATTTATTATATCCTCAATAATTTTATGACTTTTTAATAAGTCATTTGTTTGCAGATAACTGACAGCCGCTTCCGGCATACCGCCGACAAGCATAAAAATTTTAAGGCGATCTATTAATTGCTTGTGAACAGGCAAAGGCAGCGGCTTATCGGGGCTTGCGTTTTTACAAGCATCAAGTAGAATATCTTCACCTGACGCTCCCAGAAATTCATAAAACGAGAACGGATACATATACTCGGAATGAAGCCTTCCCACGCCAAATGATGGTATCTCGCCAAGCGCAAATTCAAGCAAAGACCCTGCGGCAATAACATGCTGAGCGTGATATTTTTCGTAAAAATATCTCAGAGATTTAATTGCCTCGACACAGCTTTGAATTTCATCAAAAAACAAAAGCGTTTGCCCGGGAATAATCGGAGTTTTTACATAGACTGAAAGACGGCTGCACAATTCGGCAGGGTCAAGATTCATCTTAAAAAACTCACCTGCCTCGGTATCATCATCAAAGTTGATTTCTACATAATGCTTAAATTGCTTACCTAACATCCTGACAGCCGATGTTTTGCCAATCTGTCTTGCTCCCCTGAGTAAAAGCGGTTTTCTCCCCGCCTCCTGAGCCCAGGAAGCCAAAGTGGTGTCTATATCTCTTTTAAAATACTCGTTTTTCATAATAATTAAATTATAAGGGTAATAATAACGTATTTTCGTTAAAATATCAAGGTAAAAAATAGGTAAATTTGTTAAAATATAAGGGTAAAAATTGTGCGTTTCCGTGAAATTATAAGGGTAATAATTTATACGATTTCTGTGGTAGGTAGCTAAAGAACTGTTTTCTAGTTATTTTCTTTCTTTTTTTTCATATTCCAGCAGTTTTTGCATCTGTTCAAGGATGAAATCCTGGAAATAGGGGTTTAATTGTTTAAATATGTTTACGGTATCAGAGATTTTATAGTCCGGGGTGACGTCTTTTTCGTACATTTCCCCTTCTCCGGTACGCAGCCAGGCTTCGTTCACCCCAAAGGCGGAAACAATGAGCTTGATGTGTCGGTCAAGGACTTTTTTCTTGCCTAGTTCTGTCAATGTCTGAAAAGAAGTTGAGACACATATCTTTTGGGCAAATTCTTTCTGCGTTAAATTCAGGCTTTTTCTGAGAATTTTTACTCGTTGATTAACACTCGCGTTTTTTGCGAGAGCCTGTTTCTTCATTTGTCTAAAGCATAACAGAAAAATAAAAAATTTTGGATATTTACCGGTTTTTTTGTCAGATTATAAAATGTTACTATTGACTAGTTATAATATTATATAGTAATATTAAGAATCTTTAGAGTTATATGAGAGAACTGTAAAAGAGGCAAATGACCAAGCCAGAACAACGAATAAAGAATTTTTCATCTGGGCTAAAAAAGTTAAGCGATGAGAGCCGAGACCATATTTGCAATCTTACTCATGTCCTGTTCCTTGTTGAACGATCGGCAGTTTATCCGGCTGCAGATAAAAAAATCTTAAAAAAGTAAAACTACCCGTATGGGTTGTTTATAGTTCGATGGAAAGGAGAAAAAGATGATGAACAAAAAATTATGGTTGGGAATACTGGTAATGCTGCTGGTATTCGGAATGATGGTTATTGGATGCGAGGCAGAGAAAGAAGTACCACCTTATCCACAAAAAATTGATGTCACTGTTCAACAAGCAAGCTGGGATTCAACCGAGCCGAGAACTACTGGTAGTGTAGAGATTCGGTTTAATCCACCACTGTTAGGTTCTGATGATTACACCGGAACACCAGCTAAAGTTGGAGTTGATGATTTACAATGGTTAGAGGCAAGCGGAATTACCTTAACACAAAGTGGCGGAAATGGACGCACAGTCTCAATAACATCTATTGAAAAAACACAAGGTGGTAACAGGGCTTCTGCTAAGGTATTTTTGACAAGGTCTGCACCTCCGGCTACACCACCTGGCACTTTTGGTAAAGCAGTAGTTTCAATTTCATTTCCAAATGAATTTACTGCAAAATATCCAGATGGGGTTAGCTGGTATGGAGACAGAACTTTTGATTTTTAGAAAAACGTAACAATTTCATTGAAGATGCAGAAGTTGTTGGTAATTATATTTCCGAATCTTTTTTTATTAAGGAGAAAAAAATGAGTAAAGCAAGCGGAGGAAAAAGTGGAGGAGGTGGACGCCCGGCACCAATACCACCTAACAATGGACCAAAACCGGCTGGCTGACCGACAAACAACGGAACAAGTAATCCATCCGGCGGCGGAAGAAATAACGCTCCGCCGAAGAAATAGACCAGAAATAGTTCACACAAAGACGCCAAGGCACGAAGGAAGTTGATTCTAATTCTTAGCGTCTTTGTGTCTTTGTGTGGGGTTCCTCTCATTACGATCTATAGTCTTGAATGAATATATTTTTTTTGGAAATCCGTTACTTCTTTTATTAATTTATCTTGAATTTCATTTTTGGAGACCTTTTCTTTTAACGGCTTCAATGCGTTCCATGAACTGTCGGGAACATCATCAAAAAATATTACGCTTCTTACATAATGTAAAAAATCTTTTTGTTGATATTTTTTAATGAAATTATCAAATATTTTATCTATTGTTATTTCTTTTAACAAATAGTATAAATCAAAAAAATCCTTAGCTTCATATCCTCGTGTGCCGGTAGCCGCAACTTTCATGGCGGAGATGTCATTTATTCCTGCCAATCTTATTTCTTCTGTTTTAATTACCGGATCTAGCAAAGGATAAGGCAGTTCAACAAAATCCAATTTTAATCTTTCTTTCTCAATAAACATTTGAAATATATTGCCTTGATTATTTATAATCTTTGCGTTTTTATCTATATTATTTTTAATAAAATATTCAATTGTTTCTCTATTAAATTTCTTATCCGTGAAAAGATCTATATCATCAGAAATACGGTGTCCTATATGCAAACTAAGAGCTGTTCCGCCGACCAGGTTAAAATCATTAAATAGTTCATCCCTCTGTATTTTTTTTAGAGTTTTTAATAAATATTCATTTATCCCTTCTGTCTTTAACTTCAAAATACATCCCTGTTATGGAAGCACCTGAATTGTTCTTTTTTAATTTCTAATAATAAGCTTAAATAGTTAAGTATTTTTTTATTTAAATATCTGATTTTTACAACTTCTTCTTTTATCGTTTCCCATCCGTAAAACTTAAATAATTCGATTTCATCGCTGCTTGTGCCTCTGCTTACAACTCTGGTAATAATGAAATTTTTATCTTTCTCAAAATCCAGTTCTTTGCAATCCATGTCCCAAAAACAGGAATCGGATAAATTTAACGATTCTCCGGTATGTTCCATAACACTCAGATTATATTATAAATTAGTAATACAGTCAAATTTACTAAGAGAATATTAATTATCTGTTCAAGATTTTCCAATAACCGGTTTTTTTTGAGCCGCTTCGGGTGATAAGGTTTTGTTCCTGCATTGCTGTCATGATTGTTTTAACGCTACGCTCGGACTTGTTTATGAGGTCTGCAAGTTCTTTTTGCGTAATGTTTGGGTGGTCTGCGATGATTTTTAAAATGTCATTTTGCACTTTATTTTGCACTTTATTTTGCACTTTATTTTGCACTTTATTTTCGGTATTGTCATCATTTTCGGCTCTTATACGCATATCCCGATTACGCAGCAGATTCTTTTCGCCAAGCAGCAGATTGCCAAGGAAACGCAATAAGTATTCCATTGTCGGATATGTTCCAGTTATATGCTTATTAAAATTTGCTCTGACAAGAGCGTTGCGGAAATACCATGAATGTTCAGCGAACATATCGTTTGAAGCGGTGAATCCCATAGAGCGTAAATATTTAATTAAAAAAACAGCAGCCGTTCGCGTATTACCTTCGCCAAAAGGATGAATCTGCCATATTCCAGAAACAAAGTCGGCGATGTGTTCCACTTTTTGTTTTATATTTAATCCTTTATAATCGAATTTTTTTTCTGCGGCAAAATCATAATCAAGCGTTTCTTCAATGCTGTCGGCACTTGCGTAATAAACGGTATCGCCGTTCAAAACCCATTCATCCTTGCTGATATTATAATTCCTGATAATGCCTGCAATCTTATATATTCCTGTGAATAAACGCCGGTGAATACTGATTAATTCAGCGGGACTAAATTTAAAAGTTTTTTCCGCCAAAATCTCGGCGATATGAGCTGAAACTTTGTCGGCTTCTTCTACGCGAGAATCGCAGCGATCTTCGCCGCCGCTTTTTTCATCTTTAGTTTTATAGTATGCGTTTAAAAGCTCTTTAACATCGCTTATTGTAATTTTACCATCGATATTCTGTTTGGCGGTCTCGATAAGATAATTAGAAGGCTTTAATCCGTCAACATCCTGCAAACCAATAGCGGTTTGCCATATCTCCAGCTTTTCTTTTTTATCGGGATCAGTAAGACGTTTGTATTCATCAAAATCGCTCACTTGATTATTATACTGTGAAATTAAACAGACAACAAGCTGTACAGAGAAGTAGTTCAAGGATTTAGACAACCTTACAACATCTCACGTTACGCCGAAGAAGTAAGTATCAATACATCTCATCCGCTCTAATCAGCAAAATGTCTTTGCGCTGCGCTGCGGCGTTAACCAATTGAGTTGTAAAAGCCGATTTTGAAAAAAGCGCGTAGCGTTTTTCGGAGAAGAGCGGCAGCAGTTCTGATTTGCGGATAAGGTCTTCAAGTATTTCATTTCCAGTGCGGGCGTTTCTCCATTTACACTCGCCGAAGAGCGCTTTTTCTTTATCGTCTATCGCAAGAATATCGATCTCTTCTTCTGTTTTTTCTTTTTTATTTGGTCCCCACCATCTTCCGATAGTTTTAAAGTAATTTTTTCCTTTGCTTGTTTTTCGCCAAAGATATTGAATTGCGCACTCTTCAAAAACAGCGCCCATGTATGTTTCAATTCTTCCGGTTGTTTTTTCAAAAATTTCAGCGCAGACAGTTTTTCCAAGCCCCATGGCGATTCTGCTTTGATTGGGACGCACAAAATAATACCAAAAACGGAACATAAAATCCGCAAGAAGATAAATTGTTTTTCTTGAAGGTTTCGCTTTTTTTTCTTCACCCGCGGGATTTTCTTTTTTAACGATTCCCAAACTGATTAATGTCGCAAGCATATTGCTGCATTGGCTTGTTTCGATCCCCGCAGTCGAAGCGATTTCATTCACCTTGGTTGCCCCCGATGCAATGGCGCTTATAATCGCGTTATATGTCTGCGGCGTTTTTAATTCCTGTTTTAAAAGATTTGATGGTTCTTCAAAAAGCCGCCCCGATGGATTAAAGAAAAGGTTTTCGGTATTTTGCTGAATGTTTAAATTATTATCTATTCTGGTGATATATTCGGGGATTCCGCCGCAAATACCGTAAAGAGTAATTTTTTCGGTATGATTAAATCCCGGAAGCATTTTTGCGCATTCGTAATACTTAAAAGGCTCAATTTTAAATTGACAGGAACGCCGTCCATAAAGAGGGCTTTTGTAGCCTAACACCTGATTTTCCATGAATGACATTGACGAGCCGCAAAGAATTAAAAAGAGACGGGAATTAGAATGATACTTGTCGATTAAAGATTGCAGTAACGATGAAACCGCTCTGTCGCTTTCGGCAAGATAGGGATACTCGTCTATTACAAGAATAAGGCGTTTTTTCTTCGCGGCTTCAAAACAATATTCAAATGCTTTGTAAAAAGAAGAGAAATAATTAATAGGCGCTTCAGGAGCCAGAACAGTCAATATTTGAATCGAAAGAAGCTCAAGGTTTTCCTTTGCTGTGGTTTCAGCAGCGGAGAAATATATCGAAATTTTATCTTCCCGGAATTTGTTAATAAGGGTGGTTTTTCCTACCCGGCGTCTGCCGTAAAAAACCGCAAAATGGAAAGTATCTTCTTTGTAGTATCTTTCAAGGTTTTCAAGTTCCAATTCTCTTCCAGAAAACATCTATATTACCCCCAGTTGCTAACTTACCGATTACTAATTGGTTAATTAGTAATCCTCTAATTAGTAATTATAAGGTATTATTCCTGTTTGTCAAGAGAACCCGTATTTTCGTCTGTTTCTTCTTCCTTTCCTATCTCGTCCCAGCGCTGCTGAATCGCGTTTACTGCGGCTTGCGCTGTGCGGCCTTCTTCGAAGAAGACGCGGAATTCTTCCAGAAAAGCGGTTTGGTATTCCTGCGCGTTGGGTTTGTTGGAAAAATTTTCGGCAATGTCGGAAGCTTCAAAAATGTCCCAGGCTTTGGAATAAAAATCGTCTTCCTGCACATAATCGCCGGGGATAATGTTGGATACCATGCCGGGAACCGCTTTTAATTCGGCGCAGAGTTCCTGGCTTTTTTTAGCGAGAAAAGCGAGGAAATTCCACGCTTCATCGGCGTGATCGGCGTTTGCTGAAATGCCGGCGTAAATCGCTGAAATGCCGATTGCGTACTTGCCTCCGGTGCCGGCATAAGGAATTGTGGTAATGCCAAACGCGCTGTCTCCCATTTTTTCTCTTAAAAACGGAATTGCCTGAGTGGAAGCTATCATCATCGCAATTTTGCCTTCGGCAAATTCTTCAAGGCGCTGAGCGCCTGTTGTCTTAAAAATATCCGGCGCTAACAAGTTGTCGCGGTTTAGGGTTCCAAGAAAAGAGATGTCATTTATTACGGCGCGCGTGTTCAAAGACGGCTTGTTTCCGTTTTCCCAGAAATTGCCGCCGGCTGTCCATATCCACGAAAAAATATCTCTGGAAAGGGCTTGCTTGTCATCGGAGCTTAAGCTGACGGCAGCGCCAGCCGCGTTAAAATTGCCGCGGGAAACCGCTCTTGCGTAAGCGGTAAATTCATCGCGGGTTTTCGGAGGATGGTCGAAGCCGGCGGCGGTGAGGATATCAATGTTATAAAACAGCATATCCATAAAGGAAACGAGAGGTATCGCCAACTGCTTTACATCCGATTCATAGTTGGTATAAGAACTTAACTCCAGAAGCGCGTTTTTAGCCGCCAGAAAGCTGTAATCACCTTCATTAAAAAATAATATGTGAGGCGCTGTACGTTTCTCTTCGGGAACTGCGGCGGCAGAATCATAAGCCATTCTGATTCGTATGTCGGGGTTATTCTCCTCAAACTCAAGCAGCAGTTTTTCCAGCAGCTCTCTTCCGAAAATATCCTCGCAATTCGAAGAAAGATACAAATTAACCTGCTTTGCTTCGGGCTCCGGCGCAGACGAAAAATTAAAGGCTAATGGGACGATAATCAGTATAAGCAGAAGTATGATAAGGAATAAATCGAATTTATTGACTCTGCGAAAGAAATCAACTATCGACTTTTTTAAGTTTTTAAGGTAAATCTTAATAATGCTTGCTTTTTCCCGAAGGCTCATATACACACTCTCCAATAAAATCCGGCAAAGAACCGGGGGCTCCCGCGAAGAAAAACTAACAGTAGATTTTGCCAGAGTAAAAAAATCCCCTTTTGATATTAAATCAGAAACTGCGTACAATGCCTATCTGTCAAACGGTTCATTTACGCTGGGTTTGAAGAAGTCGAATTGCATCGCCTGGACGGACATGCCTGAAAACGAGTTTGAGGATCACGTAATAGAAGCGAAAATACGCCTTGAAAGCTTTGAAGGTTACGCGGCGGCAGGGATTGTTTTTCACATTGAAGATGATGAATCCTACTGCATGGCGCAGGTTTCCAGCAAGGGCTTTTTCCGCCTTGACGCTGTAAAAAACGGCTCGCCGAAAACGCTTATCGCATGGACGGATATTCCTGAATTTGACGGCGTCAACATTTATTTAAAAATTATTACTTACGGTTACAATATGGTTTTTCTTGTAAACGGCAAATGGCTTGCGGAAATCTGCGATGATTCAATCGAATACGGCAGGATTGGTTTCGCTCTGGCTTCATATGAAATTCCTTCTGATAAAGAGATAAATGAATATGTCTGTAAATCATATCTTGATAATATTATAATTGACGCGCGCGCAAGGATTATCGAAAAAGAATATAATAGTTGCACCGATGATTCCAATATCAACGCCGAAGGACGTTTAAGGTTAGCGGAAACATTTGCGGCGATGGACGAACCTGTAAAAGCGCTGGAGCAGATTACAAAAGCGTGGAAACGAAGAGACGAAGTAATCCGCACTGTTTCTGCCACCGCCGCGATACGAACAAAAAAAGAACTGCTTTTCGCGGCGCGGTTATCTGTCCGCCTTGGACTTTTTAAAGAAGCGGAAGAATACATCGACTCCATTCTTGATCAATGGCCGGATACCGCGGAAGGGAAAGCGGCGCATACGGAAAAACTGAATATTCTGAACGAACTGAAAAAATTTAAAGAATTAAAACTGTTTGTAAAAAAGAATTCATCAAAGATAAGCAAAGATATTAACTATTATTTAATATTGGGAAGATGTTATTTGGAATTAAAAGATTATAAAAATTCCGCAGCCGCATGGGACAACGCGTTTGAAATCAACAAAGAAAATAAAGAATTCGCGGATAACGGAATCTATGCCTTAAATGCCGCAAAGGCGTATGAACTTGCGGGAGACACGGTAAAAGCGCTGGATCGCTATATCAATGCCGGAAAATTCTTTTTGAACAATGACAACATACCGGAACTTGCGGCTGTTATGCCTAAACTTTCACTGTTCGGCGAAAAAAACTGGGAAGCGCGTTCTTTAGCCGGCAAGTGGGCTTACAGCATAGAGGATTACGGCAGATGCTTAAAAGAATTTGAAATTGCGGACAAACTCAGATGCTCTCTTAAGCCAAGACCAAAAGCGGACCCCGCGCTTTATTATTTGTGGGGGATGGTTTATTTTATTAAAGGCAAAAAAAAATCCGCGGTAACACTGTTAAAAAGAGCGGTAAAACTTGCCCCGGACTATGAACTCTTTCGCGTAAAACTGGAAGAATTTATATCCGCAGACGAGGGCGCATAAAATGCAATTAATTAGTTTTGAAAAATTTACAGAAGACGGACTTTCGCTTGATAATAATAAAACAGCGATGACTGTCGGCGTTTTTGACGGCGTTCATCTCGGACATAAAAAATTGCTGAAACGAATTGTTTCGCATAACTCAAATTTAATTCCGGTTGTAGTTACATTTAAAAAAATAAATAAGCCTAACTGCATTGACATACAAACTTTTGAGGAAAGAATGTCTTTTTTAAAAAAATACGGAATTAAAATCGTTATTGTTATTGATTTTACCCAGGAATTTATGCGTATGCCCGGAGTCGAATTTTTAAAATTACTGTTAAAACAGGGCAATATCGGCTATTTTGCGGTGGGCGAAAATTTTTGCTGCGGTCACCAGACGGACACAGACGCAAGAGCAATAAAAATATTTTTTGAATCGCATAATACCGCGGCGGGAATTGTAACAGACGTTATGGAAGGATCTCAGCCAATCAGTTCAAGCCGTATACGCGAAGCAATCGCCGCGGGAGATATTACGCTCGCGGAAAAGATGCTTGGGCGCTCATTAAAGGAGCGTGTCTGTTGAAAAAATTTACATATCTATTTTTTATTTTATTTTTATTCAATACATGGCTGGCGGCAGCCGAAGCGCAGGAAATGGAAGAAATAATATATATCGCCGAAAATGAAAGAAGAATGCCCGCTTTCAGAATAGGAACGGGACTCGGCTTTTCATTTTCAGGATACAGAGATGAAACAGATCTTCCGCTGAACAGATACAATAATTCTTTTGCGCTAATTTTTGACGGCAACATAGAAAATGAAAAATTTTTATATTCATTCAATTCAAATGTATCATTCGGGAAAAACAAATCAATAAAAATAGACATTAACGATAATTATTTTTCCTACTTCCAGAAAGAATCCAATTCCATAAGAGCGTCTTTTGAAAACGCTCTGGATTACCGCTTATGGGGAAATGATGTATTTCCCGGCTATCTCGGCGGAGGATTAAAATTTGATATTTATTTTGTCCATTTGCCGGAAACTTTTTATTACAATTTAACGGCTGTTTTATCACTTAACGCACACGCGTCTCAGAAGTGGATCATCAATAGCAAAAATACATTTGTTTTTTCCGCAAGTCTTCCCGTATTTGGCTATTCGATAAGACCTCCTTATTACGGACTTCTTTATTCGCCGCTTGATTTCGCGATGGATTTTGTCAGTCTTCACAATTATTGGGCGCTTTTCAGCGATGTAAAATATAACCATAAAATTAATAATTTGATTTCTTTTTACGCAAATCTGGGCGCAGAACTGTCGCATATTAATTTTCCGCAGCCCAGAAAAGAAGCTTTGCTCCGGTTAAATGCCGGAATTTCGTTTACTTTTTAGGAGAATAATGTGAAATTTGCGAAAATTGCCGTAATAAAATCACTATTATTAACAATTATTCTTTTATCTTCATGTGAATTATTTTTAGGACCGGAGCCGGATATAAGTCCGCCGGGAATATTAAAAGGTCTCTGGAACGACTTTAACAACATTTACGCGTATTTGGATTTTAGAATGAGCCATAATTTGTATTACAATGACTGGCATGACGTATATTACAATGATCGCTACGGATACGCCCTGAGAGTTAATCAGAACACATCCGAAGAAAATCTTTACAAGGAATGCGTAAATATGTTACGCGAATTAAATGATCCGCATGTAGGTCTTCACGCTCCCGGAAAATTTCAAAGCAGCTATGTAGAAGACGGCGAACCTTTTAATCTTAGCTATATTACGCCGCTTCTTGTTAACGGCGACGGAAAATTTACAAATTTTTATTACGGTAAATTTTCCTCCGCGAATATCGGCTATATTCATATATTCGGATTCACGCAAGATGGAACCGATCCAATGCTGCAAACATGGGGGAAAGCGATAGACGATATTATAAAAGACCTCGCTGATACAGACGCAATTATCCTTGACATTCGAAACAACAGGGGAGGGCATATATACGTTATGGAGTATATAGCCGCCCGTTTTGCGTCAAAACAGAAGGAATATTTGCTGTCAAGCAACAAGAACGGACCGGGACCGAATGATTTTCAATCCTTAAAAACTCATATTATAATTCCCGCGAATAACCGTTATACTAAACCTATTATTCTTTTAACAAACAAGGATACTGTTTCGGTTTCCGAACGGTTTACCATTGCTTTGCGGACACAGGATCATGTAACTCATATGGGAACTACGACACGCGGCGCTTTTTCCGTAAGAATGGAACGTCCGATGGTTAACGGATGGTTCTATTCAATATCAACTGAAAGGGTAACAGATATGAACGGAAAAATTTATGAAGGAATCGGAATTACTCCTGATATACAGGTGAAATACGGAAATGCTCAAAGAGAAGATTTACAGATAAAAGCGGCGTTACAAGAAGCGGTTAGATAAAGTAAGTAAAGGATGTTCGTATGAAGACAGTTTTGTTAAGACTGACAACAATAATTATAACGGCGCTTTTTTTAATTGCATGCAACGATTCTGAAAGCATAGAAGAAAAAAATTACAGTATCATTGAAGTATATGCCGACGGTTCTGCTGAAAAAGCGACAACAAAATTATTTTTTACTTTTAATGAAAGCATACCGGATCTTACAATTGAGGATATAAAAATAGATGTTTCATATCAATATTCTTTTCCTTTGATAACGGGAGATTTAAAAAAGAAAAGCGCAAATACTTATGAACTTGAACTGACGCCCGGAGGAACAGGTTCAATCAGGGTGGGACTGAATCCCTACCGGGGGTTTACAGGCTGGAGCGCGAAAACCGTGCGCGTAATCGCTGATTTCTTTTTTGACGGCGCGGAAGATATAACCATTATAGGTTACGGATTTCCGATAAAAGAAAACAAGATGATAATTCCAGATAATATAATCGGAACGCCCGTCGTTGCGATTGGAAACAACGCGTTTCAGTTTAGGCAATTAACGGAAATTTTTATTCCAAATACCGTTAAGAGCATAGGAAATGCAGCGTTTAACAGTAATAAACTAACAAGTCTGGAAAATATTATTCCAGACAGCGTTACCAGAATCGGAAGCAGCGCGTTCGCAAACAATCAAATAACAAACATAAAAATTCCAGTCAATATTGAAAATATAGGAAACGGCGCGTTTGCAGGCAACAAAATAAATAAACTGGAATATTTTAAAGAAGATAAAAAGGAAGAGGAAAATGAAGAAGACACCATCCCTCCCAGACCTATATCCAAACTTGTCCGATTTTCAGGATTTAATAATAATGAATTAGCGCATATTGAAATACCAATAAGCGTTAGAGAAATAGGAGAATTCGCGTTTGCGTATAACCAAATTGATAAAATTGAAACATGGGTTTATGTGATGGATGATAAATATCTTTCAAACATAACAGCGTATCAGGAAGGCGCTTTTATGTATAATAAATTGAAAAGGGTTAGATTTTTTGAGGGGACAAAAACAATCGGTAAAGACGCTTTCAGCAACAATCAAATAGAGACTGTAACATTTGGAAGCAACATTACGACTATTGAAAGCGGCGCGTTTGCTTATAATATAATAAAAACCATCACAATTCCCAATGAAGTCATCGCAATAAACGAAGGAACATTCCGCGACAATCAACTGACAGAAATAATATTTTCGAATAACGTAAAAAACATCGGCAATGAAGCGTTCAGAAACAATCAATTAGAAGAAGTCAATATACCGGGCAATGTCACTCAAATCGGCAATGAAGCGTTCAGAAATAACCCGCTTGTTAAAATTACAATCGGAAAAAACGTAACGCTTGGCTTGGCAGCTTTCGGCGATGGTTTTGAGAGCGCATATAATATCCGGTACGAAAAAGCAGCGGGAACATATATCCGGGATATTGCCGCCAATGAATGGACGTTGAAGGAAGAAGAAGACGATATCGAAGATCCCGGAGACGGCGAAGAAGGCGGCGAGATAGAAACAGGCATACAATCTAAATCTCTTTTCACATCCGTGAAAATCATGTTATAATTATCAGCATAAATGAGGAGAAACTAATGGACAAAGATACCGAACAAATGCTGAAAAACACGGCAAAAGAAATCAGAAAAATGACAATCGAGGAAATCGGAAATCTGGGAACAGGTCATATTGGAGGAGCCATGTCTATCGTAGACCTTTTGGCTCTGTTATATTTTCACCGCATGAAAATTGATCCTAAAAACCCGCGCTGGGAAGATCGGGATCAACTGGTAGTATCAAAAGGGCATTCAGGTCCCGCAGTTTACGCGACTTTGGCGCTCAAGGGATTTTTCCCCAAAGATTGGCTTACCACATTGAACAAAGGCGGTACAAGCCTTCCAAGCCACTGTGATCGCAACAAGACCCCCGGCATCGACATGACGACAGGCTCACTCGGGCAGGGCTTTTCCGCCGCCATCGGCATCGCCCTCGGTTTAAAGATGGATAAAAAACCTCAGACAGTTTATACAATTATCGGCGACGGCGAATCCAACGAAGGGCAAGTTTGGGAAGGCGCTCTTTTCGCGGGCTTTCAGAAACTGCCTAACCTAATCGCGTTTACCGATTACAACAAACAGCAGCTCGACGGCTTTACAAAAGATATTTTAGACATGGGCAACATCGCCAAAAAGTGGGAACAGTTCGGCTGGTTCACTCAGGAAGTTGACGGTCACGACGTTGCCGCGATTGACGCCGCGATTGAAAAAGCGCAGGCAGAAAAAGAGAGACCCTCGATGATCGTAATGAACACAATCAAGGGAAAGGGATGCACCTTCGCGGAAGGCGTCGAGAAAAACCACAGCATGGCTTTCGACATGGAAAAAGCCAGAGAAGCCATCGCGGCGCTAGGCTGACAGGAAAAGGAGAAAATCATGGCTGAACAAAAAGAAATGAGAATGGCGTATGTAGACACAATCATGTCACTTGCTGAAAAAAATAAAAATATTGTAGTCCTCGAAGCGGACTTGATGAGCTGTACAAACACGGGCGTTTTTAAAAAAGCGTACCCGGACAGGTTTTTCAACTGCGGCATCGCCGAAGCGAACATGATCGGCGTCGCTGCCGGTTTAAGCACATTGGGAAAAATTCCGTTTGCATCCGGCTTCGGCTGCTTTTCATCGCGCCGCGTTTACGATCAGTTTTTCCTCTCCGCGAATTACGCGAAACTCAACGTAAAATTAATCGGCACAGACCCCGGCGTTACCGCGGCTTTCAACGGCGGCACGCACATGCCGTTTGAAGAACTCGCTTTAATGCGCGTAATTCCAAAACTTACAATGGTGGAACCGTCGGACCCGTCTTCGTGCGCCGCGTTCGTGCGCCTCATGGCGGAAGAATACGGCTGCCACTACCTGCGTATTCCGCGCAAACCTGTCCCCTACCTTTATTCGGAAAATGAAGTCTTCAAGTTCGGGCAGGCTAAAGTTTTAAAGGAAGGCAAAGATGTCTGCTTCGTCGCGCTTGGCAGCCTGATGGTAAACCAGTCTTTAAAAGCCTGCGAAGAACTTGCCAAAGACGGAATAAGCGCGGGAGTTTTAGATGTGCTCACCTTAAAACCAATTGACAAAGACGCGATTCTAAACCAAGCCGGCAAAGTACGCGCAATCATCAGCGCGGAGAACGCGCAAATGATGAGCGGACTAGGCAGCGCGGTCGCGGAAATACTTGCCGAAAACTGCTGCAGCAAGGGCTGCTGCAAGTTTGCGCGCATCGGCATCAACGACGAGTTCGGCGAAGTCGGCACTCAGGATTACCTTGTTGACCGCTACGGATTGGATGTCGCAAGCTTTGTGAAAAAAGCGAAAGGGTTATTGGGGTAAGTTTTACTTAACCGCGAACAACAGACATTTCTCTCATTTTGCTGTATAATGTCTCTATGAAAACAAAGAACATCCTGCCGCTTGAACGTCACGGTTATGATTTTATACCTGCCGAGTACCTTCCGTCCGGCGCTGATGAATATTGGCAGCGTAATGCGCAGCAGCGGGAAAAATTTTATAAGAAACCCGGCGATTGGCGAAAGCTCAAGCCCGGTGAAATTGATATTTTAAAAGACAACAGAAATAATTGCTCTAACTGGGATAATTTTCTTGTAAGCGATCCGTTTGAACCGTCATTAATCCGCGATTCCAGTTTTTACGGATTTGTGCGCGTCGGCTCTCTGCAGAAAGTTTTACTGCGTCATAATGATTTTCATGCGCCTGCCGGCATTCGCAGCAGCACAATTATTTCCTGCGATATCGGCGATGATACGGCGATTCAAAATTGCGCTTATATTTCCCATTATATAATCGGAAACAACTGTATTCTTTCAGAAGTCAACGAATTGCAGACGACAAATCACGCGAAGTTCGGCAACGGCGTAATCAAAGACGGCGAAGAAGAAGCTGTCCGCGTTTGGATCGATGTACAGAACGAAGCCGGCGGGCGTTCAATTCTGCCGTTTGAAAGCATGATTTCCGCGGACGCGCATTTGTGGGCAAACTACCGCGATGACGCCGCGATGATGGAAAAACTTGCGGATATTACGCAAAAGCAATTCGGCGGCGCGCGCGGCAGTTACGGAATTATCGGGAATGGCGCGGTAATTAAAAGCTGCTCAATTATTAAAGATACGGCGGTGGGAGAATGCGCTTACATTAAAGGCGCGAATAAACTTAAAAATATTTCGATATTATCATCCGCCGAAGAGCCTACGCAGATCGGCGAAGGAGTTGAAATGGTGAACGGCATTGTGGGATACGCCTGCAATGTTTTTTACGGCTGCAAGGCTGTGCGTTTTGTCATGGGGAGGAACAGCAATTTAAAATACGGAGCGCGTCTGATACACTCGGTGTTAGGTGACAATTCTACAGTGTCGTGCTGCGAGATACTCAACAATCTAATTTTCCCCGTGCATGAACAGCATCACAACAATTCATTTTTAATCGCGAGTTTAATTCAGGGGATGTCGAATATGGCGGCGGCGGCGACCATCGGCAGCAATCACAACAGCCGCGCGAACGACGGCGAAATCAGGGCGAAGCGCGGTTTTTGGCCGGGATTGGCTGTAAGCCTTAAACATTCAAGTCTTTTCGCTTCGTTTGTTATCATCGCAAAGGGCGAGTATCCCTCGGAGTTAAATATTCCGCTGCCGTTTTCGCTTGTAAGTAACAATGTTCACAAAAACAGACTGGAAGTTATGCCCGCCTATTTCTGGATGCATAATCTTTACGCTCTTGAACGCAACTCATGGAAAACAAAAAACCGCGACAAAAGAAAAATAAAAATCCAGCGCATTGAATCCGATTATCTTGCGCCCGATACCGCGGAAGAGATAATTTCCGCCCTGAATATTCTTGAGGGCTGGCTTTGCGAAGCCGGATTATCGCCCGGAGATATTGCAAATCTTGACAAAAGCGTTATACGAAAGATAGATTGCCGCCACTTTGAAAATTCAAAACGCGGGCAGGTGATAATGAAACCATTTGAAGGCATCGAGGCTTACAGGCAGATGCTTCGTTACTATGCCGTTAAAACATTAGCGGCGTTTTTTGATTCGCGCCCCGAGCTGGATTACAGCGGTTTATGCGAACTAATGGAAAAATCCTCGCCCAAAGAACGCATAAAAGACTGGGTAAACTCAGGCGGACAAATTGTTCCCGCTTTCCGCGTGGATGAACTTCGCAAAAACATAGGCGAAGGCAAATATAAAAACTGGAACGAGATTCATGGCGTATACAACTCGTGGGATGAAGCGTATCAGCTTGATAAAACCTGCCACGCATGGGCGTCGCTTATGTATCTTCATGAAACAAATAAATTTATTAACGCGTCTTCGTTTAAAAAAGAACTTGCCTCTGTTATCGAAATCCGCAACTGGATAGAAAAACAGATTTATGAAAGCAGGGCAAAGGATTATCACAATTCATTTAAAGCGGGCACATTCCGCAATCAGAAAGAGATGGAACTGGTTCTTGGAAAACCTGAAGACAATTCATTTATTCAACTGGTGCAAAAAGAAAGCGAAATTTTTAAAGAGATGATCGATAGAGTAAACGCGCGAATTTCTTAACGGTATTAATCAGCCCAATCCCGCTTTGCGGCGCGTGTATACATCAAAGAAAACCGCAAGAAGAAGTATCATCGCTCTTACTACATATTGATAGTGCGTGCCGAGATTCATAAGCGACATACCGTTGTTTATTGAGCTCATAACAAAGCCGCCGACAATTACGCCGATTACAGACCCGATGCCGCCGCCCGCTGAAACGCCGCCGATGTAACACGCCGCGATTGCGTCTAACTCAAAGAGATTGCCAGCCTGAGGAAGAGCGCTGTTCATGTAACCTGTGCTCACTACGGCGGCTAGCCCCGCCATTACGCCCATGAAACAAAATACGATAAAAGTGACAAGTTCGGAATTAATACCGGAAAGTTTTGCCGAGCGCGGATTGCCGCCGACAGCGTAAATGTAGCGCCCAAGTACGGTGTTATTCAAAACAAAATGAAAAATAAAAACTGTAACTCCCAAAACAAGCGCAACAATCGGAAGTCCGCGGTAACGCGCAAATCGATCCGCCAAGCCAAGAGTTAAAAGGCTTATTAAAACAAGTTTTGTAACAAATAAAGCAAGCGGAGTCACTTCAAATTCATTGTCAATTTTTCTTTTTCTCGTAATGAATTCCGTTATGAAAAAAAGAACAAGAAGTAATACCGCGATAATTATCGCCATGGGATAATAAGGACCTATCATTTCCATGTTCATAACTTCGTCCAGGGTTCCGGTAGCGAGAAGCGAATAACCTGTATCGCTGAAACTGATGGGATTAACATTTGTAACAAGGTATGTAAGACCGCGGAAAAGCATCATGCCCGAAAGCGTTACGATAAACGAAGGCAATTTCGCGTACGCTATCCATGCTCCCTGATAAGCGCCCACAAGCCCGCCGATTAAAAGCGCGGCAATCAATGTTACAGCCATTCCCGCGCCCGTGTTATAAACCATTGCAGATAACGCGCCGATAAAAGCGCAGACAGAACCAACAGAAAGATCGATACCCTGCACGATGATAACCATTACCATGCCGACCGCGAGAATTAAAACATAACTGTATTGGAAAAAAATATTTGTAAAATTGCGCGGGCTCCAGTTGTTGCCGTTTGTCAGCGGAGCAAAGATTATCATAATCACCGCCAGCATAATAAACATCGAATAATTTCTGATGTTGTTTTTTATGAGTGTTTTAAAATCCGAAGTATGAACCGCCGTATCGCTCATTGTATTCTCCTTATTAACCAACTAACGCCATATGCATTATTTTTTCCTGAGTCGCTTCTTCTTTGCAAAGCACCCCTTTTATCTCGCCTTCATTCATTACATAAATTCTGTCCGCCATTCCAAGCGCTTCGGGAAGTTCCGAACTGATCATTATCACGCTCTTCCCGGCGGCAATTATATCGTTCATGATTCCGTAAATTTCCGTTTTGGCGCCGACATCAATCCCGCGCGTCGGCTCGTCTACAATAAAAATATCAGGATCTGCCATCAATGTTTTACTGACAACAACTTTTTGCTGGTTGCCGCCGGACAAGTTGCGCACATATTGATTAATGGACGGCGTTCTTATGTTTAAATTTTTTCTGTATTTTTCGGCTTCTATAATTTCCTGCTGATTGTTTATTATTCCAAATTTTGAAATTTTCCCAAGGCTTGAATGGGTAATGTTTGTTTTAACATCCTGAATTAAAACCAGTCCAAGACTTTTTCTGTCTTCCGAAATATAACCAAGCCCGGAATTAATCGCCGCCCTCGGGCTGTTAAATCTGCATTGTTTCCCGTTAATTTTTAATTCGCCTTCGCTGCGGTAGCCGTAGGAGCTGCCGAAAAGACTCATCATCAATTCGGTGCGTCCCGCGCCCATCGGACCGCAGAAAGCGAGAATCTCGCCTTTGCGCAAATTAAAAGAAACGTTATCTACAACTTTGATTGTGTGGTAATCAGGGTGATAAACAGTCCAGTTATTTACTTCCATAATTGTTTCGCCGGGAGAGGATTTCCTTTCCGGGAAACGATGAGTTAAATCGCGCCCTACCATGTCTTTGATGATCATTTCTTCCGTAAGATTTGATTCTTTAACATCGTAGGTGCTGATTGATTTACCGTCGCGCAGAATGGTAACAGTATCCGCGACTTTTAAAACTTCGTTTAATTTATGGGAAATTATCACCGAGGTAATACCCTGGCGTTTAAATTCTAAAATCAGATTGAGGAGCTTTTCGCTTTCATCGTCGTTTAAAGAAGAAGTCGGCTCGTCAAGAATAAGCAGTTCCGTTTTTTTGGAAAGAGCGCGGGCGATTTCGACTAACTGCTGTTTTCCCACGCCGAGTTTGCTTACGATTGTTTCGGGCGGTTCGTTCAGCCCTACCGTTTTTAAATATTCTTTGGATTCTTTTATATATCTGTTCCAGTTGATAATGCCGAACCTGGTTTCCATGTGACCCAAAAAAATATTTTCATAAATTGACAAATACGGGCTAAGCGCAAGTTCCTGATGAATGATCGCAAGCCCTTCGTTTTCGCTGTCTTTAACGCTGTTATAATTTACTTCGCGCCCTTTATAAAAAACTTTTCCGTCGTAACTGTTTTTCGGATAGACGCCTGAAATGCAGCTCATCAGCGTAGACTTGCCCGCGCCGTTTTCGCCGCATAAAGAATGAATTTCGCCTTTTTTAACTTTTAAATTTACGTTTTCAAGAGCCCTGACGCCGGGGAATTCTTTTGTTAGATTTTCAATCTCAAGGATGTATTCGCTCATGAAATCCTTTGCGGCGGTTTTAACATAAAAAAAATACCCGGCTGCAAAGCATCCGGGTATTTTTAATTTAAACTAGTTCAGTAACAGAATGCCTCTGTCGAGCCTGTCATCATAGAAACCGGCGTCAACCATTACGTTAAGATTGTCTTTTGTTACAAGAATCGGATCCAGCAAATATGCTTTTACATATTTCTTGCCGGTGTTTCCGATTTCTGCAAGGTCGCCTGTCGCAAGTTCAGCGCCGGGGATACTAATTGCCTGACCTTTGAGAACCTGATCAACAAGAAGAACAGCCGCCTGAGCTAATTTTGCCGTGTCTTTAAATACGGTGCTGTACTGCTCGCCGTTTTTAATTGAATTCGCTGAATCATATTCAGCGTCCTGACCGGAAATTACAGGAAGCTTGCCGCGGTATTTGGCGTCGGCTTTGCAGGCTTCAAGGATAGCGCGAGCGAGCGTGTCGTTAGGAGCCAAAATCGCGTCGAGCGTAACGGTGCGCGCATCGTTGCTTAAAAGGTTTTCCATACGGGTCTTGGCGATAGGAGCCTGCCAGTTTTCTGTGGCAATCCTCTGGAAGTTATCTCTGTCCGCTGATGTTCTGGGATGGGGACCGATAACTTTAAGAACGCCGCTGTCGATATAGGAATTCAGTACGCTCATTGCTCCGTCAAAGAAGAAGAAAGCGTTTCCATCTGTCGGGGAACCCGCGAACAGAGTGATAAGTTTGGGGTTAGCGGCGCTTGCCGAGCTGAGGTTAAGACCCTGTACGATACTCTGCGCCTGAAGAACGCCGACTTTAAAGTTGTTGAAAGTGATGTAGTAATCATAATCCGCCGAGTTGGGGATGATGCGGTCGTAAGCTACGACAACTACTTTGTCACGACCGGCTTCCGCGATTACAGAAGAGACGCCGTCATTGATACAGCCGACGATAAGCGCTTTTGCTCCCTGTGTCAGGAAGCTCTGAATCTGAGTGTTCTGTGTGGGCTGATTTGCGTCACCATACTGAACTTCCGCGCGATATCCGAGTTCCTCGGCTTCAGTTTGAAGCGAATAGCCGTCTTTAACCCATCTTTGAACGTGGGTTTCCGGCATGGCGATACCGATTAATTGCCCGCCTTTTGCTTTACAGCCGACTACCATCACCATAGATGCAGCCAACGCCAAGACTAAGAGAACAGCTAGAATTTTTCTCATGTTTTCCTCCTATAGAAAAGATTGATAATTTGTCTTGATCATTATTGCAATAGATCGCCGTTTTGTCAAGGTAACGGTGTCAGTCACCTACGCTACTGGTAGCGTGGTATAAAAGTTTTTACACACCATATATAGCGTACGATGTTTGCATCGTACGATGCTTGTGGTTTGACTTCCAAATACGAAAAAAAGGCTGCCCCGGAGAGCAGCCTTTAAAGATACATTTAATAATTTCGATTTTTTTAATTTAAAATTTTAAAATTAACCTGTGCCGGACCGCCAACCGGCGACAATCCCTTTGATGCCGGAAGTATTTTTTCCCAATCGGTTTCATTGGCAGAAAGAGAATTAAGATGGGTTGTTAAATTAAGGAGTTCTGCACCGCTTCTTTTTACAACCAAGCGTTCAATAATAAAAAAAGAATTTGGAATATTTCCTCTTATCCTGATAGACTGCGAGTGCGGTTCAGGAAGACTGCTATTAGCAATAATATCAGTCACGTCTTCCTGAATGAGTGTAAAGGTATAATCAAATTCTTGTCCGGGATCGACGTAAGGAACGTAAGGCTTTCCTTCTCCAGGACCAGTACTGCCAAGCGGCCACCAACCGTTTTGTAAACGATTAATAAGAATTTGTTGGCTTTCACTCGCCATATTTTTGCCTTTTATCTCAATAACATCACCTACCTGAAAATTAAAATGGTTATGATTCAATTCAAATCCTGACCAATTCTCAAACATCTGAACGCTTAATACTTTATTTTCAAATACAACAGGTTCAAGGCCTTGCAATACAGACATTTTATTCCAGTCAATTATACCAGTTTGTTTAGGAATATTTGTATTATCGAAATATCTTACTTCGGTGTTTGAAATAACTATAACGCTGTACCAATTCTTTTGATTATCATTCCATGATAATGGAATGGCGGAGCCTGTTCCTGCTCCATAAGCATAATAATCTCCCGCAATTATGCTATAGTAGTCATTGCTATTCCAATAATTATCAGTGATATAAACTTTATAAGTCCCCGTAGGAAGGTTTATAATGTTCATGGCGCCGGAAACAATATTTTCAACAGGTTCAACGCCTTGCAATACAGACATTTTATTCCAGTCAATTATACCAGTTTTATTATAAAAATTTGTACTATATAAATATCTTACTTCGTTGCCTGAAATAACCATAACGTTATACCAAATGTCATCATAACGATTCCATGATAATGGAATTACAGAACTTGTTCCTTCTCCATAAGCAGAATAATCTCCCGCAATTATGCCATAGTAGCTATTGCTATTAATATTACCTTTAGTAATATAAACTTTATGATTCCCCTCAGGAGGGTTTTTAATGTTCATGGAGCCGGAAACAATATTTCCAATATCGATATTTATTGTTTTACCGTTATTTGCCGGGATTGTGTCGTAATATTCAAGTACAAACAATCTTTCATCCCAGTTAGAGTTTTTGTTTGGTAAACCATTTATTTGAATTCTAATATCTCTATCTATACTTGATTTTGAAACTATCGCTGTCCAGTTGGCGCTTGCGGTTGTAGGATAAATATTTACCCCTCCCAGACCATAACCACCTTCTACTGAATTAATGTCAATCGCAAGCCGGTTAACGGGAGACCCATTATAAGTAATATTAATTGTACCGCTTAATGTCACATAACCTATATCCAAAGAATTACTGCCTGTTATATTTCCAACATTTTTGCTGAAAATTGCACTGCCAGAATAACCTGAAAGATCAATATTTTGAGGTATGCGTAAACTGTAACCATTGTCATTTGAAAGTTGTACATAAATACCAAAAGTACAGTTCCATGTCTTGTATGGAGATACCTGATTATTATTGTTATCTGAAAAATACCCTTCGTGTAATGGAATAGTAAAAGAATTATTACTATTTACAGGATTAATTATTCTTTCAGACCATGTACTAAAATAGGTCCAGTTATTTCCACCGCCGTCATTATGACCGTAGACAGAGATATATACACTTGCGCCTGCGGGAATATTTGTTAAATTAATAGAACCTGTAATCTCTCCGATTTTTTCGCCGCGATTATCACCACCGCCGCCGCCCATCCAGAAAGGAGTAATCGTATAGAATTTTGTGGAAGCGGTAATGGTAGAAGTTCCTGTAAATTTACCGGTTAGATTGGAATTTGCAAACAATTCCACTCCCATTTCCAAAGCCCAAGCATCATAATCTCCGTTTACAAGTGAATTCAAAGTGACAGATCCGCTTATGGGCTCGCCGCCATTCATTTCAACCAGTTCACCGAAAGTCATGGAAAACACCATGTATTGGAAATTTGTAAATGGAACAGTTGGATTTGGGTTTGCGCTGAAATTAATCATTGATTTGCTGATAAAAACTTCAAATCCAAGCGGTTTATTTTCATTTTCAATCATAAAACCAAAGTACCATGAGTCTGAACCTGTCCAAGGAGTTTCATCGTTGTCGTTGTTAAACAGTTCAATAACAGCCGTTCCGTTTTTTATTTGCCCATAACCAAAAATTTCAGGCTTTTCGTTCATGCCAAAATCGGTTGTTTTACTTAACCCGCCTTCTATCCACGTGTCATTTGGATATGTAGTTGTATTTAATCCGGTAATTGTAATACTTGCGCCGGATGGAACAGGCGGTACATAAGTGCCGGGACCATTACTGATAATCAAATTGTTAAAAGCACTTGTTGCGTTCTCGATTGTTGTTTTTGCGCTATTTACCATGTTGACTGTCGCGTTATTATTGCTGTTTACATTCATCGCAGTTTCAATGGCTGCTTCAAAGTTATCAATGTCTGTTTGTGTCGCCCACTTTGAATCAAGAAGAGCTTGCGCAGCGCTCGCGGCGGCGACAACACCGTTTGTCGCGGTGTATGCGGCTTGAATAGCGGTAAGTAAAGATGATTTATCTGGAGCATTACCCGATTTTAAATAAGCTATAAAGTTAACTAATGCATCAGAAAGAGCAAGATACCTGTCATTGCGGTTTGTTTCATCGGCTGCTTCCGCAGAAGTAATTGCGTCATCTAAAGCTGTAATATATTGTTGATCAGTCCACTTGCTTCCCGGAGCAATATTATTGCCGTCAGTAGATGCAGTAACTCCGGCTATACCTGCCTTTGCTTCATTAATTTTAGCAGTAAGCTCATCTGCGGAAAATTCCGTTTTTGTTCCTGCTTGTCTTGCGTTATTAAAAGTACTAATTGCGTTATTCAATGCAGTAACAGCAGAATCTACAGCTGTTTGATTTGCAGGATTATTTTTAATGCCGTTAGCCGCAGTAATTGCATTTTCCAAAGCGGTCATAACAGTACTTGTTACCCAATAAGCGCCCAGCGCAACCTGATCTGCCGACGAAGCTGTTGCCGCGCTTGTTTTGGCAATTCCTGCATTTGTTATTGCGGCATTAAGAGCGTCAAGATGGATAATGTTATCTGCATTTGTTCCCGCTTTCTTAGCCTGTTTAAATACGCTAATTGCGGTATCCAAAGTAACAACGGCAGCATTTACCGTTGCCTGTGCCGCATTGGCATTATTATTTACAGCTTCTGCCGTTGAAATAGCGGAATTAAAAGCGGTCATTTCGGCACTTGTTACCCAATGAAGCCCAAGAGGAACTTCATTTGCATAAGCCGCCGCCTGTACGCCGTTTTTCTCGCTTTTTGCTTCGTTAATTTTTGCGATTAACGCCGTTTTCTCCGCAGCAGCCGGTGTTTGACCAGTATCATTAGTACCATCATCTGAGCCGGGACAAGCTGTAAACATCATTCCGATTATTGCAAAAAGCGCAATAATCCCGCACAATCTAGATCTGTTTTTCATTTTTGACTCCTAAAACATGATTTAAATATAAAAAAGCCTCCAGATCGGCAAGAAAATGCAGATCTATGAGGCGTTTTTTCAAAAAATATCAGGAAATTAATAATGTCGTCTTTCCTTAATATCTGGGGGGGGG
>Ga0209755_10000834_pt1 | contig 52838 bp, 49 predicted proteins | sample TergutCo191P1_FD_187301 | JGI IMG/M metagenome (GOLD analysis project Ga0209755, IMG submission 187301) | Cornitermes sp. P1 segment gut microbial communities from Petit-Saut dam, French Guiana - Co191P1 (SPAdes) (version 2) | ecosystem: Host-associated > Arthropoda: Insects > Digestive system...
ACCCGCCAAAACAATCTCCATTGCAAAGGCAAAGACGGCAAACCCGACAACCCCGGTCGTTTCTTCAAAGTAGTTTCATGGTACGATAACGAATGGGGTTATTCAAATAAGATTGTCGATCTTCTCAAATACATCGACAGCAAGAAGTAATTTTTTTGGGGGTAGGGACTAGGGACTAGGGATTGTTGTACATTAATTTATATTGTTTTCTAAGCAATGATGTCGTACTACATTCCCCATTCCCTATTCCCCGCTCCCTCTTTTTTGAAGGAGTAACTAATGATTAAAACTGTAAAAACCGTAGACCTTAAAGGCAAACGCGTTATCATGCGCGTAGACTTTAATGTTCCCATGAAGGACGGCGTGGTGCAGGACGATACCCGCATTACCGCGGCATTGCCTACTATTAAATATATTCTGGAGCAGGGAGCGAAATCTCTCACTCTGATGTCGCACCTTGGCGATCCAAGTAAAGACGCGAAAAAAGCGCAGGAAAAAGCCGAGAAAGACGGAAAGCCGTTTGATAAAGACGCGTACATCAAGGGCAAACACCGCATGGCTCCTATCGCGAAATACCTCGAATCAAAATTGGGTAAACCTGTTATTTTCGCAGGAGAAGACAGTTGTTACGGCAAAAAAGCGTTCATCGAAGGTCAGGCAGACGGCAGCGTAATCATGCTTGAAAATACCCGCTTCCATAAAGAAGAGACAGCGAAAGAAGCCGCTGACCTTGATAAACTTGCGAAAGAGCTTGCAACCTATGGGGAAATTTTCGTAAACGACGCTTTCGGCACCGCTCACCGCGATCACGCCTCAACAGCTTCAATCGCCAAATTTGTTCCTGTTTCGGTCGCCGGTTTCCTCATGGAAAAAGAGTGCGATTATCTCGAACCGATTGTCACTTCCCCTAAAAAACCGTTAGTCGCCATTATCGGCGGCGCGAAAGTTTCATCTAAGATTGCGGTTCTGGAAAGCCTCTTAAAAAATTCCGCCGCGCTTGTCATCGGCGGCGGTATGGCGTATACATTTTTAAAAGCGCAAGGTCACAAGATTGGAAAATCTCTTGTAGAAGACGATCAGATCGATACAGCGAATAAAATTCTTACCGCGGCAAAATCCGCGAATGTGCAGATTGTGCTTCCTCTGGATCACGTAGGCGGAACTTCATTTGACATAAATGCTGTTCCTGTTCCTGTTGACGGACTTGATCTTCCCGACAATTTATTAGGACTGGACGTGGGAGCAAAAACGCTTGCAAAATACAAGGAAGTTCTTGCAACTGCTAAAACAATCGTATGGAACGGACCTGTCGGCGTTTTTGAATTTGACGCGTTCGCGAAAGGAACCGAAGAAGTCGCCAAAATGGTCGCAGAAGCCACAGGCAGGGGAGTTATCACTGTAGTCGGCGGCGGCGATTCTGTAGCCGCTGTAAATAAATTCCATCTTGCCGAAAAAATGAGCCACGTTTCCACAGGCGGCGGCGCTTCGCTTGAACTACTTGAAGGCAAAAAACTTCCCGGCATCGAGGTATGCAGATGAGCAGAAAATATTATATAGCCGGCAACTGGAAAATGCACATGACGCGCGCCGAAGCCGCGAATTTAGCTCAGGAATTGGTTAACAAACTCAGAGACGGCACGCATGAATATCTTGTCGCACCTTCTTTTACGTTACTCGAAACTGTCAGCGCTGTTATCGAAGGCAAAAATATCCGCCTTGGAGCGCAGAACTGCGCGCCGGAAGAGCAGGGCGCTCACACAGGCGAAGTATCGGTGCTTCAATTAAAAGACCTTGGAGTGCAGACGATTATTATTGGTCACTCGGAAAGACGCCACATTTACAAAGAAGATGATTCTCTTATTAATAAAAAGGTAAAGCTCGCTTTAAAACACGGGTTTGAAGTAATTCTCTGCATCGGCGAATTATTGGAAGAAAGAGAAGCAGGTAAAGTCGAGGAAGTATGCGAAAGGCAGACGGTTAAAGGATTGGAAGGAGTAAGCACCGGGGATTTACACAATGTAGTTATCGCTTATGAGCCTGTCTGGGCAATCGGCACCGGAAAAACCGCGACTCCGCAGGATGCTGAAGCTGTTCACGCTTTTGTGCGCAAAGTGATCGCCCGTTTATACGGCGAGGATGCCGCTTCAAAGATCATCATTCAATACGGCGGTTCTGTAAAACCCGATAACGCGAAGCAGTTAATGGCGATGGAAAACATCGACGGCGCTTTAGTCGGCGGCGCGTCGCTAAAAACCGACACATTTATACCAATCGCCAAGTTCTCATAAATGTCGTTTTTTTGCCTGTTATGGGTTCCGTTGTTTTATTTTCTTCGCCGTTCACTGATTGCCGGCAGTTCACCCGGAAGCGTATGGGCGCTGCTGCTTGGAAGTATTTTCGCAATTATTCAATTTTTTCTCGGTAATCTTGTAAACCCCGGCGGCTTTGGAATGAGCCGCTGGTTGTTTGGTTTTATCGATCTTGTCAGCCTCGTCGCTCTCATTCCGATGCTGCTTTGTTTTTTAATTTACCTGTTCCGGGGCTTTTCAGGCGAAGTTGATTTTGCCAGTTTCGCTCTCCTTTGGCTGATTCCCTTCGGCGCATTACGCGCATTAGGCTGGAGTTCCGAAAGCGATCCCATCTTGCTTGTTTTTGTGCCTCTTTTATGGACTTCACTCGCTGTCGGCGTCTCGTTTTTTATCAATTTGATGAAAAAAAGATTTGTCTGGTGGGTCGCGATTATATCGATTTTATGTATTGCGATTCTGCCGATTTCCGCCGCCGCAACTTACTGGGCGTTTTTTTCGCAGCAAACCTTATTAGCTTTCGGATTGTTAATATTTACGCATATTCCGCTGGTGTTATCGTTTATATTTGAAAGAAGATCAAATTAATCTTCTTTTTTGATAGTTCTGATTAAATGCCCGTTTATTTCCCATTGTTTTATGCTTGTATCGCGGGAACCGGAAATTATTTCGGTGCCGCTTGGATTAAACGCTACAGAGATGACCCAGCTTGTGTGATCCGAAAATATTTTAATTTCTCTGCCTGTCACTGTATCCCAGAGTTTGATTGTATTGTCATTGGAGCCGGAAATTATCTGCTTTCCGTCCGGGCTGAAAGAAACAGTGTTAATCCATCCTGCGTGAGCTGAGATTTTTTTTATTTCTTTGCCGGACAATGCATCGCATAATTTAATTGTGCCGTCTCCGCAGCCGAATAAAATATATCTGCCGTCGGGGCTGAAGCTGATTGAGTATAATGTTTCCCTGTATCTTGGGAATGATCTGACTTCTTTTCCGGTAACTGTGTCATAAAGCCTGATTGTAGCCGCGAAATTCCCCAAGTTTTCCGATTGATCGATAAAAACGATCTGTTTTCCATCCGGGTTGAATGCCGCTGATGTTATCATGCTGAAGTTTCCGATAAATAATCTGATCTGTCTTTGCGCGGCGACATCCCAAAGCCTTACCGTATAATCGGCGGCTGACGAAAGAATCTGTTTTCCGTCAGGGCTAAAGCTCACCGAAGTGACCATATGCTCATGACCTGTGAATGTATTTATTAAACCGCCTGTTTGCGTGTCCCAAAGTTTTACATTTTTATCAATTGAACCTGAAACAATTTGTTTTCCGTCAGGGCTGAAAGCCAGCGAAGTAACTCCCGATGTATGACCTTTAAATGTTTTTATTAAATTGCCGGTTTTTGTATCCCAGAGCATTATCGATCTGTCGCCGGAACCTGATAAAAATTGTTTTCCGTCAGGGCTGAACACAACAGAACGGACAAGACTTGTATGTCCGGGTTTAGGAGGTTCAGGAATTTTTTCGACGATCAATTCTAATTCTTGCACAGGAGGAGTTTTACAGGCTGATATCGAGACGATAATAAAAAAATAAAAAATAAATTTGGATAACTTCATAATTTATTATCGGATAAAATTCACATAACGAGTTTAATAAAAAAAATTTAGTTCTTCCTATTGAAACGTTTTATTATTTATGTTAAAATGCCGATATATTTAATATCAAACTTATAAGGAGTTTATTATGCCAGCAGCAAAAAAAACAGCGGCGAAGAAACCCGCAGCGAAGAAACCTGCCGCTAAGAAGACAGCAGCGAAGAAAACGACAAAAAAATAAATGTTGTTTTAAAAGCCCCTTAACCGGGGCTTTTTTTTTTGCTCATTTATTGTTTTTTATATTCTTCATATTTGCTTGTTGTTCTTTCATGTTGATATTAAATCATTCATCCCTTGAACCTCCTCTTTAACCCTGATAAAATTAAAAAATGCACGAACATAATAAAGAAACGCTTGGCATTAATATTGGATCAACCAGCTTAAAAATGGTTCTTTTTGACGGAAAAACGCCGGTTTGGACAGCTTCTACACCTCACGAAGGTGATTTTAGCGCGGCGGTTTATAAACTTTTATCCGAAGGTAATATAAAAGAGGGAACTCTTGCGCTCGTTACAGGCAACGAGGGCAGATTCATGTTTGATATTTCAGGTACTTTGGAGCCGCTTTGCGCAGAAGCGGCGATGGCAAGCCTTGGAATTAAAGCGGATGCTGTTGTCAGCATGGGCGGCGAGGATTTAATCGTATACTCGCTGGATAATGACGGAAAAATCGTTAACAGTTTTTCAGGCAACAAATGCGCTTCAGGCACAGGCGAATTTTTAAAACAGCAGCTTGCCCGCATGGACATGACGTTAGACGACATTGAAAAGGTGCCTGACACCGCGAAAGTGCACGCTCTTTCTACGCGTTGTTCTGTTTTTATGAAGAGCGACTGTACCCATCGTTTGAATAAACGCGAAGCGACAAAGGATGATATCGTACTCTCGCTCTCCGATGTAATGGCGGTAAAGGTAATAGATTTTCTAAAACGCGCCAAGGTGACATCGGGTAAAGTAGTGCTCACAGGCGGCATCACATTGAATCGCCATATAATCCGTTTTATCCGCGAAAAAGCTTCACAGATTGAATTTATAATTCCTGATACAGCCCCTGTGTTTGAAGCTTTGGGAGCCGCAGTGCTTGCCGCAAAAACAGGCACAAAGCTTCCTTCGGCGGAAAAATTACTGCGGACAAATCAAGTGCGCTTTGGTTCTTTGCATGCGTTACGTGATTGGAAAGATAAAGTTAAGTTTTTTGAAAAGTCAGACGGCAGGGTCCGCGCGGGAAGCAAATATATCCTTGGCGTAGATGGCGGCTCCACAACTACAAAAGCGTGTCTTGTCGATATCGATACTGACGAAATTGCCGCAAGCCACTACGGACGCACTCACGGCGATCCTGTAAAAGCGTTAAAAGAATGTCTGCGGATAATTCAGGAAAAAGTTATCGCCGACACAGGTTCAAAAAATATCGATATAAAATTAGTCGCCGCAACAGGCTCAAGCCGCGAGATACTCGGCGTATTTTTAGAAACACCGGGAGTGTACAACGAAATAATTGCGCACTCTGTCGGCACGACATACTTCGATAAAGAAGTGGAAACTATTTTTGAAATCGGCGGACAGGACGCAAAGTATGTGCTTTTAAAAAACGGCGTGCCAATCGATTACGCGATGAACGAAGCTTGCTCTGCGGGAACAGGTTCTTTTTTGGAAGAATCCGCCGCGGGAGATTTATCGATTCACAGCGCGAAAGACATCGGTCCGATTGCGTTAGACGCAAATGCCCCCTGTAAATTCGGCGAGCATTGCTCGGCGTTTATTAACAGCGATATCAGAAACGCGCTGCAGCAGGGAGCCGGTAAAGAAAATATCACTGCGGGAATTGTCTGCTCGATAGTGTCAAATTATTTAAACCGCGTTGTCGGCAACCGCACAATCGGCGGCAAGATTTTTTTACAGGGCGGAGTAGCGAAAAATCCGGCTGTGCCTCTTGCGTTTGCCATGCTGATCAACAAGGAAATAATCGTTCCTCCTTCTCCTGAATTAATGGGCTGCTTCGGAGTAGCGCTGCTTGCAAAAAAGAAAAGAGACGAAGGTCTGTTACAGGAACAAGATATCGTAATCGACGAGATTATAAACCGCGACATCGGTTACGAGAGAATCTTTAATTGTCAAGCTTGTGAAAATCTCTGCCCGATTCAAGTGTTAAACGTAAATAATCACAAATACATGTTCGGCGGCAGATGCAACAAGTACACCAACATGCGAAAGCAGGTTAAGGATGTGCCGGTTTTCGATTATGTCGAGAAGCGCCAGAAGATGCTTTTTGAAGAATACGCCGCGCCGGCAGAAGGGACTAGGGATAGTGATTCGAACAGTAATCTAGCTTCCGAGTCAAACTCTGTTATTTCAAATAACGCTCCCCAGTCCCCAGTCCCTAGTCCCCAGTCCCTAAAAAACCGCTCTTACACAATCGGAATCCCGCGCGCGTTCTCTGTGCATACGCTTTATCCGTTATATTCATGGTTCTTCCATGAGCTGGGAATTAGAACATTTTTATCTACAGAAGTTGCGCACGCAGGCATCGCGCGCGCTGAGGCTCAATACTGCTTCCCCGCGGAAATCGCTCACGGCGCAATTCAAGACTGCCTCGACAAAGGAGCGGACTTTGTTCTTCTTCCTCACTTCCGCGATATGCCGACCTACGAAAAAGACGTGCACGCAAACTTTTGTCCGATTACTCAAGCGCTGCCGTATTACATGAAAAAAGCTTTTCCGGATATCGACGAAAAAAAATGGCTTACGTTAGTCGTCAGTTTTAAACACGGTGAAGTAAAAGCTCTCGAGCATTTCTGCGATATGACAAGACTGCTTGGTATCAGCGAAGTTGAAACTAAAGCGGCGTTTGAGAAAGCATGGGCAAAGCAAAAAGAATATTTCGCCGCTTCGGAAAAAATGGGAATCGAAGCTTTGCAAGAAGCGCGTAAAGCGAATCGTCCTGTCATCGCTCTCTTGGGACGTCCTTACAACGCGTTCACTCCGGAAGCTAATATGGGAATTCCTCGTAAGTTTACAACGCGCGGTTATTCGATCATTCCGTTTGATATTCTTCCTTTCCGTGACAAAGATATTTTTTCCAACATGTATTGGTTTTACGGACAGCAGGATTTAAAAGCGGCGAAACTTCTCAAAGAAGAAGACAATGTCTATCTTACTTTTGTTTCCAATTTTTCGTGCGCGCCTGATTCATTTATTCTTCATTACATTAAATGGATGATGGGGCAAAAACCTTTCCTCGTGCTGGAATTGGACTCGCATTCCGCGGACGCAGGCATTGATACGCGGGTTGAGGCTTTCCTCGACATAATCGACGGTTACCGCGCGAAGAAAGCCGAGATCGAAGCGGAGCGATACGATAACGGACTGCGCTTTGTCAGCGAGAAAAAAGATTCAGGCGATTTTGAAATCCGCCTTGATAATATTAAAACAGGACAGAAGATGCTTGTAAAAGATAACAAGCGGATAAAAATTTTGCTGTCTAACATGGGAAATATTTCCACAGAATATATGGGAGCCGCGATCCGCAGTCTCGGCTTTAACGCGGAAGCTCTTCCTGTCGCGACTAACAAAACAATTCAAGTTGCGCGCTCTCACGCGTCAGGAAAGGAATGTGTGCCCAGTCATTTGGTTTTAGGAAGTGCGCTGGAATATTTTAACAGCGACAAATACCGCAAGGACGAGCTTTATCTTCTCTTTGTACCGATAACGACAGGTCCGTGCCGCACAGGGCAGTATTACATTTACTATGAAAATTTATTCAAAGATTTGCGGCTGGAAAATGTCTGCGTCTTTATTCTTTCCGCTGATAATTCTTACACGGAACTTGGTCCCGCATTCGCTAAAAATATGTGGATCGGTTTAGTGTTATCTGACTATTTAAAAGATATCCAATGCTCGCTTTTAGCTGTCGCGGAGAATCCTAAAAAAGCCGAAAAAGATTTTGAAGATTCATGGCGGCGCGTAATGCACGCTGTGGAGCATAACCCAAAAAATTTATGGAAAGAATTAAAACATGTCGCCGCCGGCGTAAAAAAAATCCCCCGAAAAAGAAAACTTACTGACTGCCCGCGCGTTTTAGTTGTCGGAGAAATTTATGTGCGCCGCGATGATTTTGCAGTCGGCGAATTGATCGAACTTATGAGCGATAGAGGCATTGTCGTAAAAGTCGCGGGTATCAGCGAATGGATTCATTACCTCGATTTTGTCCGCGAATACTCTTATAGTAAATTACTCAACCTGCGAAAACGAGGCAAGAGAATTTTTTCTAAACCTTGGAAGGATTTAAAAAAATTACAAATCGAAGAATGGTGGAAACATCATATCGAAAAGAAAACTCTTGCGATTTTAAAACCGACAGGGTTAATTCCCGAAACGCCTCACGACATGAGAGAAATAATGAAATACACGACCGAACACTTTGTCAGCCTTGAGTTAAATTCCGAAATCGCTGTCTCCTCAGGTTCCGCGGCGGCGGCGATGGATAAAGGATACTCCGGCATTGTAAACATCAGTCCGTTTGCCTGCTTAATCGGACGCGTAATCGAAGGTTTGTTTACGCCGTGGGCTCGCGAGCGCAATTATCCGATTCTCTCGGTTGAGGTAGACGGCAACCTCCTGCCGCCGAACATCGTTAACAAACTCAATATTTTTATGGTTAATGTGCTGCGCTTCAAAGGAGGCAATGATATGTCAATGTTAGTTGATAAGAATGACTAATGTTGAATGTGGAATGAGGAATGGCAATGAATAGATTGGAAAAAAGTATAAAGTCTCTGTTGAATAATTATGACGCTTTTGGAATGGTAAATCATTCAGGCGAAGATAATTTACCGGGAAGAGAAAGTATCGAGCTGATCGTATGCGGATTAGAAGAGCTGTTGTTCCCCGGATTTTTGGAAAACGTTAACACCGATAATGAATCACTGCAAAAACTCACAAGCGAAAAAGTTGATAACATAGCAAGAGCTCTCTGCGGCGAAGTAGAAAAGAGCCTTGCGTTTTCCGCGCGTTTAGGAGATTTAAACTGCGGGCATAAAAGCTGCCGCGCTGTCGCCGCGCTTGTCGCCGATGAATTTTTTGAGGAGCTCCCCAATATCAGAATCACGCTATGTAAGGATTTAGAAGCCGCGGTTCGGGGAGACCCCGCCGCGATGAGCGCCGATGAAGTGATCCTCTCGTATCCTGGATTTCAAGCGATTGTTGTGCATCGAATCGCTCACTTTTTTTATTCGCGCCAAGTGCCTTTAATTCCGCGTATGATGAGCGAAGTTATTCACAGAAGAACAGGCATCGATATTCATCCTGGCGCGCAAATCGGCGAATCATTTTTTATCGATCACGGCACAGGCGTTGTTTTTGGGGAGACAACAGTTATCGGTAAAAACGTAAAAATTTATCAAGGCGTCACGCTGGGCGCGCTTTCTGTTAAAAAAACCGAAAGCGGAAAAAAACGCCATCCGACAATCGAGGACGATGTGACAATCTACGCGAACGCTACAATTCTCGGCGGCGAGACAGTAATCGGGCAGGGGAGCATTATCGGCGGCAGCGTGTGGATCACTCAATCTGTGCCGCCAAACAGTAAAATTTACTTACAAAGAAACGCGTAATGTTATAATAAGGAAACTCGTTTACCTGTTGCATAGTTTATCAATTTTTGTTAAGCTGAAATATATTTTAAATCGGAGCTTTAAAAGATGGGAATCTTAAGTGTTGTATTATTAGTCTTTTTCGTAATCATAGCAATTCTGCTTATATTGTTGGTTTTAATTCAAAATGACGAAGGCGGCGGCATCGGCGGAATGTTCGGCGGCGGCGCAGACACGGCGTTCGGCTCGCGCTCCGGCAATTTCCTTACAAGAGCGACAACAGTGCTCGGCTCGCTTTTCCTCATTGTCAGTTTGAGCCTTGCGTTTTTAAGCAGGACTCCGGCAGGAAGCGGAGTTGAGCAGGAAGCTCGCCGTTTCTCTAATGATGACGCCGGCGTTAACTGGCTTCAGGAAGAATTATATCCGTCAGCGCCCGAAGCTAACGATTTAACTTTTGATCAGTTGTTTGATGATAACTATTACAATGAAAATGTTTTAGGCAATTCGGCAGAGGCGCAGTAACCGGAACGTTACAGGGGGTTGTATGATCCTGCAAGATGTTTTATTACCGGAATTTATCAAGATTGATATTGAGGCTGAAGATAAAGATGAAGTCTTTGAAGAACTTGTCGCGCATTATTGTCAGGCTGATAATTCCGATGCGCATGATGAAATTCTAAACGCGATTCTTGCGCGGGAAGCGAAGATGTCGACCGGCATTCATAAAGGCATCGCGGTTCCTCACGGCAAGACAAACGCTGTGAGCACTCTGCGCGGAATCTTAGGAATTTCGCAAAAGGGAATAGCTTACGACGCTCTTGACGGAGAGCCGGTTTATCTTCTTTTTATGATCATATCTCCTTTGGAAGACTCTGAAAAATATCTTCGTTTGTTAAAGCACTTAGCGGAGCTTATTGAAATTCCGCAGTTTCAATCTGAGCTTCAGGCACAGAAGGATTCGCAGGGCGCGTATAAAGTTATACGCAAATTCGAAGAAATGCTTTCCGCCAATGGCTAATACCACCCTTGAACATTTACTTGAAATAGAAGCCCAAGCTGCAGCGATGGTTAACGACGCGCAGGAAGAAGCTGACAGAAGAGTGCGCGAAAACGAAGAAAAAAACCGCTTAACGTTTGAAGAACGCTATAAAGCCGAGATACAATCGCGCGAAGAATCTCTTGTCGATAAAAGAAAAAAAATACAAGAGCATTATAAAAAAACACTGGATGATTACAGCGCCGAAGTATCCTGTATCAATGTTGATGAGAAAAAGTTTTCGGTTCTTTTTAATAAATATTTAGAAAGCGGTAATCATTAATGAACGACAGCGGTTACGCATACGCGAAAGCAAGCTGGATTATCGGTAAATCTTTCCTCGGAAAAAGAATTTCGCTGCTGTCAAACATTCATTCGTTAAACGATCTTGACAGGTTAATTTTCCCTGACAGCCGTTATGAACTTCCCGGCAGAGAATTATTGCCGTCGCTTGAAGAGCGTATTAAATTGAGAGCTGTCCGCCAAATCTTATCGGTTATCAAATCGTACACAGAGCCTCCGAAGGTTTTAACGCGAATGATAAAAGGTTTTGAATACAGCGATTTAAAGGACTGTTTTGCGCGTATCGCCGCGGGAGACACTACCGGCGAAAACGGAAAAATAAAACATCCTGTGATAAGCGACATCGGCAGATTTAAAACAATTCATTTTAACGCGTATCCTGACGCTTACGCTATGATAAAAAAAACCGAATACGAAGAAATTCTTCACAAAGATAAAAAAGCGGTGGAGAAGGGTGCGGATTTAACGGCGATAGATTATAAAATTGATTATAAATATTATCAAAGCCTGATAGAAAGTCTTTCGCTTCTTGACAATGAAGAACGCATAATTTTATCACGCCTTATTGCCGATGAAATTTCTCTTCGCAATTGTCTGTGGGCTCTTCGTCTGAGAACTTATTATCAAAAATCCGCAATAGAAGTAAAAAAATATTTAATGGATTTTAAACTGCTTGGAAATATAAATCAAAAAAGAACGCATCTTGCTTCCGAAGCTCTAGGATCGCTTTATTTTCAGCTTGACATTCGCGATGACTGGCGCGGCTGGAGATGGGAAAAGTTTTTAAATCAAAGCGAGCAGAGCGGAGGATGGAACGCCGATCCGCGCCATTTTCAAAATGCCGCATCTCAATATTTATATCATCTTGCTTTTCATAATTTCCATACGTTGCCGATGTCCGCCTCTTCTATTTATTGTTTTATAAAACTCAAACAATTTGAAGAAGACCTCTTAACAAGTATCGCGGAAGGATTGTCGCTCGGAATTAACAGCGCCGCTGTTTTTAAACTGCTGGAACATCCGGAGGCGTATTAATGCTGTTTCTTCGCAAAATGAAATACATGGAAATCACAGTTTTAAAGACCGATATCGACAGCGTGCTTGAATACCTCGGAAAAAAAGCTGTGATTCAATTTCCATCCTTGCAAGAAGCGGCAGATAGCGGCGAAATCTCGCGCGTACGAAAAATTATCGAAAGGCTGATAGATGCCGCTTCCTACTCAGGAATAGATTTAATAACAAAAACTGATGATAATATCAGCGTTCCAGACAGCAAAATTGAAGAAGAAACAAAAAGTGTCTGCGCCGCGATAGAAAATTTAAAAGAGAACGAAGGCAAAACAATTTTAGAAAGGCAGCGCGTGCGCGAAACGTTAAACGAAACCAAAGCGTTTTCTAAAATGAACATGCCGTTTTCCGATTTTGAACATCTTTCGTATTTGACTTTACGCATCGGAAAACTTGATCCTAAGGATATTACTCTGTTACGCGAAAGTATGGGTGAGAGAGCGGTAATAATTCCGCTTGACGAAAACAGATTTATCGCCGCCTCTTCAAAAAAAGGACGCTTCGCGCTTGATTCGCAGCTTAAAAAAATATCTTACGAAGCCGTCAAAATCCCCGAGAACTATAAAGGTTTTACCGCCGAAATGATTAAAAATTTGACAGAGCAGCAGCAGATTCTTATAAAAAGAATTGAAGAGATAAAAATTGAAAGAGAGCAGTTAAAAGCGCGTTATTCGAAAGAATTAAAAAATTTAATTTCGTCATGGCGGGTTGCTTATATCATCGAAGAAATTAAAGCGAGGTTTATTACAACCGACTGTCTTTATCATTTTTCCGGCTGGACGCCCGCCGATACAGTAAAAATTACCGGAAACGATTTAGCAAAAATCACAAACGGCAATATAGCTATAAAAATTTTATCTCCTGACGAAGTGCCTTCCATAAAAGAAGGAAAAGAAAAAGTGCCTGTCGCGATGAAACACAGCGCGTTTGTAAAAGGTTTTGAGCCGGTTGTTTTTTCATACGGCTCTCCGCTTTATGGAACAATTGATCCTACCCCATTAGTGGCTGTTTTTTTTACGCTGATGTTCGGGATAATGTTCGGCGATGTCGGGCAGGGGTTTGTTCTTCTTCTCGCCGGTATTTTAACGGCAAAAAGTAAAAATTATTTTTCAAAATTTAAAAAATACTCTACTCCTTTAATTTCTGTCGGCATCGCCTCAATGATAATGGGTTTTCTAGCCGGTTCTGTTTTTACAGATGAGCATCTTCTTGTCGCTCCGACAAGAGCTTTAACGCTCGCGCTTTTCGGAACACCGATGGATAGAATTCTTCACATACTGCCGCTTGCAAGCACAGGCGGAAGCATAGTTAAACTTTTTTATTTTTTCGGTTTTACAATCGCAATCGGCGTTATTGTAAATTCATTGGGTCTTATTATAAATATTTATAACCGCTGCGCTTTAAAAAAATATCAAGCGGCTTTTTTTTCCAAAACAGGATTATCCGGTTTAATTTTATTCTGGTATATTCTTTTTATCGCTGTGCGGATATTACTCGGCGGCAAATTTGAAACTTATGATTTTATCGGAATATTTACTCCGTTCTTTTTTATATTTTTCGGCCACGCGATATGGCGGATTTTCTCGAAAGAAAAACCGGTTTTAGAAAACGGATTACTCGCCTTTATAATGGAAGGATTTGTTGATATTCTCGAAACAATCTCCGCATATTTTTCTAATACCGTAAGTTTCCTGCGAATCGGAGCATTCGCGCTCGCTCACGCTGTTTTTTCGTTTATCGTTTTTTATTTTACGGAAACTCTCGCGCACTCGGGAGCCGCGGGTACTCTAGGCGCTGTCTTCTTAATGATCATCGGAAATGCTATAATAATCGTGCTGGAAGGATTGATTGTGGCTATTCAGGTTATTCGTCTCCAGTATTATGAATTTTTTAATAAATTTTTTGTTGAGACCGGAGTAGAGTTCGCTCCTTTCCGGTTTAAACATTAATCTGCAGATTGTTAAAAAGGAGTTTTTATGAAAAAGATTATGTTTCTTTTGAGTCTAGCGTTGTTATGCGCCATCTCATTCGTTTACGCTGAAGATTCCGCCGCCGCCGCCGCTGTTACCGCGGAAAACGAATCGTTCGCAAGCTCGTTAAAATATATTGCCGCCGCTTTAGCTGTCGGCATTTCCTGCATTGCAGGCGGCATCGCAGTAGGACGAATAGGAGCCGCCGCGATGGGCGCGATGAGCGAGAACCCTGACCTGTTCGGTAAAGCGCTTCCGTATGCGGGACTAGCCGAAGGTATCTGTTTATGGGGTTTCCTTGTCGCCCTCTTAATATTATTTTTATAGATTTGAAAAAAGCTTACGCAAATTTTTTTAGATTAGACATTAACGCAAATTATATAAAAGGAATTTAATTGGACTTTTTTTTTATCGGTGATGAAGAACTTGTCACGGCGTTTAGATTTATCGGCATTGACGGAATCGCCGTAAAAGACAGCGATGAAGCGATCGCCGTATTCAGAAAAATTACCGAGCATTATGATGAAAGAAGCGATATTGTTTTACCTGTGTCTCTGACTGAAGAAGGCTGTCAGGTGTTAATTCTAACAGAAGAAACCGCGGACTCTTTAGGCGATTATATGATCGACTGGCAGCTATCCGGCAATTACCCTCTGTTAGTTGAAATTCCGGGAATATCAGGCAGGCTGCCGGATCGTAAAACATTAGTGGACGCTATCCGCGAAGCGATTGGGCTCCATGTCTGAGGCGGCGGCGCCTCGATAAAATACTCCAAAAACTCCAGTCTCCACGCATGCAAGTATATGTTAGCTATATTATTATTCCGCATTACACGCTCCCCATTCCCCATTCCCCATTCCCCATTCCTCATTCCCCATTTCACATTCCTCATTCTGCTTCCGTATTTCACATCTCCCAGCAAAGGAAATCCGTGAGAAGCAGCCTGCGCGCGTATCTGATGAGTTCGTCCTGTGGAAATTTCCGCTTTTATCAAAGTGAGGTTCATATCTGAAATGATCGGAGTAATTTTTGTAATTGCTGTTTTTGAATCTTCTTTGTTTTTAGAAATAAAAGTTTTCTTTTTATTTTTATCTCTGATTAAATCATCCTGCCACAAGACTTCTTTTTTTAACGCGCCTTTTACTATCGCAAGATATGTTTTTTTTATTTTTCTCTCCCTCAAGAGCGAACTAAAAAGACGCGCTCCGTTAATATCTTTGGAAAAAACGATAATGCCGCTTGTGGGTTTATCAAGTCTGTGAAGAGGACCCGGCGTAAACGAAAGTGAAGGCGGCAGCTTGTTTGCAAGATACGAGCGTACGATAGTATCAAGACTGTTTTCGCCGTGAACAGAAATTCCTGCCGGTTTATTAACTGCGATTAAATTTGAATCCTCAAATAAAATATCTAAAATATTATTTTTATTATTCTCATTTTTTTTTGATTTATCAGAAAATGTATCGGGAGCCGGGAATGTGGAATCAGAAATCGGGATAAAAATATTCGCGCCTTTATGAATCAGATCAGGGGCTTTACCCGGTTTTCCGTTAATTAATATTTTTTTCCGGCGTAAAAGACGATGAATCAATGATAGAGGAATTTCCGGAAGCGCTTTACGAATAATCCGATCAAGCCTGCGTCCGTCGTCATTTTCCCCTGCGATTAATTCCATAAAATAATTTAAAATATTTTTTATTTTTTTTCCACGTTTTTTTCGCCTTTGCAGTTAAATTTTTGATTCCTTTGTATTGACAGAAGTCATTATTTAAGCAATTATAAACAAATGAGCGCCGCAATGGCTTTAAAATCACTGTTTATAAACAAAATATTTCTTTCCGCAGTGTCCAGTATCTTCATTGCTCAATTTTTAAAGCTCGTTTTCTATTTAATTACAACAAAAAAAAGGAAAAAAAAAGACGCGATAGAAACGATTATGTGGCGGACAGGAGGAATGCCTTCCAGCCATTCGGCAGTTGTTTGCGCGCTTGCTACATCTGTCGCTTTGCATGAAGGCATTGATTCAAATCTATTTGTTTTCTGTTTGATTTTTGCGATGGTTGTCTTGCGCGATTCTGTCGGAGTCAGAAGGACAGCCGGTCTGCAAGCCAAAGCGCTTAATAATCTTGGAAGACAATCAGCGAAAGTTTCAGGAATTGATTTTCGTCCTATAAAAGAAATCCACGGTCATACTCCTTTGGAAGTGATGGTTGGATCCGGTCTGGGAATTTTAATCGCGATTTGTTTCTTTATTTTTTAGGTAGATATGTCTTTATCCCGCTGTGTTTTGCTGGTTTGTCTGATTTCATTTTCCGCTGCCGCAGGTCTGTTTTTTTTCGGATCGAAATTGGGTTACGAGGAATTCCGCGGCGGATACGCGGTTCTTTCTGTTGACGCTTACGAAGACGAAGCGAATCTTCTTTCTCTTCTTCAGCAGGAAAGAAGTATTTTTACCGGGGATATAATCAGCGAATCTTCGCAGCGGGTTTATCTTGATGAGTTTGACAAGGTAATAACTATTCCTCTTAATCAATATGAAGCAAGAATTTTCCCTTTTGATCCGCGCAATGACGGGTACGCCGGTAAATTAAAAGAAATTTTTATAAATGATGATAAGCGTCTTCTTTATGTTCCTCTGCCCGCCGGAAACTGGAATACATCTGTTCTTGACAAACAATTTTCGGATTTGTTAGGTGACATTTCTTTTTCTGCGGAATATTCCGGCGTGGGTCGTCCGCTGCTTTTCTTTTTTGCTTCTTACGCCGCAGCTTCTTTTCTGCTTTTTATAATTTGCCTTTTTTATAGAAAACAACAAGGCGGCATAGCGTGTATCTTAGCTCTCATTCCGGTAATGGCGTCGCTTGCTTTTTTCGGTTCTCACGGAATCGCATGCGCCGCCGTATTAACCGCTGTTTTTGTCATTTTAAAAGATTTGATATTTGAATACATCGCGCTGTCAGGAGTTAAATTAAAGAAAAGACAATTCAAATTAAAATCGATATATAATGAGTTAATCATACCTTTTAGATTTTACTGGTTTTTATTGTTTATAACCCCCGCGGTTTTTTTTGTTATCATTTATTTTTCACAGATAAATATTATATTTCCGCTTGCAGTGTCCGCTGTCTCTTTAATAGTATTTTTATTATCGATAAAAATAATGTCAATCTCAAAAGTAAAACATAAACGTTTTACTCCAGTAATGATAATCAGGCGAAAAACTCCGGAGACGGCATTACCGTTTTTTGTCCTGCCTTTTTCACTGGCGGCGGTTTTTATTTTATTCATGTCTTCAAACATGACTGCTTTTTATGAATCAAATAAAAATTTTGACAATATAATCACAGAAAAAGATTATTATGATCATATTGAGTATCAAGAATTTTTTTCTTACCGCAGGATCGATAATTCATCTTCGGCTTTCCCGGATTTTCATTACGGCGATGATAACCTGCCTTCAATGTCTGCGGCGGTAATAAGGAATATAAATCAGAATGATTATCCTTCATTTCCGCTTAAGCAGTTAATGGATTTTTTTAATGATGTAAATTCAAAGAATAAAACTGATATTTCCGGAGATTCATCGGCATTATCCGTAAAATTGTCTTTTCTTGTTTTACTTTTATATTTAATACCGGTGTTTTTTCCTAAAAGAAAAAATAACCAAATGCCAAAAATCAGAACAATCAGAGCGTCCGGAATATTGCGTTCAAAAGGTATTAACTGGAATAAAAAGACATTGTATAATGGCAGGAACAATACTAGCATTCAAAAGGACGCTTAAATATGAAGATATATTCATTTCCAAGAGGAGGGATTCCATTCGAGGATCAGAGCGCTCCACTTAAAACAGCGGATGTCAGCAACGCTTTTCTTCCCGGTCTTTCGATAATTCCCATTGGAAATAAAAGTAACCGCGTAAATCCCATTGTTCAAGTCGGAGACATGGTCCGCGAAGGCATGCTTATTGCCAGAGCCGTAACTCCGGGAACTGTGAATATCCACGCAACTGTTCCCGGTAAAATCATTCGGAAAGTCACATGGAAAAATATTGACGGCGCGGAAAATGACGCGTTTGTTATAAAAATGGAAGGCTCTTTTGATAAATTAGGAAAAAAAGATGAGTCAATGATTTGGAACGGTTTAAACGGCTATGATATTCAAAGAATTATTTCTGATTACGGTATTACGGAAATGGAAAGATCGGAAAAACCGTTAGCTGATATGATTTCCGCCAGCAGAAGAGAAAGCGAAAAACTCGCGCTTGTTGTCCGCTGTGTCTTTGATGATCCTTGGCTTGCCGCCGATTACGCGCTGTGCAGAGAAAGAATGAGCGCCGTTATCGAAGGAGCGGCGATTGTCGCTAAAGCTTGTTTTAAAGTTTCGCAGATTATTTTCGCTGTTTCAAATAAGGAAAAAGATTTAGCCCAGCAGCTTACAGATAGAGCGAAAAAAATCGATATACCGGCTTCGATTGTATTTACAGGCAATCGTTATCCCCAGCATAAAAACAGAGAACTTGAGTTAGCATTAAGAGCCTATGAAAAAAAAGAAGGATTAAATTTAGGATCGCTTTTAATTCTCGGACCTGCGGTTCTCGCGGCTGTAACGGACGCTGTTGTTCATAAAAAACCCGTGCTTGACAGATTTGTCGCGGTAGGCGGATCGGCTGTAAAACAACCGAAAATTTTAAGAGTGAGAATCGGAACCAGAATCGGAGAAGTGATCGAGCAATGCGGCGGTTTTTGCGAAACGCCGGAAAGAATTTTAACAGGCTCCGTGTTATCAGGAAAAGAAGTAGTGTATCTTGATGAACCTGTCGGCAAAAACTGTTATGCGATAGTTGCGATGACAAAATCGCAGGCGGCGATTCACGGTCAGCAGAATTGCATTAATTGCGGAGAGTGCAGAGTTGTATGTCCGATTGGATTAGATCCTCAGAAAATATATAAAAAAATCAGGGCGATGGAATTAAAAAACGCAGGCGCTACCGGATGCAAAGGCTGCGGCTGCTGCAAAATTGTCTGCCCTTCCGCGCTGCCGTTACTCGAAACAATTATCGAAGATAATCATGAAGATAATCAAACTGTACAAAATACAAATCCCGCGGTGGAGGTAAAGAGTGTCTGATCATAAACAGAATTTTACTCATAAACCTCAGATAAGCATTTCCTGCCCAAGCACTGTCAGAATGTGGCTTGTCGCGCTTTGCGCTTTTTTATGCGTTGTTCAATCCGCGATGAGCGACGGCGGAAGGTCTCTTATTACGGCTTTTACCGCGTTTTTTACCGCGTTGTTAATAGAGCTTTTGCTTACATTAAGGAAAAACGGCGTTAAAAAAATTCTCGACGGCAGCGCGGCAGCGACAGCGATGATCCTCGCTCTTCTTCTTCCAAATAATATTCATCCTGTTTATGTTATATTCGGCGCTTCCTTCGCCGTCGCTGTTGTAAAATACAGTTTCGGAGGACTCGGTTCCAACTGGCTGAACCCGGCGCTTGGCGGCTGGCTCTTTATCCGCTTTTCCTGGCCATCCGTATTTTCCGCGCCGTCGGAAAATTTTATATCCGCCGCAGAATTAACTCTTTCATCGGAAATTAATCCGGCTGCTGCTTCAGTCACAGATTTTTTAAACAGTTACGTATTGCAGATAACAGGAGTTCAGCTGCCGTCAGGCTATATCGATCTTTTGTTTAACAACGCCGCCGGTATCATAACAGACAGAGGATTGATTGGTCTTTTAATCGGCACAATTATCATTACCGCCGCCGGAATTAACCGCGGCTGGATACCTTTAGTGTTCCTTTCTGTTTACGGTTTTCTGATTCGCTTCGCCGGCGATCCAAACGGAATGTACTGGAACGGAGATATGATGTACGGGATTTTTTCCGGCGGCACAATCGCCGCAGCTTTTATTCTCGCTGCGGAGCCCGCAAGCAGCGCAAGATTTAAAGGCGGCATTTTGTTTATTGTAGTTATCGCCGCTGTTTTATCGTGGTTTTTCCGGTTTAAATGCATGGAATATACTGGATGTTTTATCGCTTTAGCTCTTACGAATTGTATAACGCCTTTTGTCAGAATTATAGAAGACAAAATTTTTAAATTCCGAAGACCTGTAAATAATGTTCAGGAGAATCTGTTATGAGCAATAAACCTGAACGCCAAAGACAAAATCTTAAAGATAAGATGATCCTTTTAGCATGGGTCACAGGACTTCTGTTAATAATTTCCGCGTTATGGATTTTTTCTCAGGGACTGCAGGCAAGCAATTTAATGAGATCAGTTAATAATGTTTTAAAAAATAATGATGATTCGCGGCGGCTGTCTCAATTTAATAAAATGAAAACAAATAAAACAACTCCGCTCGGATATTGGTTTACAATGTATAACTCATCTGATAAAATGTTTGTTTTCGGCGTATTTCAAAACGGAATTTTAATTCCGCTCGGCGCTGTTGTAGCAGCTAACGGCACAGTAAATGAAGTAATTCCTTTAAGCGCTCACGCTGTTCAGGTTTTCTCTGATATATCCGACAGTATTATGCAGATTTATATCGGCAGAATAGAAGAAGCGGCGGGAAAAACTGCGGAAGAAGGAGGCAGTCCATGAGTCTTAGCAGACAATATTCATTTTGGGGTTCTCTTTCGCCTTTAGGCGGGCTTACCGGAGCCGGTCTTTTAATAATGGCTTCCGCGCGGCTCTCATGGGCTGTTACTGTCGCCGGTTCTTTGTTTTGGGTATACGGTCTTTCAGCTTTCGCTTACTCATTTTTATTATCGATGTTAGGAAAGAAATTTTTTCCAGTCAAAGGAAGAAACACTTTATATATTTGTTTATCAGCTTTTTTCGGAAGTCTTTATCTGTTTTTATTCTGGATTTTATGTCCGTTTGCCACGCTGGAAGTTTTTATGCTTCTTCTTCTTGTTCCAGTGTTCTGCGCAAGTTCCGGAATCTCAAATCAAATTTCCATAGCTTATAATAATTCGCATAACGATCTGTTTGAGCATGTGTCTGACGCTATTTCTCAGTCGATATCGCTGGCTGTATTAATAATCGCCTTTTCAATTATTAGAGAGCCGCTTTCATATTGCTGTCTTTCATTTCCCGGCTCTTACCAGGGAATGATTACGATAATGTATTTCAGCGAGAACGTTTTTTTCCCGATCAGCATATTTAAACATTCCGCAGGCGCTCTTTTATTATTGGCGTATATTATGTGTTTGTATCAGCACGGCAGAGATAAATTTAATCCGGGAGAATATTGATGAACGGAACATATCTATTATTTTTAATTTATTCCGGATTCACGATGAACCTTGTTCTGCAATGCGCTCTGGGCATTAAAGGAGTCGCAGAATCAAAAGTGCCGATAAATATTTTAACTTTTCTTAAATCATGTTTAATTTTTATTACAGTTGTTTTATTATGGCTCTTTTTTTCCAGAGTGATCTCCTCGGTATTGTCAGGGATTTTTATTTATGTTTTGATATTCCCGGTAAGCGCGTGTTTTTATACCGGTTTTGAATATCTGATTTTTAAGTATATTTTAAGAAAAGATATTCAAGATGAATCGATTATAACATTTCCTACAGGCATTACGGCGGCGGCTGTTTTTATATCGGTAATTCTCGCCGGAAGTTTTTTAGAAGCTGTTGTTTTATCGTTTGGTTTTTCATCGGGGATTTTTATTGTTAATTTAATTATTAGAGAAATCAGAAAACGCGCCGCCTTGGAAGCAGTGCCGTTATTCATGCGCGGAAAACCTCTAGTCCTCGCTGCGATGGGTTTATTGTCGCTTATATTTACAAGCGCTTCACTTTTAATTTTCAAGATGATAGATGCCTTGTGAAAGACTCAAAAAAAATAAGTTTGCTTTTGGGGTCACATGCTCATGTACCCTCCGGTTCATCCGATGAGGAATTTAAAGCTGTTTACAATCAAAAGACGCTTCCTTTTATTACAAATCTTTACCGTTATTCGAACATTCAGGCTGTATTGCATTACTCGGGAGTTTTCTGGTATTGGATAGAAAGAAATCATCATGAATTTTTTATGCTTATTGATGATATGGTCTCAAGAAAACAAATCGAGATTTTAGGCGGCGGTTTTTACGAGCCGTGTTTTCCTTTAATTCCTGTTCAGGACAGAATCGGACAGATTGAATTTATGACTACTTATCTTCGCAAGCATTTCGGCAAAAGACCTCAAGGCTGCTGGATGCCGGATTTTGTCTGGGAGCAGCATTTAATGGGTTCTCTTACGGCATGTGATATGCTTTACACGTTTTTATCTCAGGATCAATTTAAAAAAGCGGGACTGCCCGGCTCTCATATTTTTTCTCCGTGCCTAAGCGAAGATCAAGGAAAACTTATAACCGTATTTCCCGTATCTACAGCGCTTGCCGATGAATTATCAGTGAAAAGTTTTTCTCAGGTTTTTAACGATATAAAAAGAAAACTGCATTCGCTTACGGAATTTTCAGGGAGCATAATCCCGTGCGTTTTTCCCGATAAAATTTTGTCTTCTCCCGGCGAAACAGAAGACTCATCGTGGAACAGATTTTTTGAAGAGGTATCATTATCTGAAAGTATTGTAGAGACAACATTACCGTCAAAAGTATTAAAAAATCTTAAAATTTTCAATAAAGGAAGTTTTAATGATTCGCCGGCATTCTCAGGTGATTTTTCTCCGAGGCGAAATATAATTGAGCACGGCGAAGCGAACGGCATTTATTCCAAGATGCAATTTACAAATCTTTTGATAAATCAATTAAAGGGCGATAAATACAGAAAAACAAATGCCAGAGAAGAACTTTGGAAAGCGCAGGATTCGAGTTTATATTCGCACGGAAATAAATATCTTCGGGGAAGCCTGCGAAAAGCGGCATACACGTCTCTTTTGCGCGCCGAGCGGCTCGCAAGAGACAAAGGAAAATTTATTACATCGATACTGCAGTATGATTTTGATTTTGACGGCGTTAACGAATATCTTTTTCAAGATTCAAAAATTAACTGTTATATACAGTTAAAAGGAGCAGGCGTATTTGAGCTTGATTATCTTCCAAAGGACTGGAATTATCTTGACTGCGGATGTGATGATATAGGAAGGCGCACTTCTTTTAGTGATATCATCGCTTCGCCCGACGAAAAAATAATTGAATCAGCGGTTTTTACACCGGATAACTCAAGGCTTTGTTATAAAGAAATGTACACAGCTCTTGAGCAGGAAAAAAAAGGCAAAGCTTGTTTTATGCTTCCTGCTTGCAGCGAAAATATCCCGTTTAATTTTATTGAAATTATGAAATGTTATTTATTTAAAAAAGATTCGATAACAGTATCGTATACGCTTAAAAATACAAATCAGGATAATCAAAATATTATTTTTATTCCGCGAATTCATTTTTCTTTTGAAGGCATAAGCGAAGATCATGTTCGTTTTTTTACGACAGACGCGAAGGGTGATGATATTCACCTTGACAAACTTTTTGATTCCAATAATTTAAAAATTCTGGATGTAAAAAATGAAGTGCAGATTATTATGTCTTCTTCTAAAGTTTTTAATGGTTGTTTTGCTCCGGTATATAAAAATGATCTGTATCAGGCTGTATGTTTTTCACCCGGTTTTCCTGTCAATTTAAAAAGCGGCGAAACATGGACAAATGAGATATCCTTGAAGTTTTCACATTAGATCGTTATCATTTAACAATGAAAAGAAGATTAATAACATCCGCGCTTCCGTATGTGAATAACGAGCCTCATCTTGGAAACTTAATTCAAGTGCTCTCGGCTGACGCGTTCGCGCGTTTTTGCAGATTGCTCGAGGTAGAGTGCTTGTATGTCTGCGGCACCGATGAGTACGGAACCGCCACCGAAACTAAAGCCTTGGAAGAGGGTATCACTCCTAAAGAATTATGCGACAGGTATAATAAGATTCACACGGATATTTATAAATGGTTTAATATTTCTTTTGATAAATTCGGGCGCACTTCAACGCCGATTCAAACTGAGGTTACTCAGGATATATTTTTAAAACTCGATAAAGCCGGGTTCATCCGCGAACAAACAATTGAGCAGTTCTTTTGTTCAAAATGCAATAAATTTTTAGCCGATCGTTTTATCCGCGGGCTTTGTCCCGTCTGCGCCGGCGCGGAAGCAAGAGGAGATCAGTGTGAAGCGTGCGGAAAACTTTTAGATCCGACGGATTTAAAAGAGCCGCGCTGTTCTTCATGCGGTAACACTCCGTCATTGCGGAAAACAAATCATCTTTATATCGATCTTCCCGGCATTAAAGACAAATTAGAAAACTGGATAAAAAAAGCTTCTGTTGAGGGTTTTTGGGCGCATAATGCTGTACAGATGACTCAGGCTTGGATAAGAGACGGATTAAAAGAAAGAGCGATAACAAGGGATTTAAAATGGGGAATACCGGTTCCGAAAAAAGGCTACGAGGATAAAGTTTTTTATGTCTGGTTTGACGCACCAATCGGTTATATTTCTATAACCGGTACGTTAGGTGAAGAAATAGCAAATAATAAAACTGCAATTAACGGAAAAATCTATGCTGATTGGAAAGAGTTTGTAGATTACTGGTGGAAAATGCCGGACGAAGTTGATTTATATCAGTTTATCGGAAAAGATAACATTCCCTTTCATACTGTTATTTTTCCTTCCAGTCTTTTGGGAAGCGGAGATAACTGGACAATGCTGCATCACATGTCAAGCTCGGAATATTTAAATTACGAAAACGCCAAATTTTCAAAATCGAGGGGAGTGGGCGTTTTCGGCAATGACGCGATGGAGACAGGAATCCCGGCAGATGTCTGGCGTTTTTATATTTTTTACAACCGCCCTGAAAAATCGGACGCTATGTTCACGTGGAAGGATTTTCAGGAGAAAGTAAACGGAGAGTTAATCGGCAATCTTGGTAACTTATTTAACCGCACGCTTACTTTTGTTACGCGCTACTTTGACGGAAAAATCCCCGAAGCGGGAAGCAACAGCGATTTTTGGATTGAAGCTGTAAAGCGCGAAAACGCGATTAAAGAAAAACTTAACAAAGCGGAATTAAGGGACGCTCTGCGCGAAATTTTTGAACTTTCTTCGTTTGCTAATAAATATTTTCAAGACAGTGAGCCGTGGAAACTGCGGAATGAAAACCCGGAAAAAGCGAAAGAAGTTATCCGTGATTTAACATATATTGTGCGTGACTTGGCAGTTTTAATTGAGCCTTATATGCCGGGCGTTGCGGCAAAGGCAGCGTCGTTCTTCGGTTTGAAATTTAAAGAAAACCTAAGCTGGAATGATATTGGAAAACCGCAGGGAATCCCGGATATAACAATAACCAGCGAGGTGCTTTTTTCCAAACTGGAAGACGATAAAGTTGAAGCTCTTCGGGAAAAATATTCAGGCAGCCAAGAAGAAAGAAAATCATCAACAGCGGCAGTTAAAACATTTTCTTCTATTATGGATTTGCGGGCTGCGAAAATCGAGAAAGTCGAGCGTCATCCTAAAGCCGATAAACTCTACATCATACAATTGGAAACAGGGGAAGGCGTTACTGGAACGCGGGAAGAAAGACAAATCGTCTCAGGGCTTGTTCAATATTATACAGAAGAACAGCTTCTTGGAAAGAAAATAATTGTTGCGTATAACTTGAAACCTGCGAAACTGCGCGGAATTGAATCAAGAGGGATGCTTCTTGCGGCAGGCGACAATAAAGGAATAAACGCGGACGGACAAAGCGCTGAGCGGGTAGAAGTACTGGACTCGGGGGATCACCCGACAGGAACAAGATTTTTACCTGAAGGCGAAAACGATACCGCGCCCGCGGAAATTGATATCGATACATTCTTCGCGCAGCCGATTGCTGTAAAAGATTTTATTGTAATGACAGGCGGAAAAAAACTTTGTCTTAACGGTCAGCAGGTTAAAACTAAAATAATTCCTGAAGGCGAGGTGCATTAATTAACATAACTAAAGCTGAACTGTCTGTCTGTGAAAACGCGCTCTCTTTTTTACAATCCTCAATGTGGGGAGAGTTTAAATCGCGCTTTGGCTGGAAGACTTGCGCCTTTTTAATTGAGTTGTCTTTCGGTAATAATACCGAAAAATTTCCGCTTTTGACGCTTTCACGCCGGATTGCTTTAGGTTTATCATTAACTTATATTCCATGGGGTCCTGAATTTCCCGCTTTTTTTCCAAAAGAAGAAAGAGAAACCGCCGCAGCGCAAATCGCAAAAAATTTAAAACCCTTTCTTTCGCGTAACACAATGTTTGTCCGCTTTGAACCGCCGTGGGAGAACAGTGTGCAAGGAACAAAGCACACTGATGAAGGAATCGCTTCAGAGAAACGATTTTTAAAAGCGGGATTTAAAAAATCTACGGTGACAGTTCAGCCGCCTGATACTGTGATCATCAATTTGAATAATTCGAGTGATGAGATTCTGGCGCAGATGAAACCAAAATGGCGTTATAACATCTTACTTGCCGAAAAAAAAGGCGTAAAAGTAAAGAAAAGCGGCATTGAAGAAATAGAACTATTTTACTCGCTGTTAAAAGAAACTGCTATTAGAGACGGCATCGCGGTTCATAGCATCGAATATTATAAAACTCTTTTTGAAATTTGCGGTAATGATAATGAAAAATTACATCTTTATACCGCAAGCCATGAAGAAGATTTACTTGCAGCGATTGTTGTTTTATTACGGGGAAAGAACGCTGTCTATCTTTACGGAGCATCCTCTAATAACAAACGCAATCTTATGGCGCCTTACGCGCTTCAATGGAAAGCGATGAAGGATGCAAAAGAAGCAGGGTGTGAAAATTACGATCTCTTCGGCATCCCCGCGAATGAAGATCCTTCTCATCCGATGGCTGGTCTTTACAGATTTAAAACCGGCTTTGGCGGACAGATAATTCACCGCGCAGGCACTTGGGATTTTCCGTATAGAAAATTTGTTTTCTGCTTATTTTCCGCCGCTGAAAAAATCAGAAAAAAAATTATGAATCTTAAAAAAAGAAATAACCGTTAATTATTATATCCGATACTTGTAATGAATAAATTAAAAACAGTATAATGCGTTAAGGAGTTTATTATGGCATTCGCGTTAAATATGTATCCGATATCTTACCGCGCTTTGTTTTCCGGCGGAAAATGGAGCGAAGAGTATTTGGAAAAACCTCACAAAACACCGGAAGAAGAAGCGGCAATGAGCAAAGAAGAACGCTCAGCGCTTGAAAATTCCCGCAATTTTTACGCAGATATGCCTCTTGTCAATTACACGACCCAATACGGACTTGCGTGCTTTGAAGGATTAAAAGCGTTTCCTCAAAAAGACGGCGGGCTTGCGATTTTCAGACCTGATAAAAACGCGGTACGCTTTGCGCGCTCAATGGAAGGATTGCGTATGCCGCCGTTCCCCGAAAAATTATTTTTATCTTCATGTTTAGAGACTGTTAAACGAAACGCCGCTCTGGGTTTTTATCCTCATTATAATCCTGACTGGGAAAAAGATTCCTATATGACAGCCGATGCTGTTTATATCAGACCGTTTACAATCGCCGAAGGCGGCATCGGCGTAAATTTATCAAGCGAGCCTTATGTTATAGTTATCAATACTCCTGTAAGCGCGTATTTCTCATCCGGTTCTTCGGACGCTGTTGTATCAGAGCGAATCCGCGCGACGCCTAACGGCACAGGCTGGATAAAAGCTTGCTCAAATTATACGATATCCGCTCTGGCAAAATCTGATGCGCTTAAAGCCGGTTACATGGAATGTATATTTTTGGATGCGACTCACCGCAAATATATCGAGGAAGGATCGTCGTGTAACATTTTCTTTTATCTCAAATCCGGAGAACTGGTAACGCCGGAATTAGGCGACACAATTCTGCCGGGTATAACGCGGGAAAGTATTATTGACCTTGCAACCGATAAAGGAATAAAAGTTTCGCAGCGTAAAATCTCAATCGAAGAAGCGATGGACGAATCCAAAGAATGTTTTGTCAGCGGGACTGCCGCAGGAGCCACTCCTCTTACTTCGATAACACATCAGGGTAAAAAAGCGGTTTTTAACGGCGGAAAGGACGGCGATTTAACAGCCGAAATTCGCGATACGATAAAAGGCATTCAGTACGGTAAACTGCCGGATAAAAAAGGCTGGATGGTTTTCGTTAAGTAAACGCGTCTTGACTGCCGCGTTTATTTTTGTTTTAATTTAAAAACCGGGGATATAGCTCAGTTGGTAGAGCGGTTGGTTCGCAATCAACAGGTCTGGGGTTCGAATCCCCATATCTCCAATAAAATATTACAAACGGCTGATAAATTTCTTTACTTTAGAATCAATAACATCTTTGATTGACCCTGCGATAACAGACGGGAAAATCGGCTTTGAGATAAAATTGTATATACCGATCTTTTCTGCTTCGTTCTCGATACCTTTCCAGTCAGCAGCCGAAGCGATTAAAACAATCGCGCAATTATTGATCATTAATAATGATTTTAATTTTTTCGCCAAAGTCAATCCGTCAATCTGCGGCATATTTAAATTTATAAAGATTATATCGAAAGGATCGTTTTGAGCTATTTGGCTTAACGTATCGCCGCTGGTAAACGCTGTTTCGCATTGAATGTTAATTTCGATAAGACGGTTTTTTAAATAATTTAAAAGCTCAATATCTTCATCAACAATTAATACGCGTAAATTTTTATTTGATAAATCATGGAATGGATTTAATTTATTATTCCCGCCGAGATTTAAATTAATAGTAAAACCGAATATCGATCCTATTCCGGGTTCTGATTTAATAAATAATTTTCCTTCCATTAAATCAAGAAGATTTTTACAGATCGGAAGTCCAAGACCGGTTCCGCTGTATCTGCGCATTATTTCGTAATCAGTCTGTTGAAATAATTTAAATAATTTTTCCTGCTGTTTTTTATTTATTCCGATGCCGGTATCTTTAACAGTTATCTGCACTGTTGCTGTATCATTAGTTTCACGTAACAGATGCGCGTTTAATGTAATCATTCCGTTATCGTTGGTAAATTTAACAGCGTTTCCCAATAAATTTATTAAAACTTGTATCAGTTTTATATCGTCGCCGATTAATATATTTGGTATGGAATTATCAATAAAAATTTTAAAATTATGATGTTTTTCTTCCATGCGGGAATTAACAACATAAGCCGCTCTTTGGAGTAATTCTTCAAAATTAAATTCCGCAGATGAAGCATTTAATTTACTTTCTTTTAACTTGTAATCACTGCTTTCTGTTTTATTTTTTCTTTTTGCTGAATTCAATAACCTTTTAATGAATAAAAAAGTATTTGGCATAATTATTTCTCCATTTAAATAATATAGGTGAAAAAAATAGATATGTGGTAAGTTTGTCTATATCAACAAGAAGAATAAAATAAAAAAACAATAAAATAGATGATTAAATACAAATCGTATTTTAAATTTTATTGACAATATATAAATTAAATAATATTATTAGTAATATTTTATAAGGAGGCTGTTATTATGGCGATACTTGCGAAAACACCGCCGATGGGATGGAATTCATGGAATACATTTGGAAATAATATTAATGAGGAATTAATAAAAGGCATCGCGGATACTTTTGTTCAAAAAGGTTTAAAGGATGCAGGTTATGAGTATATCGTAATCGACGATTGCTGGAGCGAAAAAAGCCGGGATAAAAACGGCTGCCTTGTGCCCGACAAAATAAAATTCCCCAATGGAATAAAATCTCTTACAGATTATATTCACTCAAAAGGTTTAAAATTCGGAATTTATTCCTGCGCGGGTACGCATACTTGCGCCGGTTTCCCCGGCAGTTTCGAGCATGAGTTTGCGGACGCGCGCACTTTCGCTGATTGGGGTGTTGATTATTTAAAATACGACTATTGTTATAAACCGCGTAATGTCGCAGGCGAAGATTTATATAAACGCATGGCTATGGCTTTAAGAAATTGCGGAAGAAATATCGTTCTATCCGCTTGTAACTGGGGTAATGACGGCGTTCAAAAATGGATAAGGCAATCCGGCTGTCAATTATACCGTTCTTACGGCGATATCAGCGACAACTGGAAGTCAATCGAAAAAATAATGTTAATGCAGTTAGGCAACGAATGTTACAGCGGAATCGATTGCTGGAATGATATGGATATGCTCGTAGTCGGAATGAGCGGAACCGGCGAAAATCAAAATGTTCTGAGCACAGGCTGCAGCGAGATTGAATATAAAACGCATTTTTCAGTCTGGGCGATGATGAACTCTCCTTTGATGATTGGCTGTGATGTGCGAAAAATGTCAGAACAAACTGCGGCGATTCTCACGAACAAAGATGTAATTGCATTAAATCAGGATATTGAAGGACGCGCTCCGTATTGCATCCGTCAATGGAATAATTTGGATAATGTTTTCTCTTTAATAAAGCCGCTTTCCGGCGACGCTTCTTCAGGCTGCGATTATGCTGTCGCAATGATAAACATCAGCGATGTCAAAGCGGAAATGTCATTGCAATTTTATGATATCGGACTGCCTTACGCTTCCGGAATGGGATTAGAATTTTATGATTGCTGGAAACATGAAAATATCGGTTTCTTTACCGAGCGCGCTTCGATTGATATCGAGCCTCATGAATGCCGCGTTTTTAGGTGTAAGGTAAAAAAGGCGTGAAATTTTGTTTTAATTGCGGTAAAGAAGTTCTTGGAGACGAGTCTGCCATTTACCGCAAATTAGTAATCAAAACAGCTGAAGAATTTTTATGTATTCCTTGTCTTGCTTTAGATTTAAAATGCGATGAAACATATATCCGGAATCTGATTAAACATTACAGAGAAAGCCGAATATGCGCCATGTTTAAATAAAAACTCCGCTTCGATATTATTACTCAGTAGATTACAGACGGCATGAACGAAATGGCGAAATGCGTTATTTATATAGGCTTACATAAAAAGTTAAAAAAACCGATAATTAAAGGTAATGAAAAAAAATATCATTAAATATATTTGTATACTATTCATTTTACTATATTTACCAATTGAACGATCATATATATGGGCGCAAAATGCAGCGCAGCTCTCCGCGCAGCCTGCGGTAAGGGTTGCCAGCAGTGACGATCAATCAATTATTATCGGGCGGATTTTGTATACTGCTCTAAATAGAGCCGGTTATCAAATGATTTCAAAATCCGCCGGAATGAGGACAGCCGTCGCGGATGTGAATTACGGCGACGCTGCAATTCTGCCGATTCAAACTGACGGCTGGGAAAAACAATATCCTAATTTAATAAAAGTTCCTGTGGTTATCGAACATGTGGAATTTACCGCTTATATCCGCAGCGAAGACACGTATCAATTTAACGATTGGAGCGATTTAAAAGGATTCAGGCTGGGTTTTAGATGGCAGAATCAATATGTAGCAAATAATGCCATTCGAGTGGGAGCTTCCGAATTAATCAGGGTAAATACTTATGAGGAATTATGGGATACTTTGATTAATAATCAAGCTGATGTTGTTGTCCTTCCCCGCGCAGGTCACTTTGAGCATCTGTTACCAAGAGAAATTAAAAAAACAGATGTGCTCGAACGCCAGGAAGTTTTCAGCTATGTGAACAATGATTACAGTTTTTTAGTTCCTTTGCTTGAAAAAGCATACAAGGATATGATAAAAGACGGCACTCTGGAGCTGATTCAAAACGGACGGCAAACTCTCGGAGAGCGGAAAATTATTCTGCATGTTAGCTCTTATAATATGCAAATTGAACGTGAACGCCGCATAATAGAAAATATCCGGAATATTCTGGAAACCAACAATGAAGTAGAATATAAAAATTTTAATTTAAACTCTCACGAAATCCGCAACCGCGCCAATTTTGTTTCTATCTATTCCGATCAAATCCGTACGGAATATATCGAACGTTCTCCCGATTTACTTATTGTTTCGGATAATGAAGCTTTGCAATTTGTGCTGGATAATTATTATCTCCTCTTTCCTAAAGTACCTGTAATATTTTGCGGTATCAATGACGCTGATGCTTCAAAGCTGTACAGTATTAAAGAATATATAACAGGCGTTTTCGAGACTGATTCCTTTAAAGAAACAGTTTTAGAAATGCTGCATCTATATCCAAGGACGCGCAATATTTATGTCTTAAATGATTTTTCTCTTTCCCGAAGCGTTAAGTTAAAGAAAAATATCCAGAAAGAAATTAAAAATGAAGATTATCATGTTAATTTTATATTTAATGATAATAAACCGTTTGCGGAAATTCTTGAAGATATACAAAGTTTAGGCTCTGATACGCTGGTTTTAATCGGCAATTATTTTACAGACTCAAACGGCGTATTTTATTCGGAACAAGCTTCGCAAAAATTACTCGCTGACGCTTCTGTCAATCCTGTGTTTTGTTTATCCGCTTCCTACATCGGACACGGAACATTAGGCGGCAAGGTTTCGGTTTCTTACACGAATACCGATGTTATCGCATCGATGGCTTCCGATATGTTAAAAGGAAAGTCGCCTTTAGAAATTCCGATTATTGAGGATTCATCTTCGTTTAACCGCTGGGTATTTGATCATGGAACAGCGAAAAAATTTAAAATAAAAATAAAAAATCTGCCGGAAGGTCATGATATTGTTAACCGTATAATGCCTATATGGGAATCTAATCCCAGGGAATTCAGATTGATATTGGTCGTGTCGGCGTTACTGCTTCTGATCATCTGCGGGCTTGTGATATTTTTAAGAATGTTCGCGAAAAAACAAGCTGAAGCGAATGAAGCGTCAATGGCAAAATCGGTTTTTCTTACTAACATGAGCCACGAGATACGAACGCCGATGAACGCTATTATCGGCATGACATCCATCGGGAAATCATCGCCTATTGTTGAACGCAAGGACTATTGTTTTGACAGAATTGATGACGCATCAAAACATCTTCTTGGCATAATCAACGATATTCTAGATATGTCTAAAATTGAATCCGGAAAATTTGAGCTGTCCGCCGTAGAATTTAATTTTGAACGAATGCTGCAGCAGGTTGTAAATGTCAACACTGTGCATAGCAATGAAAAACATCAGACAATTTTAGTTTCAATCGATCCCAATATACCTAAAATAATTTACTGCGATGAGCAGCGGCTTTCGCAGGTTATAACAAACCTGCTCGGAAACGCCGTTAAATTTACGCCGGAGAACGGTTCTATAAAACTAAACGCGAAGTTTATCGCGGAAGAAAATGATTTTTACGTTATTCAATTTTCTGTTTTTGATACGGGTATCGGCATAAGCCCCGAGCAGCAGGTAAAATTATTTCATTCTTTCCAGCAAGCCGAAAGCAGCACTTCAAGAAAATTCGGAGGGACCGGGCTTGGTCTTTCTATTTCTAAAAATATTGTTACAATGATGAGCGGCAGGATTTGGGTTGAATCAGAATTGGGAGCCGGTTCAATTTTTCATTTCACGATTAAAGCGAAAAAAACCGCTGGAAGCATTTCCGGCACAAAGCAAAGCAATCAACAAACAGATGATACTTCCGGCGCACCTTCCGGTGAACAATCAAACAACATCGATCAATTTGAAGGTCGCAACATTTTGTTAGCTGAAGATGTCGAGGTAAACCGCGAGATCGTTAAAGCGCTTTTAGAGCCTACAAAAATTACAATAGACTGCGCAGAAAACGGCGAGGAAGCGGTAAAAATGTTTAGTGAATCTCCCGATAAATACGATATGATCTTTATGGATGTACAAATGCCCATGATGGATGGCTATAAAGCAACCGTTGTTATCCGTTCTTTTGATCACCCTAAAGCGAAAACAATCCCTATAATAGCAATGACCGCGAATGTTTTTAATGAAGATATAAAAAAATGCCTAGACGCCGGTATGAACAGTCACATCGGAAAACCGCTGAACATGGACGAGGTTTTAGAAAAAACTCGTAATTATTTGCGAAAATAAATGATGATTATTCTTCGCCATCAGCGAGCGTGACAATTGCCTGCGCCCATTTTACATATTTTAATTTTGCTAAATCGGAAACTGTTTTTACTTTGAATGCCTTCTTCAGTAATTCTTCGTCGCCTTCGCTAACACCCTGAAGCGCGCTGACCGGAGCGGCGGCTATTTCTTTGAAGGTTTTTTTCTCATAAGCCTTGTCAACAATTTTGTTAATATTCATAATTTTTCTCCTTTGTTATTATGGTACAAGCGCTTAATCAATATGTCAAGATATATTAAAATCATCGCATCTTGACTCTTTCATCAATTTATGTCAAAATCTCTTTAAAATTGGAGAAAAAATATGGCTTTAAACAAAGAAAGCGCAGGCAAAATCGTTGCCAAATTCGGTAAAAACGATAAAGACACAGGCGCGACGGAAGTTCAGATCGCATTGCTCACTGAACGCATCAATCAGCTTACAGAACATTGCAAACAGTTCAAAAAGGATAAATCGGGACAAAGAGGGCTTTTAATTCTGGTCGGAAAACGCCGCAGAATGTTAAAATACATTCAAAGAACCAATCTTGAAGGTTACCGCAAGCTAATTAAAGAACTTGGATTGCGTAAATAATGATGCAAAAAGTAACACTCAATATAGCCGGCAAAGAGCTTACCCTCGAGACCGGCAGGATAGCGAAACAGGCGAACGGGTCTGTATTCGCTCAGTACGCAGGTTCGGCTGTTATCGCCACTGTCTGCTCGTCGTCAGAACCGGTCGAAGGTCTTGACTATGTGCCGCTTACAGTCGAGTACAACGAAAAATATTACGCCGCGGGGAAGATTCCCGGCGGTTTTATAAAAAGGGAAAGCCGTCCGAAAGATAAAGAGATTTTAGTCTCCCGTCTTATCGACCGTCCAATGCGTCCGCTTTTCGAGAAAAGTTTCGGACGCGAAATACAAATCATCCCCACAACTCTTTCAACCGATCAAGTTAATCCGCCGGACATATTGGCTATCTTAGCTTCATCAGCCGCTGTTCACATTTCCGACATTCCGTTTAACGGACCTGTCGCGGGCGTCCGCGTCTGTCAGGTTGACGGGCAGCTTGTTGTAAATCCGACTTATGAGCAGATCGATAAATCCACAATGGAGATTATTGTCGCGGGAACTAAAGACGGTATCACCATGGTTGAAGGCGGCGCGAAAGAAGTAAGCGAAGAGCTGATGATCGAAGCTCTCGATAAAGCTCACGCTGTGATAAAAGAATTCTGCGCGCTTCAGGATGAACTTCGCAAGCTCTCAGGCAAAGAGAAACTGCCGTTTATAAAACTTTCATACTCGCTGGAAAACGCAGACGCGATTCGCAGCGGCGCTTTCCCGAAACTTCAGACAGCGTGCTTCCTTCCTACAAAACACGAAAGACACGACGGCATCAAAGCGGTTTATAAAGAATATGAAACCCTGTACGCTTCTTCGCTTGAAGACGAAAAACAAAAAAAACTTTTCCACGCGTTATTCGAAGATATGCAGTATGAAATCCTGCGCACATCCATTTTAAAAAACAAAAAGCGCGTAGACGGAAGAGGTTTGGAAGATATCCGCAATATTACCTGCGAAAAAGGCATCTTGCAGCGCACGCACGGTTCGGCGCTTTTTACGCGCGGCGAAACTCAGGCGTTATGCGTAACTACTCTGGGCACTGTTTTTGACGAACAGATATTCGACGACATCGAAGGCGACAAGCGCGAAAACTTTATGCTTCATTATAACTTTCCTCCGTATTCGATAGGAGAGGTCGGCAGAACCGGAACAGGCAGACGGGAAATCGGACACGGTCATCTGGCGCTTCGCTCGTTAAAAGCGATGGTTCCGTCAAAAGAAGAATTCCCTTACACAATTCGCGTTGTTTCCGAAATCATGGAATCAAACGGCTCTTCCTCAATGGCTTCGGTCTGCGGCGGCACGCTTTCTATGCTTCATGCGGGCGTTCCCATGAAAAAACCTGTCGCCGGTATCGCAATGGGATTAATCACCGAAAGCAATGCGGGAGCAAACGGTATCGCTTCCGAAGGAAGCGCATTCGCGGTGTTATCTGACATTTTAGGCGAGGAAGATCATCTGGGGGACATGGACTTTAAAGTCGCAGGCACCAAAGACGGGATTACCGGTTTTCAAATGGATATAAAAATTGCAGGCGTCAGCCCGGAAATTATGCGCAAAGCACTTGATCAGGCAAAGAGGGGAAGACTTCACATTCTCTCTATAATGAATCAGTGCCTCGATAAACCTGTTACGCAAATCAGCGAATACGCTCCAAAAATCGTTACGCTTAGAATCGATATCGATAAAATCGGCGCGCTCATAGGTCCCGGCGGAAAAAATATCAAGGCGTTATGCGAACAGTACTCTGTCAGGATTAACACAGAAGACGACGGCACCGTTACGATTTTCGGCAAGAACACAAAAGACGCCGAGGAAGCGAAAGCGGCTGTTACTGGAATCGCCGCGAATCCCGAAGTTGATAAAATTTATGACGGCGTTGTTAAACGCATAATGGATTTCGGAGCATTTGTTGAAATTCTCCCCGGCAAAGAAGGGCTTGTTCACATCAGCAAACTTTCAAGACAGCGCATCGAAAAAGTAACCGATGTATTAAAAGAAGGTCAGCAGATTCCCGTCAAACTTTTAGAAATTGATAAACAAGGCAGGCTCAATCTTTCATACATCGACGCGTTAGAAGCAAAAAAATAATTAACAGGTTTGAGGTGATGGTTTTAAAAATTTTAAAAACTGATCCTCGAATCATCCTTCCAAAATACGAAAGCAGCGGCGCAAGCGGCATGGATTTACGCGCGTTTCTTAACGCTGATGTGAATATACCGCCGCTTGGACGCGCAAAAATTCCGACAGGGCTGCGAATCGAAGTTCCCGATGGTTATGAAGCTCAGGTGCGTCCGCGCTCAGGGCTTGCGATCAAAAACGGAATTACAGTTTTAAACTCACCGGGTACTATCGACAGTGATTACCGCGGAGACATTGATATAATTCTTGTAAATTTAAGCGGCGAAAATGTTATAATTAAAGACAGCGACAGGATCGCTCAGCTTGTTATCGCTCCTGTAAGCCGCGCGGAAATTACGGAAGCTGAATGTCTTTCTCAAAGCGATCGCGGCAGCAAAGGATTCGGGTCTACCGGTATATGATTAAAACAAACGCTTTAGAAAGCAAACGCTTAGTTTCTGCGACTATTTACCGCTATATATTACGTGAAATGTTTTTTTCTTTTTTTATCTGTTTTTGTTTTTTCTTTTTTGTTTTTTTTGTTAATCAAATACTTTTAATGGCGCAGCAGGTTTTGGAAAAACGGGTTCCTTACGGGCAAGTGGCGCTTTTAATTATTTTTTCGCTGCCGACTGTTATAGCGATGTCGGCTCCGTTCGCATGCCTTGTCGGAACATTAATGACTGTGGGGCGTCTAACCTCTGATAATGAAATTCTTGTTATGCTTTCTTCCGGTTTATCATATAAAATTATTTTTTATCCGGCTGTTACGTTAGGTGTAATTATTTCCTTGATGTCGTTTTTTACAAATGATGTTTTGCTTCCCGCAGGCACTGTTCAGTTTAATAAATTGTGGAGAAAAATTTTGGTTTCTACTCCCGCGCTGGAGCTTCAGGCTAATTCCGTTAAAAGATTTAAAAATACCGTTGTTATAACCGGCAGTGTGACAGATAATATCATTAATAATCTGCTTATAATGGATAAAACAGAAGACGGAGAGCGCCGAATTATAATGGCGAATAACGCTGAATTAAAAGACGGCGGCAAAGAAGGTTTAAGCTTAAATCTTGATGATGCGTTTGTACATTCGTCAAAAGAAATCGCCAGAGAAGATTATGATTATGCCAGAAGCGAGCAATTGCAATACTGGGTATCTAATGACGATATTATACAATCAAGCACTTATGTAAGTCCGAGAGAAATGAGTTCCAGAGATGTCGCAAACGCGCTCGCTGTTATTGATAATGACCTTTTAAGTCAAGCCGATGACAGAAAAGTCAATTTGATAAACAACGCGTTTATTCTGGAAAACACGCTTAGAGCAGGTCCGTCATCCGCAGCATGGAGCAGTAAAAACACATATATTTCAAACTACAGCCGCGATCTTAACGCTGTTAAAAATATTATGGATGACAGATTCCGGCGTTCACATATAATTGAGCTATATAGAAAATTCGCCGTTCCTCTGGGCGCTTTTTGCTTTGTTTTTCTCGCTGTTTCTTTAGGTCTTATGGCGAAAAAAAGCGGTCAGACAGTAGGTTTTATTTTCGGGTTATTAATCGCGGTGTTATACTGGTCTATGTTATTTATCGGGCAGGCAATGGCGCTTCGGCTGAGCACTCCGCCTTTCTGGTCAATGTGGTCGCCTAATTTTTTCTTTTTGATAATCGGAATAGTTCTTGCTTTATTCAGGGTTAAGAAATGATTTTAGACAGATATCTTTTACGCCAATTTTTCCCAATCTTTATTGTCGTAATCTCGATGTTTGTTTTTTTATTTATATTGATAGATTTATTTGCGAACCTTATCCGTTATTTGAATAATGAAGTGCCTATTATAACGATATTGCAAATCAGTTTTTATTATATTCCAAAAAGCATTTCATTCGCGCTTCCTATTTCGCTTCTTTTCGCCGCGGCTTATACGTTAGGTGATCTTTACGCGAAAAATGAATTAACCTGCATTTTTTCAACAGGTATTCCGTTTTGGCGGTTCAGTATTCCGCTTCTTGCCACAGGCATTGTAATTTCTGTTTTATCTTTTTTCTTTGATGACGCTGTTGTTATTCCTACGTTAAAAAAGAAAAACGAATTTTCAAGAATTGCGTTAAAACGTCATATAACGCCTAATGATTCTGATATAGTAATAAAAGCAAAGAACGGCACAGTTGTTTATTCTGTTGATTTTTATGATCACGACAGAAAAGTTATTAACGGAGTAAGCATAATAGAAACGGACAGAGACGGTTTTTTTATCTCGCAGATTAGAGCGTCCTCAGCCGTATGGAAAGAAACTTATTGGGAATTTAATAATGCGGTAATCTATCAATATGAAGGAAATTTATTAAAAATTAAACCGCTTCATGAAACTGTTGAATATGATGAACATCCCGATATTTTCAGGCGAAGCTCTGTTGTTTTTGAGGATCTTCCGGCAGGGCAGGCAAGAATGCTTGTAAATGATCTGCGCGATGCGGGACTTCCTTTTTATAAAGCGCAGGCGGATTATTTTCACAGATTTTCGTTTTCCGCGACTTCATTTATTGTAATGATACTTTCAGTATCAATGGGCGGAAGATTTAAAAAAAATATTCTTTTAATGAGTTTATTTACAAGTCTTGCTGTCGCTGTTGTTTTTTATATAACAGAAATGCTGAGTATGACAATGGCAGGATTAAATATTATACATCCGTTTATCGGCGCTTGGTTTCCTGTGTTTTTATTTATTGCGATCGGAGTGCTTCTATTACGAAACGCGAAGACTTAATTATAAATTACTTATGATTAATTTTAAATAGGGAGTCAAAAAAAATTGCGTTTTGAAATTATAAGCCGTGATTGTTCATGCAAAGCCAGAACGGGGATTTTAAATCTACCTCACGGCAAGACGGCAACGCCTGTTTTTATGCCTGTCGGCACAAACGGAACTGTTAAAGCGTTAACCGTTGACGATCTTAAAACAATTGGTTTTAATCTGATTCTTTCAAATACATATCATCTTTATCTGCGCCCGGGAGAAGAAGTAATAAAAGGCGCGGGCGGTCTTCACAAATTTATGAATTGGGACAGAAATATTTTAACTGATTCAGGCGGCTTTCAGGTTTTTTCTCTTTCCGCGTTACGCAAAATTAAGAATGAAGGCGCGTACTTTCAATCTCATATCGACGGCTCAAAACATTTTTTAAGTCCAGAAAAAGCCGTTGATATTCAGGTTCTTCTTGGAAGCGATATTCAAATGCAGCTTGATTATTGCTCTCATTACGGCGCTTCGAGAAAAGAATGTGAAAAAGCCTTGGATATCACAACACAGTGGTTATCGAGATCAATCGGCAGATGGGAAGAAGCGAAAGAGCGCGGTTATGAAGGAAGTCTTTTTAGTATTGTTCAGGGAAATTTTTTCCCCGACCTTAGAAAAAAAAGCGCCGAGACCTGCGCGTTAAGCGGCACACCCGGTATCGCTATCGGCGGTTTATCTGTCGGAGAGCCTGCCGCTCTTTTTTATGAGACACTTGAGGCTACCGCAGCTCTTCTGCCTGAAAAAAAACCCCGTTATGTGATGGGAATCGGCACTCCTGAATATATTTTGCATGCAATCGAGCACGGTATCGATATGTTTGACTGCGTGAGTCTTACCCGCGAAGGGCGAAATGGGCGCGTTTACACCCATAGTGGCGCACTTTCCTTAAAAAAGAGCGAAAACACGCATGATTTTTCGCCGATAGATAAAGAGTGCGGCTGTAAAGTATGCAGAGAATATTCCCGCGCGTATTTACGTCATCTTTTTAAAACAAAGGAGATTCTTTGTTCCATGCTGGCAAGTTTTCATAATCTGAATTTTATAAATGAATTAATTATTAATTGCCGTAACGCAATCGAGCAAGGACGGTTTTTAAAATATAAGAAAGATTTTTTAACGCGGTACAAGGAGAATTAGGAGTTTGGAATGATGAATAAAATAATTATATTTTTCTTTTTTTTAACATTACCGGTATTTGCGCAGCAGGATGCGGAGGCTTCGAGGCGGGATACACTGCGCTTCGGCACAGACACAGAAATTACCGTTTTAATAAATTCTTTAAGAACGGAAAAAAATGATTATCTTGATAATGAACTGATCGAACTTGCGCTTAACTCAAGAAATCAAAGCATACTGACAGGAGTCTTCGCTTTTTTCGGCGAGCGGGAAAAAAGCGGTCTTGAACAAAGAGCGATTAAAGCGATAACAGAACGCGAAAATGAAACAAACGAAACAGTGTTATCATCTATTGATTATCTTGGAAGAATAAAATCTGAAGAAGCGGTTCCTGTTATCAGAGAAGTTCTTGATACCGAAGAAAAACGTTTTCTAATTACGGGTTTTAGAGCTATCGCCAGGGCGAGTTCCGGCAATAAAGAGTTATCTGACGATACTGCGGATTTTCTTATTGATTACTACACATACCGCGAACCTAATAATGATAATAAATCATCAATTATCGCGGCGATTGGCGAAACAGGGTCTGCGTTAGGCGTTCCGCTGTTGATTGATATTGTAACAAATATCGATGAACGCGTTCCTCTGCGTATCGCCGCGTTAGGCGCTCTTTCTAAAATCGGCGATGAAAAAGGATTAGAAGCGATTCTCGGCTGTATTGGAACAAACGATCCCAACGTGCGCACAGCGGCAGTCGGCGCTCTTGGTCCTTTTTCAGGCGAAGCGGTAGACAAAGCAATCCTTGACGCTTTCCGCGATTCGTATTTCCGCACGCGTATCGCCGCCGCTCAGGCAAGCCGCGATCGAAAACTGGAGGCATCAGTTCCGTTTTTAAAATACCGCGCCGAACGCGATGATGTTCCCAATGTTAAAGACGAAGCTATCCGCGCGTTAGGCGCAATAGCCAATGAAGAAGCGATCGAAGTAATTAAAGCTCTTTTTTACGATAAAAAAAACTCCGATCGCGTCCGCATTCTTTCTTCCGACATTCTTATGAAAAACGCGGCGTCAGAAAATTTCAGCAGATTAATCATTGAGCTTGATGACGCAAAGACAAAAAATCAAACCGCTCTTTATAACGGTCTTTTAAAAACGCTGGGCGAATCGATTATCACAAACGAAAATCCCGACGCTGAAAATCTCGCAATACGTCTTATGAAAAGCGGAACACCCGTAGAAAAAATGTACGGGCTTGATATAGCGGCTAACAACAATCTTGTCAGATTAAAAGATGAAATTATAACTCTCACGAAAGAAAAAAACGAAAGCATCAAAAGAAGAGCCGTACGCACAGCCGAAAAACTCGGAATTGATCTGACAGAATAATGAGTAATGAATATTAAAAATATTGAAAATATAGTTAATTGCTGTTTAAACAAAAACTTATGCGCTCTTGATGTTCGTTACAATGAGGCTATGAGCGATCATACGACATTTAAAGTCGGCGGAACCGCTGATTGTTTTATCAGTTTAAAAGAAACAAAGAACCAAGAACAAAATACAGAAAATTTTCCGGAATTCTGCATCGATTTGTTAAATCGAGCAAAAAACGCGGATATTCCTGTTTTTATTCTCGGCGGAGGAGCGAACATCGTAGTATCTGATAAAGGCATACGAGGGATTGTTCTTGACATGAACGGCTGGGCAGGACAGAGCGCGTTAAGCGAAAATGATGAAATAATTTTTAAAAGCGGCACAAAACTTGATGATGCGGCTGCCTCAGCCTGTGCTGCAGGGCTTTCCGGTCTTGAATTCTTAGCCGGAATGCCGGGCACTATCGGCGGCGCTCTGTGGATGAATGTCCGCTGTTACGGCAGCGAAATTGCGGATGTAATTACAAATGTGGAATTAATAATTAAAAATGAGGAATTAGGAATGAGTAATGAGAAATATAAAATAGAAAAAAAAATTATTAATGATGGCGAGGGGTTTGGGTATAAAAAAAGTCCGTTTCAGGAAATGGATTGTGTAATTCTCAGCGCGGCGTTTAAATTAAAAAAAGGCGATAAAGAAAAAATATCAGACCAAATGGAAAAATACAAAAAAGACCGTAAAGAAAAAGGTCACTATCTTTTTCCGTGCGCAGGTTCGGCTTTTAAAAACAACAGGGACTTCGGAAAACCAACAGGGCAGATCATTGACGAAACAGGATTAAAAGGTTTCCAAATCGGCGGCGCGCAAATCGCTCCTTTCCACGGAAACATTGTAATTAACACAGGAAACGCAACTGCCGCTGACATCTGCGCTTTAATGAATGAGGTCGCGGCAAAAGTAAAATCATCAACAGGATTCGAACTTGAGAGCGAGATTTTATTTATCGGGGAGCGGTAACAGCCCCTTGTTTTGTTTTATCGATGCAGCAAATATCAATAAAAAAAAAGGCTACCCAACGAATAGCCTTTTTAAATCGCAGCAGCGTTATTCGATAATTATTGTTTCGTAAATGATCCTGTACCGCCGGCATAGATTGTATTGATAACACCGCTTAACGTTAGTTTTTTGTTGTTAAAAATATTTATATATGCCGTAAATAAAGTTGCCTGTCCATCCGCACTCATTAAAGTCGCACTGATACTAGAATTTCTGATGAATGTACCGTTTGTACTAATGTCGTGTGAAGTGGAATTTAGAGACCATGTATTATTACTATTAAATTTAAGCTCTGCATCCTCTGGTACTCCGTTGCTTGTTTTATAAGTTCCTGTATATGTTCCATTGAAAGGCTCAATACTTGGCTGGGTATATTCTTTTTGGAAGGTTCCGGAGAATTTAGCAAAATCTGAATTTGTAGCGCCTGAAAATGATAAGATAGTTAATAAAATAGTAGCTGTACCTATAGTCTTATTATCACTATTGGATTTAAGCGTATATTCTGTTCCTAATATCCCGCTGCTTGCTGTGTATGTGCCTGTTATATTCCACTCACCTTCACCGGATGTGAGAGTAAATTCCGAAGGTGTAAATACTATCGTTACGTCTTCATGCTTTGTGGTGATACCGGACTCTGTTTTTGTCAATGCTCCATTCCATGTCCCGATAATTGAAACAAGCTTATCATCATCCGCTCCGCAGCTTGCCATTGAAAACCCGAATATTACGGTAATTACAGTAATCCAAATCATCTTGAATAATTTTTTCATTTTTTATCTCCTTTATTGTTTTTCCAACTTTCTTAATTATAACCATTTTTACATTGTATTATGCAAGACAGGCGGCGTTATGGTACCGGCTGCAATATTTCTCAATCCCCCTCACTTGTCAACATCCTTCAAATTTGCTACTATTTAAAAAGCTTAATTCTCATGTTAAGCGGCTCAATTTTAAAACAAAATCGAGCTACCTCTTTTCCGGCGTTAATAAATGCCGGGCGTTGGCCATAAGGAGGAACTATGCGCCGATATGAACTTACGGTTATCTTTCCATTGGAAGAAGACCAACACAGAGCGGGGCGGGAGCAGTTGCTTGCCGACCTTGCGTCAAACGGAGCCGAAGTCGAAAAAACCGATGAACTCGGGGATAAAGACCTCGCCTATGAAGTAAAAAAAAGAAAACGCGGAAAATACGCGCTTCTGACAGTAAAATCCGATCCGTCAAAAATCACTGTTCTCGATCGTGTTTTTAAATTGAACGCAAATCTATTAAAATTTCTGTTTGTCCGGATTGAGGACTAGGAGTTTCTATGGCTGATTTGAATCATGTTACATTGATTGGCAGGTTGACCCGTGACGCCGAGTTAAAATACACAGCAGGCGGACAAGCGGTTTGTAAATTTTCCATCGCTGTTAACCGCCGCAAAAAAAACGGCGACCAGTGGGAAGACGAAGCCAATTTTTTTGACATTGTTTTATGGGGTAAACAAGGCGAGTCGCTTCAAAATTATCTTATAAAAGGAAAGATGATCGGAGTTGACGGAGAGCTTCGTCAGGATCGCTGGCAGCAGGAAGGACAGAACCGGTCAAAAGTTGAGATAATCGCCAATTATGTTCAGTTACTCGGCGGCGGCGGAGGAGGCGGAAACGAACGCCAAGGTCCTGCGCAAAACAGCCTGCCGAACCGCAATTCACAGGATTCATCATATAACCAGACAAAAGACGACGGTTTTGCCGATGATATCCCATTTTAATTTTAAGGAGTTTAATTATGTCTGACGATAAATATTTTGAAAATGAGCCCCGCCATGACAGAGACAGAGACAGGGGAATGGAGATGGACGACCGCGACGGCGATGATCGCGGACGCGGCGGAAAAGGCGGAAAAGTTTTTTTCAAGAAAAAAGTTTGTAAATTCTGCGCTCAAAAATTAAAGATCGATTATAAAGAATCTGATACGCTTCGCCGCTTTATCACAGAGCGCGGAAAAATTCTGCCTCGCAGAATTACAGGGACTTGCGCGAAACACCAAAGGGCACTTTCTCTCGCGATCAAACAAGCAAGAAGTATTGCTTTGCTTCCGTATGTAGCCGAGTAATATGTTAGAAGAAAGAATCCCGGCTCCTGCCGGAATAAACATTAAAAAAGAAGCTCTCATAACAATACTTGTTTGTACCGGCATCAGCATGTTTTTTTTAAGAACAGGGATTCTTTCAATCTTTTATCTTATCCCATTAGGTTACGCGGTTCTTACAACCGGCTTGTTCATGTTTACATTCATCGTTGCCGCTTTATCAAATTTGATTCATGTATTAGGAACAAGTTTTATCACTCCGGAAAATAACGCTAATATGTGGCTTGATATTTTTTATATCACGTCTTTATTTTTATTGTTTACCTGGATTATCGGCGGAAAAAATATCCGCACCGCTTACAGATTTTTACTGGCTTCAGCAGCCGGCGCTATTGTATTTTTAATTGTCATTAACCGCGCTGATTCTGTTTTCTTTTCCGTTTTTACTCAGATGGCGAAAATATTTATGCCTTCTTCCGATCCGCAGGAGCTGTATGACGCGGCGAATAATATTTTAATGCGGGGCGGCTCTTTTGTATCGATCTTATTAATGTTTTTTATTAACCGTCAGATATCTATAGCCGCGGCTTCATTTATTAAACGGCAAAAGATTTATAGCGGACTATCAAGCTTCGCCGCTCCTTTAAACGCAATTTGGATATTAATCGGCTCTCTGTTGACAGTCGTTATAACAAATATTTTTAAAATCGAAGCTTTGGAAATTTTATCGTGGAATGTTTTAGTTATTTCCGCTGTTATTTTTCTTGTTCAGGGTATAGCGATTTTGATGTTTCTGCTTTCCAAGCGTACGCCGGGTTTTCGTATCGGAATAAATATTTTATTTATTTTAGTTTTACTTAGTCCCATTGGAGTTTTCGCCGCCGGCGCTCTTCTAGTGCTTGGGATCATAGAAAATTTCCGCCCAATCAGGCGTTAATTTTATAAGCCTCTACTCCGAGGCAGACTCGCAGCGCTGCTGCCGGTCTTTAACGGCTGCCTTTTGGCGGCTGAATTTTATTTTTTGATAATCCGCTTAACTTAACGGATTGTCAAGTGATACGGCAAAGAACGTTAATCACAAGGAGCTTGGTATGAAAGTTATTTTAAACAAGGATTTAGCGACCCTCGGCGAAGAGGGAGATGTCAAAGAAGTCGCGAAAGGTTATGCGCGTAACTATCTTTTTCCAAGAGGAATAGCGCTTCCCTATACTCCAAAAATGATAAAAATCATCGAAGGAAGAAGAGCGGAAATTGACGCGCGCAAAGAACAAAAACGCCTTGACGCAAGAGGAATAAAAGAAAAACTCGATGCGTTTGAGTTAAGCATAACGATGCCTGCCGGAGCGAACGGTAAATTATACGGAGCGGTTACTAATCAAACAATCGCCGATGAGCTTTCCAAGAACGGATTCCAGATTGAGCGTAAACGCGTTGAGCTTCCCGGAAACGGATTTAAAAATGTCGGTAAATATAAAGCTGTTATAAAACTCTACGAAAATCAATCCGCGGAAATTACAGTAATAATTGTCGCTCAGGAAATCAAAACTGAAAAATCCACAAAGCCCGCCCCCAAGCGCGGCAGAAGAGACGAGGCGCATCAAGATGCGGCGCATCAGGATGCGGCGCATCAGGAAGCGGCAGAAACAACGCAAAATAATGAATCAAGCGCGTCACCGGAATCTTCGAATTCTGCCGCACAATAATGCCAAGAGATAATACGCCTCCTCATGATAATGATCTTGAGCAGGCGGCGCTCGGCAGTCTTTTATCTGATAAAGAGGCTGTTACTTCAGCGATTGAGCTGCAGATGCGTCCTAATGATTTTTACTCGATCGCTAATACCCGCGTTTATGAAGCTATTTTAAGTCTTGACGGCAAGGGACTGCGCCCGGATATTCAGACAGTTGTTCAAGAATTAAAACAAATGAATAAACTGGACGAAGCAGGCGGCGCGTCCTATGTTTCAAGTCTTACTAATATTATCCCCTCCAGCGCGAATATTGACTATTACGCGCAAATGGTAAAAAAATATTCGCTTAAACGTTCTTTGATAAAACTCGCTTCTAAAATCGCAGTCAGTGCTCATGATGAATCTAAAGAAGCGAATGAATTGCTGGAAGAAGTTCAGCAGTATATTTTTGAATTAAGCGATGACAGACAGGTTTTTTCTTCCAGAAAATTCGGAGATGTGATTTATGACGCTTTAGAAATCATTGAAGATGTCATGAAATCTAAATCCCCGATAACAGGTATCTCGACAGGCTTCGCGGCATTGGACGAAATGACATCCGGTTTTCAGAAAGAAGAATTTATTGTTATCGGAGCGCGTCCTTCGGTGGGTAAAACCGCGCTTGCGCTGAATATGGCGTCTAACATTTCTTTTTTGCAGAAAAAACCGACGGCTTTCTTTTCATTGGAAATGTCGCAGATCGCTCTTGTTAACCGCATTATAAGCAGCGAAGCTATGGTTCAGGCTCAGAAATTAAGAAGCGGTTTTTTAAGCTCCGGCGATTTTAAAAAAATTACCGACAGCATGAGTAACATCTTTCAAGCGCCGTTTTATATTGTTGATATTCCTAATATGAATCTTTTAAATCTTCGCTCTCAGGCAAGAAAGCTAAGAGCGCAGCAGCAAGTGGAAATTATATTTATCGATTATCTTGGATTAATCGGTCATGAGATCAGAGGTCTTCCGCGTTTTGAGCAGATTTCCGAAATCTCAAGATCGCTGAAAAGCCTCGCGCGCGAGCTTCATATTCCTATTGTTGTGCTCGCTCAGCTTAACCGCGAAGCGCAGTTTGAAACACCCACTCTCGCTAACCTCAGAGATTCAGGTTCAATCGAACAGGACGCCGACTTAGTGCTGTTTCTCAACAGACCTCAGCCTAAAAAAAATAAAAACGAAAAAGAAAACGAAAAACAAGAAGGACCTGTCGAAAACATTCCTACCGATCTTATAATCGCCAAACAAAGAAACGGTCCTACAGGTATTGTTAAGCTTGAATTAGTCGCGAAATACGCAAAATTTGCGCCTCTTGCGAAAGAACATAATCAACCTAATTAAAAATAATGCTCATTAAAAATTGTATAATAAAAGTTGAAAACATAGACCTCATTTCAATAACTAAAAAAGATTTTCAATACGGCTATGATCTTTGGAAATTAACCCAAAAAGAATTCCTTGAAAAAATAAACGGCGAATTGAATGATAAATTTGAATTTAAAAATTATAAAGATGAACGTATTAGGAATTTAGAAAATAATTATTTAATAAAATATAATGAAAATATAATTGGCTGGCTGGAATATGAAATTTATAATGATTATATTTTCATAAATCAATTACATATAACGACTGAATATCAGAATAAAGGAATTGGAACAAAAATATTAAATGAATTTATTGTGTACGGTAAAAAAGAAAATAAAAATATATATTTAGAAGTTTTACAAGGTAATGAAAGAGCGTTAAATTATTATGCCAAAATTGGTTTTAAAGAATATGATGATTGTTCTATATCAAAAACATTGGTATATGATATAAACAAGGAAAATTAAATTATTCCAATAAAGGAGATTTTTATGGCGAAGACAACAACAGGAAAAAAGATAATTGATTTAGGTGTTTGGGACGGCGATTACGAAGGCGATATGGTTAACGGAAAAGCCAACGGAAAAGGAAAACTGTCATGGCAAAACAACCAAAATGTTTACGAAGGTGATTTTGTTAAAGACAAAATGACAGGCAAAGGGAAGATAACATATTATAATATACACGGCGGAATCCGCTGGATATATGAAGGCGGTTTTGTAAACGGCGAAGAACACGGCAGCGGCATACAATATAACAGCATCGGGCAAATTGAACAAAAAGGAAAATGGCGTAAGGGTTTTTTTATTGAAAGCAAACTTAAAAATATAATTGAAAAAATAAAACAGAAAAAACAACCGAAAAGAAAAGCGGAAGATGAAGCTTACTGGAAAGCAAGGGAATTACAGGACAAGGTTTGCCCGTAACAATTAAAGAAGTAATTTAAAAAGTATAAATAATGAAAAATGAAATTAAAACAGAGACATTTAACGGCAAAGTATTTCATGTCCCGTTAGACGAAATTTACTGCAAAAAATGCAAAACAACGAATTACTTTTATGAGGACGATAAACCGCCCTATAAATGCGACACATGCGGCGCGGATTTAAGCGGTTTATTAAAGAGAGATAAAAATGACGCATAACGAAGTAACGCATATAATCAGTAATATTATAAATATCAAAGATGATTATGAAACCGGTTTTTGGATAGGAACAGACGGTATCTTTCATGGCGATGAGCCAATGCGGAACGTCAATGAATTTACCTGCCATTGCGGCATTTCCTATTCAACGGAAACAGGCGATTGGATAGTAACGCCATGGCTTTACACAATGGATTGCCCTGCTGTATTTAAAACTGCGCAAAGTGCGCGCAAAATGGCGTATTTCTGGCTGAACTGGATAGGCTATATTTACGGAGATGATGTAGAAGAACCTCGTTTTGAAGCCGACTGGCTTTCAATAAAATCTAATCGCACTGTAGTAATGATGTTATTCGACATGGAAGGCGAGAAATTAAAAAAGGAATTATTTAAGGAAGAAAAAGATGAATAAATTTTTATGCTGGTTATGCGTTAAAGGCATTCAAAAAAAATACTGTATCGTCTGCAATTACACGATGGATAGTATCGATGAATTAGCGGCGTCTTTAGAAGCAGACGGCAAAACTGTGAACGCTCCTTTAGGTGCGCAAACACCCGAAGCGCAATTTGAAATCGGTTTTTATTATTACATTCTAGGCGACGCCGGAAAACAGAACTACGAAAAAGCCTTTGATTGGTTTTCAAAATCGGCGGCACAAGGTTACGCAAAGGCGCGGCTCTTTTTGGGAGAGTGCTACGATTCAGGCTACGGCGTAAAACAAGATCGAAAGCGCGCTGGACAATTATTTTTAAAAGCGGCACAGCAAGGACTGGCGGAGGCGCAATTCAGAGTAAAAAGCTGCTTCATGGGTGATTTCAACGGCTTTGAATATAACCCTGAACAATATAATTACTGGAAAGAAAAAGCAGCCGATCAAGGTTATGGATCAAAAGAAAGCCAAAAAGACAGCGACAGCATACGCGAAATGAGAAACGCCGCGCGATGGCAGTATAACAGTGAAGAATTAAAAAGGTTAAACCTAAACACCATTGAAGATTTGGAAACCCTCGTACTTCCAAAAGTAAAAGACGCTACAAAACTAATTATCAAACGGCAGAAAAAAGAACCGCCTGACAGCCATCTGCGATCGCATTTTCGCGGACAACCCTATTTTGAAAAAGGTGAAAAGTGGCCTTCATTCAAAGAAGAAGATCAGTTTGACTTTATATTTCAAATATATAATACAGAAAATATCAATCTGCCCGAAAATATAAAGCTTCTGCAATTCTATTATGATTATGAAAACTCTCCGATTTCATATCCGGCATATACAAAAGATAATATTCGTATCGGTTATATACACGGCAACGGCTGGCTTGTAAAAATCTATGAAACCCTTGACACAGCCAATAGTATCATAATAGAAAAACCCGAATGGTGCTGCGAAGATTTATATTGCGAAATCGAATATAAACCGATAAAATCGCTGCCCGATGATTATTATAGCTATTCAAAGGAATCGTCGGAAAAAACCGTTGAAATGCTTTGCGAAAAACTTGACGGGGAAAGCAAAAAGAAAAACTTTGACAGTTATAAATTTATCGCGGAAAAGTTAAACTGCGAACAGGATTTTTGCAGTCAGTTAGGCGGTTATCCCCAATGGCTTCAGGGAGACGGCACACCCAAAGACAAAGACTTTCAGTTATTATTTCAAATAGATTCAGAAGACGAAGCAGGGCTTATGTGGGTAGACTGCGGACTTATTTATGTTTTTTACAATCCCAAAACTAAAGAAACATATTTTGAAATTCAATATTGCTAAAAAGGAAAGTAAAATAGCGGAATATTAAGAGAAATAAAGCCATAATTTCCGCAATTTTCCGCATATCGACCGCAACACTAATTCTTTACAGGGCAAGTATTTACACCGAACTCATTAATTCTAATGTTTTAGGAAAGTCTCTCTTGATAATATTTTCCAATATGGTATAATTATCATATCGGGAGGAATTATGGCATTTACAGATGAATATGATTTTGATCTTCTGAAGAACGAAGCAGAGGTCCTTGTTATCAAAGAAATTGAACAACAGTTAAAATCCGTGCCGGAGAATATGTGCCGTTGTAATGAATGTGTTGTCGATATCGCGGCTATCGCGTTAAATTCGGTAAAACCTTTGTATCGTTTTTCTCTGCTTGGGACGCTTTACGCAAGCCAGGCGATGACGGAAAAAGCGTATGCCGACAGCGTTACTCAGGCTGTGTTACAGGCTATAAAAAAGGTAAAAAAGAATCCCGCGCACGACTAATCATCAGCTTAAATTATATTGATGATTAATCAATTAACCGCGAACAAAAAACATTATATCTCCGAAGAGAGCCAGAACCATAAGCCCTCCGATGATCACCATTCCAAAGGAATTTAATACGGAAATTGCATTCGGCGGGATTGGTTTTCTTCTTATCATCTCAATAAAAAATATAATGATCATGCCGCCGTCAAGAATCGGCAGCGGTAATAAATTCATTACGCATAGAGCGACGGATATAATAGCGATAAAATTTATAAATGAGCGAAACCCGCCCTGCGTCGCCATATCTCCCATCATGTACGTTATGCGCACTGGTCCTGATACCGCTTTTGTTAAATCGATTCCTTTAAATAAAAGCCTTAAACTTGTTATTGATACTACAAGCGTTTTCCAGCCTTCGCGCACGCCTTTTACAACTGCCGAAGGAATCGAAAGATTAGGAGACCGGTAGCGGATTGTTTCCCACGCAAAACCAAGTTCTTTTACAGGCTCGCCATTGTAATCCAGCGTATTAATTTCTGTCTGCCCATGAGTTCCCGCTCGATCATATTCGATTACAAGCATATCCGGATTTAAAGACCTTATTCTTGCAAACTCTTCGCTGTTGCGAATCTTTGTTCCGTTAACAGCGGTAATAATATCTCCTGCTTTTAAACCGGCAAAGAATGCTAGGCTGCCGTCCTTAACTGATTCGATTTTAGGTTCTACCCAAAAATATACTCCGATTCTTCCGGCTCCGGTTGATTTATCCATAACAGGCGTTACATTTATGTCGATAAGTTTTCGATCTCTTTCAACTTTTACGCGCGTATTTTTATCCGGGTTTAACGCGATCATTTCTTGTATTTCATGGTAGTAGGTGATTTCCTTTCCATCAATTTCTACAATGCGATCTCCTGTTTTTAAACCTGCAATGTCCGCCGGATATTGCTGCTGCGTTTCCGCATTTACTTCCGAAGCTAAGATGATTTTATTTCCGACGGTGTTTATTTCAAAACCAAAACCCCAGATAAAAGCTAAAAGAATAATCGCGAATATAAGATTGAATAAAGGACCCGCAACGCAGACTAACATTCGTTTCGCAGGGCTTGCCGCAAGGTATGTACCTTGTTCAGGTTCGATGCCTTTTTGCATATTATCCCAAGCGACATTGTAATCGTTTTCGCCGTGCATCTTGCAATAACCGCCGATAGGAAACATACCAAGACGATATTCAACTTCGCCGACTTTCTTTTTTAAAACCGGGTTTCCCCATCCGATAGAAAACGCGTAGATCGG
>Ga0209755_10000835_pt1 | contig 52782 bp, 53 predicted proteins | sample TergutCo191P1_FD_187301 | JGI IMG/M metagenome (GOLD analysis project Ga0209755, IMG submission 187301) | Cornitermes sp. P1 segment gut microbial communities from Petit-Saut dam, French Guiana - Co191P1 (SPAdes) (version 2) | ecosystem: Host-associated > Arthropoda: Insects > Digestive system...
CTTTAATAGAGCGTTCATCACGCGGCGGATGCCCCCCAACAAATTCCCTTACTTCATCGTCATTAAACATTTTCATCATATAGGGAAAATCATCATATTTTTTTCGCCTTAAAACAAGTCGCTTTGTCTCGATTATAGGTGCTTCATTTCTCGTTTTCGCCATAAAGTATTAAATCCTTTCACGCATAATATAAAATCGTTACGCCAATCACAGCAAGCCAAAGCAACGCGCAAAATGATTGTACTATAGCCAATTTCGAAAGTCTACAGTAAAATCGCCGTTCGCCCAAAAAGTGCGGTAGGAAAACGATGGTGGGTGAAGCAAACGGCGTGGGGAAAAGGATTGATTTTATCCTGTTCCCCGCGGTCGGTTAAGTACCCTTTCCAATATACTTCTTCCCCAAACCCCCACGAACTTTTTGAAAAAAGTTCGACAAAAACTTTATCATTGGACGGGGTCTGTTATTATATATTTTAATCTTGAAAACCCGCGAATGCGGGTTTTCTGGTTTATGTAATAAAAAACAACCCCAGCGCAACGTCAAAGTTTTTGCCTCGCTTTTTTCAAAAAGCGAGCAGGGGCGTGGGGACAGCGTCCCCACGGTCTTTCATTTTATTTTCACGTTGAAATAACGCTTTCCTTAAAATCCTGCACATATTGCAAGTGTCACCTGTTTGCAATACAATGGCTATATGAAGGAGTGATTTTATTATGTCAAGAGCAATAACTGTAAGAGTTGATGAAAATGTGAAACAACAGGCAGAGGATATGTTAAGCGAAATCGGATTAAATATGACTACCTATATCAACTGCAGCCTAAAGGCTTTGGTGCGGGAGAAAAAAGTGCCATTTGAATTAACCACAATTCAACAAGCTAACAGTGAATATCTAGCCAAGCTAGATGCGTCAATTGCACAGGCTGAGCGAGGTGAAGTTGTCAGATATTCCATGGAAGAATTAAAAGCCTTGGTGGACGGTGAATAGTTGTGGAAGTATATTTTACAAATATTGCGAACAATGAATTGAAAAATTGGTTAAAATCAGACCGTTCAACTGCTAAGAAAATTTACGACCTTATCAGCGATATTCAAAAGTATGGCATGTTGGGGGGTAGGGGCAAACCCGAGCAATTAAAACACTATAAAAACCCTGTGCGATTTTCTAGGCAGATAAACAAAGGGGATAGGCTTGTGTATTCTCCGCAAGATAAAAAAGATTTGTTAATAATTTCATGTAAAGGGCACTACGATGATAAATAAAAAATGTGTGCACTTATGTGCCGCATTGAATGTGGTACGTGCAATAAACTTAAATCGAAAGGATGAAGTTAAATGTTTTTATATCATTATTTTGAAAAAGAAAGAGAACCTTTTCTAAGCCTGTCGGACTTAACGGACGAAGAAGCGTATAAAATTCATAACGACTTACAAGAAGGCAATAATTCCTTTGCCCGGCGAAACGCTGATGGAAGGTATATACATTGGCGGCGTATGTGTGAAGCAACATTGCATTCACTTTTTATAGAAAAAGGCGGAGAACCAATTCGGAAAACTCCGCATTACATGACATTGGGAGAAAATCACTATTGCAAAACATGGTATAAATGTGGTGATTACATTAAAATACCCATTGATGCGTTTGATACAAACACCGTTTCATTTACTTACGGCGATTCATTTCCCACTATTGACCCAACGCATGGTCAAACAGAGGAATTTAGGCGAACTGTATATAAGTATGACGAAATATTGCAGATTATTGCTAAATATGGTTGGCCTAGTGCTAAATGGGACGATGAAAATACTCCTTACTGGACACCGATGTATGTCGAAGCACAAGTGTGGAGCGATACTCCGATTGATGAGTACAAACAATTATATTACAACATGTAATGCACGTTAATAAACATTAATAGCGTTATTTCCCCCCTTCACAGCATATGTCGAAAAATCTATTATATTGGCAAATAGTGTGATTTGAAAGATAAAAAATGAACTTCATGTTATGGCTATAACGTGACGTTAAGGAATCAGTGAGAGTCTTTTAGATTGTGGAGGAAAAATGGAAAAGGTAATAAGCCAAGAAGAAATGGCGAGTTCATTTGCAAAGATATCATCTGATGAGTTTTCATTCACCAAAGAAATCTTGGAATATTTTTTTCCTATTTGGATTGGAGAAAAACAAAAGGAAGAAATTGTAAAAAATCTCACAAAAGAAGATACTGACCTTGTTTTTGGAATGCTCCAAATTAGCTCTATCACTCAAGATGATATAGATAAAGCTAAAGAAAAAAGCATCTATACTCAAGCACAGCGTCTTGTCATGTCAATCAAACAGAAAGAATTGCAAAGCATAGAAAATGCTAGTTGCTTTTATTCACAGCGTCTAAGTGAGACTATCACTAACTATGAAAATGAAATTGACAAATATTTAATTAGTGTAGTGCCTGAAAAAAAGGCCAAACAGATTGCGAATCTAAGAGCGACGGGTAAAGATGATGTCGCACAACAAGTTATCGACAATATCACTAAAAGTGCAGGATTTAAGCGGGCAGAACAAATAGATAAACTCAGAAAATATGTTAGTATATTAAAGAGTGATTGCAATTTTAACATTCGGCTATTTACCGCTGAAGGGATTAACATAAATCCGTCTATTGCTGATAAAATTGCCTATGCTTTATGTTTTCCAGACTTTGCACTTCGTTTTGAGATGCATCAAATTCTAAATAACAGCTCGCCAGTTCCATATGATTGGTATTTGCGTCGAAATTTAAGCATAAAAGAATACGAACGAGTAATAAAAGGAATGGGGGAAGATTATGATGTTTTTGCTAAAGAGCAATACGATGTTGCTTGTTCAAGAATTTCAAGAAACGCTAATGTGCCAGTATTAGGCATTCGCAAACGTAAAAATCTTATAATGGAACTAATATCGCTTCTAAGCAAGGGGCATCTTGAATCTGCAAGGATAGTTTCTTTTGTTCTTATAGAGGGACTTCTTTGGCAGGTGGCAAATACCGTCAACAAGAAAGAACAATTTATCCTTTCTGATGATTATAAATTCTCGAACTTGAATGGAAATGAAATCCAATCAACAAAAATACGGGATATAGTCAAACAAACTGTTTTAAGCAAATATATTGATAGCGATTTTATAGAGCATTTTTGTAACGAATTATATGCTGAACGAAATCCCGTTTTACATGGTGGTGATCAATGCCACACTTGTCCAAAATCAGGAATATGCTTGTTTGGAAAAATTTTGGTGCTGGATTATATTATTGATAAATTGATTGAATTATATAAAGACAATATTTTCAGAGCGTGGGATGATATGCCAGCAGATGTCAAACAAAGGCTCGTGGATACAGCTTTGAAAAAAAGCTAAAATATTCTAACAGATATACAGTAATTTCTCGCATTATTCATAGAATGAGGTGAATGTATGGCAAGTTTACGCCGTTGGGTAAGAAAAAACAACCAAAAACTGGGCTTTGGCATTTTTGTTATTACGATTATTTTAAATAATATCTTCGACTTCCCCCGCTTATTCGGGCAAATATCGCTGTCGTGGATTTTTACAGTGGTATTATTTGCGCTAATCAATTGGCATGTATTTCCCTTGTATTGAGCAAATTTTGTGCGGTGGGTGCAAAAAAAGCGCGGGCGCCTTTTGCCCGACAAGGATAATTATGTATGCAAGGGTGATTATGCTTTGCCCTTCGCAGAAAAATGGTGCGTATGGGCAGGCGGCGTTACCCCGGCCCTTTCCACCGATTGGAGCGAAGCAGGCGACCGTTTTAACTACTATTTCATTTTACTGGGTGACGAAGCCCATGAAGGGGACGAAACGGCGATAGAAAATTATTTATCCTACGGGAAAAATGTACTCGCCGCGGCAGACGGCACGGTGGCTAAAGTGTGCAACAAACATACCGACACGCTAGGCAATAAAGAGGACGAACTTATTAACCACACAGGCTCGTGGGATGTGGTTGGCAACCATATTATTTTGCGCCACGCCAAAAATAAGTACAGCGTTGTGGGCAACCTAAGGCAAAATAGCTTGGCGGTAAAAGTAGGCGATGCCGTAAAGCGCGGGCAAATCCTTGCCCAATGCGGGAATTCCGGCTATATAACGGAAGAACCATGCCTGTATTTTCATCTCACGTCCAGCAAAAATTTTTACATGGCAAACAGCTTGCCCATTGCTTTTACGAACATTCAAACCAGCCAATCTTCGGCGTTTCACACAGCGCATAAAAATGAAAATATGCCTGTCCCGTCCACGCAAGGCAATGTAGAAATGGTGGGAAACAAAACCTACATCGGGCGTGGGCTGGACGTGGAAAATATAGTATAATCTCCCCATGAAAATCGCAATCATCGCCAACGGAGAAATTTCCAACCATGCCGTGACACGCCAAAAGCTAGCAGATGCAGATTATCTCATCGCCTGTGACGGCGGGCTACGGCATTTCCCGTTGCTGGGAATTATGCCCCATTGCTTAATCGGGGACTTCGATTCTGCCCCGCGTGCGTTGCGGGAAAAATATACGGCGCAGGGCATTCCCTTGGTGCGCTTCCCCGCGGAAAAAGACGAAACCGACCTTGCCCTTGCCGTGGCGCACGCCCTTACGTTAAGCCCCACATATATCTACATCGTTGCCGCCCTGGGAGGGCGCTTCGACCACGCCCTTGCCAACGTACATGTGCTGGCGCAAGCAGGTGAAATTCCCGCGGAAATTTGGGACGAAACCACCAGCATCCAATTAATAAGGAAGCAACGCATCCTCCCCTGCGAAAATTACCGCACCCTAACCCTGCTCCCCCTCACCAGCGAGGTTACGGGCATCATAACAAAAGGGCTTCGTTATCCACTAAATAACGAAACCCTCCACGCAGGGGAAGTACGCGGCGTAAGCAACGAATTTTCCGCCGAAGAAGCGGAGATAAGCATCAAAAGCGGTATGCTACTGGCGATACGTTGCATGTAAAATAAAGCACATGGAGATAATCACACATGATAATTCTTGACGCGGCCTATAAACACGGGCTATCCTATGACGAAATAAAAACCGCCTATGAAAATGCAATAAGCATTTTAACCCTAGAGGAATATCCCCCCAAATTTATGGCATTTGGGTTCGATTCAAAAGGCAGGGCATTGGAAATAGGATATATTGAAAATATAAATGGCGATATAATCATCATACACGCCATGAAAATAAGAAAACAATACTTAAAATATATTTAAACCGAAACGAGGGATAAAAATGGATAAAAACAACATGCAAACCATAGACGGAAAACCCCTAGACCAAGAAAATATACACGAGCTTACAAAAACCTTCGAGCGTGATTGGACACCCTCCGAAAGCACGGTGCATTTAACCGAACGAGGAAAAATCATGCAGTTGTTAAGCGAAATTAACGTTCCCTTATACGAAGCAGAAGCATTGGAAAAACGTGCAAAGCAAAACAAGCAGTCTTTGAGTGCGTATATAAATTCCATTATCCGTAATGATTTACTTGTTGCGTCTGATTAAAAACAACGGGTGGAGATTAAAACCCACCCGTTGTCGCATCCTCTTCCATATCCACCCAAAGGTTATACCGCTTGGTGGTAAATTGTAACACGCAGTAATCGGGGTCTTCTACGCCCCCTGCAAAATGCGCTTCCAACCCTTCATACCATACGGCTTTTTTTGCTTCCATGTCGGTGATAATTTCCATGTCGCCTACAAGTGTAATATTGTAATACGCGCCCGCTTCGTAATTATCGTCAAAAATACATACCGAGCCACGGGGATTTGCCTGTACACGCTTTGCCTTATTGGAAGAAAGGGAAACCCCAAAGGTCAGCTTGCGAATGCCCTCCGCCGTAGCAATGGAAAGGGTAGAGGTGGTGGGGTATCCCTCATGGTCTAACAGCGACAGCGTTACACCTACGCCCATGTTTTCCGCCGCGGTTTTGCTTTTAATGATTGATTCTGCTTTTGCAATTGCTTTTTGGCTCATTTTCATCATCCTTTTTTGTAATTTTTGCCATCATAACACACAAAACGACAAAGATATACCGCACTATAACTCCCTAACAATTCTAAAATTATCACCATCGGGAAGCAACATGTACCCCTCATTTAATGTCATTGTCCACGTATTCCCCGATATACGGCTGCCGTCAACTTCCAAGCCCTGTGCCGTTACCATTAAAAAGCGGTCGTATAAGAAGCCATGGGAAACCACATGCCCATTCCGCACATTTAGTTGCCCAAAGCTGCCTACGATTTCTATATCGCCCTGCCAGATGGAATTAAAATTGGGTATCGCAACGGTGAAAAAATGCCCCGATATGGATGCGCGGGTTTCCCCTATGTCCTCCTCGTGTAATTGCAAGGTGGGATTGTCGATGAATAGCGTTGTAATTTGTGCCAATAGCGCGGCTTGGGTGGCAGCCCAAACGTATTCTTCTGCGGCAATTTCGGTATAGCCGTAGCGCGTTAGATTCACTTCATTTAGAGGGCGCAATTCATCTATGCCCATGGCTTCCTTGAGTAGTTGCCCCAAATCGGTGTCTATGGTGAGATTTTCCGTCCATGCTTTGTCTGTTTCCTTTAACAAAAATGCATACATTGCGCCCGAAAGGTAGCCAAACATACGCTCCAAGCCTGCGTAACGCACGGAATTTGTGAATCCCTCCATTAAACCAAGCAACTGGGCTTGGGAGGTTGTGGTCATCGCCCATTCGGTAAATTGCGCCAGCCCTTCCAAAGTTTCCAGCCGATTTTCATCCACGGCACTGTCGAATTGTTGCCTGCGCGCGGCACGAATGCTTAGTGCGTCTATAACGGTATTTCTTCGGGCTTCTCCCGTTGCCCTAAACGCCCCAATAAGCGCATTAATTTCCAACCGAATGCTGATACGCGCCTGTTTTTCGTTCATATGGGTATTGGCAAATCCAATCACCCCGCCGAAAAAATCGGGGCAGTGCTGGTGCCAATGCATGGCATAATGGGCGATATGCCGCCGCCGTTCCGCCAAACTGGAACGCATTACCGTATCCAGCGGCACAACCACCCACCGCTCGCCGCCAAAATCGTGGATAACCGTAACCACGGCAAAGAGTGAAAAATCCTCGGGCAGCACCCCAAAATCTACCCCACCGTAGCAGGCGAAGAACCCTTCGGGGTCGGGCCTGTTGGCGGCGGCGTGCCGCGTTGTGGGGTCGGCAATGATGATTGGCACATGGAACGGGAAGCCCCAAAGTGCGCCGCCATCCTCATCAAATAAGGCCTGGGCTTGGGAAAAATACCGCTCCGCCACATCCATGGGAACAGAAAACTGAGGCAATATAAGGGGGGTATATTCTGCCGGCGGCGATTCCTGTGGCTCGTATTCTTGTGGTGGCGCTTCCTGTGGTGGCTCGTATTCTTGTTGCGGCGCGTGTATGTATTCGTGTATATATTCGTTATTATTACCTTCTTGGGCTTCACGGCCGCAGCTGGCGGCGGCAAGCAATAAAAAGATACTCGCCGCAAGCAATAATTTTTTCATCCGAAACAGCTCCTTCATCGGGGCGTTTATTTTGCCGCATTATATAGGAAGCGTTCTACATATGCAAAAGCCCGCATTTTATTTTGTTATGTTGTGTCAGACAATAAATTCAGATAAATTTGCATTTAAGCGCAAAAACGGGCATATGGGAAAACATATGCTATAAATTCTACCGAATCTGCCCAATTTTGTTAAAATTTCGCCATTGCGTAAAAACAGGTGCGGGATTAAACTACGCAAGCATTAGCACTCGCGCTTGGTGAGTGCTAACAATTCCAAGTTGTAAACTTATTCTAAGGAGGATACACATGCAATTAAAACCCTTGTGCGACCGCGTTGTAATCAAACAACTCGAAGCGGAAGAAACCACCAAATCGGGCATTGTACTGCCCACAGGCGCCAAAGAAAAGCCCCAGCAAGCCGAAGTTGTGGCAGTAGGCCCCGGCGGCATGGTAGACGGCAAAGAAATTAAAATGGAAGTAAAACCCGGGGACAAAGTAATCTACTCCAAATACGCGGGTACGGAAGTAAAACTGGAAGAAAAAGAATACATCATTGTAAAACAAAGCGATATTCTCGCGATTGTGGAGGGTTAAAACATGGCTAAACAAATCAAATACGCGATAGACGCACGCACCGTGCTGGAAGCAGGCGTAAACAAGCTTGCCGACACCGTAAATATCACGCTGGGTCCCAAAGGTCGTAACGTGGTATTGGACAAAAAATACGGCACGCCCCTTATCACCAACGACGGCGTGACAATTGCTAAAGAAATTGAACTGGAATGCCCCTTCGAAAACATGGGCGCACAGCTCGTAAAAGAAGTAGCCACCAAAACCAACGACGTAGCCGGCGACGGCACAACCACTGCCATCGTTCTTGCCCAAGCCATCGTACGCGAAGGCTTGAAAAACATCGCCGCGGGCGCAAATCCCATCATTCTGCGTGAGGGTATGCAAAAAGCCACCGATGCCGCCGTTTCTTCCCTTCAAAGCATGACACAAAAAGTAGACGGTAAAAACCACATCGCCAAAGTTGCCGCCATCTCCGCTGGCAACGTAGAAGTGGGCAACATGGTTGCCGAAGCCATGGAGAAAGTGTCCAGCGACGGCGTAATTACCGTAGAAGAATCCAAAACCATGATAACCGAGCTGGAATTGGTAGAGGGTATGCAATTTGACCGCGGCTACCTTTCCGCCTATATGTGTACCGATATGGAAAAAATGGTTGCCGTGTTGGACAACCCTTATATCCTTATCACCGACAAAAAAATCAGCACCGTAGCGGAAATTTTGCCCATTTTGGAGCAAATTGTGCAAACCAGCGCCAAACTCCTTATCATCGCGGAGGACATTGAGGGCGAAGCCCTTTCCACCCTCGTGTTGAACAAGCTGCGCGGTATGATTCACTGCTGTGCGGTAAAAGCCCCCGGCTTTGGCGACCGCCGTAAAGCCATGCTGGAGGACATCGCCATTCTTACAGGCGGGCAGGTTATTTCCAGCGAGCTGGGTCTTGACTTAAAAGACGCCACCCTGGAATCCCTTGGTCGCGCCCAAACCGTGAAAGTGGAAAAAGAAAACACCATCATCATTGACGGCAGCGGCAACGGCGACGAAATCAAAAACCGCGTTGCACAAATCCGCGTCCAAATCGAAGAAACCACCAGCGACTTCGACAAAGAAAAGCTGCAAGAGCGCCTTGCAAAGCTGGCGGGCGGCGTAGCCGTAATCAAAGTTGGCGCACCCTCCGAAACCGAAATGAAAGAGAAAAAACTCCGCATGGAGGACGCCCTCGCAGCCACCCGCGCAGCGGTAGAAGAAGGTATTATTTGCGGCGGCGGCTCGGCATATATCCACGCAATGGCAAACGTAAAATCCGTTATCGACAGCCTTACAGGCGACGCGAAAACAGGCGCGCAAATCATTCTTAAATCCTTGGAAGCACCTGCACGCCAAATCGCAACCAACGCAGGATTAGAGGGCGCGGTTATCGTAGACGCACTCAAATCCAAAGAAAAGGGCGTAGGCTTTGATGTGCTTTCCGAAACCTTTGTAAACATGGTAGAGGCGGGCATCATCGACCCCACCAAGGTAACCCGCTCCGCGTTACAAAACGCCACCAGCGTAGCATCTACCTTGCTTACCACCGAAGCCGTTGTTACCGACATCAAAGAACCCGAACCCCCAATGCCCCCCGGTGGCGGCGGAATGGGTATGATGTAGGGAAAAGGCTTAACCCAAACTTTAATAGTAAACCCGCGAGAAAAGCGCTCGCGGGTTTTTGTTATATTTTTTTGGCTATTGCATTTTTATCACTAATGTTATATATTTATATCATTGAGCGATAAATATATAACAGCGAGGACTGTGCTATGTAGTGTGACTATAGAAGATATTTTTGAAATTGTTGAAGAAGAAAGGGTGTAATTAAAATGCAAACTTGGATGGGTATTTTACTGATAATACTTTCGTGCAGAATCGTAAGCATTGTTTTGCGCAGATTTAAGGCAGGGGGTATTATTTTAGTGCTTGCAAGTAAGTTGTTTTGGCTCTTTCCCTTGGGGATTTTAGGCTCGCTGATTGGAAATAGTACATTGGCGTTGTTTCATCATAGCTTCTTTCTTATTTTTTTAAGCACACCGCTGTCCGTGTTTATTCAATCGTTATATCAGCTTGTTGGGGATACATATGTTAAAATTTTGCATAAAAACAAGTTGCCTTCCATGGAGACATATACACAAAAAGGCAGTTATATTTTGCCGTTTACGGGAAAATGGACGGTCTTTAATGGCGGGGTTAATGAAAATTTGCTTCATGGCGGTTCGGCTTCGCAAAAATATGCGTATGATTTTATTATTGCCAACGACGAGGGAAAATCCTTTGAAGGGAATGGACGTTCCGTACAAAATTATTTTTGTTATGGTAAAGAAGTACTCGCCCCTGCCGACGGCATAGTGGTAAAAGTACGCAGAAAATCCAAAGACAGCTTTGTAGATGGGGTAGCCGCTTACTGCGATTCCCTCGACCTTCGCGGAAATTACGTTGTAATAAAGCACCACGATAAGGAATACAGCCTTGTTGCCCATCTTGCGCCGAACAGTATTACAGTAAATACCGGGGATAATGTAAAGCAAGGCGAAGTAATTGCCCGATGCGGCAATACAGGCAATACCTCCGAACCGCATATTCATTTCCAATTACAAACCGGAAAAAGCTTTTTTTTATCCGCAGGGCTTCCGATTGCATTTACCAACATAACGGCACAAGACAAGGGAAACTATAGCTTGATGGATACACGCCCATACGCCGATAATTTGCAAGTGATGGGTAATTTCAGTTACATCGGCAGAGGGCTTGAGGTTGAGAATGCGATATAATAAACCGCACCATTTTGCTATATATTTATGTATATTTATTGACGATTACATGAAATAGTCATATAATAAATGAAATGGAGGCGATTATATGAATAAGCAAATTAATGTAAATATTCGCATGGACAGCGATTTGAAGGAACGTGCAGATTTGTTGTTCCACCAAATGGGACTTACTATGACTACGGCTATCAATACTTTTGTCAGACAGTGCCTTAGGGAAGAAACCATACCATTTCAAATAAAACCCTATGACGATTATGTAGCGAAAGTGGGACTTTCTTTGCGCCAAGCAGATGAGGGAAAATTGACGCCTTTCACCATAGGTGAATTGGAAGCCTTTGAAGATATGGATATCGCAAAAGCAAAGGCATTTATAGAAGCACGCCAAAAGGAAATTGCTTCATGAAAACATCATTCACGGATAAAGGTCTGCTTGAATATATGGAATGGCTTGAAGCCGATAAAAAGAAGCTGAAAAAAATTAACGAACTTATAAAAAGTATTTTACGGGACGGTTTGCTTAATGGCTTAGGCAAGCCCGAAAAGTTAAAATGGACAGAGGGCTATAGCCGAGAAATTGATAAATACAATCGGCTGGTTTATCGGGTGGACGAACATAAAAATCTGGAAATTATTTCTTGTAAAGGGCATTATAATGATAAATAAAACATTTAATCATGTGCAGAGCCAATCCCCCTTACGGCTCACGGTAAAGAAGAAAAAGCTTGGCAACCTAAGTGGCATTGTTAAAATGGCTGCGCCTAAATCGGCGCAGTTTGTTTACAATGCGTTGCGCGTAGGTCCACGCCTTATTTTGCGCAGCGCTTTCGAATTACTGCGGGCAAATATAATCACGCGAGTGCTTTCGGCGATTGTGCTGCTTTCTATTGACACGGTTAGTTTTTTGCGCAAGCGGATTTCGTTGAAGCAATACCTCATTGATATTACGCTGGCATTAATGCTGGTTGTGGGCGGCACGGTGGGGTGGACGGTGGGCAGCCGCGTCGGCAGTATTTTGCTGGACAATGCAATTCTGCTGCTGCTTGCGGGCATTGTTGGCGCAGGGGTTTTGGGTGCGGTGCTGGGCGCGGTGGTTAATAAAATTATTGGGCATTTCGTACAGGACGACAATGCAGACATGCTTGCCATTTGCAACAATGTGTACAGCACTCTCGCGGTCGAATACAAATTAAGCGAACACGAGCAGGAAACGGTTTGCGAACGTGTGTATATTTGCGACAAAATGCTTAAAGATATGTTTTGCCAGCAAGACAGGGCACAATTTGCCCGCATGTATATAGAACCCTTCTGCGAAGAAGCCGCCGCACAGCGATAACCAACCCCCACAAAACCCGCACAAAATAGTTGCGTTTGTGATTAGCATTCGCCGTATACTCCCTTTGAAGGAGGGATTTACTTGGACTGGCTTTCTCGTATGAACGCGGCGATGACTTATATCGAGGATAATTTGGACGGCGAAATAAATTACGATGAATTGGCGCGCATTGCCTGTTGCTCAGCACACAGCTTCTTCCGCATGTTCTCATTCATCATGGATATTTCGCTTTCCGAATATGTTCGCCGCAGGCGCCTTACCTTGGCGGCGTTAGCGTTGCGCGATAGCGGCGTGCGGGTCATTGATGTGGCGCTGCGCTTTGGCTACGACTCGCCTGTTTCGTTTTCCCGTGCGTTTGCGTTATTGCACGGCGTTACGCCCAAACAAGCGCGGGCGGGCGGCGTTACGTTGAAGGCTTTTCCTCGTATTTCCTTCCAAATTTCAATCAAGGGAGAGAAGGAAATGGATTATCGAATTGAAACAAAAGAGGCTTTTCAAGTATTTGGCATTGAAGAAATTTTCCCCGCGGAATCTGTACTAAACACCGACATGAGCGGCGGCGACAAAAAGCTGCGCCAGCCCGCCGACCTATGGGAGGACTGCCACGCAAACGGCGCCTACGAAAAACTGGACGCCGCCGCGGGCAAGCTGCCCCCCTTCGTTAACCCCGCACTAAACAACGTACATGCCGTATGCGATTACCGCGAAACGGAAAAAGACACCTTCCCCTACATGCTGTGCGCCTTCAAGACCGCCGACAGCAATCCTGCAGGCTACACCGTCGTAGATATCCCTGCTCATACTTGGGCAATTTTTCCCACAGAAAAATTTGGCTGGGACGATTGCGGAAAGGTTCTGGGCGGGCTATACAAACGCATTTTCTCCGAGTGGCTGCCCACCTCCAGCTACGAACAGGTAGGCAGCTTAGACATGGAGTTGTACGGCGGCGATGATGATTTTGGATATGTAGAAATTTGGCTGGCGATTAGGAAGAAGGGGTGAGGGTTAAAGATTAAAATCGTGGGGACTCCGTCCCTACACCCCTGCGAACTTTTTTGAAAAAAAGTTCGCCAAAAAACCAGTGTTAGACTTGGGTTGCTGTTTGATTAATAATTTAGGGCTGCGCGTACGCGCAGCCCCGGCTTTATGGGAAAAATAACATAACAAGTGCAAAAATAAAGTTTTTGTCGAACTTTTTTCAAAAAGTTCGTCGCCGAAGGCAGTTTTAATCTTTTACAGCACCGCCATATTCAACTGCATCGCATAATTGGTGGGGTCGTTTACAATCGCATCGCCCAAACGCTCCAACTGGCCGGTAAAGCCGAAGGGGTCTGCCAGCTGTGCCTCGGCTGTGCCGTCTTCTACAGCAAGGGTAAGCTGCTCATCATTTACGTGAAGCAGTTGGTCCTCGCCACGGGTAATACCAATGGCATCTAACGAGAACTCGTTATCGTAGTAAATATTGTCTAATCGACGGCGCAGGGCATCTGCACCGTTGTCCTGAGGGGCGTATTCGAGCGCGGCGGTACGCATCTCGTTAAAGCCATCCACCATGTCGGTGATGGCGGCGGTAATGCCGTCTACATCTTGTTGGGTGGCGGCGGTAATTGCGTCGGGTGCGGTTGCCTGCAGGGTTGCGGTTATGCCTTCGCTTAAATCAATTGTGTTGGTGGGGGCGCTGTATTCCTCGCCGTTTACGGTGTAAAGGGCGTTTTGCGCCTCGCGGGTAACGACGTCTGCACCCAGCGTTGCGATGGCATTGCCCTCGTCGGGTACGTCGGCAATGGTGAAGGCGTTGTTTTCGCCCGTGTTAATTGCGGTGAGTACAAGGGCGCTCTGCCCTTCTTCGTTTGCCTCAATGGTTGCGCGAACACCCGCTTGGGCGTCGTTTATTTCGTTTGCCACACGTTGCTGTACCGTGCGGTTGGACGCGTTTTCTTGAATATTAACCGAAAAATCGTAGCTACGGCCGTTACGCTCAAGCGTAAAATTATTTTCCCCCGCTTGGGTTTGCGCCGCGCCGTTTGCGGGTAATGCTTCGCCCGTATTTTGCTGGGCGGCGGCAAGCTGGTATACGTTTACGGCGGCGGCATAGCCATTACCGTTTCCGTTCGCATTGCCGTTTGCGCTAACGCCGTTGGTATTTGCACCGTTGCTTTCGCCCGTGCCGTTTACATAGGCGGCGCCGTTCCTTCCGTTGCCGTTGGTATAGCCATTGGTGTACCCGTTTACGGCTACGGTTAAGGCTTCCTCGTCGGAAGACGTGCCTACCAAGCTGTCGAAAAGCGACTGCGTGCCTGCAAGAATTTCCGCCGCTGCACTGCGCATTGCCGTACCAAAGCCGCGCACCGCCGTTTGAAACGCGCGCGCCGCCTCAAGCTCTGCCGAGGGCTGCTGTGTTACGCCTTCTATTGATAAATGAGGGTGACGCTCGCGCACAGGAGCATTGTTCATCGTGTGGGCGGTGGGGCTTACCATGGATTGTTGAATGGGGTTAATCGCCATAAGATTCATCCTTTCGACATGTTATGTATACAAGGGGTATAGGCTTGATATAGCATATTATGGTAAATTTGTCAAATTGCGAACGGCAAACTTGGCGTCGGTAAAAAAATTTTTACCTAAATGTGTTGTAAAGACCTTTTTCCTATGCTATTTTATACAAAATGCGACATTTTCGAAAAGAGGTAATACAATATGGTTGAAATGCGAACGGCACGGATATCGGAAGTGGACGATTTTGAATCCGCAATTGCGGACATTAAAGCACAAATAAATTTATCAACATTAAAAAAGCATACCGGCGCAATTTTGTTTTACGGCTGGGACTTTTATGAAAGCGGTATGGCGCAAGCCATATGCAATGCGCTGCCTTTCGATGTTATGGGCATGACGGCAATGGGTTCGGCAAGCCCGCAAGGGTACGGGTATTTTGACCTAACCCTTGCCGTAATGACAAGCGACGAGGTATCCTTTACAGGCGGCATTGTAACGGACATTGATAAAAATAACTACGAAGCAAAAATATCGGACTTATATAAACGCCTGTGCGACAAAACAACCGGTGCCCCCGCGATGATTTTCTCCTTTATGCCGCTTTCGCGGGGTATGGAAGGCAATTTATTGCTTAACGCGGTTAATAAAATATCCGAGGGGATTCCTATATGGGGGTCGCTTCCCAGCAGCATGGGCTTTGACTATAGCACCGTAGGCGTTGTGTATAACGGTACGCATTGCCAAAAGGGTATGGCAATGATGTTTGTAAACGGACCTGTTACCCCGCGTTTTATTACCGCCGCATTGCCGGAGCGCAATATCTCCCGCACGCGGGGGATAATTACAAAAAGCGAAGGCTCGGTCGTATGGGAAGTCAACGACATGCCTGTGCTTGAATATTTTTCGTATTTAAAAATGGAAATAGGCGCAAACAATATGCACGCAACGCCTATTATGGTACATTTGCCCAGCGTGCCCGAGCCAATGCCGCGCGCCATGTACTTAGTGCAAGAGGACGGGAGCATTTTGTTAGGCGGCAACGCGCCCGAAGGGGCGGCAATATCGGTAGGCAATATTGACACAAACACAATTGTCGAATCCTGTACCCAAGGGCTGGCGGAGGTAATAAAAGAAAAACGCGCCGCTATTGTTATGCCTTGCGCATCGCGCAGTATACTTATGGCACCCGACCAAGAAGGCGAAATGCGCCTTATCCGTGAAAAGCTAAACGAAAGCGGAATTCCCTTTCTTATGGGGTATTCCAACGGGGAGATAAGCCCCGTATTGGACACGGAAGGAAAGTTACGCAACCATTTTCATAATTTTACTTTTTGTGCGTGTGTGCTGTAATGGACGCGCTTCACCGCTTGGAAATGGAAAACCGCAGACTTAGGCGCGAAAATACGCGGCTAAAGCACATTGCAAGCCACGACAAGCTCGCATTCGAATCAATACTAAACCAAGAGCGCACCAAGGCAAACCTGCACAACGAACGCGGGCGCTACCTTATGCTGTTGCTGGGCAACTCGCCTAATATCGTATTTTTCCTTGGCAGCAGCGGGCGTATTGAATTTTGTACGGAATATTTTATTGCAAAAGCAGGCTTTGGAAACAGCTCGCTAATCATGGGGCACAAATTATCCGAAGTGCTGCTGCCCTTTATGGATACGCAAAACCACAATACACTTATGCGCCAGCATAACCAAGTACACGCAACCAACGAAACGGTGCTTATCGAAATTTGTCTTACCTTTGGCGGCGATAGGTCCGAATTTGCGGGCATGATTGTACCCATGAGCGCAGACGATAACGCCGTAAGCGGCACTATGCTGTTGCTGCACGATATCTCCGACTTAAAGCGCACAAAAGAGGATGCCCTAGCCGCAAGCCTTGCCAAAAGTGCCTTCCTTTCCAACATGAGCCACGAAATACGCACCCCCCTAAACGCCATCATTGGCTTTACCGCCATTGGGCGCAACCACAGCAATAAAAAAGACAAGGACGAAGCCTTTGAAAAAATTGCAGGCGCTTCGTCTTTTTTAATGGCGATTATTAACGATGTGCTGGATATTTCCAAAATAGAGTCGGGCAATGCGGAAATTGCGCCCGTAGACTTCCATTTCGCAAAAATGATTGAGCGCGTGGTAAGTGTGGTAGAGGGTGCGATTAAAGAAAAGAACCAGCACTTTTTTGTCAAGCTTTCGCCCGATATCCCCGCGTATTTGCATGGCGACGACCATCGTTTAGCACAGGTCATAACCAATATCCTTTCCAACGCCACCAAGTTTACCCCCGAAGGGGGCGAGGTTTCCCTTTCCGCACGGGCGGTAAAAAAAGACGCGACCCACTGCACCTTGGAAATAGTGATTGCCGACACGGGCATAGGCATTGCCGATGACGAGCAGGACAAAATTTTTAATATCTTCCAACAGGCAGAGGCAAGCACCACGCGCAAATACGGCGGAAGCGGGCTTGGGCTTTCTATCGCCAAGCGCTTGCTGGAGCTGATAAACGGCGCTATTACGGTAGACAGCGAAAAAGGCGAAGGCTCGGTTTTTACGGTAACAGTATGCCTGCGTATTGCCGATGCGCATAACCCGCAAGGCAGCAGCGAAATTGAAGCCCCCGCCCAAAATTACCGCGGAAAGCACGTGCTGGTGGTAGACGATGTAGACATTAATTTAGAAATTGCCGCCGCATTGTTGGAATCTGTAGACATAACCGTTACCCAAGCAAGCAGCGGCGGGGCGGCTATCCAATGCTTTACCAATAACCCTGCGATGTACGATTTAATTTTGATGGATATTCAAATGCCCGAAATGGACGGACTGCAAGCCACCCAAGCCATACGCACCTCCAATGCCGAAAACGCAAGCACCATTCCTATTGTGGCAATGACGGCAAACGTATTTAAAGAGGACATAGAAAAATGCCTAAGGGCAGGTATGAACGCGCACCTGGGCAAACCCGTAGATATGGACGCATTTATGCGCGTTTTGGAAAAATATTTAACATAACACGCGAATATTTTTACACGGCAACACCAGCCCTGCGGGAATACGCTCCCCGGGGGCAACCAGCGCAATACCGGGCGGGCAAGGGGCAATAAGCTCCGCGCAAATACGCCCCGCCGCTCGCGAAAGGGGTACAACTTCCGAAGCCCCTTGCACCGCCTCACGCGGGGTGCAAGCTACATTCGGGAGCGCTCCCATTGAAGAACTCAAACTCCGTCCTTGGGGCGGAGTTTTTTTGCCGCAACTTACTCCGCGCACCGCCGATAATAACCGTGCAAAGCCTTCGTCTGTGTCTGCCACGCCGGTCATGGCAAGGATATGCCGCCCCTGCGCCATTTCCACTTGAATTTTATATGTGCCCGCAAAAACGGCAGCAATTGTATCTGCGCTTGCGCGCTCATCAATGCGGAATAACAATTTCCCTATGTCGTCTGTTTCCAACAATGTTAATGTACTTGCGCAGGCGGCTAAATTTTCCCGCAAAGTGCGTAATTTTGCTACGTAATTTTCAAAATGCCTTGGGTCTGCCCACAGCATTTGAAGGGTATAATCCGCTGCCGCCATCATCATATAAGACGGACTGCTCGTTTGCATTGCGTTTAAGTAAAAGCGCAGCTTTTCGCGGTTTACGCGATTACCCTGCACGTGAAGCACCGCGCACTGCCCCGGCGCGGGGAGCGTTTTGTGCAGCGAATTTACCGCAATATCTGCACCCTGCGCTATCGCAGACGGGGGAAATGCCCCGTTAAACGGAAAGTGCGCCCCATGGGCTTCATCTACAATGAGAATGCCGTCTTTTTCATGTACCTTCCGCGCAATTTCCGCAATGTCGGAAGTAAAGCCTTCGTAAGTGGGGCTAACAATGTACGCCGCAGCGCCCTGCGGCATTGCGTCAAAAACCACGGGCGGGACCGCGCCCGCAAGCCCGTCTTCCCGCATTTGCGGCAGAAAATACATAGGCACAGCGCCCGAAAGCACAGCGCCGTTGTACACGCTTTTATGCGCGTTGCGTGCCGTAAAAAGCACGTCGCCTTCACCGCATACGGCACAAACAGACGCGACTATCCCCGCGGTCGCCCCGTTCACCAAAAAAAAGCTTTCGCCGTCTTTGCAGGAAGCACAAAAAAAAGCCCCCAGCGCATGTTGAAAATCCTTCAAAATGCCTGTAGGCCGGCTCAATACGTCCATATTCGGTATTTCTGTAATATCCAATGATAATAAATCGGGGGGCAAAAACAGCGGATTGCGCTTATGCCCGGGCATGTGAAAGGGGTAGATGTCCTCGTTTAAAAACGCCTGTACATGCTCGTACATGGGCAATTATTTTCTCCCGGCGGTTTTAATGGCTTCGGTAATTTCTTCTACCACGCGTTCGGCTTCTTGGTACGGCACTTGGCACGTACCCACTTGTACGTGACCGCCGCCGCCGTATTTTAGCATAATACTGCCTACATCTGCGTTAGAAGTACGGTTTAACACGCTATGCCCAACGGCAATTACCGTATTTACCGCGCCAAGCCCGTCTACCAGCCAAATAGAAATATTTTGCTCGGGGAACAGGCTGTACAGCAGGAAGCGGTTACCCGTTTGGATAGACGTAACCCCGCGCAAATCGGTAATGATAATATCGCCGTCGGTTACGGTGTACTGCATAAGCATTTCGCGGAATTTTAGATTTTGCTTATTATAATATTCCACCCGTTCGGCTACGTCGGGCAGCATTAACAACTGGTCAATTGTAAAGTCGCGGCAGGCGTCCATCAAGTCTTCCATTACCGCGAAGTTGGGCTTATTAAAGCCGCGGTAGCGCCCAAGCCCTGTACGTGGGTCCATAATAAAGCCCAGCAACACCCAGCCCTTGGGGCTTACGATATCGTCCACCGACAATTGCGCCGAGTCCACTTTATCCACTGCTTGCACCATTTCATCTAAATGGGGGATACGCTCGGGTCCGCTGTAATAATCGTAGATAATGCGGGCGGCGCTTGGTGCGGGGTAGCTTGCGCCTTCTACGGGCATTTCCTCGCCGATACGCTCCTGCTCGCTTGCATGGTGGTCAAACCACAGTCCGCAGCCCGGCACATAGGGTACGTTTGCCAACACGTCGGTGGGCGAAACCTCAATTTTCCCGTCTTGCAAATCCTTGGGATGCACAAACAACCAGCTATCAATAATGCCTAACTCCATTAATAGCGCGCCGCAGGCTAATCCGTCAAAGTCTGCCCGTGTAATTAAACGCATGGCGTACCTCCAAAAAGGTGTAAATTATATTGCTCGACATTATGCCATATGAATATGAATTTATGCAATAGGGGAGCGAAAGATTGAAACAATCCCCTCACGCCTGCCCCATTTCGCTTTCCGCAAACAAGCGCACCAGCTCGCCGTCCAGCTTGCCCTCCTCCGCCATGGAGTGCAAAATTTCTATTGCCTTGTCATGGGGCGTTGCTTTTTTGTACGGGCGGTCAATGGCGGTTAGCGAGTCGTAAATATCAAAAATGGTGAGAATGCGCACCTCCAGCGGAATTTGGTCGGCGGTGCGTTGCTCGGGGTAGCCTGTGCCGTCCATAAATTCGTGATGGCTCTTTGCCCACGCAGTTACGTTTTCATACCGCTGGGAAAAATGCATTTTACTAAGAAGCCGCTCGGTTACGCGCACGTGGTTGTTCATGGTTTGCCGTTCGTCGGCAGTAAGCGTGCCGCGGCGAATGCGCAGGTTTTCAAGGTCGCTTTCATCAAAAACGGGGGTAACCTCCCCGGCGGCGTTTTTAAAGCAAATTTCCTTTAATGCGTCGATTAAAGATAAATCCTCGTCGGTTAAAAAGCCCGCTCGGTTTACACGCTCAATGAAAACACGCGTTTCGTGCAGATATTCGATTTGGCGGTCGTATTCGTCGGCGTCAATTTCGCCCGAAAGCAAGCGCACCTTTTCGTACTGCGTCTTTATTTCAAACCTTTGCAAAATGGCGGGCAAACGGCTGCTTAAACGCGTTTCCTTATCCATGACCTCCAGCGGGGTGGTAATTTTGCCCACATCATGCAAAAGTGCCGCCATAATAAGCTGCTCCTCGCGGTTCGCATCAAAATGATAGGGCGAACCCTGCGGATAAATGCCCCGCAAATACGTAATAAACTGCTGTATACATTCCGCAACGCGTATCGTGTGATGGGCATTGTAAGGGGTGCGCTCGTCTATCGCGGTAGTCATTACATGCACAAAGGAGTCGAAAAGCTCCTTCATTTCCGCCACGTGCTTTTCGTGCATACGCGCCATTTCTGTAATATGCGCAATTTTGTCGGAAATATAACGGTACACCAGCGAAAAAACATACAAAATCACGGCAGAAACCACAGGGTACACCAGCGTTAATATTAACCCATTGTCATATACGAAGCGGTTAAACCACACGTAAAATAGTGAAAAAAATATCAGCACCGCCGTGGCTGCCCGCATATCCAACCGCATAAAAACGAAGCTAAGGAGTGCAAACATAACCAACATAATTGCGGCATTTACCCACAAGGGTGCATACCGCGTAAAATTGCCTTCCAGCAGCATTTGTACAATGTTTGCGTGTATTTCCACGCCGTGCATCTGCACTTGCGGGTCCACAGGCGTAAAATAGGCGTCCAACAAGCCATGGGCAAAAGCGCCGATAAGGATAATCGCATCGGCAAAGAACGCGGGTTCAAAATCCTCTGCAAAAATATCCTTAAACGACAAGCCCAAGCCCATTGCGCCGAAAAAGTCCCCCGGCTCCCCCGCAAAATGAATGCGCAGCAAATTGCCGTACCGTGGGGGAATTTCTACAGGTACGCCCCAATATTTTTCGTAAATCACTTCCGCAAACGTTCCGCCAAGGTCGGTACGGCGTACCACGCCGTCGCGGTCAATGACCGTGTTTAACGTGCCGTAACGCGACACCGCCGCCAGCGAATCAAAGGGGCGCTCCAGCGTGCGTATCTCGCCCCAAGGGTCCAGCGAAAATGCCGAGCCAAAAACCACATTGCCCCCGCTAAGCGCCGCGTCCACCAGCGCCGCGTCGGAAGCCGCGTCATTGCTATATCCCGAATACAAAACATCCACGGCAATAACGGCCGGCTCCCAGCCTTCCTCGCTATTGAGAATATTTATCGCGTCCGCCATTTTTTGGCGCGGCCAAAACTGCATAGGTCCAAATTCGATAAGCGTTTCCTCATCTATGCCAAACACGAAGATATTCGGGTGCGGAAAACCCGGCCGACGGTACAAGCTGTCCTGTAGCTGCAATTCCCACCGCCACAGCGGATTGAGCAAAAACAACAATAAAAGCGCGGCAGAAACTGCCGCGCTAACTAAATATTTCTTATACCGCACGCGTGTTCCCCTCTAGCGGGAACGACGCCAGCGCCAGCGCCTTCTTACGCGGCCTTCGCTGTCTACATACTCTTCTTCTTCGTATTCGCCGTCGTCACTATCGTCAGGTGCTGCGGGTGCTTGGGGCGCTGCGGGGGGTGCAGCAGGTGTACCTGTCGGGGGGGCGCCGTTTCCGCCCGCGGGGGGCTGTACTTCATCCCCGCCCGATGGGGTATAGGCAGAAGTATCTTCCGGCGTATACTCTTCTGCGGGTACATATTCCGCGGCTACCGCGTCAATGGCTTGCTTGCGAAGCTCCTCTGCTTGCGCCGCTTCGGCTTGGCGGGTTTCAATTAAACGGTAAATAGTGCGAATATCGCGCTGCGCGATAATCCCCGTTTCGATAAGCATTTCCGCGTTATCGGCGATGGTTTGCAAGGTAAACGCATCAAGCATATTTACTTGAAGGGGCTGCGCTTCTGCCGTGCCCTCGTCACAAATTACCAAGGCTTGCCCCGCGTATAAAATAACGGACGCATAGGGGGTTGTGCCTTCTAATTCGCCCTCAAGCAAATTCACTTGAACGCCGCCATTTTGCAGTACAACGGTAAACAACGTGCCGCGCACACCCATGGTGGCGTTGCCCGCACGTACATTAATGCGCCTGCCTTCCGTTTGCGGTGCGGCACTTACCGCAAGCGAACCTGTGACTACCGTAACTTCCAAGTTGTTGCCCGCGCGGGTAACATCAACGGTGGTAGACGCATCTAACCGCAGGGTTGACCCATCGTCCAGCAAAAATACAGCGTAGGAATTTGCACCTGTAGAAACGGTATTACCCGCCGCAAGGCGCGTACCCTCCCGCGCGGTAAAACTGCGTGCCGTACCGCGTGTCATGTTTACCGTACCGTTTACGCTTTCAATGACAATGGTGCGTGATGTTGCCGCATACACGGTAACGGACGCAAGCAACGCAACCGCAATTGCCACCAGCATAAAAATTGCTTTTTTCATCTGCTTTTTCCTCCTTGTTTTTATCGAAATTTATTCGCCAAGCAAAATGGCGCGTATCGCATGGTTCAACGAGTCTACAATATACAACACGCCGTTAAAATACACAACATCTACGGGCTGGTTTAGCATACCCGGCTCCCCGTTGCCCGCAAGGGTATATACCGCTCCACCCGTAAACAAGCGAATTGCATGGTTTCCCGCATCGGCAATAAATAATTCGCCGCCGACATAATACAGCCCGCGCGGGAAGTAAAACAGCGCACCCGCCGCCGCGCCGTCGGCAAAGCCGCCGCTTCTATAGTATGCATCTTCTGCAAAGGGGGTAAGCGCACCCGCAACGGTGGTTACTGTCCCGCCCGATATTCTGCGGATTACGTGGTTACCCGTATCGGCGACAAAAATGTCCCCGTTTGGCGCAACCGCAATGCCTGCGGGCTCAAGGAAAAGTGCTTGATTTGCCGCGCCGTCGTTATGCCCGTATTCGCCCATAACGCCCGCAACCGTTGTCACACTGCCCGCGGAGGAAATTCTGCGAATTACGTGATTTAGCGTATCCGCAACAAATAAATTGCCGTTGCGGTCTATTGCAATGGCGCTTGGCTGGTTAAGACCCGCATACGGCGCAAAAGTGGTCACGTTATCGCCGCGCAAACGGCGAATCGCATTATTTGCGCTGTCTACGATAAAAAGGTCGCCATTCCTTGCAAATACGCCCGCCGTTGGGCGTCCAAGCAAGGCGTTTTCCCGTGTGCCGTCTACGTGGAACGGCATGGTAAAGCCGAATTCATCTAAAATATCCGCGCCTGCGATAATCGTTTCGGCTCTGTTATTGCGAATGCGCCGTACCGCTGCGTTAAAGGTGTCAAATACAACTAAATTGCCGTCATTATCCACGGTAATGCCCATGGGCAAGGTAAAGTCCGCTTCAAAGAATGCCGTCAACTCCAGCGTGGGCAATGCTTGGATAAAATTGTACAGCGCAACTACCGCTTCTGCACGGGTTGCAGGGGCGCTCGGCGCAAAATACCCTGCTTGCCTGCCGCGCATAAACCCATTTTCCACTACAAAGCGCACGGCGCTTTCCGCATATTCACGTACATATTCATAGTCATAAAACGCCAATGCATCCGTACCGCCGCTTGCAAAGGCTGCCGTAAAATACATCGCATACCGATACAAAATAACGGCAATTTGTTGGCGGGTCAGCCCTTCATGCGGGGCAAAATAACTGCCCCCAACCCCTGTAATAATACCCATGGACGTTATCCACTGCACTACATCATAGTACGGTGCGTCCGCCTCCACATCGTAGAACATGCGCGTAAACTGTGCGTCGGGCTGCCCTTCGTACATCCAAATTGCGCGGGCAAAAGCCACGCGGGTAACAGGCGCATCGGGTTGAAGGCTGCCGTACTCGTCCGCATCCAGCATTCCGTATTGCGCGGCAAAAGCCAGCGCATTGTCGTACCAGCGGGGCTGCGCCGCTTCATACGCCATAACAATAACGGGGATAAGGAATGCCGCAGTTAATAAAGCAAAAATTTTCTTCTTCATTTTCGTCCTGCTTTCGTTTTTTTCTACTTTATACCAAGACAGGGGGCGAAAGTCAAAGGTCGGGGCACACTCACCCCATCACTACCTTAACCTCATTTACCGACCCCTCGCCCAAAATCGGCAGTAAATTCCCCTGTAAAACCGTGCCATTCAAGTAAATTTCCTTGATGCCTTTTTCAACGCCGTTGGGGTTTTCTACGGTGATATTGTAGCGTGCGCCGCGGAACAAACGCGATACGGAAAAGCCCTTTATGTCGGCGGGCAGGCAAGGGTCTGCGCGCAAGCCGTCGTATTCCGGACGAATGCCCAAAATGTACTGGGTAATGCTTACATACGTCCACGCAGCCGTACCCGTTAGCCATGAATTTTTGCCCTCACCATGGCGGGTTGCGTCCTTGCCCGCTATCATCTGACAGTATACGTAAGGCTCCATACGGCGCAGTTGGCTGTCGTCCTCGCGGTAGGCGGGACAAATTTTCTTATAGGTGTCAAAGGCACGTGTACCGCGCCCTAAGCGGGTTTCGGCAATAGTAACCCACGGGTTATTGTGGCAGAAGATGCCCGCGTTTTCCTTGTACCCGGGCGGATAGGACGAAATTTCGCCCAATTCTAAATGATATTCCTGGTAGGCGGGCTGTTGTAAGACAATACCGTAAGGCGTGTCTAAGTATTTTTCTACGGACTGCATGGCTTGCAGGGCGCGCCCGTCGTCTAACCCAACCCCCGCCATTACCGCAAAGCCGTTGGATTCTATGAAAATTTTGCCGTACTCGCACTCGTTGGAGCCGATTTTTTTGCCGTATGCATCATACGCGCGGATAAACCACTCCCCGTCCCAGCCGTGCCGTTTAATCACTTGAATCATGTTTTCGCATTCTTGTTCCGCGCGCTTTGCTTCCTCTTCGCGCCCGCTTCTGCGGCATAATTCCGCATATTCGGGGGCGGCAAAGGCGAAGATGGCGGCAATAAGCACGGACTCCGCCACGCCCGACTCGTAGTTTGCCGTGGTTTGGAAGCTTTCGCCGGGGGTTTTTGAAAAGCAGTTTAAATTCAAGCAGTCGTTCCAGTCCGCGCGGCCGATAAGGGGCAAGCCGTTGGGTCCTTTGTTTTCCAACGGGTGATTAAAGGATTTCTGTAAATGAACAAACAATGTATCGGCTAATACATCGTCGTTATCAAAGGGCACAATCTCGTCCAGAATCGTATAATCGCCCGTTTCCTTCACATATGCCGCAACGCCGAGGATAAGCCACAGCGGGTCGTCGTTAAAGCCCGAGCCAATTTCGTTATTACCGCGCTTGGTAAGGGGCTGGTACTGGTGGTATGCCGAACCATCGGGGAACTGCGTTGCCGCAATGTCTAAAATCCGCTCCCGCGCGCGCTCGGGTACGAGGTGTACAAAGCCAAGCAAATCTTGGTTCGAATCGCGGAAGCCCATGCCCCGCCCAATGCCCGATTCGAAGTAAGACGCACTGCGCGACATATTAAATGTAACCATACATTGGTATTGATTCCAAACGCCTGCCATGCGCGCCATTTTTTTATCTTCCGCTTCTACGGTAAATTTACCAAGCAAGCCCGCCCAATACTCATGTAACACAGCAAGCGCTTTGTCCACGTCCGCAGAGGTTGCATACTTTGCAAGTAACGCATCGGCGGGTTTTTTATTAATTACGTGCAGCTTTTCCCATTTGTCCTCCTCGGGGTTTTCGCAATAGCCTAAAACGAATACATATTCTTTGCTTTCGCCTGCGTTTAGTTCCGCACAAATATGGTGCGAACCGATGGGCGCCCAACCATGGGCAACGGAGTTTTTCGCCGTGCCCGCCGTGGGTACCGCGGGTGCTGCAAAGCCGTTGTACAAGCCCAGGAAGGTTTCCCTGTCTGTATCAAAGCCCACGACTTCGGCATTTACTGCCCATACGGCGTAGTGGTTACGGCGCTCGCGGTATTCGGTTTTGTGATAAATGCGCGAACCGTGAACCTCCACTTCACCAATGGAGAAGTTGCGCTGGAAATTGGTCATATCATCGTGGGCATTCCACAGGCAAAATTCAACGAACGAAAACATATTCACCGTTTTGGGTACGCTGCTTTCATTTTTAAGCGTTACTTTGTGAATTTCGCAGGTATCCCCCATCGGCACAAACGAAGTTTGCGAAAAGGCAAGCCCGTTCTTCGCGGAAGAAATTTTGGAATACCCCAGCCCGTGGCGGCATTCGTATTTATCCAGCTTCGACTGCATGGGCATCCACGTGGGCGCCCATGTTTCGCCGCCGTCGTTTAAATAAAAATAACGCCCGCCCGCGTCGGCAGGGGCATTGTTATAGCGGTAACGGGTAAGGCGCAGCATTCGCGCATCGCGGTAAAAGCAATACCCCCCCGAAGTATTAGAAAAAAGCCCGAAAAACTCCTCGTTTCCAAGATAATTAATCCATGGGTAGGGCGTGTCGGGACGGGTAATAACATACTCCCGCGCGTTGTCGTCAAAAAAACCGTAAGACATAAAATTTCCTCCCTATGCGCAATTTTGGAAGCAGCCAAAACTGTCGCTTTTAAATATATAGTTTTGGTGGTATTCTTTTATACGCATTATAAATATGCATACAATAACTGGCAAGGAGTGATTTTTATGAAGCATCGCACGGCTACGGCAACAATACATTTGCCTGCCGCAAACACCCCTGTAACGGTTACGCAAACCCGCCATGCTTTCCTGTTTGGCTGTGCGGAATTTTCTACTTTGCCCTACGTAAACGGCGAAATGCCCTCCGAAGAAGCGCAGGCAGCAAAAAAGCGCTTAGGGCACATGGCAGACCTTTTTAATCAAGTAACGCTGCCTTTTTACTGGGGGCGTTACGAGCCGCAGGAAGGCAAGCCCGACTTCACCCGCACGCAAAAAGCCGCACAATGGCTTGCCGACCAAGGAATGCTGTTAAAGGGGCATCCCTTATGCTGGCACACCGTATGTGCACCGTGGCTTTTGGAAAAAACAAATGACGGAATTCTACAAACCCAGCTTGCGCGCATTACCCGCGATGTAAAAGCCTTCGAAGGGTTGATTAACGTATGGGACGTAATTAACGAAGCGGTGATTATGCCCATTTTCGACAAGTACGACAACGCGCTCACCCGCATTTGCAAGGAACGCGGGCGCATCAAGCTCATCAAAGACATATTTAAAACAGCGCGGGAAGCAAACCCAACGGCAACATTGCTTATCAACGATTTTGATATGTCCGAAGCCTATGATATTTTGGTAGAGGGTGTGTTAGAGGCAGGCGTTTCCATAGATGCGATTGGTCTGCAGTCCCATATGCACCAAGGCTGCTGGAGCAAAGAAAAATTGCATGACGTGCTGGAGCGGTTTTCCCGCTTTGGCTTACCGTTGCATTTTACAGAAGTTTCGCTGGTTTCGGGCGAAATTATGCCCGCCGAAATTGTGGACCTAAACGACCACCAAGTGGATAAATGGGATTCTACCCCCGAGGGGGAAGCCCGCCAAGCGCAAGAGGTTTCGTGGTTTTACGAAACACTGTACGCCCACCCGCTGGTAGAAGCCATCACCTATTGGAGCTTTATGGACGGCTTATGGCTAAAAGCGCCTTCGGGCTTGCTGAATGTGCAAAGCGACCCCAAGCCCGCTTACAATGCCCTGCATGAGCGCATTAAAGGAAAGTGGTGGACCGCACCCCAACAATCGGTTACCGACGAAAACGGCAATATTACCGTTACAGGCACCAAAGGCACGTACAACGCCAATATAAACGGCAAGGATATCCAATTTGAATTAAATTAACAGTGCAAAATACGCATTGATTTTTGCGCACCCCTTTGCAAGAATAATCCGCGCAAGCGAGAATGGAGAAACATAATGAGTACTATGTTTGAAAAATTGGCGCAATTGCGTATTGTGCCCGTTATCACTTTGCACGATGCGGCAAAAGCCGCTCCGCTGGCAAAAGCGTTAATTGACGGCGGTCTGCCCTGTGCCGAGGTAACCTTTCGCACCGCCGCCGCCGCCGAAGGGATTAAGAACATGGTCGCCGCCTATCCCGAAATTTTGGTAGGCGCGGGTACAATTTTAACCCCCGAGCAAGCCGACAAAGCCGTAGCGGCAGGGGCAAAATTTATTGTAGCTCCGGGGCTTAACCCCGAAGTGGTGCGCCACTGTCAAAAAATCGGCGTTCCCGTACTTCCGGGAATTATGACGCCAAGCGAATTAGAGCAGGGGCTCTCCCTTGGGCTTACGCATTTAAAATTTTTCCCTGCGGGGGCGGCGGGGGGCGCTGCAATGCTGCGTGCGCTTAGCGCACCCTATGGCGCGGTCAAATTTATGCCGACGGGGGGCGTAACCTCCGAAAACTTGCAGGACTATTTATCCATAAAAAGCGTATTCGCCTGCGGCGGAAGCTGGATGGTAAAAGAGGACTTGCTCGCCAACGATAATTTTGAAGAAATTACGCGCCTAACGCGTGAAGCGGTGGCAGCGCTAAAATAACAATTTAGGGAGCGGTTATTATGCCTGCGGTATTATTGCTTTGTTGTATTTTTATGCTGGGGGGCAATACGCAAGATGCGCCCGACATTGTGCAAAACGGTGCCGCACAAACCCTTACCGCAGGCTGGCATATACTCACAGGCGGTACGCAAACCAACCCTATTACAACCAATACGCTTACCATAGAAGGCGAAGTGCATCTTGTTTTAGCAGAAGGAAGCAATTGGAGAATTAACGGCGGTATCCGTGTAACGGCGGGTAACGCCTTACATATTCATACGCAGTGCAGCACAAATATAGGACGGCTTACCGCGCAAATTCCTGTGTGGGACAGCGGGGCAGGCATTGGCGGCGGTAACGGAATGCCCGTAAGCCCAAATGCGGGCAAAATTGTCATTAACGGCGGGCATATTACGGCTACAGGCGGTCTTTTTTCTGCGGGTATCGGCGGCGGAAACGAAGGCAACGGCGGCACGGTAATTATCAACGGCGGCGAAGTAATTGCCACAGGCGGAAATGACGGGTCGGGCATTGGCGGCGGGCGTGTGGATATGGCGCCCCAACCACCAACCACAGGCGGCGGCACCATAATTATTACAAACGGCGTTGTTACTGCACGGGGTGCGCGTTATGGAACAGGGCTGGACGAAACACAGCAGCCCGCGCAAATCACGGGCGGTGTAATCACCATTACCGACGGCGCAAATGTACCCAATACAGGCGGGCAGCCCGTTTGGCGCTTTCCTGTTTCCTTTGCCGTATCTACGGCAACAGAAAACGGCATTACCGCAACCGCCGCCGTATGTACACCCGTACCTGCCGCAGGCACAACCGTAGAAATTACAATGCACCTGCAAGGCACAGCCCATACAGCGGGCACACACGAGGTGGAAATTACAAGCGCACAGCCCCTTGCCCCCAACAACGCGGTATTCCACGCCGTAACCGCAGGGGAAGTGCTATCAAGCACTTATACTTTAACCTTCACAATGCCCGCATACGCCGTGAATGACATCGCGGTACAACATGCCTTCACCGCATACCAACCGCAAATACCCGAGCCGGAGCCAAAACCCGAACCTACTCCGGAACCACCCCCCGCGCCAAAACCGGAACCTTCGCCCGAGCCTACCCCCGAACCGGAGCCTACCCCCGAACCGGACCTCACGCCGAAACCTTCCCCTGAACCGGAACCCGAACCCACGCCTTCCCCTACCCCACAACCTACGCCGCCGCAATCTAACGAACCCACACCCGAGCCTTCTCCGCCGCCTGCCTCCTCTCCGCAACCCACGCCGCCGCCAATCACCATCACCCGGCTAACCCAAGACCAACTTAGCCGCCTAACGGAAGCCCAACGCAACGCACTCCAATACGGCGACGCCGTTTTCTATATCCGCAGGCAAGGCACAGCCCATAACACAATTACCGTGACCCTTCCTTTTAATGGACCGTTTCCTGCGGCAGTATGGTATTTAAGCGCGCAGGGTATTCTGTACGCGCGCCCAAGCACATACTGCCCCGTAACCCAAACCGTCACCTTCACTACGCCGCATTTATCCTTTTACATTGTACGCGCCAAGGCAGAAGAGCCCGCTCATTTCTCTTTACTTATGTACCGTTTCAACCCATTCAAAACAAAGACCCAAGCCATAGAATACACCCTGGCGCGGCTGGCGGGGGAAATTTAAGCCCCCTTCTCCCGTACCAGCGCCACCAGTGCGCGTTCGCCCGCGACCTCACCCTCGAAAGGCGTGTGCATACAAGCCCTTTCGAAAGCGGCGAGGGCTTTTTCGGCTTCTGCCTCATCTCTGCGGTATAGCTTGTGGTAAGCGTACAATAACCGCTGCTTCGAAGCATGGGACGCCAGCGCCTTTACATGCGCCTCCATTTCTTTATTGTATAACGCTTCAATTTCATCATTACGGCATTCGTCTATGAGCTCGTGAAAAAGCAGTTCCGACTTTAACTCGGTTTTGTACATCTCCAGCATTTGCCCCGCGTCGGCGAGCACATCACGGGCGTAGGCGCGCGCCTCGTCAATTTCGCCTTTATCCAGCAAATAATTGTGGCGGAAGGTTGCGACAAAACCCCACAATGTGCCCTTTCCAAGCTCATCTAAGCCCCATTCCTCGGGCATATCGCAGGGGCGCACCCCCTGCGTAATTAGCGCGGCAAATTTTAGCTGTATCCACAAAGCGCGGCGCGCCTGCGCATCCTTTAAGCAAGTGAGCAAATTGCGCCCGTCGTTGGTGATGCCCCCAATTTTCATAGGAATTAAATTAATCAGCCCCAAAATAACGCCCAAAATTGCAAGGATATTAAGCAAAAGCGACGGCAAACCTGCGGTAAAATAACCTATTGCAAAAAAAACAGCACTGGATAATAAATTGGCAAGCCCGCCGCCTAAATTGTATAAGACGAAGGGGAATTGACTATCCTCGCCCATTTCGGGCGGAGACATAAGGCATTGCCCGTCCGTACCGCCCAAGGCATACTTTTTACGCAAAAGCTTGCCGTTTTTATTAATAATCGTAAAGCTGCGTACGCGGAAGGAAATAAAGCCGTATCCGCTCAGCTTTCCGCAAATTAAATGCCCCGCTTCGTGGACAATAATGTGAAAATACACCCCACCCATTACGGTGAAGAATACCGCCACTAAATGTACAAACAACCCTGCAATGCCAAGAGGCTCAGGTATGTAAGGCATATCGGCAAGCCCACCGGCGGGCGTATTGCTCAAGCCCGCCAAACGAACGCCGATAATACCCAATGCCCCGCCAATAATAAAGGGCATGAGGAAAATAATAATTTTTTTTAGTTTTTTACCCATTAAAACTCATCCGACAAAATGTAGACGAGTGCGGTTTGCAGCGCATCCATACCGTCAAAGTTGCGGATATTGGGCGTAAGCCCGTAAAATTCCAGCGAGCGTCCGTAATCATCGGTCATGTAGCCAATGTCGGTGCGCCAAATAATACCCGTGTTGGGGAGTGCAACATACACGTGGGTTGCGCCCATTATGCGGGAGGTATTTTCCCCCACAACGGTAGCAAAGCCCGTGCTTAACGCAAGCCCCGTAATCGTATTTGCGGCGGAAGCGGTACCGCTGTCCACCAAAATCCAAATTTCGCCCGTAAAGCCTACCGCATCTTCGCAGGGGAAGAAAACGGAGCGCGAAACAGTTACATATTCCAAGCGTTCAAGGTCACTTTCATTAAATTCCGTCATATTGCGTTGAGCAATAAATTCCCGCGCGGGCAGGATATATACCTCGGTGTAATCCTCCAGCCCTGCGGAAGCGGCGTTGTATTCAATGGTTTCGACTAAGGTCTGCATCATGGTAACGGCGGCACTGCCTGCGGCAAAAAATTCGAAGCCTACGGTTTCCAGCGGCTCGTTAATTAAACGGCGCAGCAGCAATTGAATGGGGTAGCTCATTTCGCCGCCCCAGTTACCGCGCAGGTCAATGATAAGATGGTCATAATCGCGCACGGCTTGGAGGAAGGGTAAAATAATTGCATCGTCGTATTCCTGGTCGGACCAAAAATTATTGATATGCATATACGCAATATTTACATCATCCTCTTGCAGGCGCTCGGTGGTAATGTTGCCGGGTACGATGGGTAAAATCGCGTCGTCTGCATCAAGGTCAACTTCAATTGCGCCGTAAAACCAGCGCGCAGCAGGGTGTGCAAAGGTGGCATGACGTAATGCAACAAAGGGGTTGCGCGTTTCCGCCTCGGCAAGCTGGTGCATTGCGCGGGCGTGGCTGGTATACATGGTCGTATAATAGTCCAGCGATACGGCGGAAAGATGCCCAATGCCCATCAAATGCGGGGCAAAGCTCCACGTAAGCAGTGCGAATAAATAATTCGCCGCCAGCGCGCGGGGGTCGTCCCCTTCGTGTATCGGGAAGAAGGTACGCATCAACGCTTCGTCCAAAATCATTAGGGGATAGGGCTCCATATCGTAGATAAATTCTTCAAAATCGGCGACGAACTCGGCAAAATCAATTCCAAGCCCGCGGGTGATAATGCTGTCCCATGGAGAATTTTCCAAGATAAAGCGCACCATATATTGGAAGTCGTACAGCACCATGTCGCGCGCTTCCTCGGTAAGCTCAAATAATAGCTGTGCCGCAACGTTGGCGGCGGCAAACATCATTTCGGCGCTGACGAGGGGTATCCACGTTACGCCTTCTTCAATAAAGCCGCTTACATTCTCTACCAATTCGCCCAGCTGAATGCTAAAAAACGAATTGTCGATAAAGTACATGGTTACGGTTTGTTCCTGCGCGTCCCACACCACGGTTGCGTTGTGGGCTTCGGCTACTTGACGCAGGGGTACATAGGTTGTGCCGCCCTCTTCCCGTTGGGGAATGCCGTCAAACGGGCTGGCGAAGGCAACCACGGGCAGCGCAACGGCTACCGCGAGCAGTAGCGCCAGCATTCTTGCTAAGTACTTTTTCATTTCATGCTCCTTTTTGAATCCCACAGGGATTCGATTATTTTACTCATTTAAGATAACACAATTGCTACAAATCCGCTAGCTTTATTCCGGAAAATCCCCTTGTATTTCCGCCTTATTATCGTATATCCGGCACGCCAACCCCCATATGGGCAGGGGAAGAAGGGTTACGACGATAATAATAGCCATACGCAAAATGCCTTCCGCGCCATAATTTGCCATTTCGTATACGCGAGGCAAAAAGTACAGTATCGTACCCACGGAAACACCTACAAACAATGCAGATAAAACGGGTAAGAATACCGAAATCATTTTTCTTTTAAATAATAAACGTTCTGCGGCGGCGTTTAGAAAGAAGACGGCAGGCATCATAAACGCAGCGGGGTGTAAAACGCCCAAAAATAACCCAAACGGGATACGGCGAAATAAATTTACTTGACCCTCCAAGAATATGGCGAAGCTAAAGCCTTCCAAGCCCAGCCGAATATGCGCCATTTCCGCAAGGTGTACCAGCGCCCAAAATAACATTGCAATGCCGATATTTACCAGCGTACGTACAACGGCGAATACCGTTGATTTTCGCCCACTTAAGCGTTCCCCCAAGCGGGATTTTTTGCTGTAACCTTCGGTTACGACATAGGGATAAAATATAAATACCGCCAGTGCGCCAATGCTTACCGCCATATACATACCCCACAAAATTTGCCCGCCCGTTTCCACCAAAAAAGATATACCCCAAAGCACACAACACAGCGCAAGCAATAAAAGAAACGGGATACGCAAATGGCGGTAGCTCATGTAGGCTTCCCATTTAAACGTAGCGCGCCACATTACGCACTCACCTCCGCGTAACGATTTTGTATAACCACCGTAACTACCAACATGGGAATAATCCAAACCAACCCCGCAACCCACTGTAACCACGGCGATAAATTGATAATAACGAAGGATAAAATAAACAAAAGCGTTGCAAGCCACGATAATTTTTGGGGGATAAAACTGGGACTAACTGTAGACAAAACAAAAAGCACCGTTAGCTTTAATGTTACGGGAATTTGCACAGCCATTAAAAACATAAGTTCCCAAAACACGTGTATATCTTCTACCGCAAGCATGTTACGCATGATGGGAATGTCCAGCACCGCAAAGGGTTGCCCAATGGGAAACAACGTAACCCAAATAATGCCAACGCCCAACATATAAGAACATATCCCCAACCCGGTACGCACCAACAAACGGTATACATACGACCACCCGTTACCCCATTCTAATACAGCAGAGGCGACTATACCCGTAAACGCCATAGAAACGGGATAATAAAGCATTAACACAACACCAATAAACAGCGCATTTGCCCCCGCAAGCAGAATGATGGTTCGTGCCGCCGCTTCCGGCCAGTTCCACCAGCTTTCCCGGGGCACGGGTATAAGAAACAGCACCGCCCATAAACACAGCAGTATCGCTAAAAATATACCAAAAAAGTCAAACCATTGCCGCGCTTCCCATTTTAATACAACCCACCATTTCATGGTGCTACCGTCCTTCCCCGTAGTTATTTTGGATGTGAATAACGACCCATGTCAACAGCACGATAAACCCTAACCGCACCCCCAGGTCTAATAGCGGGTGCAATCCCGTGCCATAAAACACGCCATATCCCAGTAAAAATCCCATAGCAAACATACATATTACAAACATCACCATTTTTACAGGGGTGACGGGCAGCGCTTCTGTTTGCATAGACGTTGTCATAAAGAAAAAAAGCGGCACATGCAGGGAAATTATAAGCATTGAACCCCATATCCAGCGTACTTCCATCTCCGTAATGAAGTTTTGCAACCACGATGCGATATCCGCCGCCGCAAAGAGCTGTGCGATTTGCAACGCAACCCACATTACGCCAATACCCATCGAGAAGGTAAGTACATTTAAAGCCAGCCGCGTACACAGCACCATCGCATAATTGCGCCCGGAACCGCGCTCCATTACGCTATGCTTCATTATTTCTGTGAAAATTAATCGGAAGGGATAACCGATTATCATATATACCGCACCAAAGAAGGCATACGCCCCCGCGCCGATAATAATGACCGCCGCTATGCCGTATATCCAGCCCCACCAATGCTCCCGTGGGATAGGCATGACCAGCAAAATCGCCCAACATGCAGCAATGCTGAGCCAAACAAAGCGGAAATCATACAGCCATTTTAACCCCTCCCATTTGAGGGTGGCGCGTATCATGCCGTTGCCTCCATTGTTTCCCCTGCGTTGCGCAGGTAAAATTGCTCTACCGACTCGCCCCCTGCGCGTATTTCTTCGCAGTCTGCCATAATTACGCCGTCTTTTTTGAGAATCACAATTTCATCAAAAACCGTGTCAAGGTCGCGCAATAAATGGGAAGAAATAATTATCGTTTGCCCACCGTCCGTGTTCGCAAGCATGGCTTTTATAGACTCGTGCTTAAACTTGGGGTCTAACCCTGCGATGGGTTCGTCCAGCAGATACAGCGGCACGCGGCGGCACAAACACAGCAAAATACACAAGCGTTCCTGTTGCCCTTTTGATAGCGTAGAAATTTTTGCCTTAGCCTCCAACCCAAATTCCTCGCACAGGCTTCGCGCTTTTTCGTGGTCAAAATCCGCATAGAAGTCGCGGTAATATTGCACCGCGTCCCGCACCTTCATAAAACCGTAAAAGTTATCAGGCGCAAGCATAAAGGAAACCCGCTCCCGCGTGTGCCGCCCTACTTTGTCGCCGTTTATACGAATTTCTCCCTCCAGGGGCTTTAAAATATCCGCTATCATTTTTAAAAGCGTGGTCTTGCCGATGGCGTTCTCGCCCAGCAGCCCAATGACACGCCCTTCCTTAAAGGTTAACGAAAGCCCGCCGAATACCACCTTCTTACCAAACCGCTTGCTTACATTTTTAATTGTCACCATGTTCTGTCCCTCCTTGATGAATCGCTTCCCTTACCCTATCAAGTATTTCTACTTTACTAAGCCCCATATTGGCAGCGCGCGCCATAAATTCCTGCACCAGCGCATCAATACTGCGCACCTTTAGCTGCGCCTGTGTCCCCGCTTTCACGAAGCTCCCAACCCCTTTCTTTGTTTCCACCACGTCCTCAAGCTCCAGCAAGCCCAGCGCCCGCTGCATGGTAAGCGCCGTCACCTCATACGCCAGCGAATACTCCCGCAGCGACAGCAGCTTATCCCCGTCTGCCAGCTTTCCCGCCACAACTTGGTCTTTAATGTCATTCGCAATTTGCACATAAATCGGAATGTTCTCCAAAAATTTCAAGATTGCGCCCCCTCTCACCGCATCACTGTGTTACTTAGGTAGCACAGTGATAGTATAGCGCCTCTTTTTTATATGTCAAGCACTTTTGCATAAAAAAATAGAAGCCCACGTTTGCCGGCTTCTAAGTTATGGATGCACCTATCTATAATCCTTCATTTTTGTTTCTTCTTCCTGTGCAATTGCATAACATTCGTTTAATAGTATTTCTGATTTGTCCGAAATTAGTTTTTTACATAGTTGCTTTACACGATTCCAATCAAGCGAGTCATAATCATGGGCAGATATATTTCTGCATGTGTTCAAAGAACGGATACCCATTTCAATTTGCTTTTGTGCAATATCATCGCTCGAAATACACGAAAACAAGTGGTCTATATTAATTAAAAATTGGGTAAGTGCAAAACTATCGTCCAGTGCTAATATTTCTTGTTCCTCAAGGTCAACAATTAAATCATAAATCCGTTTTACACGCCGAACGTATTCTTGTATCTTTCCGATAATAATCCTATCCTTCATATAGCCAAACCACCTCATTTAATAATCTTATGAAAGAACGCTGGCAAAACCACGGTTCATTGCTTAACGGCTGCCGCCCCGCACGCTCAACTGCCAAATCGTATCGAATTATATCTAACCGCTTATTAAATTGATAATCCAAAACATGTCTTACATATTCACCAAAATCATTAAGGATTGAATTAAATTTTACTGCATTATTATGGCGCACAAGCATATCCACATCGCTTTGATGATTTTCATTTCCCCGCACAAAACTCCCAACTACCCCTACCGCTTTTACGTTAGCGTTTAACTTAACGGCGTCGGAAATTATTTCATGCAAGATTTTAATTGTAAGTGCGGGTGCGTTCATCGTCATGCATTTCCTTTCTTAATCATTGCTACTTTACTAACAACTTGCTATAATCCTAGCATGAAAATGACAAACAAACAACGTGCCGAGCGTACACACGACATGCTCATCGGCGCTATGCTATTTATCATAGTAGGCATAATGCCCTTGGTGGTACGCGCCGCAATACGTCCCGTTCCGCCGGAAGCGGTGGACATCTTCGCGGGCAACCCTAATCTTTTTATGTACCACGGTCGCCCCTCGTACCTGGACTTTTTTTCCTACTGGAAGGGCTTCTTCTTAACCGTACCCGCCCTTGTTATCGCTTTCTATTATATTAGCGACTTCCTTACCGGCGGCCGCAAGTTCGACATCAAACCCCTGTTAAAAAACCCCGTCGTTATTGCAAGCGCCGTTTTCCTGTTTTTCACCTTTCTCTCTGCTATCCTTTCCGACTATCGGCACACCGCATGGTTTGGCGCAATGGAACGGCGCGAAGGCGCACTTATGTGGGGCGTCTATTTCATCGCTTTCTTTGGCACAATGCGCTATGTACGCGAGCCAAAGCACGTAAAGCCCATCCTGTGGGGGCTTATCTTCTCCTCTATCATTATGGGCGCAATTGGGCTTTCCCAATTCCTGTACAACGACTTTTTTGCCACCGACCTCGCCCAGCGCCTAATCATAGGCAGCGACGTGCGCCAACACTTCCCCGAAGGCATTCGAATCGAATTTACCATCGCCTTTGGCACACTGTACAACCCCAATCCCTTTGGGCTGTACACCGCAATGCTTGCGCCCATTTTACTCATTACCGCCCTCACCTACCAAGGCAACAAAATAATTAACGCCCTGCTTTTAATCGCAGGCGCGCTTATGCTCACAGGCGTATTTGGCAGCCGCTCGCTGGGGGGCGCAATAGGGCTTGCCGCCGCAGTTGCCGTCATTATCATAACTCTGCTCAGCGCCTTCATCTACCGCTTATGTACCGGGAAAATTGAAAAACGCCCCCCCAACCGCAATGAATGGCTTTTCATATCGGCAGGCGGTGCATTGCTTGCGGGCATCGCCGCCGCCGCGTTTTTTATCACCCCCATTAATAACCGTTTAACCCTGCAATGGGAGCGCTTCCAAACCGCAATACATGCCCAACCCCGCCCCGTGCAGGATATTTTCTTCGAAGGCGATACCATGACAGTATATATTGATGACGAACGCCTCTTCTCCGCAACGGTTGAGGTGGATATTTCGCCCAACGCCGCGCCCATACCGGAAGGGGTGCAGTGGCTAACGATAAGGAATAGCGATGGCACAACCATACCCATTGACAGAATAATCCCGCGTGAAAATTACACGCGGTATGAATTTCTTATTCAAGAAAACCGACGTATAGCCTTCGACCGCTGGGGTACACACTTCATACATCAGCAAATAGTTTTCGCGTGTGTCGAAAGTCAAATATTTGGCGTAGCCGCTAACGGGCACCTCATTGATATGACCGAGCGCATCCCCGCTTTCGGCTTCCGCGGGCGCGAGCATTGGGGGACAAACCGCGGTTACATTATTTCACGCACGCTGCCCCTGCTTCCCCAAAACATGATATTTGGCACAGGTCCTGACAGCTATGTATACACATTCCCCCAACACGACCTTGTGGGAAAAAGGCAAGGCATGGACGGCAACCCCTACAAAATTGTAGACAAAGCCCACAATATATATTTGCATACATGGGTAGGCAACGGCGGCATTGCAACCTTGGCATTAATTTTTGTTTTTGGTCACTTCCTGCTTACCACGCTCCTGTATCTTATCCGCACTGCGGGGACGGGACAGCTATCTGATTATGGGCTGCGCCTTGGTCTATTGGCGGTAATAGTGGCTTACGGCACGGCGTCCCTTGCAACAGACAGCACGGTAGCTTCTACAGGCGTGTTTTTTGTCTTACTTGGGGCGGGCTATGGGATAAGCACATTCACCAGTGCAAGCGCCTCCGATACCGCTTTATCCATATCCAAATAAGCATACGTACCCAAACGCCCGCAGAATATAACGCTATCCTGCTTGCCCGCCAGCTCCTTATACTTCAAATACAACGCTTGGTTTTTGCTGTCGTTAATAGGATAATACGGCTCTTTTTTCGGGGTCCACGCGGTCGGATATTCATGGGTTATTATTGTATGCGCCTGTGTCCCAAACTCAAAGTGCTTGTGTTCTATTACACGCGTATACGGCACGTCTGCTGCGGTATAATTTACCACCGCATTCCCTTGGTAGTTACTTTCCTCCAATCGTGTTGTGTCAAACCGCAGCGAGCGGTACGCCAAATGTCCAAAACAATAATCATAAAACGCGTCAATTGCCCCTGTGTATATCACCTTTTTTACACGATTGGGGTTATTTTTATTGTATTCTTCATAACTGATACCCAACTGTACATCAACGCCATGCAGCATATTTTGCACCATTTGCGTGTACCCGCCTATGGGAATGCCTTGGTAAATATCATTAAAATAATTATTGTTATAGGTAAATCGAAGCGGCAGCCGCTTTATAATGCTTGCCGGCAATTCGCTGCATAGCCGCCCCCATTGTTTTTCGGTATATCCTTTAATCAATTTTTCATATATTTCGCGCCCCACAAGGCAAATTGCCTGCTCTTCCAAGTTTTGCGGCACGCTGTTTGCCGATACGCCGCGCTGTGCTTCAATTTTCTCCATCGCTTCGCGCGGGGTAATTACGCCCCACATCTTGTTAAACGTATTCATATTAAAAGGAAGGTTATATAATTCATCGCCAATGCGCGCAATGGGCGCATTTATGTAATGGTTAAATACCGCAAAGCGATTTACAAAGTCCCACACAGCCTTATTGTTGGTATGAAAAATATGCGCACCATACTCATGCACATGAATGCCGTCTACATCTTTTGTATACGCATTACCCGCAATATGCTTGCGCTTATCTGTCACAAGACATTTTTTTCCGCGCCGTGTTGCCTCATGCGCAAAGGTCGCGCCCGTTAAGCCCGCGCCAACAACTAAATAGTCGTATATAATTATCACACTCGCCTTTGTTGTTTGAAGTAAGAAAACCGCTTATTTCTTGTTAAGCATTGCCTCATATTTATCCAGCACTTCCCCCGCTTCGCCAAATTCCATCTGCTTTCCTTTGTGCAGCCAAAGCACCTTATTGCATAGCTGGCGCATTTGCGCCATTGAATGGGAAACAAAAATAGTAGTAGCCCCATTGGCGATAATTTCCTTCATTCGGGCTTCGCTTTTTGTCTTAAATGCGCCGTCGCCCACGCTTAGCACTTCATCTAAAATAAGCACTTCGGGGCGCACCAAGCAGGCGATTGAAAACGCCAATCTCGACTTCATACCCGATGATAACTGCCGAAAGGGGCGGTCAACAAACTCCTCCAGCTCCGCAAAGGCGACAATATCTCCGTACATTTCATGCATAAATTCTCGCGAATATCCCATTAACGCACCGCGGAGAAAGGTGTTTTCCCTTACGGTTAAATCACCGTCAAAACCTGCGCCCAGCTCTAACAACGCAGCAATGCGCCCTTCAACGTGGATGCTGCCCCGCGAGGGCTGCATAATACCCGCAATTACCTTTAACAAAGTCGATTTTCCTGCACCGTTGTTCCCCACAATGCCTAAAAAATCACCCTTTTCTAATGTAAAGCTAACGCTGTCAACCGCCCAAAACTCCTTAGCCGTATACTGCCTGCGTATTTGTTGTATCACAAAATCCTTTAACCCTAAATTCCTAAAATCTCCTATCATGTAGCGGATGCCAACATTGTTTAAAGATATCGTCATTTGCACACCATCCTACATGTAATAAATAAACTTGTAATTATACCGCTTGTAAAAAAATGCACCCACACCAAGCGCAGCTACCGCATATAGGGAACATAGCAATTGGATATGCCAACTCGGTACAACCCCTTGCAAAACAACCAATCTAAAATATTGGATATGCGTAAATACCGGATTTAGTAAAAATAACCGTTGCGTATTTTCTGAAAAAGTACTGATATCAAAGAAAATAGCAGAAAGCCACATGACCAACATCATACCAATATTATATAAATATTGAACATCCTTGAAAAATATAAACAACGCCGATAAAACTAACCCCGCCCCAATATTAAACAACGTTAACGTAATAACAGGGTAAATTAACAATAAAAAGCGGGGATGAAAAGGTACGCCGTCAAAAAACGCATAAACAAAAAACACAACTAAAATTAAAGTAAAATTCAATAAAGCCGAAGTGTTACGTGAAAGTAAAAACAACCATTTTGGCACTTTAACTTTGGTCAATACACCGCTGTTTGCCGTTAAAGACATCATTCCCTGCTCAGTAGACTCGCGGAAAAAGTTAAACATCGTTATGCCGGAAAAAACAAAAAGAGGGAAATGTGGAATATCCCTCCCAAAAAAATGCGTAAACACAAGCACCATAACACCCAGCTGCATTAATGGTCCCAACATACTCCATATTATCCCCAGGTAAGTGCGTTTATACTTTTTTTTAAAATCGCGCTTTACCAACTCTTCAAATAAGAAGTTGTATTTATCCCATCGGCTGCGTACTATTGATATTAAATTATTTGTCATTTCGTCGCCTCAATGATTACATTAGCCATGTGTTCAAGCATTTCGTCCGACATACCGGGGTAACAGCCCACCCAAAAGGTATCACGCATAATTTGGTCTGTATTTTTCAAGTCACCTATTTGACGGTATCCCTTTTGCTGTACGCGCATTTTATCAAAACAAGGATGCTTAATCATGTTACCCGCAAACAACATACGTGTTTGTATTCCCGCGGCTTCTATTTTAGGCACTATTACATTACGGCTTACGCCTTCTTTACATGTCAACAAAAAACCAAACCAGCTTGGCATTGCATTTTCACAGGCTTCGGGTAAAATAAATTTGTTGCTTGCTGCTTGCAGTAATGTATGCAAATAGTTAAAATTATGTTGCCTGCGCGCAGTAAACTCCGATAACTTTTTCAATTGCTCTACGCCTATCGCCGCTTGCATATCAGTTACCTTTAAGTTGTAACCCAAGTGCGAATATACATATTTGTGGTCATAACCCTGCGGCAGCTCACCATATTGCCCGTCATACCTGTGCCCGCACAAATTATCCTGCCCGGAAGCACACGTACAATCGCGCCCCCAATCCCGTAGCGAAAACATAATTTTACTAAGCAACGCATCATTGGTGTATACCGCCCCCCCTTCACCCATGGTCATATGGTGCGGCGGGTAAAAGCTGGAAGTACCAATATGCCCAAATGTGCCTGTAAAGCGCGTTTCTCCATCCAACGTATACGTACTGCCTAATGCATCGCAGTTATCTTCAATTAACCATAAGTTATGTTTTTCACAAAACGATTTAACGGCTTTTATATCAAATGGGTTGCCTAATGTGTGTGCAATAAAAATTGCCTTGGTCTTAGCCGACACGGCTTCCTCCAACATGCTTGTATCAATATTGTATTGCGGAATGGTAACATCAACAAACACGGGAATTGCACCGTATTGTACAATGGGCGCAATAGTGGTAGGAAAGCCCGCCGCAACGGTAATCACTTCATCCCCGCGATTTATAGCCCGTTCGCCCAACAAATGGGAGGTAAGCGTCATAAACGCCAATAAATTGGCAGAAGAGCCCGAATTTACTAACGCACAATGCGTAACCCCCATATATTTGGCAAACTCCGATTCAAATTGACCGGCAAAACGCCCCGCCGTTAGCCAAAACTCTAAAGCACTATCCACAAGGCTGCGCATTTCTTTGCTATCATACACACGCCCCGCATAGGGTATGCGTTCACCTGCAGTATACGGCTTTTTTTGCTCATGGAATTGCCGGCAATACGCCTCTACCTGTGCTAATACTTTTTCTTTGGCTTGATTTTCTGTCATTCCTTCAAACATGCAGTTACCCCTTTAAATATGCACTAATTTGCTTATTCATTACATCTAACATGCTTTCACTGTTTAATTGTGATTTTTCCCATTCAACGGTTTTTTCAATCGCTTTTTCTACACTCCAGCGCGGGCGCCAGTTAAGCATCGCGCGCGCTTTGGCACAATCTAAGTGCAAAAAACCCGCCTCGTGCGGTGCGTCAACATTTTGCTGTACTTCATACTGCGCGGGCGCGCCCCATTTATCACAAAAAATTTTTACAAGGGCTTCTGTAGTTACACAGCCTTCAGGCGCCGGACCAATGTTATAAGCACCCGCTAATTTTGGATTTTTTACTTGCTCATTAACCATGCGCAAATAAGCCATTATCGGCTCCAGCACATGTTGATACGGGCGCACAGACAGTGGATTCCTAATGGTCACTTTCTCGTTTGCTATCGTTGCGCGTACGCAGTCGGGTATAATTCGGTTGGCGGAAACATCCCCCCCGCCTATCACATTACCCGCACGTGCAGACGATACAGGTAACCCCTGTTGCGCAAAAAACGATGTATTATAACTATTGACTACCATTTCTGCACAGGCTTTGGAAGCGGCATACGGGTCGTTACCACCCAATCGGTCATTTTCACGGTATCCGTAATGCCATTCGTTATTTTCATAAACCTTGTCTGTTGTAATTACAAGCACAGATTCGACACAATCCATGTCGCGTATGCATTCCAGCACATTAACAGTTCCCATCACATTGGTATCAAATGTGTACGCAGGGCGATTGTACCCATCCAAGACCAAGGGCTGCGCCGCCATATGAATTACCACATGGGGCTTCACTTCCTTAATTACGTTTTTTAATTTTTCAATATCCCTTATATCACCCAAACGTGAATCGACATAACCATTTAAACCGCATACTTCATAAGCAGATTTTGGTAAAGGCGGTAATGCATAGCCTACAATGCTTGTCCCATATGAAAGCAACGCTCCGCACATATATGCGCCTTTAAAACCCGTATGCCCCGTTACCAACACCTTTTTATTTTTATACCCGTCCAAAAAAAGCCTCCTCAATTGCAATACACAAGGCATGATAGATAACTATATGCGCTTCTTGTATTTTGTAGGTCATGGTTTCGGGCACCTTTATTAACACATCGTACAATCCGCTTTCGCGCATTTTTCCACCATCTGCACCCGTTAGTGCAATTAATTTTGCTCCGGCAGCTTTGGCAACAATAGCTGCGGCGTGTACATTATTAGCATTACCGCTGGTGCTGATGCCAATAAAAACATCCCCCGCATCGGCAAGCCCCAGTGCCATTTGGGCATACACCAACTCTGCGTCAACATCATTGGCAAATGCCGAGCTGAGAGAAGGAAGCGAAGCCAAGTTTATAGCACGTAACGGAGATTGCAATTTTTCGGCAATTTCTTTTCCGCCGTACCGGCTTAACCGTTGCTTATGCGAGTCACTTAAAGGGCGCAACGAAAGAAAGCCCTTCATCAATTCACCCACAATATGGTCTGCGTCGGCACAGCTGCCGCCATTACCGCAAGCTAATATTTTCCCATTATTTTCGTACGTTGTTTTTATAATTAAAAATGCCTTTTCCATTTCGGGGATTAATGCCTGTAGCCTAAAATGACTGTCTTTAAAATCGTTAAACATAATCATCACCTTTTGTATACAAGCTTTTCTATTTTCTTTATCAGCATTAAAAATACAATTATAAGCAACGAAAACAAAGCCCTGCAAAGGGTGCACATTAATCAAATGCTTTTGTTAATGCTATTTTGCCGCGGTCGCGTATATTTATTGAGCTACACCATCTGTTATATAATGATGTTCAACAACTTTTCCATCATCATACAAAATAGTAGCGGCGCCGGGCTCGCTTCCGCAGCCTATCGCTTCCGTAGCATACCAATCGGGTTGTCGCTTCCTTCTTGGGTTCGTAAACCGCCTTACCTCAACAGATTTTGGCCTGGGGACTGTTTTAGCTGACAGCGCGCCTGAAATTTTTACCATGATAACACCTCATTATATAATTAGTTCGTGGGATAACAAATATTACTATCTTACGCATAGGGGTACTTCGCTGTGCAAGTCTGTTATAAGCTTCATAATACATTCATCTTTTTCGGCACGATAAAAAGAACGAATTTGATTAATAAAATCAAAGTCGCTCGTCACGTTTGTTAAATTTTCTACGCACAGTCTAACATACTCTTGCAATTCCTTATATAAATAAAACTTGCCCCTAAATGCCATAAATTCCTCAAAAAAGCGTTCCCTGTACTTATTCTGTGCTTCCTCGTCCGTTACAATTTTTCCAATTGCCGTTCTAATTGCATTTATAGTCGCAACGCTTTGTATTTCATTTTCGGTTCTAATTCCATGGCTGTTATCACGTCGAAGTTCTTCCGCAAACTGTCCAATAATAGATGGAAAGGCTACGCCGGCAACAATAAAAAACCTGTCGAATTCATCACTTGTTTTTTCTAATTTATTCTCAAATTCATCAAACGTACCGGCAATTGCAGGGTACATGTCTAACAAATAATCCTCAATTGTTTGACCCAATAAAACAGACGAACACGCGTCGGCAAAACACTCCTGATATAAAAACCTAACCTCTTCAACCTCTTCTTCAGGCGTGAAATACAGTGGGTATTCTTGACTGTCATTATAATTTAAATATTGGTTTAACAACGCTCTCACTTCACTTCTGCATTCCTTTGCTTCATCATCATAAAACCGTTCCTTGCAATACGCTTCATCAATATCGTCAAACTCACCCATTGCAACATTCCATACACTTTGTTTGCTCTTATGCGATGTATAATGCCGCGCCATTAATGTATATAGCGACGAAACCTGCAGCATAAAATCCGAGGGCTTGGGGGTATCAAAATTTGTTCCGCTTTCCCCGCGGTGCCGTTCGGCGTCCAATGCTTTCTTTACCACAGGGTAAATATGAACATCGGCCTTTTCTTTGTACAAATAGTGCAATTTAGCCGCCAGCTCATCTGATATTATGTGCTTACTTAAGTAATGGTATACATGCTTGCATAGTTGGTTAACGCTTTTCTGCGCAAGGCTGTCGTCTTTATTAAACCATGCAGAATGTTTAGAGGCAAGCAGTGCATTGGCAATTCGATACGAATAATGATAAGTTAAAGAGGACAGAAATAACGGCGCCCGCGCATTTCTTAAACGGTCGCCTGCAAAGTGAAACATTTCATGTAAAACAGGAAATAATGATTTAAAAGAGAATAGTTTTTTCTCCGGCAATGTAAGTACAAGCAAGTCGTTTCTGCGCTTTTCCTCGGCTAAATGACCAAAAAATTTTATAGCTTCAAAGTCATCTGTACCCCCGCTGGTGACAATAAAGGTACAATTTTCATTATCATCCATTTTGTCACGCAAATACTCCGCAACCTTACGTACAATTGCAGTAAACGAAAAAATTAATTTTTGCGAATTTCCTATTACCTGATGCGTTAATGTCCTTCCTTCAAGCCACAATTTGTGCGAACGGTTTATATCATTTATTATAGGTGTTATTCTTTCCCTAAACAGATTTAAACCTACACAGGTTTCCTCAATTAGCGCATTCAAAGCTTCAGCTTCTCCGCTGGAAGCAAGAATTTCTGTATATTGACGCATAATTTCTAAAAATTGATTAAAAAACTCGTCGTATATATATCGTATGTCGTAATAACTGTCTTGGTCGGACAAATCAAAATAAAAGTTCATCATTTCCATGATGCCCTCATAAATCCGATAGGAATGGTTATTACAGCGGCTTACATGCTCATACAATAAATCAGATAACTCCTGCAAAAAATCATTGCACGATTCTGCCCGTTTAACTATATTATTTTTGTTAATTGATTTTAGCTCATCCATATCACAATCTAATTCTAATAAGCTGGCATCCTCATACGCTGCATCTGTTACCATTCTTATGGATGTTCTAATGCTGGATGCTATATTATTTATATGCTCATTAATCGTTGCGTTTTGATATAGTTTAACATGCTCGTCCGCAATACATCCTGTTAGCGTTAAAAACTCAGAATAACCGGATATACGATTAAACTTGCGGTGTTCATCATTTTTAAGCACCTCACTTAATGAGTGCATTAAATCCTTAGCCGTACAAAAAGGCTGAAACCGGGCGCGAATTGAAAATTGAATGTTTGAATCGAGCGCGGCATCCCATCCTCGCAATTCATCACTATTGCTTGACGATTGGATGCAAGGGATAACAAACGAATCTGAAAGCAAGTCATGTCTTGCCCGCAAGTTATACAAAACCCCAAAAACAGACGTAATGTTGTTAGAACGGCAAATCACCACAACGCTTGCCGCCCCCAACGAGTAGTACAAAGTATAATATGCCGTTCCGCAATATTTTGCATCGCGGCTTTGAACGGCTTGTATTAATGACGCAATTTCATTTACGCAACCATCAAATCCCTTTTTTAAAATAGCGTCCTTGGTTAAACGTATTTTTATTATCGAAAACAGCGGATAATTATCATAAAACGCGGGGTTAAGCGCACATGCCAACGGGTCAGGCTTAAAGCACCAATTTTGCTCGCTTGTTTGACTTAAATTGTAAGCAATCAGGCGCAAGGCATACTGATTGTCATATGTATTTCTACAGCTGTCCCCCGCTCGCTTTGCCGACTTTGGGGCAAACTCGCTCATTGCTGTTACCCGCTCTACAGTTAGCACATCATAATAGCCAAAAACGTTAAATTGCGCGGTCAAATGCTGCGGACACTCATTAAAAGGGGATACCATATTATTCCTTTTCTTCAACGTTAATAATAACCCGCCCATAAAACACCCTTCTTGTACGTATTTTTCGTATCTTTAACTGCCAGCATAACATGCTCAATTGTTATACGCTATTAAAACATATGGAATGTAACACAATTGTAACATTAACATTTACGCTCAACCCCACATTTTTCACACCACAACATCAAATATACGAACATCACCTATCTGCACCCACTCAGCCTTAATTGTTTTATTTTTATCGTGTCTAAAGTCAAATGTTAACAAGTACCCTTCTAAGGCATGTTTACTGTTAAGATAGCCGCATAACTGGTTGTACGCGTTCTCATGTTTTGCGTTGCCATTCCATATTTTCAATTCCAGAATATATTGTTGTTGACCAAAATTGACAACAACATCCATACGGCGCAAGTCCATTAATTGGCTCTCTATGTGGTAAAAACCTTGTCCGTTTATTAACGGTTTTAAATAGGACAGGAATAATAAACGCCCATGCCGTTCCAAGAAATCACTGTCGGTTTGGTTATATATTTCTGCATAATGTTCAGCAAACTTGCGTAGACACAGCGCCATGTCAAATTTATTGTCGCGTACTACATCTCTTTGCAATACACCGCTTATTTGCTTTTTGCTGCGCAAATCTTTGGAAATAAAGTAATCAATCATCAAAAGCTCGAATATTTTATTCGCAATTGCTATGCTTCCGGTTACATTTTTTAGGAAGCCGTACATTACGCCTGCGCCTACTAAGGGGTCATAAATAACGAAAGGTTTTACCTGCCTTGCAATAAGCAGGTCATAAATAAACGCAGCAAGCTCTTTGTTATTCTCCAGGTTTTTTATTATATCCTCAAAAAGTGTGTTATTTTCTACAAGCATCACTTTTATGGCACGCTGCACCCCTTCGGGTGTCCAATCGCGCGCCAGGCGCTCATCAATAATTTGGCATATCCTTGATACTAAAAACGGATATCCGCAGGTATAGATATAAATATCGTCGGCTATTTGCATTGCATTCATACCCGACGAGTGGTCTTTTTCGTATTCACTCAGCATATTTGCTATTTCAAACGCCGAAAAGGAAAGGTCTATGGTAAAATCCGTTGCTATATTCCAGGGTGAGTTATATGTTTTTCCCTCTATTTCATTAAGGGCATGGCTACCCTCGTTTATCATTTTTAATTTAATATTTTTAATGTCATATACACCCGCTAATATAACACTATGGAATGTCGAATCCCTTTTTGCTTTGCGCGCTAAAAATTTTTCCCGTAACATATCTATGAAGTGCAGGAATATTTTATTATTACTGGTTCGGTCAACTTCATCAATTAATAACACGAGCTTTCTATTATCGCACATTTTTGTGATGTGTCGGCTTAATTGTTCGAAGGTGGTTATATTGTCGTTTTCCCATTGCCGGATATAATCGCTGGTTGCGCGCGTAAATTGTAATGCCTGCGCTACCTGCGTTATAAATGAACGGCAAAATAAATCAGAAGATGCAAAACTTTCATCACCAATACCTTGGAAGCTAAGGGAAATAACAATGTATTCATTTACAAGGACTTTGCTTAACTCATTTAATGTGGTAGTTTTTCCATATTGGCGGGCACGGTTAATGGTAAAATAACTACGGTTATCAACCAGTTTTTTAATTTGCATAATTTTTTCATTTATGTCTACCATATAATCTTCTTCCGGCGTACATAGTCCCGTTACGTTAAACCTTCGCATGGCTTCCCTCCTTTCACGCCGAAGAAAGACAACCCCTTTTGGCGATGAAATCCTACTTATCGTCATAATGCCCTTTGCACGAAACGATAAGTAAATCACCTTCTCCGTAAGGTCTATAGACGAGTCTGTCGCCTTTTGTTATTGTCCTTGAAAAAGTTGGCGTGTCGTAGTGCCGCAACTGCTCCGGTTTCCCGATGCCACCCAACATTCCGTGCTCTTCAATGCTGTCCGTTAAGTCGTTTATTTTAATGAACACGTTGAGATTATCTTTCTGCCAATTTTTATATTCCTTGTCGGCACGGTTTGTAAAATAGCGGTTCATTGTGTTTTTTCCATAGCCCGCATTTGTGCTTTGGTATACATCACAACTTCGCCGCGCTCTGCCTGTGCAATTGAATCATCAAGCTTGGCAATATAATTCGCATTAGCCTGTTGTTTTGTTGTTAATTCAAAGGGTACTTTTTGCTCCCTTACCAATGCTTTAAGGCTGGAAACAATATAGGTAGTCATATTCAAGCCTATTTCATCCAAGGTTTCCTCTGCCCGTTGTTTTATAGTTTCATCTACCCTTATGGTTATCGCCTTAGACATATGTGTAACCCCTTTCTTTGCTTACAGCTATTGTACTGCATATGCCGGATGAGAGCAATACGTTTTTACATAAGGTGCGCACTTATACACCGCCGTAAAATGTGTGCCCGCCCCCTAACACTCACAACCCGCTAATTTACTGGTTTTTCCCGCTATATAATTTTGACCGTTGCCGCTTTTGGTCTTTGTTTGGTCAAGAATTATAGCGGGGTTTGGTGTAGTTTACTGGAAACAAGAACGAGCCACAACTACTTGCCTAACTGTCTATGGCGTTGGATATGGCTTCCATTGCACGAGTTTTCGCATTCTTGAAAGCGTGGCTATATATTTCCAGTGTCGTGATGGGGGTGCTGTGTCCTAACGCCGTTTGAACGGTCACAACATCTACGCCGCTATTGATTAAGACACTGGCGTTAAAATGTCGGAACGCATGGGGCTTGATGTATCGTACGCCTTTACGCTTACAAAATCGCTTGAAATAATCGCGGGGGGCTGTGGTCGCCATTGGTTCACCGTTCCAGTAGGTAAACAGCCTGTCAGATTCTATCCATGAGCCGTTGCATACTTTCCTGTGCTTGGCTTGCCACGCTTGTAAGCTCCGTAAGGTTTCCATCACATGAGCGGGGAGTTTTAGACTTCGCAGGCTTGTTTTTGTTTTCGGCGTGTCGGTGTAATATTCCTTGTTCAGCCAATCGTAATAATATGCTCGGTTTATGGAAATTACATCATTGTCAAAATCTATATCCCGCCATTCAAGCCCCATCAGTTCGCCCTTCCTCGCGCCCATGTAAACCGCAAGGACGAAATACACATAGAACGGGTACTTTTCGTCATCTTCCTGTTTCAGTAGTTCCAAGAGATGCTTTACTTCCTCTACGCTGTAGATTTCATTGGAAACATACTGTTTTGACGCTTCCTTTGGTAAATCCACCACGGTACAGGGGTTGTAGGTTATGAGCCGTTTTCTAATGGCGTAGTTCATAATCGCAGACACTACCCGCATATAGGTCTTGACCGTTCGCGGGGATATTCCGTCATTGGTTAGCACTTGCACCAACTTTTGAATATCCAAAGGGTTTAACTTATCCACCCTTATATGCCCTATGACGGGGTATATTCGCTTTGTCAGTTCACGGTACACGCCTATGGTGGTGCGCTTTACGGTTATTTCTGCATAGTCCTTTAACCATGCCTCCGCGAATGTTTGAAACTTTGCCGCCGTCAGACTTTGACCCTTTTTACAGCTTTCCTCAAACAACACCGCTTGGCGATTGACTTCTTTCTCAATCGCTTTGTCACTCATACCCGCTTGCGGCTTATATGTCATGGATTTTATGACTTGCTTGCCATGTACATCATAGCCGCATGAAGTCCGTATACGATACGTGTCACCACGTTTGGTTATAGTTGCCATTTTCAATTCCTCCTAAAAAAGAAAATGGCGCGTTTCTATTGGTCTAATTATGCCACAGGATAGGCATATTTACAATAAACGCGCCATTTAATTATGCCTTGCCGATACTTTGCCGATAAGGAAGCCGTTTCAAGCATTTTCGCCGTAAGCGTCAAAATGTTTGAGCAATTCACGTTCGGGTATCATGTATTTGTTGCCAAACTTGTGATGCTTGATTTTATTGCCCGTACATAACAACCGCACGCGGTATTCTGTTAAGCCATCAATAAGTTTGGCAGCTTGTTTGAGTGTCAAAAGGCGGGGCTTTTTCGTTGCCGTATTTTCCATATCACGACACCCGAAAACGCATAACCGCGGCGGCAAGTTTCGATTCCAATTCACGCCGTACACTTTCATCAACGGCGTACCGCTCGTTGCCGTGTTCGTCACGCATTGGACGGATTGACAGCTTGGCAAT
>Ga0209755_10000836_pt1 | contig 52713 bp, 45 predicted proteins | sample TergutCo191P1_FD_187301 | JGI IMG/M metagenome (GOLD analysis project Ga0209755, IMG submission 187301) | Cornitermes sp. P1 segment gut microbial communities from Petit-Saut dam, French Guiana - Co191P1 (SPAdes) (version 2) | ecosystem: Host-associated > Arthropoda: Insects > Digestive system...
TGGAAGACTTTTACAATAATAGCAATTCCGGTAACAGCTCTTATTAGCGGCGGCATTGTGTGGGCGTTGATGAAGTGAGAAAGTAGCTACTGCCAGTTGGGCGGCAGCGTAAAAAACCATTTTATATAATAGCAACCAAATTTTAAGGAGTTTAAAACATGAAAAACAATAGAAAAGCAAAAATACTGGCGGGCGCCCTGTCCGTGATGCAATTATTGACACCGGTGGCTGCGGTCTCCGTCTTGATCGCATGCGAAGAAACCAAGCCGGAAGAAAAAACGGAAAAATCATACCTTGCGCCTGGTACCAAAGTAACCATCAAATATATGGGATTTGCATCTGACACAGGGATCCCTGCTGAGATATCCAAACTTGCAGGGGTTTTTGACGCACCAGCATATTTAGCAGGGTGGGATCGCACTATATATGTGATTGATGACAGTGCTGCTGCTTGCAGTATCAAACCAAATGGAACAATGCAGGCAGGACGTCAATGGATAATCAATACGTCAGAAGATGATATATTTGATGCCATACATGTCTTGCGCAATTCTTGGACAGCCATGATCAAATCTGACACAAAGGCGATCGTTGCCCAGCTTACAAACCGACGCGCTGGGGTGACAGGCATCAAAAAGTCGTAGTGTACCATGTCACGTAACAACACCATATGTAGCGTGGCGGGTCGCGAAAAAGGTAGCTGCTACTGTTTACAATGACATCATCTTTTCTACTTCTTCCAAAGAGATGCCTTTTTTGAGAAGTGCGATAACTTCGGCTTTTCCTTCTAATCTGCCTTCAATAATTCCGTTTTCTTTGGCGGTAAGCAAGTCAGAGATTCGATCTGTTTCATACATTCTGCGGCTTCTTTGCCTTGCGCGTTCATGTTCGTCTTTACTGATTTCCCGTAATAATGCTGCCGCCATACCTATCTCCTGTTTATTTACAATTATATCATTGATTTTATTTCTGCTATATGGGTGCGAAGACACTGTTTTGCTTGATCGAAATAAAAAAAATTTTTCAGAAAGGTAGCTGCTACCAGAAAAGGCAGCTGTTACCAGAAAAGGCAGCTGCTATCAGGCTAAACATATAAAACTTTTATTCCGATATTCACAATAGGAGTTTATTATGGATGCCATGGCGATACCGCATCAGATTTACCCGAACTTTGGTTACGCGATTACAGCGGCAAGCAGGGGCGGCGCATCTTTACCTGTCGCGCCGGGTATGTTGATTTATTCGCACTTTAAGCATGTTTCAGGCACTCCTGCCCCGGAAGGTATACAGGGCGTAAATATCACAAAGTTAAGAATACTCGATACAATGATTGAGCAGCTTTCAAGAATGAAAAGCCGTCAAATGGCGGATGATTCAAATCAGAGCCTGCCGATTGACGGAAATAACGAAAAAAGGCTTGACGCCTTAATTGAACATTATCAGAGCCAGATAAAGACAGCGCACAGCGCAGCTGTATACACTCCGGCAGCGCCTGCCGCCGGAGCTTTGTTCAGTATCGCGGTATAGGAGTTTCTATTCCATTCCGGCGAATATACGGTATGAACCTGATGTGTAACTAGAGTATCCTCTAAGTTTAAAGATAAATGTCTGATTAGGTTCCACAAAAAGTTCAATTCTTGCGTTATGGTCATAGTAATCATCGTTATAACTGATCAAATTATAATTCTGATCATATACTTCAAGATATGTATCGGTGCTTCCCGCCGTTTCGACAACAAGATTGCCGCTTGAAGCGGTTCTGACGCTGAACCAGTATTCCGCTTCGTTTTCGATATAGCCGCTTTGATATGAACCTGCGGAAAGCGGCGACGGAACCGGATATGATTCATAAATCGCGAAAATCCTGTACGCGCCGGAATTGAAACCTGTCAATTTAAAAAGGTACGTTCTGCCTGATACGGCGTTTAATTTGATTCTCGCGTTCGGATACCCTGCGCCGTCGTCATCGTAAACAAGGAAATTATAATCGCTGTCATATGCTTCAAGCACGGTATCGGTATAGCCGGATGTTTCAACTGTAAGATAACCGTTTTGCCGAACCTGTACGCTGTACCAGACTTCGTTATTTTCAGAAATGCTTCCGCTTAGAAATGAACCTGCCGCAAGCGGATTCGGCGCAGGGTACGTCTCATTATTTGCAAGTATCCTGTACGAACCGCCGCTTCCGTAACAATTTAATTTAAAATAATAAAGGCTTCCCGCTTTAACATTGATTTTGACTCTGGCGTTCGGATACTCGGCGCTGTCGTCATCTTCATTTAGATAATTCAAATATTCGTCACACGCTAAAAGGTATGTATCCAGATTTCCCGCAGTTTCAACAATAATGTAGCCGCTCTGCGCCGCGCGGACGCTGTACCAGATATCCTGCCCGGACGCGATATTTCCGCTGACATTTGATCCAGGGCGCAGCTCGGTAACCGGTTCGAAGGACGCGATGATCCTGAATGATCCGCTTGAATAACCGCCGTAACCTGTCAATTTAAAAAGATAGGTTGTGTTCGCCTGAACCGGCAGCCGAATTAATGAATCAACTCCGTTCCAGTCGTCATTGCCTGTAATATAATTGCGCTGCGCGTCATACGCTTCAAGATATGTGTCAAAATTACTGCTGGTTTCTACCGTTAAAAGGCCTGACTGAGCCGGCCTTACGCTGTACCAGATTTCCTGACCCTGATTTAAATTGCCGTTAATGAATGAGCCTACTCGCAGTTCCTGCGCCGCGGTCTGCGCAAACAAACCGCCTGAAATTAAAATAAAAACAGCTAATAAAAAAATGAAATTTCTATTCATATATACCACTCCTTTGGATACTTAAGAATAATATAACATAAATTTAGCTGATTTATATCGATAAAAAAAGATTATTCATGACCTGCGAAAATCCGGTACGGGCCGCTTGTCCTGCCGCCGTAACCTTTTAACCTGAATAAATAGGTTTGCCCTGCCTGCGCAAAAATCCTTATGCGGGCATTATAATGATCGGGGCCGTCGTCGCTATTGTCTATCCAGTTATAATTTTGATCATATACGTCAAGAAATGTGTCGGTGGTTCCCGCTGTTTCTACAATTAAGTAACCGTCTCTTGCCGCCCTTACCGAATACCAGTATTCGTCTCCCGGATTTATATGTCCGTTTAAAAAAGAGCCTGCGGCAAGAATTAAGGGCGCGGGATAATATGTCATGGCTGCGGAAATTTGATAGGAAATTTTTTCCGTAATATCGCCGTCTGAAGCGCCGTTATTAAAACTTTTTACGTTAAAATATAAAATCATCCCCGGCTTGATTTCAAAATCCGCTCTGTTAAAAAGCGCGTCGCCGTAGTAATTAAAATCATTTTGCGGCACAAGGTATTCGTTATACACTTCGATGTACGCGCCTGTATCACTTAACGTATCTACCGATAATATTCCGGTTTCTGACGCTTTAAAATAAAACCACGCTTCCTGCCCCGGTTCCAGATTCCCCGAGAATGAAGCTCCTGCCTGCAGCTCAGCCGTTTCTGGGTAGTTTTTCATGTCAGCGAGAATTTGATATGCGCCCCATGTTCCGCTGCCGTAGCCTTTTAATTTAAAAAGGTATGTTTCTCCGGCTGACGCGATTAAATCGATCTTCGCGTTGCTGCCCGCTCCGCCGTCGTCGTTTAAAGAAATGAAATTTCTTTGCGCGTCATAAGCTTCAAGGCATGTATCAATATTGCTGATTGTTTCTACCGTTAGAATGCCGTTATCTGATGCCCTTACGCTGTACCACGCTTCCTGACCCGCGGCAAGGTTCGAGGAAATAAAAGAGCCGATGCGAAGCTCCTGAGCCGGAGCCTGTGTGTTCTGCGCAAAAACGCCTGCGGACATGGAAAAAATAAAAAGAAATAATATTATGATATTTTTAATTTTGCTTTTTATATGAACCGGCAAACAACTTCACTCCCAGCTATTAAAGATGTCCGTCGTCAAGAATGATAATATCCACGCGGCGGTTGTTGGCGCGGCCTTCTGGCGTATCGTTAGTTGAAACAGGAACAGTGGCGGCAAAGCCCGCGATCTGAAAACTGTTTTCGCTTAGACCGAGACCTGTCAGATGGCGAAGAACCGCTCTTGAACGCTCAACAGAAAGCTGCCAGTTGTCTTCCCACGGGCCCGCAGGATCAACATCGACCGCGTCTGTGTGGCCTTCTATTCTGAATTTTCTGCCCCGAAGTTCAGGCGAATTTAAATATGTCCCAAGCCGCAGAAGTATATCCCTTGTCTGTTCATAATTTATGCGCGCGCTCGCAGAGTCGAAAAAAGCGTCGCCCGCAAGCGTTATTACAAGGCCCCTTTCGTCATGCGTAATTTTTATCTGTCTTGAATTTATCTCGGGCGAAAAAACAGAAATCGCCCTTCGCATCGCGGTACCCATCACCCTTCCCCTTTCCATGGAAGGCAGCGAGCTTATTGTGTTTCCCAAATCGGCGGCGCGGCCTGACGAAAGCGTAAGACCGCCGGGCATCGCGCCTATGCTTGCCTGCTTCATTGAGTCCGATATGGCGTCAAGCTGGGCCTGCGTAATATCATCAGGATTAAAAAGAATGATAAAAAAGCAAAGACACAAAGTAATCATGTCTGAATATGTAGTCAGCCAGTCAGGCGCCTTTAAGTCTTCCTGTTTTTTTTGTTTCTTCGCCATGATTACCCTTTATATTGCGCGGCTGTAAACCGCGCAGACAAAACCCTGTTTAATCGCAAACATTAATCTTTAAGCAGTTCCGCTGATAATGACTTAGCCATAGCAGGATCAAGATACGCCATTAACTTCATCGCCAGAATACGCGTATTGTCGCCTGCCTGAATCGACAAGACTCCTTCTATAATCATTTCTTTTATTGACGACTCTGATGTGCTCTGCCCTTTCAATTTTGTCGCCCAGGGCATAACTGTAGCGTTTGCGATCAGCGATCCATAAAGGGTGGTGATAAGGGCCATCGCCATGTTGGGACCGATTGAAGATTTATCATCAAGGTTTGAAAGCATGTTTACAAGACCGATAACCGTTCCCATCATTCCAAAGGCGGGAGCGCCGGCTGCCCATGTTACAAGGAACGACTGACCAATAGCGTGGCGGGCCTGCATCTGCGTTACTTCAAGTTCCATAAGATCGCGGATAATAGCAGCGTCAGTTCCGTCAACAACAAGGCGAAGCCCCTTTTTCATAAACTCGTCTTCAAGGTCTTCAAGTTCGTCTTCAAGGGCCAATAGACCTTCGCGGCGCGCTTTTTCGGAAAAGGCGACAAGCTTTTGCACTATAGCTGATTCGTTAAACGCCGGTACGCCGAATGTGCGCTTAATGGCGCCGAAAACGCCGAGAGCCGTGGCCCACTTATAGGCGACCATAACGGCAAAATAAGAACCAACAACAACAAGAGCAAAAGACGGAAGATTCAAAAGACGGGTTAAACCTACTATGCCTCCCGCTGTAGAGATACAAGTAAAAATAACCATGCCGAAAGCGCCGACTAAACCAACAATTGATGCTAGATCCATACTTTTACTCCTGCACCACAGACGGCTGGCCTAACCGCCTGCGGTAGGTTTCAATTTTTTCCAGTACATCGTCGGCTTCGTCGCGGACAATGTGTGTTTTTCCCGAAAGCATTATAAGCATCGTGTCGGGGCGGATTTCTATACATTCAATCTGATGGGGATTAACGTAATATTCTGTCCCGTCAAGCTTGCTTACTTTAATCATAACTTATTTTAACGCTTCAGTGTTAACAATTCCTGCAGCAGCTGATCCGCTGTTTGAATCGTTTTGGAGTTCGCCTGGAAACCGCGCTGGGTGACGATCATGTCTACAAACTGATCGGCCATGTCAACGTTTGACATTTCAAGCGTTCCAGACCTAATCTTTCCTTTTCCGGCAATCCCTGAAGGACCGATGTTCGCAAGACCTGAGTTATTGGAAACGCGGTACGCGTTGTCGCCTACTTTTTCAAGACCGCCCTGGTTTGTGAACGTCGCGATAGCGACCTGCGCAATCGGTCTTGTGGTTCCGTTTGTATAAACGCCTGTTATAATGCCCGATTGATCGATCTTGAAATTTTCAAGATAACCCATCGCGCGTCCGTCCTGCTCCACAGGTTTTGTAGAACTTGCTTCCGCGTACTGGGTGATTGAATTTGTAAAGCCTCCGACCTGTCCAAGATTAAGAATAAATTCCTGTCTTACCGGGGTTCCGTCTTCATTCGGCGTTGTGTTCGGTACGTCAAACGCTACATACATTTGCACCTGGCCTGAATCACCTGAAATATTGCCGTCTCCGTCTTCCGCGGAAAGCAGCGTTCCGTTATTTGAAAACGAAACAGTAAAAACATTCGGGCCGTCAGCGGGCGGCGCTTCTTCGCCGAAACCGATTGTCGCGTTTGTCGGGATTTCCGCCTGCGGATTCACTTCAACCGCCGCCGTCCAGCTGTTCGGAGTGCCCGGCACCCTTGTAAAGGAAACGGCAAGGTCGTGCGCTTCACCGAATGTATCGTAAATTTTTATTGATGTTGACCATGTCGCCTCGCGTATCTGCGCGGCTGTCGGATTTTCCGGCAGTTCCGGGATCCGCTTGTCAAGGTTACAGGCAAAGTTGACTAATGTTGTCGCGGCTGCCGGGTCTTTCCCGCCGATTGGAATATCGATCTGTCCGACAGGAGCGGATACGTCAAGAATCGACACGCCGTCAATTTCCTGAGCCATCCAGCCCTGCACTTTCATTCCGTTCGCCGGATTTACCATAACGCCCTGCGCGTCAATTGTAAAAGCGCCGGCTCTTGTATAAAGCTGCGTGCCTTTATCGTCAATAACGAAAAATCCGTTTCCGTCAATCGCGAGATCGGTTTGAACGCCCGTAGTCTGCAGCGTGCCCTGAATGTGTATCACATCGATTGACGCGACTGACATTCCAAGACCGACTTCCTTGGGGTTTACGCCGCCGAGCGATTCTGTCGGACGGGCGGCGCCCTGAAGCTGCTGGTAAAGCATGTCCTGAAAATTGACGCGGCCGCGCTTGAAGCCTGTCGTATTGATATTGGAAATATTATTACCAATAACATCCATTCTTGTCTGGTGATTCTGAAGGCCGGATACACCGGCAAACAATGACCGCATCATACGAGTTTTCTCCTATTCGTCCGCATATACTTTGAGAACCTGATCCCAATCGTAAAAACTGCCGTTCACCAGCACCTGAGGTGCTCCTCCCCTGGTAACCGCCTGTATAACACCCTGTATTAAACGCTCGCCTTCCAGAAGCTCAACGCTTTTGCCGAGAGCGCCTGACGCTTCGTTCCCCATTAAAAGGGAAGTCAGTTTTGAAAAATCGCTTGCCATCGCGGTCATCTGCTCCAGCGTGGAAAATTGCGCCATCTGCGCGATAAACTGTTTGTCTTCCATCGGCGAAGTCGGGTCCTGATACGAAAGCTGGGTAATGAGAAGTTTTAAAAAATCATCCTTACCAAGACTTTGCTGGGGCTGCCGCGTTGGATTTAAAGCAGCGTTAAATTCACGGACAAACTTTTCATTGTCAAGCATCTCCTGCGAATTGAACATCGACATGGCATTAATATCACTCATACTATCTCCTGTTTGTTTAATCTGCCTTTTTAAGCCAGCATATTTACGGCTGTTTCGCTCTTCCCGAAAAATATATCGATAATGGACGGCGTCTTCTGCTCATACCCTTCTTCGTAGCCGGAAGCGGCATACTGCGATGAATGAGAGCTTTCATTCCGCTCCCCGCCGTGATTTCCGGCGCCGTCAGCGGTTAACGAAAGATCAAGATTCGCGTCCGCGAAACCAGATTCCCTGAAAGCCTGCTCCAGCGCTGATAATTCCTTTCGGAAAGCGTTTAACGCGTCGGCGCTTTCAACGACGATTCGTCCCGTGATCTTGTTGTCGGTCAGTTCTATGTGTATCTTTACATTTCCAAGAGTCTCGGGATGAAGCGCGATTTTGATGGTTCCGGCTCCTCCGTCGCGGAGCGCGATGGACGCGTGGCGGACAATATCGCCGTTAAAGTTCTGATGCAGCTCGCGGGCCAGCATGTTTTCAAGAGCGCTGCCGGCCTTGATATCCCATGTGGTCTGAGCCTGCGATATATTCGCGTTCTCGGGGAGCCTTAGGTCAAGGGAAATCTCGCCGCTGTTTAACGAAGACGCCTGCTGCGAAACGCGGCCCGTGTTCATTTCAGTTAACGTATTGGGATTTGCAGCGCCTGCGTTTGACGCCGTTCTCATATCGCGCACTTCAAAAGAAACTTTATCCCTGCGCTGATTTTTTCTGAACTCGTCAAGGCGCCCCTGTCCTTCATTATCGCCGCGTTTATTTAATAAGCCCGCGTTTTCTCCCTGCGTTCTATCCCTGCCTGAAAGACGGTTTGTGTCATTGTTAAACGAAAGCTGCGCATCGTCCTTTCTTGCGGAATTATTTTTATTATTTGGAAGAATTGCGGATTCTTCGCCGTTTAATTTTTTGGCGTTTATGTCTGACGAAGCGAGAGTCTGCGCGTTTAATGCCGGAGCGGAATCGTTCGCGATTTTTTCGGGCAGCGCGGCAGCCAGCAGGTCTTTGACATTTAAGCCGGAAGAAAGACCGGTTTTTGACGCAATGTCAGAAAACAGGTTTACCGTTTCGCCGTCAATCTCCTGCGCCAGTGTTTCCTGTTCCGCTTCGATTAACGATAATGAATTGCTGAACAATCGATCTGTATCTAAAATATTCTGATATTCATTTTCGATTGCGGCATCGGAAAGATCGATATCGATATTTTCAATTCCGGCGCTGTCTTTATTTAACGCGGACGCGTCAAAAACTTTTTCAGCCGCGTCTGAAGGAAAAATTTCAGCTAAGCGCCTGTTTCCGTCTTCTTCATTTGATAAGGACGACAGAGCGACAAGCCCGTCTTCGCCTGAGGAATAATTAACAGCCTCTGTTTTATTCAGCAGTCCCGCCAGCATTTCCGCGAAACTGCCGGACCCGCTTTGTTCTATTCTGTCTTCTTTTTCATCACGATTACGGATAAAAGGCGGTTCGCTGACGCTGACATCAACGGGAATCGGCTCTGTGTAGGTGGTAATGGCTATCACCTTCTCGGCCTCCTTGTTAAAGAAGTTACTGATCAACTTTATATGTTATGATCAGTTCCGGAAGGTTCGTGAACCTGCGGTTCACAGGATTACAGACTTGGCGGTCTGTTTGTCATTTTCCTTTGAATCTCAGCAGCTCTTACAGGATCCATAAGGGAGAACCAGAAAGCGACAATCGATGCTGTGCCTTCGGCCTGCGCAATATCCTCGGTCTTCCGGATAATGTCGATTGCGTCCTGGTCATCATAAGCTGCAAGTATGTCTACCGCGTTTTGCGGCGGCATACCAGTCAGATACCGGGATGTTTGTTCGACATTCCTGTCCTTATTGTCGGCATCCTGAGCCTGCGCTCTTAGCGAATTTTCCCGTTCATCAAGCGCATTCTGGCGCTCTTCAAGTTCCTGCGCCATCTGCACGATTTCACCGTATTTGTTATCTAAATCCCTTTGCTGGGTGTCCATTTCCATGCTTCGCAGCTCAAGCGCCATAAGCCGCATTTCAAGCCGCTCCGCGTCAAGATTGATAAGTTCATCGTCAGCGATTTTCGGCTGCGTTCTGCCTTCGCCGGGTAAAAAGGGAATTAATCTATAGACAGGCGCAAGCAGACTTTTCGCGTCGATTACATTAAGGTAATCAAACCAAACAAGCCCGCCCGCGGATAAAATAATTATGAGCAGCAAAAGAAGGACTACTCTTCCAGCCATTTTTGATCTCCCAAATCAATACAATTATATATAATTTTCGGAATAATGTGAATAGTTCTGAATAGACAAAATGATATTAGTTAATTCTGATCCCATACATTGGAAAAATTGAAAATAATGCAGCAGATCAGGCAGACGGCAGAAAAGAACCTGTTTTAGGAAAAGTTCAAAAAAAAATCTGCAATAAGCGAATCTTTTAAACGCCTTTATTTAACAGAAACTGTTAAAATAGCATTGGAGAAAAAATTGGAAGACATTGACGATTTAAGGAGGAATCTTGTATCCTACATCAGGAAAAAGTTCTGCTCAAGAAGCAATATCGTTGACATTGCCGACGAGGTAGTAAATCAAACTTTTCTTAATGTAGCAAAGTCCGCCGGTTTTAACAAAGAACAGTATAATTTCGGTTATATGTCGATCGCGTGCATAAGAACGGCTTACAAAGTATTTCATAAAAACGATAATGACAAAAAAATTACCATTAACTTTGATTTAACCTCTGCGCTTATCGACGAAGACAGTTTCACGGAAGAAATTGTTAAGGCTGAAGATACAGCTTTTATTTTTGAATCATTGCAGACATTAAAACAGATTGAACGCGTTATCATAAGCGAACGATATTACGAGAATTTTTCATTCAGAGAAATAAGCGAAAAATACGGCATCAATCTTAACACGGTATTATCGCATCACAGAAGAGCGCTGGAAAAACTGCGTCCGGTTTTAACAAATTACTTTAATTATGACATTTCAGGCTTTCATTACGGAAAATCAAAATCAGGAGGAAATAAAAATGACTAACGAAAAAAAGATTTGGCTGTGCGAACAATACGCGCAGAAAGCATGGGCTTTATCGCTTAATCTGGCGCAGGAAGCTGCAAGAGCGGGTAATAGCGGCAAGGGCTACGCAGTTGTCGCTTCGGAAGCAAGGATTTTAGCAAACAATTTATTTGAATATTCGGCAAACGCGAAGTTTGACCGTAACAATGAAAATGAATTTAATAATGTCGTGAATTTCGCTTTTATGACAGGGCTTTTATCAATTAACGCCATGATAGAAATACTTTATGTCTCGGAATTTGATGACAGAACCAATAATAAAAGCATCACTGTCTGTGTTGAGGACATTAGGAAACTCGCTCTTGAGCTTAACGAACTTGGCGGGAAAAAATTATGGCAAAGACCATTTGTAATTCCCGAAATTTCAACGCCTGTAAAAACTACAAGGAAAATTGATTACTTCTTTAAATTTTCCATCGGGGAAAAAACGCTTATTGAAAACGTTTTTAATATTAAAGAAATATGGTTTGGCAGTAAAGCGGAAACATCGGGTAAAACATTTAATATCAGGGGATACGAAATGCCCATTATTGACTGCGCGGGTAAATTTAACCTTAATTACTCCCGTGTAAATAATGACACGCAGACTGTCATGATTATTGATCTTAATAAATTAACAGGCGAAAGGGAAGAATTTTACGCGGTTCTTATTGATGATCTGGATATTAATACAATTTTTCCTTCAAAGATAGGTTTGTCAGTTTCTCCTGATAAAAACCATTTATTTGCGGATTATTCGCGTGAATGCTGGGACGCCGTCGGAAACGATCAGTTTATTTTTCCTGACTGGATAAAATTAAAATCCATATCTTAAAACGAGCGGCGCTATCCCACAGGAGAAAACTCAGGAAGAACCTGCTACGGAGTCCACCGTATTAAAATAATCCGGAATCATAGAGCAAAAAAGAAAGATTCGCTTATTTTAATACGGTATTTTTTTCGAGCTAATTGTTATTGTTTTATTCGCTGGTCTCCTTCGCAGCGAACTCCTGAAAATGTTTTCCCCTGCGGGCCAGCGCCGCTCCTTTCAAGTTAAATATATTGGTATTCACATCAAAAAAATAACGGGTATTCATGTAATAAAACATAAGTACTTATTTGCAGACAGGGAAAGCTGCTGACCGAAAAAACATTTTTGGGAGGCACCGTAGGTGACAATCTCCGCTGGAGAGACAGGTGTTTTGTCTTATTCAAATGATGGAATGTAATGTTAAGTTAATTCTTTATAACATAAAGAATTAACGCATATTTAGAATATTGAAACCAAATAAGACAAAACAACAAGGCTCGTAAGCGGGTTCTCCCAAAGTTTTTTCGGACGGCAGTTTTCCCTGTCTGCATTTAGTTAATTTTTATTTGTAGATATATAAATTTATTCCCTGTCATGTGAATACCCATATAATTTTATTTTCTTTACTATTGACGCTGCCTCTGGCGATATGTTATAAAAATAAATTATAAGAAAAAATTATTATTACACTTGACAGCTATACCCTTGTTTAGTTATAATTATTTAAGTGTTATTCATTGGGGCATTTTAAATGAAACGTTTTTTATTTTTTCTTGGTGTGATTTTCTTATTTGGATTATTTGCGCTATTTTATAATTTTTAGTTTTAAATATATTTAGGGGGCATCATGTTAAGGCCGTATGATTTACTGGAAAATGTTCTGATTGATATAGAAAAAGACTTGAAAAACAGTATTGATTCAAAGTTTATTGCGGAAAAATACGAACTGTCAGAAGGGCACTTGCGAAGATTATTCAAATTCGCTTTTAAACAAAATATTTCAGGATATATCCGTTCGCGAAAATTATCCGCAAGTCTTAACGATCTTTTGAATAAAGACCAAAAAATTATGGATATTGCCCTGGATTACGGGTACAATTATGAACAATCTTATATAAGGGCTTTTAAGGAAGAATTCGGCATTTTACCCGGCGAACTGCGAAAGACAAAACAAATTATTAAAATTAAGCCTCCTTTGCATTTATTTGATGAAAATAAATTAAAAGAAGGCGTTATTTTTGGACCTGAAATTGTAATGATTCCCGGATTTCAAATCGCAGGCGTCAGTCAGACCATTCCGTTTAATGAATCCGATTTATCGGCTCCTAAAGCCGCGATAAATTTTTGGAATAATGACAAAAAAAATATCGGCAATGTCATAAACCCGAATGTTTATATCGGGCTTACCTGCAATATAAACAATGACGCCGAAATCTCAGAATACATAACGTCTGTTCAAGTAAAGAATTTTAAAAAAATTCCGGAAAATTACAGAAAATTCACTTTTAAAAGCTGTCTATGCGCAAGATTTAATTATATCGGCCAGCATCATTATTACGATATAAACAGGAACATGGCGAGCGAAATGTATTATATGATTTGGAAATTCTCTAACGACAGAAATCAGAAATTCGCGTTACTGGACGACAAAATTTATTTTGAGAAAATTGATACCAGCTGTTACGACGGTGAATACTGCCAGATGGAATGGTTTACTCCGGTTACCGAGAAAAATTAAAAGGCGCGTTAGTTCAGCACTTCTTCCCTGTCGGCAAGCGTTACCTGCAATGTAACAGGGCGCCCCGAGCGGATGATATTGACATTTACAATATCGCCCGGGCGGCTTGCTTCAAGGGAAGAATAAAGGTCCGCAAGGGAGTTAACCGCAAGTCCGTTAACCGCCACGATAATGTCTCCGCCAAGGTAAATGATTGTTCTGCCGTACTGAACCGGCTCTGTACCCTGCCGCAGCCCCGCTCTTTCGGCAAAGCCGCCCCGCTGAACGCGCGAAACAAGAAGGCCGGAACTGACGGGAAGATTCGCGTAACGGACAAGGCTTGGAAAAAGCTGCACGACAGTCGCGTCAATCCAGCCGCGGCGCACCCTTCCGAACTCAATAAGCTCATTTACAACGCGCTTTGCCGTGTTGACAGGAACCGCGAAGCCGATTCCGACAGAGCCGCCGGATGTAGAATAGATCATCGTGTTTATGCCGATCATTCTGCCCTGCGTATCAAGAAGCGGGCCGCCTGAGTTGCCGGGATTTATCGAAGCGTCGGTCTGGATCATGTCGCGGATAATATTATTTCTTGACGTCTGAATCGGGCGGCCGAGACCGGAAACAATTCCGATTGTTAAAGTGCGTTCCAGCGCGAACGGGTTGCCAATCGCAAGAACTTTCTGCCCTACTCTGAGACTGTCGGAATCGCCGTAAGGAATTGTGATCAAATCCATCCCGCGCGGCGGCTCGAATTTTAAAACGGCAAGATCGTTTTCAGGATCGACGCCGATGACTGTGCCTTCAAACTGCGAGCCGTCGGCAAGATTGATAAAAACGCGGTGGGCGTTTTCAATCACATGGTTATTCGTAAGCACATAACCGCGTATGTCGATTATGGAACCGGAGCCGGAACTGCCTTCCTGCGGAACAGGCTCCAAAAACCAGTTAATCGCCATTGTCTCTGTGGTGATATTTACAACTGCGGAATTTAATCTTTCATATATCGCGATGTTTTCGCGTTCTCCTTCGGAATATTGCAGAAGATCGGAAGTATTTAAAGCAATGTATTCAGACTGGAGCAGCTTGAATTCGCCCGCCTGATTTTCGGATGGCTGATAAGTTATAGAATCGCCGTTTAAGGACGCCGCGCCGGAATTCGAAAACAAAGGTTTTAATAAGCCAAACCCGACGGCAAAAAGCAGCACAATAATAGCAGTTAAAACAGAAAAAAATAAAACCTGGCCGCGGCTGTACAATTTCATTTGACCCCTCCGTTTTGCGATCACTTAAACTCCGTTTAATAAACTCCGTTTAATAAACTCCGTATAAGCGGCGCTTATAATTCGAGTATAATAAAAAAATGCCGATAATAGAAGTGATTATGCGAAAAATTATATTTATTTTAATAATATTTTTAATAAATTTACAGGTTTTTGCCTTTGATTTACCGGTTTCGCGGATTTCAGACGACTCGTTTTTAAGAGCGAGAATGAAAGACACATGGATGGTGGATTCGCCGCCAAGGGTGCTTTCTCAGCGTTCAAGGATTGAAACGCTTGAAAGCGGCGAAAGAGTGCAAATAAGCGTTTCGGAAGGCAGGGAAGAATTTATGGTTCTTTTTTCCCGCGAGCTTACAAGGGGCGCAGGTTACACAGGATCATTTCCCGGCTGGGCGCAGGGTTCATGGATACTGACGCGGCGAAAGGATACGGGAGCGGGCATCAATATCAGGGTATTTTTGCGAAGCGATCAAAACACTTATATCCAGTTCCGTCCTTTTGACGCGGAAAAAAGCCAGATGGAAGTTATACTGTACGGCGGAATTATCGCGCGTTCCATCATCGTGCCGGTTTCTTTTGAACGTCTTTATACAATGAATTTAAATGACGCGCTGCGCCTTGTGGAAGACAAGTTCCCCGTCCGTTATTTTGAACCTAACCTGATCGATTACAAAAACACCAGCGCCTTTGTCTCAAGCGTCAGGCAGTACATCAGCCCGCTAAGGTTTGCGGACGACGGCGCAATCGACGAAAACGGAAATTATGTTTTTATAGAAACGCTGCTGGCTCAGAATCCCGCGAGAGCCGGCCTTAACTGTTCAGGTTTCGCGAAGTGGCTGATCGACGGCATCATCCGCCCCGTTACGGGAAACAGGCTTTCCATCACGCCGCTTAAACAGCCGTACGGTCAGAGAGGATCATCGTTTACCGAATACTGGGAAGAAAGCCGCGATGTTTATTTCGGACTTGACTGGATCAGAAATCTCGCCGCCGCCGCGAACAGCGCGCTGCGATCTCCTGCGTACGGCGTTCTTGAAGAATTTGAAATCCGCACAAATTATTTTAATTCCGTTATGGTGTATAAAAATAACGCCTATGTTATCGAATCATATCCCGGCTTTATGAACGAAGCGGGTTTCGGCATTGAAGGGCTTTATCCGCTTTTATACACGCTTGCGATTGACGAGCCTTACAGTTTTTATCTTGCCGCGGTAAACAACGAAATTTCCAATCCTTCATCGCCGCGCGGAACGCCGCGCCTAAGGCAGTATTACCACATAGCGGCTTTAATCCCCTACTTTGACGAAAACGGAAATTTCAGGATTGTCGTTTTTGAAAGCGCCGCTGAAACTTCATTCAGCGCGTTCAGAAACCGTTATCCCGGACACTTTGTAAGTCTTGTGCAAATTCCAATCCCTGCAAGATTTGAGCCGTAGCAATTAGTCAATATCAGCCATTGTGATTTTTCCGGGCGGAATTTCGGCGCTGTATTTTTTTCCGTTCCATGCGCAGGAAGCGGTTCTGGCTTCGTTTGAGTTATTTGCAAACACGATTTTTCCGGCCTGCGGAAAGACCGCGCATTCTGTGTAAAGGTCGTCTGTTATTCCATCAGCGTTTAATAAATTTTCTTTCTTTAATGAAGAAAAAAGAATTAAATTAAGCAAAAGCCTTGTCATCTGCATGCTTACGCGGAAATCCGCCAAATACACGCCGCTGCCGCTTCCAAAACTGTTCAGCGTTAAAACGGGAACATCCGCGTTAGCTGAAAATGTTTTTCCGCTTAAAAGAGTCTGCGCTTTGCCGTCTGTCAAAAAAACGCCATCCCTTGCTTTGATTTCCGCGCCTTGCGGAACAAGCCCGTTAATTTTTTTAACATCAAACGCCCATTTGCCGTGGCAGGCGCGCTCTCCCCTGTCAATATCAACGCCAAGCACATGAGCCATCCGTAAAAACGTATGATAGCCGTCAAGCGCGGACGGCTCCCCTATGCCGATAAAGACGCCGCCGTTATGCGCCCATTTGGTCAGGGCCTGAATAACTTCATTGTCTTTCCAGCTGACGCCGCCGCTCCACGCGTCGCCCGCTTCACCCGCCGAGATAATCACATCGATGCCGTTAAGGACGCTGTCCGGCTGATGCGCCGCGTTTTTTACATCGTCAAAAGAAATAAAACTGACGTCTAACGGCAGGCCGGAAAGGCTTTCAAGCGCGTGAATCAGCGTGTGGCGTTCTGTTTCGTGAAAGTGGCCGGACAGCGTCCACGAGCGAAGGCTGCCCCATGAATGTAAAACCGCGACTTTCGGCTTTAAAACATATGGGGCTCCCGTGTCGTGTAACGCGCTGATTCCGCGGAACTCATCAAGTATGCCGTCCATCGCGTCAAGAAAATCCGGGTAATCTTTTGTTAAATGCAGATAACCGCCGAGGCCGCACCTTTCGATCTTCTGGCGAAGGAGCGCCCTTCTTGCGCTGATCCAGTAACGCCTCGCGTCATCACCCGGTCTGCCGCCTTCGGAAAATGTCGGAGCGCCGCCGAGACCTACAGGAAACAGATAGGGATGAAACCTGATTTCATGCACAGGCGTTTTTACGTTTGCGCATAACCTTACTTCGTAGCCTGAAAACACGCATTTAATGATACCGTCGAAACCGAACTCTTCAAAACGGCCGTTATACGGCTCCATGCCGATCCAGCAGTCATCGTAAAACACGTACGCTTTTTTTCCGGCGGCGTGAACAATATTGATTAACTCCCGCGAAGCGCCGCGGACAAACCTTGAAATAAATTCCATCCAGTCGCGTTTAGAAGGCGGCGGGACGCGGTGCGCAGCGTTATACTTTCCCTGACGGACAAAATCTTCCGCGCTCAGCGAATAGCCGTATTCTTTTTCAAAATCGTCAAGCGCCTGCGGACACACGCTGAAATCGTAGGACGCCCAGTCTGTAAATAAATGCCTGTTGCGTTCGTCTGATCCCCAAATCCAGACAAAGTTATAGAAAAGCGACGTAAAACGCACAACGGATGTTTGCTGATGTTCTGCGCACCACTTTTCCATATAACGCTTCAGGTATGAAAGCGCGTCCGGGTTATAAGGATTTAACTGCATTAGATGTTCTTTATTCCAGTTGTTTGTCACATGGTTATACATTGAAATTTCTTCCCATACGCGCCATGCAAGAAAGCTGACCGTATACTGCCGCCACGGTACAGCATCGACTGTTACTGCGCCGTTTTCATAATGCCATTTGCCGCGCGGAACAGGAGTATCCGTTGTTCTGTCATAAACCTGCCAATATTTCACCGCGCAAGGGCTGTCGTTTATCTGAAACTGTCCGCTGAAAAAATCATCCATAAGTGAAAAAGAAATTTTGGAATCCGAAGCGGTTTTGGGAGCTGTGCATAAAAAGGCTTGCTGGCGCGCTTCGGGATTTTTTTTGATCCAGTCATTGTGTTCGCGGATGACGCATACAGTTGAATAAATGCCGTATCCCGAATCAAGAATTTCACCGGATAAAGTTGTGCCGTCGCTGTCGCGGATAATGTCGGCTCCCCATCTGCGGGCAAGCTCCAGAGTCAGCGCTTCGTATCCCGCTTCGCCGGGCAGAGTAAAATTACCTGCAAGTCCGTTCATCATTATCACCTCATTATTAAATTACAATTATTATATTATACACTAGGCATTGTGAGCAATTACTGGCATACTGTGATTATGCGCAGTAATATAGAAGGCGTTGCGTTTGATCTTGACGGAACATTGTACCCCAACTACCGTCTTAACATCAGGCTCCTTCCGTTTATATCAAAGGAACTGCGGCTGCTGACCGCGTTCGGCGAAGCAAGGGATTTAATCCGCAGCAGACAGAACGGCGGTTGTCTGCCTGAAGGCGATTTCTACGAATATCAGGCCGGGATAACAGCGGATATATTAAATAAAAAAAACCATGAAGAGCTGCAGAAAGAAAAAATAATCTATACAAAAGATAAAATAGAAAAATTGATTTACCGCGGATGGGAGCCTTTATTTAAAAAAATAAAATTATACAAATATGTTATAGAAACGCTCGGCGCGCTGAGAAAGGCAGGATATAAAACAGGGCTTTTGTCGGATTTTCCGCCGGAAACAAAAATGGATTATCTTGGAATATCAGGCGGATGGGACGCTGTTTTATGCTCCGAAAAATGCGGCGCGCTTAAACCGCATCCGCTGCCGTTTACGGAACTTGCGCGGGCGATGTCTCTTCCGCCCGAAAAAATTCTTTATGTCGGGAACAGCCGCAGCTACGACGTAAAAGGCGCAGCCGGAGCCGGAATGAAAACTGCCTGGATAAAGAACGCGCTTTTCCCCGGCAGCGGACTTAAAAAACCAAAACCGGATTTTTCTTTCCACAGCTATCGCCAATTATACAGATTCATGATAGATTAATACAGGATTTATACAGGGTATTAATCAGGGGGGGTTTAATACTGATGATTTTTACTGTCGGAAATATTATAACACTTGGCATTGTCGCCTGCGTTCTGATCCTTTACAGGCTGGCCGATAAAAATAACCGTCCGCTTGAAAAAGTAAAAAAATACGCTGAAAAATGCAAGGAAGAAATCGCCGCCTACGCTGATGAAAAAAGCATGGCTGTAAAGAATTTCGGCATTGACCTTGAAGTGGAAAAAAAAGCCGCTTCGCAGTTAATGAAAAATATCCAGAAACTTACAGAAGAAGAACTTGCGAAAAAATCCGAATCCATCGCCAAAATTGAAGATCACATTAAAGCGTTTGAATCTTCCCTTGATGAACTCTTCGGCATGACAGACAGGGTGCAGGAAAATTTAAGCCGCATCAGGGATGAATCCGCCTTTGTCGAAAACACAAATAAGCGCGTAACGGACGCGAAAGACAAGCTTGATCACCTGGAAAAAGCCCTTGACGCCGCGCAGAAAAACATGACGGAAACTCAGCTTCGTCTTGAGAAAAAAAATTCCGAATCGATGGAACTGGCGGTGCAGGATGTTATAGCTTCCGCGAAATCTGCAGTTTCTGATTTTGAAGCGTCAGCGGGCGTTATCGAACGCAAAATTGAGGATCACAGGGAAGCAATCGTAAAGGCGGAAAAAGATCGCGAAGCCGTTCTTGCTAATGACATGGAACAGGTAAAAAAACTTTTAAAGGATACGCTTGAAAACGCCGGAAAGCGCGCTGATAAACTGGAAGATACCGCTCTTGTAAAACTTCGCGAACAGGCGATGGAAAGGGTAAATCAGGTAAAAACTTTTTTTGATGAAAAAATAAAAACAACGCAGGACGCGCTTAAAACAGAACAGGTATCGATAAACGACAAATTAAAAACCATTCATGACAAATGCAGCACGGAGATCGCGGAAATCGGCGCGAAACAGAAAAATTTTTATCAGGAGTGGTCGAAGGGATCGGCTGAGATCGAAAGCATGGCGAAAAAACAAAGGGAAGAGATTACATCCTCTCTTGCGCTGCAGCAGGAAGAAGTGACGTCATCCCTTGTAAAGGAACGCGATACAATCAACACAGCCCTTTTACAGCAGCAGAATGACTGGAAGCAGAATTTAATCGAGTTAAAGAAAACCGCGGACAAACAGCGCAAGGACATCGACACGAATCTCGTTACGTCAAAAACGGAAATTAATCAGGCGATTACGGAATTAAAAACAAAATCGCAGAGCGCGATAAAGCTGCAGCATGACGAGCTTGACGCCGCGATAAAACTCCACCAGAAAGATACAGGCGCAGCGTTAGCTGACATAAAAGAAAAGACCGCGGCGGCGCTTAAAACGCAGCAGCATGATACAGCCGAATGTATGTCAAGGATTAACAGCTCAATCGCGGAACTTCAGACACAGTCCAAATCGCTTCAGAAACAGCAGCATGATGAACTCGGCTCAATACTCGCTGATATGCGCGAAAAATCAGGCTCCGCGCTTAAACAGCAGCAGACTGAAATCAGCGCAGCCTTAAATGATTATAAAGAAAAAGCGAACTCCGCGCTTGGCAGACAGTTAAATGAAATTAATACAACCTTCGGCGATTTCAGGGAAAAAGCGGACACTTCGCTTAACCTGCAGTTAAATGAAATCAGTTCAACCTTGGGTATGCTTAAGGATAAAACCGATAAATCCGTAAAATCGCAGGAAGAAGAACTTTCTTCCGTGCTTGGCGGTTTGAAAGAAAGCCTTGAAACTGCTGTCAGTACGCAGAACACGGAGTTAAACGCAATCTTGGGCGATCTGAAATTTAAATCAACATCGGCAATTACTGCGCAGCAGAATGAACTGACTTCCGCTCTTGACGAAATTAAAACAAAATCAGAATCCGCCGTGAAGGTTCAGCATGAAGAGCTAAGCGGCGCTCTCGGCGATTTAAAAGCAAAATCGGTTTTTGCAATCACAGCGCAGCAGAATGAACTGACTTCCGCCCTTGACGAAATAAAAATAAAATCGGAATCCTCAGTAAAGATTCAGCATGGAGATTTAAACGCTGTAATTTCAAGCCTAAAAAAAGATTCTGATTCGATGATCGCATCACAGCAAAAAGAATTAAGAACAGCGCTCGATGAAGTGAAAATAAATTCCGAATCCGCGGTAAAAATCCAGCATGAAGAGTTAAGCGCGGCAATATCAGGCCTTAAAAAAGATTCTGATTCGATGATCGCGTCGCAGCAGAAAGAATTAAAAACAACGCTTGATGAAGTAAAAATAAATTCTGAATCCGCGGTAAAACTTCAAACCGCGCAGCTCAATGCCGCGCTTGGCGATCTTAAATCAAAATCAGATTCCATGGTAACGCAGCATAACGATAACCTTGACATGACGTTAAAGGAACTGCGCGAAAAAACAGAAACGTCCGTCGCAAACCAGCACAGCGATCTTGAGGAAGCGCTTAACAGACAGCTTGAATCATGGAAAACGCTTACGCGGGACGCGGAGAACAGCATCATTGCAGCTAACGAAAAGCGCATTAACGAATACAGCAGCGCGAACGCGGAAGCGGTAAAACAGCTTGGAAACCTTGCCGATGACGCATCACGCCTTGACGCCGAACTTCGCAAGCTGATGCAGGACGCGGTTACAAGAGTTAAAAAAGATTTCGGCGATTTTGAAAAAGAAAACGCCGCGTCGATGGATAATACAACGGGCGCGTTTAAAGCGCAGGCGCAGCAGCTTCGCAGCGAACTTGATCAAATGGACAAGGAACTTGACGGAATCAGGCAGCAGGCCTACAGCAATGTGTCGGAAAAACTTACGGCATTTGAAAACGAGTTTACCCAGGAGATCGGAAAACGCAGCGCGGAAATCGGAAGGCAGATACAGGACTGGCAGAGCGTTCTTGAAGAAAAACTTTCTTTATCCAGCGACAAAATCGCGAATGATTTTAACATCGCAGAAGATCATTTTATTACGGATCAAAGAAAAAACATCACGTCTTTAGGCGACAGAATCACTTCTGATTTTGAACTTTTAAGGCAGGAAACAACTTCGTTTGAAGAAGGCATCAGGAAGGACATGCACAATGCCGACGAAATGCGATCGTCGTTCACGGAACAGGTAAAGCGCGATTTGACCGACATGCGCACGTCGGCGGAGAATGAAGTAAAAATCCAGGTCGGCCAGCATCACATTGTTATGCAGGAAACGCTGCGGCAGAAACAAAGAGAGCTTGGAAAAGACCTTGAGGAGCTTCAGGAGCGCTGCCAAAACACGCAGGAAGAACTTGACGCATCTTTATTAAGTTCGCGTACATCATTTGACGAATGGCAGAGCCAGTATAACCTAAGGATGCGCGACGCCGATTCTTCCATAGAAGATTTAAGGCGGCACAACAGGGAAGCGGCCGCGGAAAACGACGAACGCTTTTCGCAGTTCAGAATAAATCTTGAAGACATACGAAAGGAACTGGGCATACAGAAAAAAATATTCGATCAGACAGCAATGATCAAAACAGACCTTGAAAAACGCATAGAAGAAATCAACGGCGACATGGATCGTCTGGATCAGCGCAAGAACGAAATCAACCAGCTTGAAGCCGAACTTACGCGCATAAAGCGCCTTGAAGACGAAGTTAATAACAAGATGACGCGCTTTATCAACGAGAAGAACAGGATCGAAACAATCGAGAACAACTTTAATAATCTGATAAAAACATCGCAGTCCGTTAAGGAAAAACTTGATCAGGTCTCAACATCGGATGATATTCTTCAGGCTGTGCAGCTTCAGATCCGCAAGCTTGAAGCGTCGATTAAGGAAACGGAAGAAAAGTACCAGCGCATCGAACGCAAGAACGCGGTGTTAGACGAAACAAGCGAAGGCATCGACAGAAACTTTAAGACGTTGAATAAAACGGAAGCTTCCGTTAAAAACGCGGAAACCGCTATAACCGCCCTTACAGGACAGTTTGACAGCCTGCGCTCTTCAATAGAAGTTCTTGCGTCTCAAAGCGAAAAAGCTCTGTACGCGGAGGAAAAAATCACAATTCTTGATGAAACGCTTTCTAAAATTGAAACGCGCATAACGGAAATGAATGTCGCGCGCGACTGGCTTGCGCGCACGGAAACAGAATTGAAGGCACTGGACAAGGACGCAAGAGCGCAGCTTAAAATAACAAAATCACTTTTAGACCGCGAAAAAACGGGAAAGACAGCTCCCGCGGGAAAGGGAGCGCCCGCTCCGCAGGATCGCGACAATATTTTACGGCTGAAAGGTCTTGGCTGGACAAATCAGGAAATCGCCGATACGCTGCACGTTTCCACAGGCGAAGTCGAGCTGACGCTGGAAATAGCGTCTAGAGGATAATGGTTATATAAAAACATACTATAGGGGTTTACTCATGGACATTTCATTGAAGGGCGTCTGTAAAAATTTTGACAGGAAACCTGTTATCAAAGATATTTCGTTTAACATTAATTCAGGCGATATTATCTGCCTTCTTGGTCCAAGCGGATCGGGAAAAACTACAACAATCAGGCTGCTTATCGGGGCGATTGCCGCGGACAGCGGAAAAATAATGTTCGGTGATACAGAAATTCCAAATCTAAAGCTTTTAAAAAACATCGGATTTATGCCGCAAAATGACGCGCTGTATAATGACCTGACAGGCGAAGACAATTTAATGTTTTTCGCCGAGCTTTACGGAATGAAAAAAACTGAAATAAAAAACCGGATTAATGAAGTTTTAAACCTTGTTGATTTATCGCAGGATCGAAAAAAGTTTGCAGGAAATTATTCAGGCGGCATGAAAAAACGCCTGTCGCTTGCCGCCGCGCTGCTGCATGAACCGGACGTTCTGCTGCTTGATGAACCTACCGTAGGAATTGATCCCGTACTTCGTAAGTCTATCTGGAATCAATTCAGGGAATATAAAAAAATGGGAAAAACGCTGATTGTATCCACCCATGTTATGGATGACGTATGCGAATGCGACAAAGCGGCGCTTATATATAACGGAAAACTGATAAATTATGACACGGTTCAAAACCTGCTTTCCAAAACAAAAGAAGGCAAGGTTGAAGAATTATTTTTTACAGCGGCGGAACAGGAAGGAAATAAAACATTATGAGAAGTCTGGCAAAACGCGTTATTAAACAGATTACAGGAGACAAGCGCACAATAGTTTTAATATTTTTCGCTCCGTTATTGATTTTAACATTTATATACCTGCTGTTAGGCGACACTTCCTATAAACCGGTAATTGCGGTACAGGAAAATAATCTGCCGCCTGTAATTGTTTCCGGGCTTAACGCACAGAATGTTAACATTGTAAATGTCGTTATCGACGGACTTGACGCTGAGCAGTATCTAAAAGACAACAAGAAAGTTGACGCAATATTTTACATAAACAATTCCGCCGTTAACCTTATCATGTACGAATCGACAGTTAAAAGCGGCCAGGTTATTAAAGCGGTGCAAAATGTTGTATCGGCATTAAATCCGTCGGCGCAGATGAATACAAAATTTGTAGTAGGCGATCCTGATGACACCATCTTTAACTCAATGGGTTATATCTTTTTCGGCATTGTTTCTTTTTTCCTGATTTTTATTGTTTCAAGCATGGCGCTTGTTCAGGAACGCTCAAGCGGAACGCTTGAACGAATGTTAATGACGCCGGTTACCCGCGTCAGCGTAATAGGCGGTTATACGATTGGATACGGCATATTCGCGGTTATTCAGTCGGTTATTCTGGTGCTTTTCAGCATATATGTTTTGGGATTTCACAGCGAAGGCAATGTCGGCTGGGTCATATTTATCATGCTTCTTCTGGCGGTTTCGGCGGTTTCTTTCGGCGAATTAATTTCGATATTTTCCAACACTGAATTTCAGGTAGTGCAGTTTATTCCAATCACAATTATTCCGCAGGTGTTTTTTTCCGGTTTAATTCCTTTGGAAACAATTCCTTTTCATCTTGGCAATTTATGCTATATCATGCCGATCTATTACGGCTGCACAGCGATAAAAGAAGTTATGGTGCTCGGTCATGGATTCGCCGCCATTCTGCCGTATGTGCTTGCGCTGCTTGCGTATATTTTTATATTAAGCGTACTGAACACAATGGCGTTAAAAAAATACAGAAAATTATAACGCGTGGATATTTATAATCAATTTGTATTGATCATTGTGAGCGGTAATTTAACCATAGCAAGTAGTGACTGTAAAGCGATGCTGGTGTATCATGTATTATTATGGAAACTGCTACATGGAAAAAATTTGTCAGCGCGAAAGAGCATTTCAGGCAGATTGTAAAAGAAACTGATTTATCACTTCCGGGATTAAAAAAAATTCAGCAGGCGTTTGCCGACAGCCGACCTGAAGCTTCATATCAGGTGCAAACCCCTGTTGTGTACAACTACTCCCTTGACGACATCGAAAAAAATGATACAATAAAACTCATTCTTGTTGCAGATAACCCCGGACGTAGGGAACAGGCGCAGGAAAACAGGCGTTACTTAGTTGGGCCATCGGGAAAAATTGCGAAAAAATTTTTTGCAGATAACATTGAGCTTGGAATTGATTTTTTAAGGAATGTAATTATTTTAAATAAAACACCGGTTCACACTCCCCGCACCGGCGACTTAAAAAAAATCTGCGCCGGAAACTTCGCTTCGGACGGCGGCAGCATAAATTTTTCAGCTATATCCGAAGCATTGAAAGACTCGCAGATAAAAATGGCTGATCTTCTTTTTCAGTTCCAGCAGGCGCTTTGCTGCCCCGTATGGATCACGGGTTATTCGGAAATGAAAAAGGGCGGCATCTTTGAAGCATACACGCAAAGGTTAAAGGAACTGTACGCAAATAATAAGGAAATGTATAAACAGGTTTTTATTTACAGGCATTTTTCCATGAACCAGTTTACAATAGACTTGAAACATCAGTCTATGCAAAATGAAAAAACGGCGTCATGCCTTAAACGAATCGGAAAGGCTTACAGGGAAAGGATACTGGGATAATGAATTCCGCGGAAAAAATTTTACTGGAAAACATTGATAAACCAAGTTCTCTTTTTATTTTCCCGACAGATACCGCAGCTTCAAGGTGGGCGGATCATCTGCTTCGCATTAAAGGCGGCGCTGTAGCGATGAATAAATTTACAGCATGGGACAAATTTAAGCAAAATTCGATTAAATCAAAAGTTCAGAATAAAAGCAGCATCCCTTCGGCTCTGCGGAAAATATTTATTAACAATCTTATAAAGGAAAACGCCGAAGCGGTGCGCGCGGACAAGTCGCCCCTTTTTACATCGCTGATTCGTCCCAAGTGGGCGCAGAGCGCAGAACATTTCGCGTCATGGCTTACAGGCCTTCTGCCTCAGCTTGGCATATGGTTTAAAAAAACCGCAGAAAAACCGGTCAGCGTTATTCAAAACACGGACATTCAGGATGTTTATAAAGAATTTCAATTTTTAAACATGGACGGCGACGACCGCGATATGCTTTTCCTTGCATGGCGTTATACGCAATTTTTGAACAGGCACAATCTTTTTGAACCCGCATGGGAAGAGCCGCCTTTTAACGATAACGGCAGGGAATGTTTTTTGTTTTTTCCCGAATCCCTTTCCGATTACAGCGAATACAAACAGCTTCTTTCCTCAAGCAGTCATGTAAAAATAATCAGCATAACGGAAGAAATCATGCCAAAATGCGATTCATTTTATTACACGGGCGCAAGAAGGGAAATTACCGAAGCTTCGCTTTACATACGCGCGCTTCATGAAAAACAAAATATCGCATGGGATTCGATCGCGGTATGCGCCGCGGACAGCGAAGGATATGAGCCATATCTTACAAGAGAATTTGAGAACAGGAATATTCCGTATGTAAAAAGAATCAGCAGGCCGCTTACAGAATTTCCCGCGGGCCGTTTCTTCGGCTCTGTTCTTGAATGTATATCGCGCGATTTTTCATTTTCTTCGCTTTCATCCCTTGTTACGAATAAAAGCCTTCCGTGGAAAGACAGCGGCATTATTGACAGCCTTATGAAATTCGGCATGGAAAATAACTGCCTTTATTCGTGGACAGAAACTATTAACGAAAAAGAAAGCAGAATAAACGCATGGGAAGACGCGTTTAAAAAACCTGTAAGCGGAATTGATCCGAAGTGTCTAATGTTTTTTAACAGTCTTAAAAACAGGCTTAATTTATTAAGGAAATCAGAATCTTTTTCTCAGCTGCGAAGACAGTATTTTATTTTCCGCGAAATATTTTTTAATATGGAAAACTGCGGCGAAGAAACCGATATTATCCTTTCCCGCTGCATCGCCGAACTAATGAGCCTTGCGGAACTTGAAAAAAAATTCCCGGATATTGCATCTTGCGATCCGTTTTTGTTTTTTGTTGAACATTTAAGCGAAACAAATTATCTTGCGCAGGCAAAGAAGGCAGGCGTTAACATACTTCCTTATAAAACCGCAGCTGCGTCTCCTTTTGACTGCCATATTATTCTCGGCGCGGGACAAAAAAGCCTTTCTGTTATTTTTAATAAACTTTATTTTCTTTCAGGAAAAAAACGGCAGCAGCTTAATATATACGACGAAGACGCTTCAGGCGTATATATCGATCTTCACAAATATAATTCATTGAAGCAATCGGCGTTTTTCTGCAGCGAACACGCTTTCTCCGGTTACGCGATCCCTCACTCAAAAACAGGCGCGTCTTCAAAGCCAAAGGAAACATATTTGAATACTTCGGAGCGCGAAACCGCGTTTTGTGAAGATTTATATATTAATGAATTTTTATCATTTAATTTTGAAAGCGTTGATTTTATTCTTCATGACATCCAGAAAAACGGATTTGAAAACTGGATGCAAAGAAGGGAATTCGCAAAAAGAAACACAGCTCCGCATAAATCTGATAAACTGCTTGAATATATACATAAAAAACTTTTATATAAAAATGACGGACTAAAATATTCCCGCGAACTTGAAGGAAAATACAGCGTCTCGTCGTCTTCATTAAAAAAATATTATCAATGTTCTGTTAGCTGGCTTTTCGATTATATTCTATCTCTTGACAGCCGGCAGTTATCGCAGAGTCAGCAGGCGGATAATAACCTTATGCCTGAATTTCTTTCCGGGATGACATATCATTCAATTCTTGAACAATTCCTTTCTTATTACACGCAAGATCCTCTTCCCAAACCTGACATCACGGAACACGGCATAACAATTCCTGCTTCCTGCAGGCAGCTTCTGCAAAAATGCATAGACAGTGTTTTTACTGGTTTTAATTCAATACCGGCAAGCGCGTTAAACGCAAGATTTTTATTAGCTGAAAAAAAACTCTATTATTTTAATCTTGAAAAAAGCCTTGCGCGGTTTTTTTCGCTTTTCGCGGGTTTTACCGTAACGGGCAGCGAGAAATGGTATCAGACTCCGCGCGGCGGCTACTATTTAAGCGGTAAACTTGATTGCTTGCTTTATAACGAAAAAGACAAAAAATATGTTATAACAGATTTTAAAATGTCATCGCTTCCGAAACGAAGCGACTGCGTTTTTAACGAAGAAAATGAACCCTGCGATTTCCAGCTTCCGATGTACATAACGCTTGCGGAAGAAAATGAAAAAATAGAAATACATTCATCTCTTTTTTACAGCATTTTAAAATTAAAAACTGAAGTTATAACAGGAAGAGTTCACGACATTGTAACCGGAAATGATTTTCCCAAAAAAGAAGATGATTGTATTTCAAGGGACGATCAAAATTACAGGCGGTTATTTAAAATATTCAATGACAAGGCTCAAAAATTTTCATCGGAAATTATAACCGGGAATTTTACAGTTTACGAATCAGATCCAAAAAAATGTCATTCCTGCAGATTCAACAGCATCTGCCGGAAAACTTATATTATAAAAAACGAAAAAAATATCTCTTTAGGAAAAGTTAATGATCAGTGAAAATAACAGGCTGAATGAAACATCTCAGCCGGCGGCGCGCGCGCATACAGCGCCGCGTTTAAATAAAGAGCAGGAAAAAGCCGCGTACTGTGAAAAAAACGCGGTTGTCGCGGCAGGCGCGGGCTCGGGAAAAACAATGGTTCTCGCAAGCCGCTTTGTTTATCTTGTTACGGAAAAAGGAATTGGCGCAGATGAAATATTGACGCTTACGTTCACCAAAAAAGCCGCGGGGCAAATGTTCACGCGCATATATTCACTGTTATCTGAAATTGCGCAGGAAAACTCAGGCGAAAAATCGTTACGCGCTAAAAAGGCCATTGATAACATAATTCATGCAAGGATTCAAACGCTCGATTCCTACAGCGCCGCTCTTGTTAAGACCTGCGCAAGCCGCTACGGGATAAGTCCGATGTTTGAAATCAATCCGCAGCGCAGCCGCGAGATCGCACTTGAAGAATCGCTGCCTTTTCTGATAACAAACAGGCAGCATCCCGCAATTGAAAAATTGTACTCGGAAAACAGCCCCGATGATATTGCGCGTAACATATTCCCTGAAATTCTTGATAAACACTGCCTGCTTGACAGAGAAAGGGACTTTACAGACGACATAAAAAAACAATTTAAAATAATACTTTTTGAATGGGAAAAAATGACAAACGAGATTGGCCTTATAGTCAATGGTTTTGAAAACAATATGACAGAGATTAATGAAATGTGCGGCAACCTGTTTCCGGTAATGGAAGAATATAAAAAAAATAAAATAAAAGTTTTAAAAACCGCGGAAATAAAATCCTTTTTTGACCTTTTACTGCAAGAAGATCATAAAACTGTAATTGAAAAAGCCGAATCCCATCCCGTACACAGGCAGCTTCATCAACTGCTTTACTTTATAATGAAAATTTATAAAGTTAATACAATAAAGGGAAAACCAAAAGATAACCCGGTTAAGGAAAAGGTAAAAAAAATTAAAGCCTGTTACGAGAAATTTTCATCGTTGGTTGTATACTGTATGCAGGCCGGATTTATTTATTCGTTCATGTCCTTGCTTAATGAATTGCAAAAAAATTATCTTCACAGAAAACGCACGGAGGGCATACTGACTTTCAATGACGTATCGCATCTTGCGCGGACAATTTTAATGGAGCAGAAAGACATCAGGCAAAGCGAAAAAGAAACGTTTAAAGCGGTTATGATAGATGAATTTCAGGATAACAATGAACTCCAAAAAGACCTTCTATTTCTTCTTGCGGAAAAAAAAGATTTGCTTTGCGATAACATTCCAAAGCCTGACGATTTATGTGAAGATAAGCTTTTTTTTGTCGGTGACGAAAAACAATCGGTATATCTTTTCAGGGACGCAGATGTCTCTGTTTTCAGAAAACTAAAAAATGACATTAAAGGCGTGAATCTTTCGTTAAAAATAAATTATAGATCATGCTCTTCATTAATCGGAGCGTTTAACGCCATTTTCGGCGGCAGCGTCCATGACCCATACGGCAAAGCTCCGTTAAATGAATTTTCTTCCGTGTTCGCGCCTGAAAAAAACGAAAAACTGCCGTTATACGAAGCTTCATACGCTCCGCTTGAAACAATAAAAGAAAAAGAAGGAAGCCTTTCGATATGCATACTTAACGGCAGTGAAAATGAAGAAAGCGCCGAAATCGCGGAAGGCGCTTCGCGCCTGTCAGACGTTGAAAACGAAGCGCGTTACACAGCGGAACAAATTGAAAAACTGCTTCAGGAAAAAAAAGAAGACGGCAAATCAAAATACCAGCCCAATGATATCGCGATCCTTTTCCGCTCGCACAGCCCGCAGTTTCTTTTTGAAAAACATTTAAGACTTTTAGGAATCCCGTACGCAACTGGAGACATAAACGATCTTTTTTACGGCGGCGTCGTTAACGATATAATGTCCGTGCTCCGCCTTGCGGCATATCCTTTAGACACAACAGCCTACGCGCAGATGCTTCGCTCACCCTTCACGGGTCTTTCACTTAACGGAACCGCAGTCTGTCTTTCCGTTTTCCGCGAAGCTGATTCAAAACTGCCTTTCAATGATGACACGGCCGCTTTCCTTGACGATAACGACAGGGAAAGATACGAAAACGGAAAAAAAATATATGAATCAATCTGCTCAAAAGCGTCAGGCGAAAACGCTCCCGGCGAAACTTCGGGAATATGCGCGCTATTGGATAATTTATGGTCGGCGGAAGGTTACCGCTATGAAACGCAGTGGCATCCGAATACCGGCATTTACGGCGAATATTATGATTATCTTTATCACCTTGCCGTAATTGCAGATAACGCAAGCCAGGGGCTTGCCGCGTTTACGGATTATATCAATTCGCTGCGAAGTTCAGGCGAAAGGCTTAAGGATATTGATGTCCCGCTGGACAGAAGCGGCGCCGTTCATTTAATGACTGTGCATAAAAGCAAGGGGCTTGAGTTTCCCGTAGTATTTGTGTGCTGCTGCGGCAAACACGGAAAAAGAAATCAGGACAGAATTGTATATGAATCAGGGGAAGCGGGCATCGTTTTCTGTCCGCCCATGCCGCAGTCCTGCCATAATATTCCTGATATCAAAAAAAATTTTTTCTGGGAGCTTTCATGCACGGAAGAAAAACGCAAAAGAACCGCCGAACTTAGGCGGCTTTTATACGTGGCTATGACAAGAGCGGAAGAAAAACTTTATTTAACAGGCTCCCTTGATCTTGATAACGCGCAGAGCGGACAGACTCAGGTTGATAATGATTTCAAAAATAAAATAAAAAATTATATTGACGCGCAGCGCGAGAAAAAAGAAAATTATTTAAAAGGCGATTCAATTCTTGATAACGACACATTCTTCGGACTTTTGCTGCCCGCGGTTTCTTCGCAGATAACGTCATCGTTTTTTAACATGGAAGAAATCCCCGTATACTCAGAAGAATATATTCCCGGCAGCGCAAAAAAAACGGTCTTAAAAAATGATCAGGACGGGCTAAACGTATATATCGCTTCAGTTAAAAGTAAATATACTAAAGCAAAAACTTTAATAACGCCGCTTCTTCCAAATAATCACATAACGCCTGTTTCATTGAAAAAAGAAGATCTGGCGGCAGCGGGGATTCCGCTTGGAAGAGGCATTTTTGTAAATGATAATTACTCGGGCGGGATGTCAAATGATATTTTTAACAGGGTAGATTCGCTATTGTCACGGCTTCAGCAGACAGACGATGATTCAAACGAAAGATTTAATTCAGGCAGTTTCGGCACTATCGCGCACTGCTGCGTAGAAGCGCTTTTAAATAAACAGGAAGTTTTAATCCCTGTAAGCGTATCTGGCCTTTTATCCCCCGTTGAATTCACCGCGCTGCTTGAAGCCGGCAATGAAATAGCCCGCCGGTTTGTCGACTCTCCGCTCGGCAAAATCGCGCAGAAAGCGGAATTACGTGAAAACGAATACGCGTTTCGAAGCCTTCTTAAAAACAGGAAAGGAAATGAAATTTTTATTAACGGCACTATAGACCTTTTTTTTGAAGAAAACGGCGTAATCCACATTGTGGATTTTAAAACAGACCTTATAGAAAAACCTACCGAGCATACGGCGCAAATGGCCTGTTATCACCGCGCAATCACATCGCTTTTTGCCGTTCCGTTAAAAAAACAATGCCGCATTTGGCTTTACTATTTAAGGACGGGTCACGCGGTAGAAATGACTGATAAAGCCTGTCAATTTGATCTTGAACAAAGGGTTTTCGCGGATAGTTATTAAATCTTCGGTGTTTTAAAAATCACATTTGTAATAATCTTTTTCTCATGTTAAAATAAGTAAGGAGAATACAATGAATAAATTTGACGCACAGGAAATAAATGAATTTGCGCGGTATTACGGTTTTCATTACGACAGCATTAATCCTGACGCGCTTGTAAAAGAAATTCTTACGGAGATGCAGCGCGGCCTTGAAGATAAAACTTCCAGCCTGGCGATGATTCCTTCATATATTTCGCCTGTCACGCACATTCCCGCGGGCAAGACAGTCCTTGCCTTTGACGCTGGCGGAACCAATTTAAGAACAAGCCTTGTGTACTTTAATGAAAACGGCGAAGCTGTCGCGCAGGGAACAAAAAAAACGCCGATGCCGGGAACATCGGGACAGATAAGCGCGAATGATTTTTTCAGCGTGATCGCGGATGCCGCTCTTGATCTTTTAAAGGATTCAAAAATTGAAGGAATAGGATTTACATTTTCATATCCGATGGAAATCACGCAGGACGCCGACGGAATTCTTCTTGCGTTCAGCAAGGAAGTTGACGCGCCGGACGTTATCGGAAAAGCAATCGGCAAGGGCCTTCGCGAAGCGCTTGCGCGCAAAGGATGCAAATATTCAGGCCCTATTGTGATGTTAAACGATACCGTCGCTACCCTGCTTTCCGGCGTCGCGACAATTTCACCTGACGGCGAGAAGGCGCGCACAAGAAACGATTTCGGCGCGGAAGGAGGCCCTGTTATCGGTTTTATTCTTGGAACCGGTTTTAACACAGCCTACCCCGAAACCAGCATTCCAAAAATAAAATTTAATTCCCAGTCTTCGCCGCAGATTGTCGTATGCGAAACGGGAAATTTCAACATAAAAAACAGGGGCCGACTTGATATTGAATATGACAATACGACAAAAAATCCAGGCGGGTATTTTCTTGAAAAAGCTGCCGCGGGCGCGTACCTTGGACCCTTAACCCTTCATATTTTAAAGCAGGCGGTAAAAGATAAAGTTTTACAATTTAAAAAATCGGACGAGCTTCTTGCGATGCCGCATCTTGAAACGCGTTTTTTAAACGAGTTTACGCACGCGCCGCTCACAGCCCAGGGGCCGGTAGGTTCGTTATTCGACACGAAAGAATGCGGCGCTCTTGCCGCGCTTCAGTACATTACTTCAATTGTAACGGAACGCGGCGCGCTGCTTTCGGCGGCTGTAGTCGCCGCCACTGTTGAGCGGATGAATCCCGCGTACGAGCCGTATTCGCCCGTGCGGATAGCGGTAGAAGGCACTACTTACATGATTTATAAAGGGATGCGGCGCGCGCTTGAATCGCATCTGCATCAAATGCTGATAAAGGATAAACCGCGCCCGTATGTAATATCTCCGGTTGAACAGGCAAGTCTTTTCGGCGCGGCAGTCGCGGCGCTGAGTAAAAAATAAGGAAGGAAAATATGTCAACTAACGAAAAAACAATTCCGCTGCGAAGCGAAGCTTCTGTTTCCGACACATGGGATTTATCAAAACTTTTTAAAAACGCCGATGAATGGAACAAGGGGCTTTTGGAATTTGAAAAAACCGCAGAAAGAATTCCGTCGTTCAAGGGAACGCTTGGAAAATCCGCGCAAAACCTTGCGGACTATCTTGATTTTGCGTGCGATCTTTATATTCTGGGCGAACGCCTTGGCTATTACGCGATGCTAAGAACGTCAGAAGATCAGGGCGACAGCGCGTCACGCACGATGTCAGGAAAGATCACGATGGCGGAAGCGAAAGCCGAAGCGGCGGCGGCGTGGGATAAACCGGAGATACTCGCGATCCCGGAAAAAGACATGAACGTTTTTTTAAACCATGAAAGGATCAAAGATTACCGCGTATATCTTCAGAGAATAATCAGATACAGACCGCATATTTTAAGCGACAGGGAAGAACGCATTATTTCGCTTTTTTCAGAGAACGACGATGCCGCAAGCGACGCGTTTTCCGTTCTTACGAATGTCGATATTGACTTCGGCGTAATCGACACGCCCGAAGGAAAACTGCCGCTTTCGCAGTCAACGTTTACGGTTTTTCTTGAAAACAGCAGCCGCGAAATTCGAAAGCAGGCTTACAGTAAATTGTACGGCTGTTACGACGCGCACAAAACGACAATCGCGAGTTTGTATTCAGGTTCCGTAAAACAGGATGTAATAAAAGCGCGCATAAGGGGTTACGCGTCGTCGCGGCAGGCGGCTCTTTATCCCGACAATGTAAACGAATCAGTTTACGACAATCTGATTCAGGCGGTCAGCGGCAAACTTTCGTATCTTCATAAATATTACTCGCTAAGAAAGCGCGCCTTAAAACTTGACGAACTTCGCCACTACGACGTATATACTCCGCTTGTAGCGAATATTAAAAAGACCACAACATGGAACGAAGCCGTAGACCTTATAAGCAGCGCGCTCGCTCCGTTAGGTGACGAGTATGTTTCCGTTTTAAGGGGCGGGCTTCTTGGACGCTGGGCCGACCGTTACGAAAACAAGGGCAAAAGATCAGGCGCGTTTTCCGCGGGAAGTTTTACAGGCGATCCCTACATCCTTATGAATTTCAAAAATGATTCAATACGCGATGTCTTTACCCTTGCCCACGAAGGCGGCCATTCGATGCATTCATGGTACTCTTCGCGTAACAATCCTTTTATGCAGTACAATTACACGATCTTTGAAGCGGAAGTAGCCAGCACATTTAACGAAGAGCTTTTATTCCATCATATCCTAAAAAACACAGAAGATAAGGAAATGCGTTTCTATCTTGTAAATAAGCGCGCTGACGAACTTCTTGGCACACTTTACCGCCAGACGATGTTCGCCGAGTACGAAAAAATTACTCACGCTCTTGAAGAAAGCGGAACGCCGCTTACAGTCGACCTTCTTCGCGCCGAATACCGCAAACTGCTCGTAAAATATTTCGGACCTGAACTTGTTTTTGAAGATTTAAGCGATCTTGAAGGACTCAGAATTCCGCATTTTTACCGCGCGTTCTATGTCTACAAATATTCAACAGGAGTATCAGCCGCGCTCGCGCTCGCAAAGCGCGTACTTGAAGGCGGCGAAAAGGAAAGAAACGATTATTTCACATTCTTAAAATCAGGCGGCTCGCGCTTCCCGATTGACGCGCTGAAAACCGCGGGCGTTGACATGAGTTCTCCCGATCCCGTAAACGCGGCATGCGACGCATTCGGAAGTCTTGTTGAAGAGCTGGACAAACTGTTATAACAAGGAGAAAAAAATGGGATTAAACGATTCAACGGAAACTGTCAGATTTAATATAACTGATCCTGTTTACTATCTTGACGAAGGCGTAACATACGCGCAGGCTGACGCGTGGTTCGGCCATGTTACGCGAAACCTTAAACTGGACATTGTCTATCCGCAGACAGATCAGAAAAAGTATCCGTGCATTGTCTGGATATGCGGCGGCGGATGGATGCAGATGGACAGGGGCGCGCACCTTGCGTATTTAACAGATCTTGCCCGCCGCGGATTCGCCGTCGCAAGCGTAGACTACAGGCTGGGTCATGAAGCGCCGTTCCCCGGAGCGTTAATCGACATAAAAGCCGCTATCCGCTTTTTGCGCGCGCGCGCTCAGCGTTACTCGATTGACGCGCAGAAATTCGGCGTCGCAGGCGAGTCCGCAGGCGGATATCTTACAGCGATGATCGCTCTTACATCAGGAAAAGAACTGGAAAAAGGGGATCATCTTGACAAATCAAGCGCGGTACAGGCAGCCTGCCCGTGGTATATGCCCTGCGACCTTGCGGGAATGTCAAGAGCAAGCGGATTAAAGATTCCTTTTTTTGCAGGCGACATAAATGATGAAAAATATGTCAGCAGCACGAACCCGATTTCATACATTACGGAAAAAGCTCCGCCCTTTTTAATCCTGCACGGGAATGAAGACACAACTGTTCCCATTAATCAGGGAGTGATGTTTTACGAAGCGCTTAAAAAGAAAAATGTTGACGCGCGTTTTATAACACTTGAAGGCGCAGGACACGCGGACAAGCAATTTTTCCAAAGGCCGTTATGGGACATTATCGCTAATTTTTTCATGGAAAAACTGTGCTAAAAACTTCGCGTAATTATGCCGAGCCGGTCTTTTCGCAAGAACAGTCAACATACTTTACAATCACATCGTAACAAAAAGGCTTGCCTGATTTTAAAATAAACGCTGGCGCGTTATAAAATATTTTCGCATAACCATTTGGCGATTCCGTCTTCGTTATTATTTTTACATTCAAAGTCCGCGGCGGCTTTTACTTCGCTGACCGCGTTTTCCATCGCGACTCCCGCGCCCGCGTATCTTATCATGTCGATATCATTTAAATCATCTCCGAATGCCGCTGTTTCACTGCTGCCGATATTCCAGAATTTCGCAAGAGCGTCAAGCGCTTTTGATTTTGACGCGTCCTTGTGCATAACCTGCGCCATCCCGTCCCTGCTTACGGTTAAATATAAATCATTATTCAAATATTTTTCTATGAAGGCGGCATCTTCCGGTTTTTTTACAAGCATATACAATTTTTCCGCGTCAATTTCGTGTTTAGAAAAATCAACAATTTTGTAGCTTGTTATGATAGACCATTCCTGCGCGACATTGAAATTTGAATAGTGAATGCCGCACAATTCTGACGCGGTTTTTAGGCCGTATTTATCGCAGGCAGTCAATAAAGGCCGCGCGGACTGCCACGGAATTGTTTTGCTGTAAATAATTTCATCGCCGATTTTTCCTATGGCGCCGTTCATGTTAATTCTTCCGTCAAACATAAAAGAAGGAGCCCTTATTTCGGAACTGCCTCCTCTTCCTGTCGCGTAAACAACTTTTATCCCTTTCCGCCTGCACCGCGAAAGAATGTCTTTTGTAAAATCCGATATGCTGTTATCCGATCTTAAAAGCGTTCCGTCAAGATCGCACGCAATCATTTTAATTTTAAGTTTATTAATTTAATTCTCCTTTTTTCCGCCGTTAAGTTTACGCGCAAAATTAATCATCTAGTTTACAATATATCATTAATTCAAATTGATATCAGGATAAATACAAATGTAAAAATAATGATTTATCATATTCTTGACAAAAATGCTATTTCTGGTTAATTTAAAGTCACTTTGAAAAAGCCGTGATCGGAAATGTTCCCGGATTTTTTCAGAGAATCAACCGCCTGCGAGGGTTCCCATGTTTATTAAAATTTTCCTGCTATTATTATTTTTTGCCGTAACAGTCTTTATCGGGATTTATTTCCGCAAAAGAGCATTGAATGTAAATGACTTTGTGCTTGGCGGACGCAATGTAGGCCCCTGGCTTTCCGCGTTTTCCTACGGCGCGACTTATTTTTCCGCGGTTGTCTTTGTCGGGTACGCAGGACAATTCGGCTGGCGGTTCGGAAGCGCCGCTGTGTGGATCGGCCTTGGCAACGCGTTTATCGGATCGTTAATGGCATGGTTCATTCTGGGAAGGCGCACGCGCGTCATGACCAATCATTTAAAAAGCGCGACAATGCCGGAATTCTTCGGTTCGCGTTATGTGTCAAACGCGCTTAAAATCGGCGCGTCTTTTATCGTTTTTATATTTTTAATTCCGTATACCGCATCGCTTTACAACGGACTTTCGCGGCTTTTCGCGATTGCGTTTGACGTACCGTTTGAATACTGCATTATAGCGATGGGGCTCCTTACCGCCATTTTCGTTGTTGTCGGCGGATACTTCGCGACCGCGGTTAATGATTTTATTCAGGGAACAATCACAGTGATCGGAATCATTACGGTAATCGCTGTCGCTCTTGGCAGCAAGGGCGGATACACAACCGCAGTTCAGGAACTTGCGGCGATCCCGCCTGATGCGGGCGCAAAAGGCCTTGCCGCGGCTCCCGGCGCGTTTACGTCATTTCTCGGCCCTGACCCGGTATCACTTTTGGGTGTGTTGATATTAACATCGCTTGGAACATGGGGGCTTCCGCAGATGGTCGCCCGTTTTTATTCCATTAAAAGCGAAAAGATGATTACCAAAGGCGCGATCGTTTCTACAATTTTCGCGATACTCGTTGCGGGCGGCTGTTATTTCCTTGGCAGTTTCGGCCGCATTTTCGCGTCTCCGGCTGACGTCGCAAGATACGGCTATGACTCAATCATACCAGGCATTCTTTCAGGTTTTAACAGCGACGCAATGATGGGATTGATTATCGTCCTTGTTTTCGCCGCGTCGATATCAACATTGTCTTCACTTGTAATGGCGTCCGCGTCCACTTTAACGCTCGACTTTTTAAAAGGTAATATCATAAAAAACATGAACGAAAAAAAACAGCTTGTAATTATCAGATCGCTCATTATTGTGTTTATCGCGGTTTCATCAGTCCTTGCGATATTCCAGTATCAGCGCGGGCTTACTTTTATCGCGCAGTTAATGGGCATTTCATGGGGCGCGCTCGCAGGCTCGTTCCTCGCGCCGTTCCTTTACGGGCTTTACTGGAAACGCGCAAGCAAGGCGTCGGTCTGGTGCTGTTTTATTTTCAGCACTTCAGTCATGATTTTAAACATTTTTTTCAGAAGCTCGTTCCCTGCACTTCTGCAGTCGCCGATTAACGCCGGAGCGTTCTGCATGCTCGCGGGGTTAATTATCGTTCCGCTTGTAAGCGCAGTAACAAAAACGCCTGACAAGGCCGTGATAAACAGCTGCTTTTCCTGCTATGACGAAAATGTCAGCGTAAAAGTAAAGGATGATCTTGGCAATTAATTAGTGTCCTATATGCTTTATCAGAATATTTATCATCTCGTTTAAATCAATTGGTTTTCTGATGTGGCCGTTCATGCCTTCTTCAAGGCATTTTTCCACATCTTCGCGGAAGACGTTAGCTGTCATCGCTATTATTGGTATTTGCTTCCGCGAATCCCCGGCGTTATCAGAAGCGTTTTTTTCGTTTGATATGTTTTCTGTGCCTTTTTCAAAAGCTCTTATCGCGCGGGTCGCTTCGTATCCGTCCATTACAGGCATTTGAATATCCATGAAGATTAAATCGTATTTACCGGGAGAATTTTTATACAGTTCAAGCGCCGCCTTGCCGTTCTCCGCGCAGACAATGTTAAGCGCCATCGGTTCAAGCAGCGTTATGACTATCTCGCGGTTAATCTCGATATCTTCTGCAAGAATTATGGTTTTTCCCTTTAAAGCGTCGATGGCTGTGTTAATCATATTTTTTTGATCGCTGTCAGAATTTTTAATATCGTTTTCATCGCCGCGTTTAAGCAGCACGTTAAAAATAAATTTGGAGCCTTTTCCCGGCTCTGATTCAACCCATATTTTTCCGTCCATAAGTTCCACAATGCGCTTTGATATCGGAAGGCCAAGACCTGTGCCGCCGAACTTGCGCGACGTGCGCGCGTCCGCCTGCTCGAATGAATTAAACAGCCGCTCTTTCTGGTTATCAGAAATTCCAATTCCGGTATCTTCAACGCTGACCTGAATCCGGCACATTCCGTTATTCTCCGACAAAAGCCCTGAATCAAGTCTGACAAATCCTTCTTCCGGGGTGAATTTAACTGCGTTAGAAACAAGATTTGTAATTACCTGCGTAAGCCTTTGATCGTCGCCAATCAGGACTTGCGGCATATTATTTTCTATATTGATATAAAATTTCTGCTTTCTTTCATTTATGCGCGGAGATACAATATCATTAACTTTCTGCAGCATATCCTTAAAATTAAAACAAACCATCGAAAGCTCCAGTTTGTTCGCTTCTATTTTAGACATATCAAGGATATCGTTTATCACGCCAAGAAGATGCTTTGACGCACCGTCAATTTTTTTAAACGCTTCATCTTTTTTTTCAATATTGCCTGCCATTTTGCCGATTGTTGTCATTCCGATAATTGCGTTTAACGGCGTGCGGATTTCGTGGCTCATGTTGCTTAAAAAAGCGGTCTTGGCCCTGTTTGCGGATTCCGCTTCACGCTTTTGCTTCTGCGTATCAAGTAAAACTTTTTTCGATTCCGTTATATCCATCACGGCACCCGCGACGCGTACCGCGTTTCCGTTTTTGTCGCGGATAGCTTCGCCGCACGCGCGGAAATACGCGTACTCGCCGTTTTTGCAAAGAAGCCTGTACTCAACATCATACGGCGTTTTGCCGGTTTTATCCTGAAGGTGTTTTAAAATCGCAAGCTGCGCGTATTCCCTGTCTTCGGGATGAAGTTTATCGTAATAACTGTCCGCGGTATTGGGAAAATCAATTTCGTTTTTATAGCCCAGCATATACCTGAATTCATCAGACCAGATGAAAACATTCCCCGGGTTCATGGGATCATTGTTTACAATTGTCACATCCCAAAGGCCGATTTTTGTAGCGTTCACAACCGCGTTTAATTTTGTTAGCTGAAGTTCGTTTTTTTCCTGTTCGCTTATTAATTCCATTTCGCGTTCGCTTATGCTGGTTAAATCGTAAACAAAACCGACAATTACAAAGTCCCTTCCATAGGGAATTTTTTTAAATTCAACATCAAGGCTGCGCGGGCCGCCCGGCAGATTAACCAGCGTTTCAAATTTTACTGATCCTTCCCTTGCCGCGATCAGCAGCTGCTGCGGCAATGACGATGATTTTCTGCCGTCAGCCTGCATCGTGGGTATGTTGTATTTGATTCTGCTGTAAAAACCTTTAAGCATTTCTTCTTTGGAACTAAAACCCATAAATTCAACCGATGCCGGATTACAGTCAATCAGTCTGAATTTACTGTCGAAGATAATATTGATATGCGGATTTTCGTCAAGCATAGTTCTTATAAGTTCGTCAGCCTCATGAACTTTTTCCATTTCTGAAAGCTGCTCCCGCGCATGAAGATTGTCGCTATGCTCGGCTTTCGCGTCTTCCATTGATTTAAAAATGCAGTTAAGCGGAATGTTTACGTTGAGCGCAATTTTTCTTGCCATGTTCCTGCATGTCTCGGAACCGCAGGCTCCGCAGTTAATGTTCTGCTTTGTGTAATTATTTTTACCAAGAAGATCAAATGCGCGGTTTATATCTTTATCCGTTATTCCCTTAAAACCGGAACGGACAGGCTTATATTCCCTAAGAAAGTCGCGCAAATCCAGGGTGTCGTCATATAATTTGTACACCGACTTATAATGTTCTCTTTTACTCTCTTCTGTCGCTTTTTTTCTTGTTTCATTCATTACCTTTTCTATTTCAAAAATGTTTCTTTCATTAAAGTGTGCAGGGCCCATATTGCAACCGCCTGTGCAGTTAAGCACGTCAAAAATTTCAGGCAGAACATCCTGCGAAACCTGTGAAAATTTATCCAGTTTTTCATAAACATCAAAACCTTCGGCTTCTGTTATGTGAATACCGCCGCCCATAAAATACTCGATATTTTTCTTTAATCCGCCCGGCATTGGAAAAAGGGATCCCAATCCGCTTCCGTCTTGATCAAACTGCGTTTCAATACTGTCAAAAATATTTTTTTTGCCGGATAAATATTTTAAAAGCATGGAAAAAGTGATATTATAATCGGCAAGACCGGTGTCTTCAAATTCATTTTTCTTGGCGATACAAGGCGAAAGAGCCGCGATGCGTCCTTCAATGCCAAGGTACTTTTTCATATATAAGGCAGCGCAAGACATCGGACTGTGCACGGGCGAGAGACAGGGAAGCAGTTCGTGCCTGTACAATTTGCAATAAGAGACAATGGCAGGGCACGGCTGCGTAATAATTGACGCGGGTTTTTTTTCTTTTAATAATTTAACATGCGCCCAAATGCAAATATCGGCTCCGATGGAAACATCGAAAATCTTTTTTACGCCTGAATCTTTAAGGTATGTGAACAATTTTTTATATTCGGGAATATTGGTTTTGATGGAAGGCGCGGCGATAATTGATACCGGCACCCCCGCGGACAAGTCGGCGAAAAAAAGTTCTGTATCGTCAATAAAATATCTTGCGTCATGCCTGCACGCGGATACGCACCTGCCGCACGCGATGCATTTTTCATAATCAATTTTTACTTTAATATTTTTAAATTCATCCTGATAGGTTATATTAGCAGTTTCCATCGGACATTCACGGACACACCGGTTACAGCCTGTACAAAAATCATTTTTAGACTTAACTATTTCCGCCATTTTACCAATACCGCTTAAAAACCCTGATATATAAAAAATTAGCATTCGGGCAGGGCTGATATAAACCCGGGACATCCTGTTCCCGAACACGGTAACTCACCGTATTCCAGCATATCATACTATTTCTTTAATATTCAAGGAACAAATTCCGCCTTTTTTAATTAATTTTTAACAGTTTTATTGATTGAGGCTGTTCCAAAAATATAGATTTAGCGGCTTCGCTTCACATTATTTTATTTAAATTTTGGCAAAATGTTATATCCCTTTTCTGGATTGTTGGAACCAAGCTGCTCTATAAAATAAAATTCTTTTTTATGCAGATCAGACTCGGATATATCTTCACTGGAAAATAATATTTCTTTTCGTATTGTTATATCCTGCTGCTGTTCCCATGTAAAATCCCTTTCGATGTTCGCGCTCTCCGGACTGCCAAAATAAGTAAATGTGTTTCCTGTTGAGTCTTTGCCGACATAAATTTTCCCGTTTGGGTATGTGATTTTATAAATGACTTTCATGTTTACTCCTTTAATTATAAAATTTTTTAACGGTAAATATCACCGCCTATGTTTAATGCGGTTCCGACTATAGTTCCATAACTATATTCGCCTCCTGATGAAAGAAAAATAACTATATCGCCGTTTACACGGTAAGTTCCGGTACTGGGACTGGAAAGCATACCCAACATACTCTGAGTCTGTCTAATATAATTACCATCTCCGAAATTAATAGTTACAGTTACATAATCGCTTCCTAAAGTGTAACTGTATCTTTTTGTGGTATTTCTCAGATTGCCGAAATTGTTTCCTGCCTGACGGTAAAGATTCGCAAGCCTTTCATGTTCAGCCTGCCGTCTGGTTTCTTCCTGAGCTGCTCTTTCCGCTGCTTGAGCCGCTCTTTCCGCCTCTGCCGCGACTCTTGCCGCTTCTTGTCTGGCAGCAATAGCCTGCGCTTCTTCAACAGACATAAGACCTTCTATTCGATCAACTACAAATTCTGAGTCTAAGCTGCTTTTTTTTGTAAGATATATTTTATATATTTTACCTGATTCTATTCTTCTTTCAAGCCAGTCTTCTTTTAATGTTTCTATAGAGGCACCAATCCTTTTAATACCATTAAGATAAACAAGAGTACGAGAATTACGTGTTAAACTAGCCTCTGTAACAAATTTTTGCCCAGGATAGCCTTTTTCATACTCATAATCTCTTAAATCATTAATAGAAATTACCCTGTATCCTGAATCTAATTCATAATTTTCAGATTCTAATTCCGGTATACTTGCGCAAGCTAAACCAAGTATAATAAAAACCACAAAGGTCGCTGCCGCAATAATGTGTAATGTTGATTTTTCTTTCATGTAAAACTCCTTAAAACAAATTTTTTATATAGCAAGCCTTCTGCAAAGGCGCCTATACCCATAAACAGCAAATCCAGCAAATCAAATGTTCCGGGAACTTTTTCTGATAACTGGCTTGTTTCAAAAATAAATCCTGCGCAATAAAAGCACCATAAATAAACCGTTTGTATTTTCTTATTGTAAAACCAGATAAAACGGAAAAATAAAATTCCTGATATGAACCAAAGCATATCCGGCAGATGATATCTTATAAAATTTGAAAAAGTTGACGGTTTTAACGGCGCCAATACTGTTTCAAAAAACAGCGGTTTTGGAATCCATGAAAAAGGAATGATATTATTTATATCCCTGAACAAAAGGTATAAAACCATACCTGCGATAAGAGAAAAAATTGATAATAAACCAGCAAACAATCTGATTTTCTTCATATAAACTCCGCCACAGTCAAAATTTATAAATACATGACCATATAGGCAAATTATAATTATCATTTCGGAAATGTGTCAAGTAAAAAAAGCAAGTTATTATTGCCTAAGAGGTAATATTTGAAAATTAGGGGAATCAGGGATGTTTTAGCGTTGAATCTAAAGGAAAACCGCCGTAAATTGGGAATGACACAGGAGGAACTGGCAGAAAAAGCAGGGGTGTCAACCCACTATATTGCCATGATAGAAACGTGTAAAAAATACCCTAAACCCGATATGCTGGAACGTATTGCCAAAACCCTTAAAATTGAACCCCATAAATTATTCTATGTTGCATCTGATCCAAACGAACCTTTTGAAGCGTTATACAGAAAAATTATTTCTGATATGAAACAGATTGTAGATGAAGCCATAGAAAAAATCATTGATTCCAAATAAACTAAAAAATTAATTAATCAGCTAACTCTTTGTTATATAAGAAATTAGCGAACTTTACCAGAACCAGTATATATGGACGTCAATTTCACGGCGTGACGAGATAATAGACATCATAGAATGTCAGAAAGCACTAATATCTTTTATTTCTTCTTTTCTTATTTTTTTATTTGGGCTATACTTAATATTAGCATGGATAGATTGAACGTTCTGTCTGTAATGTCTCAAGGAATAAAGAGGTAAAAATTATGATAAGCGATGACATTATCGCAATCAAAGATAACATTCTCAACACCGTAGGAGAAACTTGTGAAAAAATCATACTTTTTGGCTCTCGTGCCTATGGAACTCCTCGTGAAGACAGCGATTATGATTTCTTTATAGTTTTGAAAGACAATACCGAAAAGCCAATTTTAGTCCTCCAGAAGATTTATCGCAGTTTGGCTAAAAGACCAATGACATCTTCTATTGATGTTCTTGCTAACTATAAATCTCGTTTTGAATGGCGCAGCACACAACCAACTATAGAACGCAGAATAGCGAATGACGGGGTTGTCCTTTATGAGCGACATTAGGCTTGTACATGAATGGTTGAAATATTCTCAGAATGATTTGATTTCAGCAAAGCATCTATATGAAGATTTACACCCAAAACAAACAGAAGTTGCCTGTTACCTCAGTCATCAATGTGCAGAGAAAGCGCTAAAAGGATATGTTTTTTTCAAAGATATTGAACCGCCTAAAACACATAATTTAGTTGAGCTGTGTCAGATATGTATAAATCATGATGACTCATTTTCTGATATTTTAGATACCTGCGCTGATTTAACTCCTTATGGCGTTGCTGTCCGGTATCCTAATGAACTGGCGGTTGATGAAATGATTGCAAAGTTGGCTGTAAGCAAAGCACAGGTTGTTTATGATTTTTGTCTAGGGAAAATTCCTTTACCTATGAGCGACAAATAATAAGACTCAAAACAACATATAAATTCTTCGGGCAACCCGGATTTGGGGTTACAATCGTTGACCTCCTGTCAACTCCTTCCACCCCCGGCTGCGCGCTCCCGGCGCGTCCATGCGCCGCAGATGTCGTCAAGGCTTACGCCTTGGCATTAAAACATGAACGCTTCGCTTCAAATCCGATTTTTCGTTATTGAAAATTTTCTTGCTTAATTAACATATTAGATAAAAAAAATAAATTCTTCGGGCAACCCGGATTTGAACCGGGGACCTCTTGGTCCCGAACCAAGCGCGCTACCAACTGCGCTACTGCCCGCAAATTTCTGATAATTCTACCTTTTTTGGCATTGAGTGTCAAGGAGTGATATAGAGCGATGGATCGAAAAATATACATGCTCAATATTCACCGATTACATTTGAATAAATATTTTCTTTTGTAATAAATTTGTCAAAAATAAAAAATCCTAAATTGAAAAATAACAAAGTAATAACTCCTGCAATTCCTGTTACTCCATTTGTAATATCGTTTCCTCCGACAATATACAAAATTGAAATTCCGGCAATCGCGTTATTCATGCCATGAAAAATTGCGGCTGTAATAACAGTTTTTGATTTTTTTACAATGTAAATCATCATTGGAGTAAGTAAAATACAAAATACTGTCATCATCCCAACTCCAATGACAGGATGCTGCGGATAATTATGCCCGATAAGAATTAAAGGAAAATGCCATAACCCCCACACAACGCCGATAATCAATGAAACAGAAAGAAATTTTTTATGGCTTAATGATTTAAGCAAGTAACCGCGCCAGCCTAATTCTTCGCCAAAGCCTGCAACTGCGTTTATTGTGTAACCTGCGATTATTGCACTAAAAACTTGTAACAAGAGATAAATAGCAGGGTGAAACCGTGAAAGCTGTTGTTCGGCAATTTCCGCCTGTTCTGCCGGCAGCATCGAAAGCAATCCTTCGAAAGTCGCAGAGAAGGAAGTATTTGGAAAAAGCAAATTAATTCCAAGCGCCGTAAAAGAATAAATAATAGGCACAATTCCCGCAATTATAAACCATCTGTTAAAACGAAAAGATATACCTAAATTACGAAACGGTTTTTCCTTATGTATTATCTGCAATATTATTGAGCAAATCGTTGGTAAAAACATATACAATGCCGCAAAAATCGTATACGCCGAATTTAATGTACTGCGTATACCAAGCAGAATCGCTGTTCCTGCGATTGCCCAGCTTGCCAAACAGGTTAAAATAATAAATTGAATTGATCTTTTCATTTGCTTTTATTAAATATTAAATAAACATTTTTGTCTATTGGAACTATCAGAATATAATATTTCCTAGAGAAGCCAATCCATTAATTAAATTCCGCTATTAATTGAACTAAATCCATTTTGCCTGAAGCAGCCGTTATCTGCAACATCCGGATAGCGTGTAACGGCAACTATGGCGTTTATAAAGCGGCTTAAAGGGCTTAGATGAGATGAGTTGAGTTGAGTTGAGTTGAACAAAAGCCGCCTGAAACGCTAAACTCGGTTCACTTATTTTCAAGTTCAATAATATTGGAAGGGCCTGACGCGCAGGAGAAAAACATGATACATCGTTCGCCTCTGCGCCCCTTAGCCTGTGATTCAAAAACCGCGACAGCTACGCTTGTTAATTATTGGAACCAGGTTTACCAAAAACTCCTACTCTGTCCTGTTCTTCCAGTATTTCATCTTCTATCTTGTTTATTTTGGCATTATATATTTCTTCTTCTCTTTTAATGGTATCCTCAACATCATTTAAGCTTTTTTCACGCTTTGCTTCATCGATTCTTTCCTTCTCAATTATTTCATTCATTTCTTTTACTCTTTCTTTCTCTTTCATAATAAGCCTTCCTTCTAGTTTATTTATACAACAGGGAAACTCCCTTTACACACCTAAAATATCTTTGGCGGCATTTTATGATTTTGTCCGATTTTCCCGCCGATAGTATGATCCTATCATATAATGGCGGTTTTTACAAGATTTTTTTAAGTGATTTGACGCTTCAGAAACGCTCAAAAAACGGTAATTTTAGGCGGGAGAAAACCAAACGGCAAAATCCTGACGATTTTTACAAAAACTCATGAATCGCGGATTATATTGTCATATTTTCTATTCTCTTCCTGTAAAAACAATAATTGGGTTTTTTGTTTTTCAATTTCCAGTTCCATTATTTTTCTTTTTTCTTCCAGCAACTTTAATTCAATTTCCTTATTGCTTAAATGCCTGCCTTTTCCGTTGCTGATAATTGTGTTTATAATTCCGCAGATGCAAGGAATACCGACCAATAATCCGATAACCTGAGGCAGTACATTAAAAAAATCTTTCATATTTGCCCGTATAAATCATAAATGGCAATATATCATATAAAATTAATTATATCAATATAATATATAGTAATATTAATTTCGATTTTAAATGATTCTGTGTTATTATTAATTCATGATTAACATTTCCGGTAACATCTTCCATTTGCAGACAGAAAACACTAGTTATATTTTCCGCGTAACAAAACACGGCCACCTTGAGCATGTTTATTACGGAACAAAGCTTGATCAATTTTCTTCATTCGAAAGCGATGTTGAGGCTCTTGCTCCGAAGCGCACAGCTCAGGCAGGAGGGACAATTGTCGCGTACGACAGGATCGATCAGCTTTACTGCCTTGATACAATGTGCCTTGAATGGTCAGGCACAGGAAAAGGCGATTACCGTTATTCGCCATCGGAAATCATTATGCCAAACGACGGATTTGTTACCGATTTTGTTTACGATAGCCAAAGCGTAAATGACGGCGCGGTTCCAATGAATGAGCTGCCGTCGGCTTTCGGCGGTGAAAAAGAATGTGCGTCTTTAATAATCAAGCTTCGCGACAGGTCATGCAATGTTTCTTTAAAAATGATCTACACAGTTTATGAAAAAGTAAATGTTATAACGCGGCGCGTTGTACTTGAAAATAATGATGAATCGCCTCTTACCATCCGCAGGCTTTTGAGCATGTCTTTCGATATGCCGAACATGGGTTATAATCTTGTCACCTTTGACGGCGACTGGGCGAGAGAAGCGCACAGGCACGACCGCTCTTTGCAATACGGCGTTTTTATAAACGAGAGCCGAAGCGGCTCAAGCGGCAATAAACACAATCCCGGTTTTTTGTTATGCGAAAACGGAACGTCTGAAAGCTCAGGCAAAGTTTACGGATTTAATTTAATATATTCGGGCAACCATTTTGGATTCGCGGAACTTAACAGCCATGAACTTGTCCGCATTGGAACCGGCATCAGTCCGCATTGTTTCCAGTGGGAGTTAAAAAAAGGCGGTTCCTTTGAAACGCCCGAAGCCGTGATGACATTCAGCGAAAAGGGTTTTAACGGCTTAAGTGAAAATTTTCATTCATTTGTGAACAATCATGTTATTGATAAAAAATGGCAGGGAAAGGAGCGGCCCGTTTTATACAACGCATGGGAGCCGTGTTTTTTTAATTTTAATCAATGGAAACTCGCGTCTCTTGCGCGCAAGGCAAAAAAACTCGGCATCGAATTATTCGTTCTTGACGACGGCTGGTTCGAAGGCCGCGACAATGACAAAGCTGGCCTGGGTGATTACAGCGTAAACCGAAAAAATTTTCCGTTCGGGCTTGCGCGTTTCGCGCGAAAAATCAGAAGGATGGGAATGGGATTCGGCATCTGGTTTGAGCCCGAAATGTTAAACGAAAACTCTAATCTTTTCCGCGCTCACCCCGAATACAGTGTCCGTCTTCCCGGATGCGAATCAACTTTAGGGCGAAATCAGCTTGTGCTGGACCTTTGCAATCCCTGTGTGCGCGATTACATTGTTTCGTCTGTTGGAAAAATTCTTGACGAAACAGGAGCATGTTATGTGAAATGGGACATGAACCGGCACATCAGCGAATTTTATTCCGGGCATATCGCGTCGGGAATGCAGGGTGAATTTTTTCACCGGTACATACTCGGCCTTTACGATGTTCTTCGCCGCGTTTTTAATCTGCGACCGCACATTCTTCTTGAATCATGCGCGTCAGGCGGAAACCGCTTTGATCTTGGAATGTTGTGTTTTTCCCCGCAGATATGGACATCGGACTGCACCGATCCTGTAGTGCGCTTGAACATTCAAGGCGGCCTTTCCTATTTGTACCCGCAGTCGGCAATGGGCGCCCATGTTTCAGACGCGCCGCATCAGCAGACGTTACGTGACACGCCGCTTTCCACGCGCTACAACGCGGCATGCTTCGGCAGCCTTGGCTATGAAATGGATTTGCGTTTTTTATCGCCCGCGGAAAAACGCGAGATTAAAGATCAGATAACATTTTACAAGGCTCACCGAAAAACTTTCCAGTTCGGCGTTTTTGAAAGACTGCCCGTTCAATCTGAACAGCTTGCAGGCATTGCTTCATTAAAATCAGATAACGGCAAGCGAATCTGGCATTGCCGCCGCGATAATGAGAGCATCGCCGGTTTTTTTCAGTTAAAGGCCGGCAACGGCGAAGAGCCTGACATTCTGCGGATTCCCGGTTTAAAGAGCGGGAGTTTATACCGAGTAAAAACCCGCGGACAACAGCTTTATATAAAACGGTTCGGCGGACTTGTTAAACATCTACTTCCGGTAACGTTAAACCCAAACGGCTTCATTCTGCGCACAGTGAACCGCTTTTATACGCTTACGGACTGTATCGAAACTTACGAATGCAGCGGTAGCGCGCTTTCCGCCGGAATCCTTCTTAACAATCAGTTCATGGGAAGTTATTACAACGATAAAACAAGGCTCCTTGGCGATTACGGTTCCAGTTTATACACGATAGAAGCAATTTAAAACAGTAGCAGGTACCAATTATCGCCATTATGTACCTGTACACCCCCACATATAGCGTGGTATTTGCACCTAACGACACTATGGAATTTGGTACCTGCTACCTTTTTCGTTTTCGGTCATGCAAAACAACGACTTCGCACCCATATATTGGCGGAGGAAAAATATGCGTAAGAAAAGAGTATTTACTGAAGGTGCGTTTTATCATGTTACTTCCCGTACCAATGATAAAATCAGGGTTTTCGAGAATAATCTGGGGCGAAAAATAATGTTGATAACCCTGCAAGACACGAAAGACAGGTTTAATTTTAAACTTACCAACTTTTGCGTTATGCCGACTCATGTTCATCTGTTGATAAAACCTGAAAGCATTGTAAATTTGAGTAATATAATGCATTGGTTAAAACTACAAACAGCAAAGCGGTGGAATTTTACACATGGTTCTACAGATCATTTGTGGGGTCATCGTTTTTTTGAAAGACCTGTTAAAGACCAATTTGAATATGATCATGTAATGAATTACATTGATGATAATCCTGTAAAAGCTGGGCTTGCCGCATCTCCCGAAGAATGGAAAGCGTCAGGCGCGTATTATAGACTTCATAATCTGGAGCTTATTGATTATATTAGCTTTGATAATGCTCCATTAGATTATAACTCGAATATTAAACTGCTTCCGGTTATGCCGCTTATTATTTCGCGTCTTTTTCCGTCTGAGCAGCTTGAGCATGTTTCAAAATATTTCAGTGTTTATACAGACTCAATAGACAGGCTTTTTGATTCAATTCAAAGAATTCCAATGTTGGGAGATATTAGGAATATTACCGAACAACCTGCGTATCTTCATTATTATACCGGCACAGCAGATTATTTGATTTACGAATATGACAGACAAGATACCATGTACGGTAAGGTTTGTATGAATGTATTTCCTGCACAGACAAAATATCAGGAAATAAGTCTTATAAAATTGTTAAGTAATCCTTTTATTAAACTGGATTTATCGTGGAAAGCGCATTAATTTTGTATACACTATCATTACGTACCTGCACACCCCCACATATAGCGTGATATTTGCACCTAACGACACTTCGAACCTGCGGTTCGTGGAATTTGGTACCTGCTACCATCGCGCGACCTCGATAGAAGCGATTTAAAACAGGTAGCAGCTACCTTTTCTCAAACTGGTACCTGCTACCTATTTCTGTGGATGGACGCCAGACCAGTTGCAGGATTAATATGAGGTAACTCATTGTCATATATTTGATCCAATCGCGTCTGAATGCTACTCGTAGTAATGGTCACGTGGGCACCAAAGGTTGATCCATCCCATGTATAGTTGCCGCTCGCAGCGAGAGTAACACATAATTTGCTGATTTTTGACATAACATTATCGTATTTAGCTTGCCCCTGCCCAGTTCTAAAATTTCCAAAAGCCGTTACAATATTATCGGCAGTAGTTCTTAGTTGTTGAGCAGTATAATTCGATTCTTTACCATATCTGTTAATTGCCTTTGAGAAAGAGGCCTTCTGTGCCTCCGTTCTGTAATCCTGCAATGAGCAGCTGGTTCCCGTGCATGATTCGCCAATACCCAAATGTGCGCCAAGGGCACAAAGTTCAGGCTCTGTTTTGCAACCCATAATTGCCGCCGCAATCATCAACAACACGATCGGCAGGACTATTTTTGTTTCTGTTTTCATGACAATTCTCCTTTATATGTTTGCCAAGCAAAATTTTTGAGATGTTTTTGTAGTATTACGATGTTTTGATTTTACGGAACTACATGTCTTCGCCGTGCTATTTGTTAGGCGCGCTGTCGGGCATCTAAAGATGCCCTTGCTTATATGATCAGGGTTACTTTTTACGGCGCTACACTGTTTTGATTTTACGGAACTACACGGCTCCGCCGTGCTATTTGTTAGTGGGGGGGG
>Ga0209755_10000837_pt1 | contig 52626 bp, 41 predicted proteins | sample TergutCo191P1_FD_187301 | JGI IMG/M metagenome (GOLD analysis project Ga0209755, IMG submission 187301) | Cornitermes sp. P1 segment gut microbial communities from Petit-Saut dam, French Guiana - Co191P1 (SPAdes) (version 2) | ecosystem: Host-associated > Arthropoda: Insects > Digestive system...
GGACAACTGTGACAGGTAAATCTGTTACTTCTCTTATAACGCTGTGCAAACTGCCAATTCCGTACGTAGTATCGAATAATAAAGCTCTTTCTTCTCCGATGAGCAAGTAGCAAAATACGCTGTTTTTAGTATCAAGAATGCTGTATAGCCATGAATCATGCCGGTTTACATAATATAATTCTTTTGCCGCATCAATGCCGCTTTTTCTTGAACAGGATAAAACTGATAAAGAAAATAAAACGCATATAATAAAAAATAATAAGTTTCTATGAAGCATAATTATCTTTCAAGTTTCCTGTACACATATCTGTGCGGACTGTCTGCGGCAGAGCCGAGTTTTTCCCTTCTCCATTCCGAATATTCCGACCAGTTGCCGTCATACCAGACAACTTCGCCGTCTTCAAATGCAAGGATGTGCGTTACGATTCTGTCCAAAAACCAGCGATCGTGGCTTATAACCAAACTTACGCCCGCGAATGTGTCAAGCGCGTCTTCAAGTGCGCGAAGCGTATTTACGTCAAGGTCGTTTGTGGGCTCGTCGAGTAACAGCACGTTTGCGCCTTCTTTTAACATCATTGCAAGATTTAATCGGTTGCGCTCTCCTCCCGAAAGCACGCCCACTTTTTTTGACTGGTCTGCGCCGGAAAAATTGTACCATGCGCAATATGCTCTTGAGTTTACTTCTCTTGCAGAAGAGCCGACCCCAATTTTTATCAAATCCTGCCCGTCAGAAAGCTGCTCCCATACGCTTTTTTCGCCGTCAAGTTTTTCGCGCATTTGATCCGCAAAGCCGATTTTAACAGTTTCACCTAACTTTAATGCGCCGCTGTCGGGTTTTTCGCTTCCTGTTATCAGTTTAAACAAAGTGGTTTTGCCTGCGCCGTTGGGACCAATGATTCCAACGCATGCGCCCGGCGGAACCGTAAAACTCATATTGTCGAATAACAACCGCTCTCCGAATGATTTGGAAAGACCTTCCGCTTCTATTACAAGTTTTCCAAGATGAGGGCCTGCGGGAATCGTTATTTTTGAATTTTGCGATGCTGTGCGTGATTTTTCCCGCTCATCATCCTGATACAATTTTTCGTAATTTGAAATGCGCGCCTTGCTTTTTGCATGCCGTCCCTTTGGACTTAAACGTATCCATTCAAGTTCGCGCTGTAAAGTTTTTCGGCGATCGCTTTCGCCTTTTTCCTCAAGTTCAAGCCGTTTTTCTTTTTGTTCAAGCCATCCTGTGTAATTGCCTTTCCATGGAATTCCCTCTCCGCGGTCCAATTCCAATATCCAGCCTGCGACATTATCCAAAAAATAGCGATCGTGCGTTACTGCAATAATTGTGCCTGCGTATTCCCTAAGGTGACGCTCGAGCCATGCGACAGTTTCTGCGTCAAGATGGTTTGTAGGCTCGTCGAGTAACAGAATGTCAGGCTTTTGAAGAAGCAATCTGCAAAGCGCGACACGTCGCCTCTCGCCGCCTGAAAGATGATCTACAACTTCGTCGCCCGGGGGGCAGCGTAAAGCTTCCATTGCAAGTTCAAGGCGGCTGTCAAGATTCCATCCGTCGGCAGCCTCGATCTTTTCCTGAAGCTCGGCTTGTTTTGTGCCAAGCTTGTCGTAATCCGCATCGGGCTCTCCGAACGCTTCGCTTACTTTGTCAAATTCCGCAAGGAGAGCCACAAGCTCCGAAGCTCCTTCGGACACGATTTCCTTGACGGTTTTTCCGGGCTCAAGGTATGGCTCCTGTTCAAGAAACCCGATTGAAAAACCGGGGCTTATCGATGTTTCGCCCGCAAACTCGGTATCCTTTCCCGCGAGGATTTTTAAAAGGCTCGATTTGCCTGAGCCGTTCAAGCCGATTACGCCGATTTTTGCGCCGTAAAAATAAGAGATGCTTATGTCCTTTAGTACCTGTTTGGTTCCGTGTTTTTTGGACACTTTATACATTGAATAGATTATTTTTTTATCGTCTGTTGACATGTTATCATCCTTAATTGTCGTATTTTCATCTTTATTGACAATCTTTTAACGATTGTAATTTTATTGCATTTAATAAAGAAAATAACCGTTTTTTCCTTGTTAGTCAATACCGGATTTCTTATTTTATGATTAGGGTATTCATAAGGAGGTATCAAATGATGAATAACGAATTGATAAAATGGAACCACACTTTGGCATGCGGCATTAAAATTATCGACACGCAGCACATGGGACTTGTTGAAATGGTTAATCAAATGTTTAATCATGTTTCGGGCGACGAGCGGGCGGAGCGCGAATATTTTAACAAGGTGATAAGGGAAGCCGTAAGATATGTAAGAACGCATTTTGCAACGGAAGAACGAATTATGCGATTGACGCGGTTTAAGGGATATGCAGCGCATAAAAAAGAACATGACAATTTTATAACTGCAGTGATAAATAATATTTATGAATACGAATCCGGTTCCGGCTCGCGCATGAAACTTTCAAGTTTTACCAAATATTTAAAAGACTGGATACTGTCGCATATCGCGCTTGTTGACAAGCAGTATTTCAAGCATCTTCATGATATGGCGGAACGGAAATCAAGCGGGGATTTGAACATTTGCCTGAAGTGTTCGTGAACATTATCGTATGTATCTAATGTTTACGGTAATACCGGTGTTTACGGCTCCTATGTTGTAACCGCCGGTAAATCCGTCCCAGCCTTTGCCTCTAAGCCCGTTACCCCAATTTTGACTTGTGTCGTCGGTATTGTCGTATACTGCGGGAATGTTTCCGTAACCGGTTGCGTTGCGCGGAACTTGAACTATGATGGTTCTGCTTAATTCGGAAAAAATTCCTGTTCCCAAACTTGGCGCAGAGGCTCCCATCGTGATTGTTAATGCAGTGCCCGCTTCTTCCCTTTGTTCGGATGCAAAAGCTTCATCGCCTATGTATTTTATCTGCGGAAGGGTTACAGATGAGAGTTTGACGCAATTTAAGAAAGCGTGCTCGTCTATGCTTGTCGCCGCCTGGAAAACAGCCGATGTCAAACTTATGCAATTTTTAAACGCATCGCGTCCTATATTGGTTGCTGCCCGGAAATTTACGGATGCTAGATTTTTGCACGATTCAAAAGCGTTTGCGTTTATTATCGTAACTGCGGAAAAATTAACCGATTTTAAATTTTCGCATAATTGGAAAGCGTATTCTTTGATGTTTGTTACGGAAGAAGAAACAATCGATTCAAGACTTAAATTGCCCGCAAATGCAAAACTGCCTATGCTTGTAATATCGTTTAATGCGATTTCCCCATGCGCCGACGGATAGGAAACCAGTTCAATGCCTTCATTTGTATTTCTTGCAAGCATTTTGCCGTCTTCCATGACAATCAAATTGCCTTCGCCCGATAAAACAAAAGCGGCAAGCAAAGGACAATTGGAAAAAACGCCTTCGCCGATTCTTGCCGATGCAGGGAAACCCGCTTCCGTTAGTTTAACGCAATTGGAAAATGCGTTTTCCATGATGTTTTGCGCCTTTGGCAAACTTGCAACGATTAGATTGTCGCAGGAATTAAACGCTCTTTTTCCAATATATTCCGCCGACGGAAAAATTACTTCTACAAGTTTGCCGCACGAGTTAAACGCTTCTTCGCCGATTGATCTTGCAAGCGGGAAATCAGCAGAAGTGAATCCGGCTCCTGCAAATGCCGATTTTTCGATCATGGATGCGGAAGGAAAATTTGCATTTGCAAGATTTTTGCAGTTGGAAAACGCATAAGCGCCGATTAATGACGCTTTTGGAAAATCGATTAAAGAGAGGTTTTCAAGATCATAAAAAGACCTGTCGCCTATATGGGCAATATTTTGTGCGCTTGCCTTTTTTAAATTGTAAAAAAATCTGAAAGTTCCCGAGTTTGGGTTTTCCCTGATTCTGACAGCATCGTCCGGTAAAACAATGGATACAATTTTATTTTTCCCTGTGCTTATGCTGTTGTCGGGATCAAAAATCCTGTCTGTACTCATTTCGCATTCTGATAAATCAAGTTCGACGTATTTTTGGGAAGCTTCAATCGCGCTTAAAATTTTCTGCCAGCCTGAATCTTCGTCTGTCATTACGCCAAGTCCTTCTGCAAGCGCAACAGGCAGGGCAAGCGGATCATCGGGTGAATTGCCGTTTTCTGCATGAGAAACAAGATACGTCCTTATTTCTTCTGCTGTTGCAATCGGTCCTTCCAATGTTACAGGTTTTATCGTCTTGGAGATTCCGTAAAAATAATAAATCGCGCCTGATGCCATCAATAGAATAATGACGATTAAAAAAACTTTGCCCTTTTTCATAATGACAGTATACCATACTAAATGTTATATTTAAACCATGTCCTTAAACTGGAAAGAAATAAATTTAATACTCGAAGAGCTTGACTTGAAGGGAGCGCAGATTCAAAGCGCCGTTCAAAGCGCCTACGACGTGATAATTCTGCGTTTTCACAAAAAAGGCGAAACAAAGCAGATTCTTGTCAGTTTAAGTTCCGGCGCTTGCAGATTGCATGAAACATTTCGCGCTGTTCCAAAGAATGACAAACCCCTTCGCTTCGCGCAGTTTCTTTCATCCAAAATAGTCAACGGATGGGTAACGGAAATCAATCAGCTTGATGACAATCGTATAGTGCGAATTGTTATTAAAAGAGCGGGAGAAGAATCAATTGCGTATACTTTATACATACGCCTTTGGTCGAATGCCGCGAATTTTATCGTGACGGACGAAAACGGCGTAATATTGGATGCAATGCGCCGCAATCCCAAACGCGGCGAAATCACAGGCGGGCAATATAAACCGGAAGAAGATTTACCACGGAGTACACAGAGGGAAGAAGAAAAGAATAAAAAACCCAAAAAAGAATTTTTTATCCGCGAAATTCAAGGCGAAGGTTCATTCAATAAAAAAATCGACGAGTTTTATGCAGAGCAGGGCGGCGCTCTTTCTTTGGAAGCGTTAAGAGAGCAGGCAAGAAAATCTTACGAGGGAAGTCTTGGAAGGCTTGCTTCTTCCATAGAAAAATTAAAAGAAAAAGAAGCGTCGTTTGCAGACGGCGAAAAATTAAAGAATTACGGTGATTTGATTCTTTCCAATATGAGCAATATTAAATCGGGAGACAAATGGCTGGAAGTTGAAGAAGACGGAAATATTGTGCGAATCGGGCTTGAAGAGCGCGTAACGCCTTCTTTAATGGCGCAAAAATATTACGAGCAGTACAGGAAAGCAAAAAGCGGCATTGCGGACATTCAAAGAGAAATAGAGCAGGGCGAAAAAGAATATAAAGAAGTATCCGAAAAACTGGAAAAACTGTTAGCGGAAACTAATCCGCTTATTCTGGCAAAAATGTTAAGATCCGCAAAGCCGAATCAAAAAGGCGCATCTTCAAATTTACTGTCAAAGAAAGAAAAAACACGCCCTGGGCTTTCATTCAAGCGCGGCGATTGGCTGATTATAGTTGGCAGGGACGCAAATGAAAACGACGAACTTTTACGCCGTCATGTCAAAGGAAACGATTTGTGGCTGCACGCAAGAGATTACCACGGCTCCTATGTGTTTATTAAACAAAGAGCAGGGAAGTCTGTTCCGTTGGAAATTTTATTGGATGCGGGCAATTTGGCGATTTTTTATTCAAAGGGCAGAAACAATGGAGCAGGCGATTTATTTTACACGCAGGCAAAATATTTGCGAAGAGCCAAAGACGGCCCCAAGGGGCTGGTTATCCCAACTCAGGAAAAAAATCTTCATGTAAAATTGGAAGACGAGAGGCTTCGTTCGCTTGAAAATTGCAGGGTTTGAAGAAATATAATTGTCCACGGATTAAGAAGAAGAATATTTAACCACGAACCTCACGAACCTGCTGTCTGTATTCTTTTCCTTTTACCTTAGAAAGCCCGGATATCAAACTATTATGGCTTTAGAAAGTTATACTACTGCGGCAATACGCTCGTCCACAAGTTCGCTGATAATTTGTACCGGAGTTTGGTGTGTAGCTAATGCTCGTGTCATAATGTAATCTGCGGCGGACGGTTTTAGTATGCTTAATAATTCTCTTTGTTTGAGAAAAATATCAGGTTTACTAAAATCAACCTTTGGAGTATTTAATGTCATTTCTTCATCAAGCGCATCAGCTTCTTCTTCGGTCATATGTGCCATAATCTTCTCCTATAAATAAAAGTGTTTGTCTTTCGGTAAAAATTCTTTTCGACATTTCATTGTATGAAATACATTTATTCGATCTTCATCAATACGATTATAGATTACTTCAATAGGATTACCCTTTGTGTCAAAACCTACAAGAAGGTATTTATTCTCATACTCACTTAAAGTACCGTTACAAATGGGGTGAAGGAAAGCCCATTCAATGCCGGCTCGTGTATAACCATGTTTGAAAGCCGACTTAAAAATTATAATTCCTTCGTCCATTGACATATTATACTCTTTATTGTGTTTTTCAACAAGTATTTCGCAATTAATACAACAGGCTGAGAGCAGGCATGCCTTATTAAAATTGTATGGGTAATAAAGAAAGAATAACAAAATGAACAAATTGTAGAAGTTGATTGGAGTAATTGGACTTGTGGGCATGCTTTCAAGTTGCGACCCGCAAATCGAATACGTGGAAATAGAAGTTCCAGTAGCATGTACCGACCCAACCCACGGACAAACCCAAGGTGATTGCTCAGACTGCGCAAACCAAGAACCAAGAACATGCGAAGCAGGAAGCGTATACCTTTGCTATAAAAACCTTGCCGAACCTTACAATGCTGTTATACTAGACAGTATAAACAGTTGTTATGCAGTTAACTGTAAAACTAGGCCAAATTGTACCAATAATGTTATGAGTACATATATTAATAATATTTTTACAGGAGATTGGTATGACGGAAGTGGAAGCATGCATAATATTCCCAATTCTCTTACGGGCTCTTTTGGAGCTGGGGACCCAGTAGTAGAATCCGCTAGTGGAAAGGCTTTCGCCCCATGCGCAACATCTGCCGAAATACAAGTCGCCGAAGACGCCGCGCGTGCACAAATCGGCACAATGTGCCAACTGTAATTGCTTTAACGTTATTTTTAACCCGGTTACAGCCGGGTTTTTTTTAGCGGCGCAAAGGTGACAGACGCTCTTTCCAGCATGCGAATGCGTGTTGTTGTGAAGAAGAATACCTCTCGCAAAGGCGCCAAGATCGCTAAGAACGCCAAGGAAAATAAAAGTTTAACCACCAACCATCACGAACTTGTTGTTAGATGTCTTTTCTCTTTTCCCAAGTAATAATAATTTGCAATCCAGGCTTTCTAAGGTATAAGGAGAAGAAAGCGGATAACAGGTTCGTAACCGTGCCGTAAGGTACGGGTTCGGCTTTGTTCGTGGTAAAATTCTTCTTTTTTCTCCCTTCGTGTAAATCCGTGGACTATCTTTTTCCAGATTCGAGGTCTAAAAGTTATGCTTGACAGCGACCTTGCGGCTTTATACGATGTAGAATTAAGATCGCTTAATCAAGCTGTAAAACGTAATATTGAGCGTTTCCCTGACGATTTTATGTTTCAATTAACTGACGAAGAATGGAAAAATCAAAGATCACAATTTGTGATCTTTAGCCAAGACACCAGAAAATACAAACCGTTCGCTTTTACCGAACATGGAATTCTAATGTTATCAAGTGTATTAAATTCCGGCAGAGCAGTAGAAGTAAATATCCAAATAATGCGTGTTTTCGTAAAATTACGTCATTATATTCTTTCAAAAAGCGATAAAAACAGCCAAATCGCAGAACTGCGTAAGCTTTTAATGCTCCATATAGAAAACACAGATCACAAGTTTTTAAAGCATGACAAGACAATAAACCAAATCATCCTTGCTTTAAACAACCTTATAGAAAAACCGCCAAAAACCAAACAGATAGGTTTTGGGACTAACTAAGGGAAACAAGGAGCAGATTAACTGTTCACCGCTGCTTGATTTGTTGGTAAAAAGAATATCTCTCGCAAAGGCGCCAAGGAAGAAGAGAAGAAAATTTTTTTCCTCTTTGATTTTTCGTCAAAATATGTTAAAATAGGACATGGCGAAGACAACCGGTACAAAGACCGTAAAATCGAAATCGGCAGGGAAAAAGTCATCCGTTGCGGAAACCCTCACAAAGGAATTAAAGGGTCTTATTCCAAAACTTGATGAAGAAGGACTTTCGTTTCTTGTAAAACAAGCTCATGTTCATTTGTACAATATGCAGGTGGATGCCCTCAATCAAACCATAATAGAAGATGCAAAAAGGCAAAACACTAAACCTTCAAAAACCGCAAAATCGATCAAGGTGGACAGCGTTTTCAGTGACATTAAAATGTCCGAAAAAGGCGCAGGGTATCACATGCGATGCTGTAACCAGTGGATTTCCTTTACAACAGCAGAAATCACCGCAATGGTAAAGGTCGTATATGGCGAAGGCAGCGACTTGGAGGTTCGAGGCCGTCTTTACAGTTGGCTTGGGCGTGAAAGAAGCGATCTTTTAAACGCCGCCGGAATAAAAGACAAATTTGATGAAAATTTGACATCTCTTATCAATCTGTTAAAGAAAAATTTCAAGTTAAAAAAATAATCAATATTATGCTTGGGAAATCTGCGGACTAAAAGTATTTTCTAAATTCTCTCATTTTTCCTTGCATCCTGCTCCTGCAAACACTAGAGTTAATATATATGGAAGCTATGCTTGCCCAGAAAAGACGGGTCAGAAGTCCGGTTGGTGCCGGTATGTTTTATCCCGAAGACAGGAAAGAAACGCTGAATTACCTTGGTTCATTGGAGCTTGAGGAAGGTCAGGGTGGGCATGCACAGGCGATAATCGCTCCCCATGGAGCCTGGAGCTATTCGGGGAAGCTCGTTGCCGAGGCTTTTCATTCTGCAATGGGCAGGAGCGAGAACATAAAAAGGGTGGTAATTTTAGGTCCTATCCACGATAAAAGGGAAAAAGGGCTTTTTCTGTCAAATTCGTACTCGTTTCATACGCCATTGGGCAATATTTTGGTAGACAAGGAAATGACCGAACAGCTCGCATTTTGCGGCAAGTTCTTCGAAATCAACGATATTCCGCATTTAGGCGAACATTCCATCGAAATCCTTCTTCCTTTTGTCAAATATTGCTTTCCGCAAGCCTCGATTGTTCCGATTTTGATGGGACAACCCAAAGCACAATACATATATGACCTTGCGCAAGCTTTAAAAGCCGTAATAACGCCTGTTTTGGACGAAACGCTGATAATTGTCTCATGCAATTTGTCCTACGATAACGATCAGGGAACAGCGCGTGTTTTGGCCGAGGAAGTATTAAAACTTTTTGCGGAAAGGAATTCACCAGCTCTTGCCAATGCCATCCTGAACGGACGTTTAAATGCCTGCGGCGGCGCACTTGCGGCGGGTCTTTTCGAAAGCGGTCTTTTGGATAAAACCCGTACCTGCTCGGTCGCGGACAATATGGTAAGCGCCGTAAGCTCGGAAAACAGCACCGTTTTTTACAGCGAATTGTCCTACGGCTGATGCATTAAAAACCGATAATTAAACATGCGCAAATTTTTATTTTTTTTATTGATTGTTCCCGCTTTTTTTTCATGCAAAACTCCGCCTCAGGCGGGAGCTCCCGAAGGAATGCAAATCCTGGAGCCGGCATTTGACGTAACGTCGATTTATATCATTCAGGCTGATATTGTGGTCACACAATTTGAAGCGGTTTTAAGGGTTGAAAACCCAAACGATTTTGCGCTTGAACTGTCATCGATATCTTACGAACTGTACGGCAACGGCCGTTTCTGGGCGGGACATTCAGTTGCAGACATAATGCGCATACCTGCAAACAGCACAGAAGAAACGCGATTCCGCTTCGAAATGAATTTTATCAACATGTCAAGACCGTTATTGGACGATGTAATCGCCATGCGTCAGGTTAATTACCGCTTTAAGGGCAATGCGGAAGTACGCCCTGCACTCCCTGACGTTCCGTTTTTCTCTGTCGCGTTCGACTGCTCCGGTTTGTCGGAAGTCAAACGAAGAGCAACACGGGATTAAGTTACCATTACCCCGTCAATGCTTTGTTTTCCCAATAAAGCCATGATTAACCTGTCCAGTCCAATCGCAACGCCGCTGCAGCGCGGAAAATTTTCAAAAATTTTCCAGTAATCATGATCAACCTTGTGCAGGACAACAGCATCTTTGTCTTTTTGCGCACACTGCTTTAGCTGTGTACGCTGCTTTAGCTTTGCTTCTTCATTTATAAAAAATTCTTTTACATTTTGCGCATTTGTTTCTTCGCTGAAACAGTTTGCAAGTTCAATCCCATCCCAATACAGTTCCCAGCGTTCAACTGTCTGCCCGTTAGCTGACAATTTGGCCAAACACGGTACAAACGCAGGGTAATCCAGAAGCGCGAAAGGCTTGTCCGTTTTTAAATGAGGCTCCACGGCATGAATAAAAATCAAATCGTATAACTGCGCAACTGTCATGTCAGGCATCGGCTCAAGCCCCAATTTTTTTGCCTGCGCTGCCATGGAATCCGCGCCCTGTGCCGCCGCCTCAAACAAATCAAAGCCCGCGTATTTTTTAAAAGCCTCCGCCACCGTTATCCGCTCAAATAGAAATTTTTCGTTCGTATGGTTCGTGCCGAAGGCTATTGTTCGTGTGGTTCGTGGTAAAAATTCTTCGTCTTTGTGGTTCGCGGTTAAAAAATTAAAAAGTTCTTCTGTCAATGCAAGAGAATCCATATAACCGGCATCCATCGTGTAATATTCAAGCATCGTAAATTCATGGTTATGAAGCCTTCCTATAGATTCGCCGTTACGAAAACATTTGCAAATCTGAAACACATTAACGCGGTGTTTTGCGATTATTTTTTTCATCCAGATTTCAGGCGATGGAATCAAATAAAGGGAAGAATTTTCTTTTCTGCTTCCGTTTGGATAAAGCCGCTTTGTTTCAAAAACTTCCAAACAGGACTCTGGGATTAAATCGGGACAGAGCAGAGGAGTGTCCAGTTCAAGATAGTTTTTGTTGTCAAAAAATGAGCGTATGTTTTTTATTATCGCGGCTCTCTGTTGTAATATCTCCAAATCCATATTCATCTTCTCTATTAACCAAGTCGCATTACCGTTTCTTTCCATTTGCGGCCGCGATCGAATTCATTTAAAAACATGCCAAAGCTTGCGCACCCCGGGGATAACGCGACATTGTCGCCGCGTGAAGCTTTCCCGATTGCGCATTTAACCGCTTCGTCAAGATTGTCAAACGGACCTGAATACGAAATGCCCGCTCCATCCAGTATCGATTTTAATTTGTCGCTGCCTGTTCCTGCAAGCAGAATAATTGCCTTTGCTTTTTTTGCAATCGCGGCGACAGGAGAAAAATCAAGGTTTTTGTCAGTGCCGCCCGTAACCAATACCAGGGACGCGTTCTCTGTTAATGCCTCCATGCACGCGGCGGCGGCTTCCGGGATAGTTGCCGCGCTGTCATTGTAAAAACGCACCCCCCCGTTTTCATGGAATAGTTCAAGGCGATGCTCGATTCCCTTAAAATCAGCCAACGCGCGGCGGATTGTGTCGGGTTTTACGCCGGTTCCGTAAGATGCCAAAGATGCCATCAGCATGTTGATTTTCTGATGTACACCCGGCGTAAGAAGTTTTTGCGGAACCAATTCCGTGATTTCTTCGCTTGCGCCTTCAAAATTATAAAGACGCGCAAAGCCGCATCCGCTTTTTTCGTCTATCCAGCCGCCGCTTATCCCCTCTTTTAAAACTTTATTCTGCGACCACACAAGAGTTTTTGCCTTTGTTTCTGCGCGAAAACTTTTTCCCCATGAATCGTCGCCTGCAACAGTAATGCAGCTTGCATCCTGTCCCCTGTAAATGTTTCTTTTGTCGTCAATGTATTCGTCCATTGTCGCGTAACGGTCAAGATGATCGTGCATGATGGAAGTCAATATTGCCCCTTTGGGTTTAAACGGCTTTCCTTTAATGTCACCCAATTGAAAGCTCGACAGTTCCAAAACCACATCGTCTTCGTTTGTAAGCTCGTCCAAAAATGTCAAAGGAGAGACAGTAATGTTGCCGCCAAGATACGCTTTGCCCGACTTTCTGTCTTTCGACAAAATCCAATGAAGGGCGCATGTTGTTCCGCTTTTTCCCTTTGTTCCCGTAACCGCAAAAAGACATGCAGGGGACATCGATAAAAAAAGAGAGAGGTCTGTTTCGATGCGTTTGGATGCCAAAAGGAACGGAGAGTCGGGACGGACGCCCGGGTTTTTTATCACCATATCGGCATTTTTAAAATCCTCGATTTCGTGTTTGCCAAGGATATAGCGCACAGGTTTCGCTCCGATTTCGCGGACAAAACTGTCAAGCTTTTCAATCGAGGGAGAAAGGGTTTTTTCGTCCCTTAAGTCTGTAACGCATACATCCGCGCCGCGCTTAAGAAGAAAACGCGCCGATTCAAGGCCGCCGCCGTGAAGACCAAGTCCCATTACAAGAGCTTTCATTCCAACATAATCCATGTTATGTTAATATCATGCTTACCGATTCCTGTAAACAGGCGAAATATGTCCCAAAATGAAGTGATAAGCCCCCTTTCCGTTCTGGATGAGAAAGGGCAGCCGCACAACTTTGGCTGGTCAAAACAGCCGCATTTTTTTTACGACTCCGATCTCCTCTATGTGCTGCGCCACAGATTGACAGAATCGGATCGATACATCGTGCATACGCCGACCCACATGATTGTCTTCGAAATAAGATATGACGGCTGGGTAATCCACATGAGCATTTCGGTAATCTCGATGCGCGACAAAAAAAGATCGACACAGAACATAAAAACATTTGTGCCTTTCAGCGCATTTAAAATGCCCGGGAACAGCGAAGAAGGCAGGGTCAAATGGCGCAAGAAAAAGACGCAGCTTGGTTTTATCAGCATGGAAGGCGGCGCAAAAATAATAAAGGCCGAGATTCAAAAATTCGGAAGCCATCGCGGTTTTAGGGGAGCTTTGATCCTGACCCCTCAATCTGAAGGACAGTCTCTCGTTACAAATCAGCCGTGGAGAACAGAAAAAAACGCGTTCAGATACACAAGATGCTCGCCGTGGTTTTGTGTCGAGGGGATGATTCAATTCGGAAGCACAGAAATTATCTTTAACCGGGGCAATGCATGGGGAATCCTCGACTGGTACCGCTGCGTTCGTCCAAAGTCCGACATACGCTATTGGGCGGCGGCTTCCGGTCAGATTGACGGCAGGCAGATTAGTTTTTGTGTCGGCTACAGCGGAGCGGATTCTTCGACAGGAACGGAGAACGGCTTTTTTGTCGACGGCATACTGCACAAACTTGAACAGGTAACGTTTCATATTCCACTTTCCAACTGGCTTGCGCCCTGGCGTTTTACAAGTAACGACAATCGTTTCGAAATGGTTTTTCTTCCGCATCAGGAAAGAATCGACAGACGAAGCGCGTTCTTCTCTTCTTCCACAAGGCGGCAGGTTTGCGGCTTTTTCTCGGGCAAAGTTCAGCTTGATGACGGCTCAACTTTGAAATTCAATCATTTGACGGGATTTGCCGAGCGAAGCAAAACGCGCCGTTAGGGAAAATTACGCAAAAACACCGAATTTCACTTCACTTTTTCGCCCAATAAGTGTATAATATAAGGAGGATGGCTTTACATGCGTAAATTTCTATATTTATGGCGCTTTTACACATTTGGTCGTGAGCAATACCAGGAATGCATGAACAATGTGTTTAACAACAATCTGCTCAATCTGCGCCAGGCTTGCAGAATTCTGGCAGCCTTTTCGCTTGCCTTTTCATTTGTACCGATTGTATTTGAAGATTTTAATTTTATCAAAACAGGCGTGTATGTCGGCGTTGCCGTTCTTTCTTTTGTTCTTTCGATTGTTTCCAATTACATGATACAGATGATTAACGTAAAAAAAAGCGTTATCTATACGATGGTATTGTTTTTTTACCTTATCCTTGTTTTCTTTGGAACATATCTTGACGTTTTTTCAAATCGTTCTTCCGTTGCGGCAATTCTTCCCTGTTTTTTGATTTGTTCCCTTTTGCTGTTTGTAAATCCGCCGCAGTTTAATTTGTCTTTGACGCTTATTGGAATGTCAATTTTTATTGTGTCCGCGCTTCTTTCCGGAAACATCGATGCGGATTCTGTTGTTTTTTATCTGATTAACGGAATCATCGCAGGTATTCTAAGCTTGTTTTTCAGTTGGCACATAACAAAGCTTCGCATGGGACTTGAATTGAGCGCAAGCAAGCTCGAAGAAGAGCGCAACAAATATGTCGATCAGAGCATCACGGACGAATTGACACAGCTTAGAAACAGGCGCGATTTTAACCAGACTTTCCAGAGATTCTTGTCCAATTACAGAACGTCGGACGAATGGCTGTGCGTCGCTCTTGCGGATATCGACTTCTTTAAATTCTACAATGATCATTACGGTCATCCCCAGGGCGACGAATGTCTTAAAGGAATAGGCGCCGCGTTAAACTCGCTCAGCAATTTGGGCGTATATGCCGCAAGAGTCGGCGGCGAAGAATTTGCGCTTCTTTGGTTCGAAAAAGATCCGACGCATGTCAAAAAAATCATCATGCAATGGACAGAAACCATCAGGAACCTGAAAATCCTGCACGAAAAATCGAAGGTATCCGAATACGTAACGATGAGTATCGGCGTTTATGTAATCAGGTGCGGAACCCATCATGATACAAAGACCCTTTATGACTTGGCCGACAAGGCGCTTTATACTGCAAAAAGCTCGGGGCGCAACTGCGCGATTGTAGGCGGCGATGAAATCAAGGAATACAAGATAACACCAAAAGACGAATAATGAATCTGGAAGCATTTATTTTGGGCTGCGGCGGAATGATGCCGCTTCCCAACAGGCATTTAACATCTGTCCTTTTGCGAAGAGAGGGAGAACTCTTTTTGTTTGACTGCGGCGAAGGTACGCAGGTTTCACTGCGCCGTTTGAATCTTCGCTGGAAAAAAATTTCCGTCATTTTTATAAGCCATACCCATGCAGATCACGTAACGGGGATTCCCGGTCTTTTGATGCTTTCGTCGCAGGTTGACAGGGACGATCCGCTTTATATAATCGGGCCGCCGCGGATAGCGGAATATATCGAAAGCAGCAGAAGAGTTTTGGATATGTACATTAATTACGAAATTATCGTGCAGGAAATAACCGCGCCCGGGATTGTTTACAGGGGTGACGGGTTTCATGTGCGCTGTTTTCCGCTTTCGCACACAAAGCCGTGTTACGGTTACACTTTGGAAGAAGAGATGCGCCCGGGAGAGTTTCATCCCGAAAAGGCGAAAGAATTAAATATCCCGATGGGAAAACTGTGGGGCAAACTGCAAAAGGGCGAAACTGTTACAACAGAAGACGGAAGAACCGTTACGCCTGCGCAGGTCGTAGGACAGCCAAGGCAGGGCAGAAAATTTTCGTTTGTAACGGATTCTCTCGCGCTCCCTGAAATTTCCACGCATGTTATCGGTTCCGATCTTTTTATCTGCGAAGGAATGTTCGCAAAAGATTTGGCGGATGACGCGCATGAAAAAAAGCACATGACAGCATACGAGGCGGCAAAAATCGCGGCGGCTTCTTCCGGCGTAAAAAAACTCGCTCTTATCCATTACAGTCCGCGATACACAGAATACGAACTAAAGCAGATTCTTGCAGAAGCGCAGACGGTTTTCCCCGAAACTGTCCTTACCAAAGACCGCATGATTTTCCCGATTGAATATGTAGATTGATTTTGTTAAAATAAAAAAATGAACACTCATGCAAAAATCGAGGTTAAAAACCTTTCCAAACAGTACGGAAACGTTCAGGCAGTATCGGATGTATCCTTTTCTGTCGAGGACAAGGCTGTTTTGGGTTTTTTGGGTCCCAACGGAGCGGGTAAAACCACCGTAATGAAAGTTTTAACGGGCTTTCATTTTCCGTCAAGCGGAACCGCTTTGGTAGACGGCATCCCTGTGGACGAAGAGCCGCTGGAGATAAAAAAAAGAATCGGGTATCTGCCGGAAAACGTTCCGTTATACGGCGATCTTACAGTCGACGAATACCTGTCTTTTGCGGCTCAAGCGCGTTTTATTCCACTGGAAGACAGAACAAAAGCAATCGACACAAGTCTTGAAGCATGCGGTCTTACAGATTACAGAAGCCGAAAAATTGACACCCTCTCCAAAGGTTATAAGCAAAGAACAGGGCTTGCGCAGGCAATTCTTCATGACCCACCCATTTTAATTTTAGACGAGCCTACAACAGGTTTGGATCCGAATCAAATAATCGAAATTCGCTCTCTTATAAAAGAGCTGGGCAAACGAAAAACAGTAATTCTTTCCACGCACATCTTGCAGGAAGTTGAGGCGATTTGCACTCAGGTGTTAATTATTAATGACGGACGCATCGCGGCTCAAGGAACACCCGAAGAAATTGCAGGCTCCATGAAAGGCGGCGACACTTGGGAACTTGTTTTAAAAGGCGCGGATGCAGACTCGATAAGGGAAAGGCTTTCGCAGCTTGGAAACATTTCCAACGCGGCGGTTGATATCGTGCAAGGCGGATATGTAAGCGCAAACTTTTTTCTGTCTGCAGACGGGGAGTCTTGCGGCGAGAACTCGGGCGGCGAAAGAATTTTTGACTGGGCGGTTTCGGGCGGCTTGAAGTTAATCGAGATGAACAGAAAAAAATTAAGCATCGAAGATATCTTTGTAAAACTTACAGGAGCGGAATAAATGAATAAAATTTTATCTGTTTTAAGCGGATGCATACCGCGCCGCGCTTTTACGCTTGCCAGAAAAGAGATATTTCAATATTTAAACGCGCCCGCTTTTTACGGGGCGGTTGTTTTCTTTCTTGCGTTTTGTTCTATATGGCTTTTTTATTTTGAACAGTTTTTCTTGCGCGATCAGGCGACACTGCGCCCTTACTTTTCGATTTTTCCGATAGTTTTTATTCTGGTAATTCCCGTTATCACAATGAAAAGCTGGGCGGAAGAAAGAAAAACAGGCACTGTGGAACTTTTATTGACAATGCCGTTTACAGAATGGGATTTGGTGCTTGGAAAATTTTTCTCCTGCATAAGCGTTTTGACAATGATGCTTGTTTTGACGATACCGCTTCCGCTGTCTCTTTTGGGTTTGGGAAGTTTTGATGCGGGAACCATCTTCTGCGAATATCTTGGAGCGTTTTTATTGGGATCAAGCGCAATTTCGCTTGGGCTTTTGCTTTCCTGCCTTTCCAAAAATCAGGCGGGAGCGTTTTTGGGAAGCGCCGTAATTTTGATGTTTGTAATGCTTGTAGATCAGATAACAAGAACGACAAATCTTCCGCAGTGGCTTGCAGAGGGGATTAACTTCATTTCTCTTGCATACCATTTTGAAAGTTTTTCCAAAGGCTTAATCGACACAAGGGATTTATTGTTCTTTATAATAAGCACGGCGCTTTTCCTGTTTGTCACCACAAGAGTTATCCTTTTCAGGAAATGGAAATAGGGGCGTAAAATGACAAAGAAACAAACAACAACCATTACTATTTTATCCATTATCGCATTCATTCTTGCGCTGATGGTAAGCGACCGCCTCTGGTTTCGCCTGGATCTGACAAAAAACAGGGCGTATACAATTTCCAAAGTTTCGCGTAACCTTCACAGGGAAATCCCCGAACCTGTAAACATAACTTATTTTCTTTCCAACAAACTGCGCACAGTTCTGCCGGCACCGGGAGAAATCGAGGATACGTTAAGGGAATATGCGGCGCACTCAAGAGGAAAAATTCGCCTGACAGTAAGAGACCCGATGAATGTCGGGTTGACATCTGTCGAAGAACTTGGTCTTCAGGCAAGGCAGGTTCCTGTTGTTGAACAGGATCAGCAAAGTTTGATTACGGTTTATTCGGGCATTATTATTGAATATCTGGACAGAATGGAAGTGCTTCCTTTTGTAATTTCTACGGATACGCTTGAATACGATTTGACATCGAGGATTCGTTCCATGATAAACGAAACAGAACGCTGGATCGGAGTAATTGCAGGCGACAGTTTCAGGCAATGGAGAGAAGACTTCGGCTATTTGAACATGACGCTGGGGGAAGCGGGTTACAGAGTGCGACTGATTGCCGCAGGCGAAGAGATCCCCGACAATACGCCGGCTCTATTTGTTCTTGGAGGAGTGGAGGAGCTTGACGAATGGGCGCTTTACAGAATTGACAGATACATTCAGCTTGGCGGGAAAGTACTCTTTGCCGCAAAGGGCGTTTTTATAGATACGGTCTACGGTTCTGCAGAGGCAAGGCATCAAAACGATCTTGGTCTTCTTGAAATGATTGCTTCTTACGGCGCATTAATCAGGCAGGAACTTGTTCTTGATCGAAACGCTCTTACTCTCCAGTATCAAACAAGAACACAATCAGGCGCAATGCAAATCAGAATTACGCGTTATCCGCTATGGATTGGCATTCAAGGCAACAGCGGCAACATGCGTCATCCTGTAAGCTCGAATTTTTCCGGCATCGATCTTTTTTGGGCAAGCCCTGTAGAGCTGCATCCGCCATTAGGTGTGGAAGCGATGCCTCTTTTTACAACTTCGCAGGAAGGTTGGCTTATGAGAGAAACTTTTTATACAAGCCCCGATGTTTCCTATGTGCTTGAATTGGAAGCCGCACAGACAAAGGGAGAGCATGTCCTGGGCGCATCCTTAACAGGCATTTTCCCGAGTTTTTTCAGGGGAGCGCCAAAACCTGTGCGCGAAGGTTCCGAAGAAGAGCTTCCCGACATGCCCGAGAACACAAGAGAGTCGCGGATACTTGTAATAGGAGATGTCGATTTTGCAACCAACATGATGCAGGCGCGGCATAATCTTGATTTTCTTTTGCGCGCGGCGGACTGGCTTGCGAATGACGACGATGTAATCGGCATAAGAAGCAGACAGCCGCAGGCTGGACGTTTTGACAAAATCGCGGACCCTGCCATTCGCGCGGCAGCAATGAGCTTTGCGCAAATTCTTAATGTCGTCGTTATGCCAATTTTGGTAATTGTTGCGGGATTTGTTTTTGCACAATTCAGAAAAAAACGCGCTGCCGTTCCCTTGAACACTGTAACAACAACAGAAGAAACCAAAAGCGAGGAGAAAAAAAATGACTTATAAAAAAAGATTTTTGATTCTTGTTTCTGTCATTGCTGTACTGGCTTTAATATATGCCATAAGCGTCATTTCGAATTCTTTTATTATTAATAACAGGTCTTCTTCGCATGTCTGGCTTGAACCGAAATCGGCGCAAAGGGTGACAAGAATTGTCATAAACGAAGAAAGACAGGGCACAGAGCTTGTAAAAAGAAACGATCAATGGTTTGTTTTGAATGACAATGTCGAATTTCCCGCGCGCAGAATAAGAATAGAGGACTTTTTAAGCGTTCTTACCACGCGTTCAACGTGGCCTGTCAGATCAAACAGCGCATCGAATCATGCGCGTTTTGGCATCAATGAAGAAAATGCAAACAGGATTGTCGTCTATGGCGAGTATTCTGTCCTTCTTGACTTGTTGATAGGCAACGAAGATGTTTACAGAAACGAATCGTATTTCAGAAAATCGGGTTTTAACGAAGTGCGCGCGGGAGACAGCAGCATAAGAGCGTATTTAACAAGCCCTGTCACGTCTTGGTACAATCTTCGCCTGATACCGGAAAGCGAAGGCGGAAATTTTGACATTTCAAATGTGGAAAGACTGATTGTTAGTAACAGCGCGCAGACACAAACATTCAGCCGCAGAAACAGAACTTGGGAAATATCGGGAATTAATGTTGAAAATCCTTCGATTAACAGCATAGAAAACTATATTCGCTCAATTGTAAATTTGGAAGGCGATGATTTTGCAAATTCCGTTTCCAGAGACGATCCGCTTTTGACAAACCGCATTTCTTTGGAATTGGGAACAGGAAGAATAATCAACATTAGGTTAACGGAAGCCGATGAAACAGGGCGCGTGTTTGCGCATGTCAGCGGGAAAGATTATGTCTATTCGATTCCTGCCTGGTCTGCAGGACGCATTTTTAGGGACGCTTCTAGCTTTGAGACGCAATAAAAGCCCTGTATTTTTCGGGGTCGCTTTTAAACGCAATTATCGATGTTTTTGAATCGTTTCTTGCTTTTTTAAGGGCTTCCTTGGCTTCGTGTATGAGTCTTTCTGCGTTTAAAAGCCTTCCCGATCTTGTCGAAAGACCTATGCTTATGGCGGAAGTGGAATCGTAACTGTTTGGGAATTTTTCCAATATGCGCTGATAAAATTTTTCCGCTCTTGTGATCGCAAAATCAAAACCGCTTCCGGGAAGAATTACGCTTATGCCGTATGCTCCGTATTCAAAAAGCAAATCTCTTGACGTAAAAAAATTGACCGCTTCTTCTGCCGCCTGTTTAAACATTATATCGTTTGTTATGTCGTTAAACTCTATCAATAATAAAGCCAAATCCTTTTCTGTAGAAGCGCAGCGGTGCAATTCCGAATCAAGGCGATCCTGCGTGTATTCCTCAAAGCCTATGTTGCTGCGAAGCGAATAAAGTCCTTTTGGCAAAGGCGCGGCGGCAGGATCGTTTTTCTCTCTTTTTGACGATTCCGGGGTATCCACATACACCATTTCGCCTTTCGGTTTTTCCGGTTTTCCAAGAAGATATTGAAGCAGAATGGTAAAAAATGAAAGAGCCAAACCAATCATTATTATTATCAGCGTTTCTTTCAGTATTTTGGAAAATTCATAATAATCGAATGAACTTGCAATTGCCTTGATTTCCGCCTGACGAACACCGGGAAAGGAAAGCGGCATAAAATAATTGATGCCGGAAAGGGCGAATTTTTTATTGAATCTCGGCGTGCTGTTTGTCCAGGAAATTGCATGACCGCTTTTCTTTTCGATTGCCTGTCCGCCTTCGGGACCTGTAATAATCAAAGCTTCAATTGCGATCTTTGACTTTAAGGCGTTATTCATTGTTTGGATGTATTGTTCGTTTAAAAAACCTTGGCTTCCCGAAGACAGGGCCAAATTGAAAAGGTCGCCGAATTCGCGTTCTGCTGTTGCCTTGTGCTGTTCGACGCTCAAATAAATGCGAACAGACCCCTGAATTAACGCGCCAAGGTATATAATTATACAAATAGCGGCCACAATCGAGCCGCAAAGCGACAGGTTCCCATTTCCGTTTTTTTGCATTTCCATATTAATATTTCTCTGGTATAATTATCGGAAGAAAACTATATGCATTTAAGAGATTATTCGCTGCCTGCAGGCTGGTTTCCCCGGGACGCTCAATCGGTTTGTGCGTTTTTAAAAGAATTTGACGGCAATGAACGCATTTCCAAAGCCGCCATTTCGCCTCATGCAGGCTGGTTTTACTCGGGAAAACTTTCCGCAATGGCAATTTCGAGCCTTTCGCCCGATGCGGACACAATCGTTGTTCTTGGCGGACACTTGGGCGGCGGCTCTCCTGCGCTTTTTGCCATGGAGGATGCGGCAAAAACGCCTTTTGGTAAAATCGAAATGGATGCGGAACTGCGCGAAATTTTAATAAATGACTTTGATGACGCTAACCTTAACTGCTCAGAAGATCGTTACCGTGACAATACAATCGAGGTTCTCCTTCCCATGGTGCATTATTTTTTCCCAAAAGCAAAAATTGTTTGGCTTCGCTTGCCCGCAGAAATGGAATCCTTTGAAAGCGGAAAAATTATGGCAGAGGCGGCATCAAAATCGGGCAGGGACATTAGGGTAATAGCGTCCACCGATTTAACCCACTACGGTTCCAACTACGGCTTTTCGCCCAAGGGCAGGGGAGAAAATGCGCTAAATTGGGTACGCGATACAAATGACGCGGGTTTTATCAAAGCTGTCCAGGCTGCCGATGCAAATGAAGTTCTTCGCCGCGCAGAAATTGAAAGCGCAGCATGTTCTGCGGGAGCAGTGCTTGGCGCTCTTGGGTTTGCCGATTCTCTCGGTCTTGGAAACGCAAAGCTTATAAAGTATGCAACTTCTGCGGATGTTGTTGAGGAAGAGCAGGACTCGTTTGTGGGATATGCCGCAATGAAGTTTTAGCATTTCAACACTGTGATCGCAAGCCTTTGCGGAAATTTTCTCCAAATCGTATGCTTTAAAAATTTAATTATAAGAGCACGCGTAAAAACGCCTGCGGGCTAGAATGGCTCTGGCATTTATCCACGCAGCTTCTGGCTGGCATTTTTCAATACAGACCATAGACACCCGCAAACCTTTTTACCCGTGCCCTTTCAAACAATCTATCGAGCATACGATTTGGTAACAAAAGTCCGCAAAGTCTTGCGCTCACACCCTTGAAACTTCCTTGAAGGGGAACACTGTTGTTTGTTGTTATTAATTATTTACAATAAAATTCAAGATGTTTATTCGTATTCTGATTTATTGAATAATTTCCGGAATTGCCAATTGTTCTTATAACCCTCCATAAAATCATTTCTGGTTTTTTTCCATCTTGTCATTCCTGAAGGTTCTGTAGTTAACCTTGCTCTTGCTTCATAACTATATGCTTCGTTGATATTATTATTAAAAAAATAATAAAATGACAGATATTGCAAAGTTAATTTTGAATTATTATTAATGCTTTCGGCTTTTTTTAGCATATTATAACTGTTATTCCAATTGCCATTTAACATATAAATATATCCTAAATCTGCATAACACCAGTCATAATAATCTTCAAATCCTTCCAGCCATTTGTTATTATAAAAAATGGCTTCTTCATAATAATCCATTTCTATCAATCTTAATGAGAGATCTCTTTTTAATAATAAATTATCAGGTTCAATTTCTATGGCTATTTCATAATATTTTATTAATGGTTCAATACTATTTTCTATCTGCGATAAAATAATTCCTCTTTGTAAATATGGCCATGAATATTCGCTTTCTTCTTGTATTGCTTTTGTATTCATTTCCAAAGCTTCATTTAATCTGCCAACATGATAATATGCTTCAGCTAATTCCCAATAAGGCGAGAGAACTCCGCTTCCCGGTATGAATAAATTATAGGCTCTTTCCAAATAATAAATTGCTTTTTCATATTCATTTAAATGAATATATGACAAACCGATTGTGCTGTTAATATCATATGCATCCTTATTTTTTTTATATGCTATTAAATAATCCTTCATAGCCATTTCTGTGTACATTAAATAATTTTGCTGTTGCGTAAATAATCCACGATAAAAATAAAAAAAATAATCCCTGTCAATATATTTTATATTTTTATTTAATATATCAATAGCTTCTTTATAATTTCCCGTATTTGCCATTTCCAGTGCTTCCATGTATATTTCAAACAGCTTTTCCCTTTCCGTTTTACAGGAACAAATTAAAATAATAATTATTATTACTGTATAAATTAGTTTAATATTCCTAATTTCCATAATTCTCAATTTCCTCCCAATTTAACAAAATACACATTATGTTATACATTCCAGTATATCAAAACATTTTGTTTTTTTTAATTCATTAATTAATTTTTCATTTGCATACAAATCATAACTGGCCCTTGAGCTGTCTCTCATTGGAATTTTTGTGCGACAGATTAATGATTTTTCGTTATCCGGATATTTGAATATTTTTATTTTATCGTTTGTAAAAGCTCTTCCGTATGTTCTGGAAAGGGTTATTCCACAATTTGAACAAATAGGTGATTCGTCAATTAATTCATTATTTATCGTACATGTGCTTGTAATCTGTAAAATACTTACATTAGGATTAAGAGCCTTATAATAAACATCTTCCTTTGTATAAGAAGATATTATATTTAATATGCTGTCAGAACATAATAAAATATTCATTGATGACAATAAAATAAAACCTTTTTTTAATTTTTTAATACTGGACAATTTATTTTGTTCAGGAAATGGCGTTAGTAATCTGTTGCATTTTGGATTTTGACAATAATAATCTCTGTATTTATCATCATCTAAATAAATATTCGAATCATCATATCTTGCAAATATTGCATACCATTTTGGTTCCATATTATTCCTTTGTTGGAGTTGTATATATGCGGGAAAAAGCACCTTGGGTTTTCCATGTACTGTTTTCTCTTACCTATGTTATATTTCTTTTATTATCAATTTGCCATCCTTCCATCAGGATCAACATACTTAACAGGATTATTCCCGGTATAATGATACGCATGCATATTTACCATATTGAAGATTCCATAGTCGACAAGTTGTTTTTTATCGGAAAAACAACCTGTTATTTTTATATATTTTATAGAAGACTTAAATCTAGGGTTTATGGCGATTGATCTTTCGCGTGAATAGTTGGTATGGGGATGGTTTCGAGGTGAGGAGATGATTGAAGAGGATGAAATAGAATTATAAAACTTGATTTGCATTAAAATATTATCTCCACATCTCTGTTAAATCAATACTTACACTATATTCATCTGAATAAGCATGTCTTGGTATATTATTCGTTCTTAATTTTTCAACAGTTACAAAAAAAAAAGGATATATTATTCTATATCTGATAAACAATCTCTGACTTCCTTCCCTGATAACATAAGCGTCATAAGAGCGACCATCACACCATGAAAATCGATTAGTGTTATTAGATTCTAAATAATCCCATCGCATTCTCATGGAATAGCCATTTCTATTTCTATTTACTCGTTTCTGTTTAATTGAAAATGTAAGTTCACCTAGAATACTATTAAATTCTGGGTATATCTGTTCTCCATCAACTCTAATTTCAATAATGTTAATAGCCAATACAGTATTCTCCTGAAATATTCTGTTAATCCCATTATTAACATTATAAGGCAAATGAATAATTAACATGGAATTTCTTCTTTCTAATACTGCTTCATTAATTTGTTGTGCATGTAGAAAGCCTCCAAAAATAAAATTTACTAATAATAAAAATAAATATTTCATATTAGAACCTCCTATCCCATGTTCCTGTTCTGCAGTTTTTATCATTTTATCCAATCAACAGTATTATATTCTGTTTCAATGATTCTGTAAATTAAATCTCTCGCCAAGGAAGGGGAAGAAAAGGTCCACGGATTTACACGGATTCGCACAGATTAATTATTTTGAGAGCTTGTTTTTTCAAAGTGTATGCTCAATTAATTGAGATAAAGACAGAGGCGCATATCTGACATAGGCAAAGTTTTAATTAAAATGGCAGACTGGGAGCGGGAGTGCCAATTTTTCATTTTAATTAACACACACGCTTAATAATTACTTGAAAGAGCGCGGGTAAAAAGGTTTGTGGGCGTCTATGGCGCCCCATTCTGCACGCACAGCGTGTTGTTGTGATAAAATAGTAAGGCGTGGCGCTAAACCAAGTCAATGAGATTATAAATGCGCGAGGACTTTAGTCCGAGTAGTGCGCCCGGACTGCGTGAATAATGCCAGCCAGAAGCTGCGTGAATAAATGCCAGAGCCATTCTAGCCTTTGGCAGGTTTTCGTCTCTGTCTTTTTAATGGTATTTTTAAGCATACGATTTAGAAAGAATTTCAACAAAGGCTTGCTCCCAGTCTGCTGTATCAAATAAATCTATGGTAAATATATCAAAAACCTTGACTTTTGGTTTTCCCTCCATATAATTTATAGTATACACCCGTATAACGGTGGATATTTATGCTTTTTAAGGAGTATTTATGGCAAAAACGGGCAAAATTCTCGCAGCCATTATAATTTATGGGTTGTTTTTCTGCGTTCAAACCTTTGCGCAGGGACCTGAATTGAACAAGGCAGACCTTCAAAGCATTTATGTTGCCCATCTTCAAAGAGAAGGATTTCTTCCCACTGTAGACACAGACGGCGATATTCAATTCAAGGTGGGAGGCGTCAATTATTTTATAATAATCGACGAAAACGACATTCAGTTTTTCCAGATTTATATGGGATTCAATCTTGGTTCTTTTGAAGTCGAAGACGCAATGCAGGCGGCGAATATCGCAAACAGACGTTCAAAAGTGGCGAAAGTTACCGTTTCTCCCGAAAGAATGGTAGTGTCAATCACCATCGAAATTCTTTTAAACACTCCGACCGAATTTGCGCCGATTTTTGCAAGGTCGCTTTCGCTGATCAGAAACGCGGAAAATATTTTCAGGGACAATATCAGGGAAATAAGCTCTGCAAGGGAATAACGATTATTCCAACACTTTTTCAATTTCTCCAATGCAAAACCGCTTAACGGTTTCGATTGTTTCGCATGAATCAAAATCGGCGTTTTTCTTTCTGATAAATGCCGCAAGCGGAAGCAATGTTGTAAAAATGCGTTTTTCTTTTAAATTCAATCTAAAAAAATAATTTTCCTTTTCTTTTGCTTGCGGCAAAGCGGCAATATCGTTTTTATATTCGGATAAAAATTCGATGCCGCCGATTGTTGTTTTGGGCGCATCGTGTTTTTCTTCTCTCTTTGCCGATGTTCGTGGCGGTTGGTTATTCTTTTTTAAAGCAATCGGCGCGCCAAACCCCTTCTCGCAAAAAACCTGCGCTTCCATCGCCGAAATTTTTTCTTCCATTTTGTTTCTGTAAAAGCGAAGGGATGAAGTTTCGCGGTATGTTTGCTCTTCGTTTTCAGGCGCAAGAAACGCGCTGCGGTACAAAAACGAAGAAAATTTCGCTTCCAAAGAAGAAGTGCGTATTTGCCTGTTTGAAAAATACGGATAAACGTATGTTCCCCTTGCGTATGAACTTGCGCCAATATAGGAAAAATCCGCGCCAAAAAGAGTTATCCGTTTTGCGCCTAACGTTTCTGCAAGAGACAGACAAGCATAAGTTACGTTTCCGCCCGAAGTGTCCAAATGGGGAAACGGATGCCATACTTCGCCGATATAACGCGCAAGCGGATGACCGCTCGAACACAATACAGGAGAAAACGAATCAAAACGGGAAAGCGGGGGAGGGCTTGCGATATCCAAAAAAAGAGGGATTTTTTTACTTAAATTGATGCCTGCAAAATGATTGCAACTTATATGCTGGCAGTCAATCGAAACAACCGCGTCCGCTTCGATATTATTGGAACAAAGCGCTCCAAGCGCCGTATCGGTGCAGATAATAAAAACGCCCCGCGATTTTAATTTTTTAAGCGAATTTATCTGACAATCAAGCGAAGGACCTGCGGCAACAATGGCAGCTTCTTCCGTTTTATTTTTTAAAATATTTTCTGTTAATTTGTTATTTGCCTTTTCTTCGTAAAATTTAATGTTTCGTATGATATTTGAAAACCATCGTTTTCCAAAGTGCGCCTGCACGGAATAATCGCCTGTTACGATATCAAGCGCCTGCTGAACCGCTTTGGCGGCATTCTCGAAATTATTTATGTCATGTTCTGTTCTTGTTCTAAGCGGAATCATTTTTAAGCCGCCGTGAAGCGCAGGTTTGTAATTCTCTAAAATAAAATCGAGTGTTTCATTGTTGGAAGGATCTGTTAAAAGGCAAAAACGCTCGTTTTTTAAAAGGCGGGAATAATCTTTTGCCGCAAGAAGCTTTTCAACGCTCTCTTTGTCAAAATCAATGACAAGCACAAATGAGCTGTCAAGTTCAAGCGCAGCTTCGCTTGCATAGCCGCCTCCCAATCCAAGGAGAACGGTAAAGCCGCCTTTGCCGTTTGCCGCAATTAAACGCTGCGCCTCTTTTTTGGGGTCGATCATTGAATGAAGAGGGGATGGGTTTTTATTTTCATTAATAATTGCCGGAACCAATTCTTCGCTTTTGGATTTTTCGAATGTATAGCGTGTTTTATTCATGGGCAATTTCCAGTATGGCTTTTTTTATTTTATCTGCACAGACATTTTCTTCGCCGTTAAACAAAAGCGATGAAAACTCCTGTTTTATGTTTTGCGAATATTCATTGTTGTTTAAGGCGTTTAAAAGTGCGTTTAAAGCCCGCTTTTGACAAAGGGAAGGGTCTTCTTTTGCATTTGCCAAATTAAAATATTGGCATAATGTTTTTTCATTGCCGTTTAATATCGGTTTTCCTTCTTTGAATACGCTTGTTCCCGTAATTGAAAAAATGCGTTTTGGCCATGACAAAATTTGAGTTCTGAACCATGACGCGTAAATGTCCATGCTTTTTCCGTCTTTTATCGCGCCGCTTCGCATAAAGTACTGCGAATATACGGGCAAAAGACGGTTTGCACCGTCAAACAAAATGCTATCAAAAGCGTAAGGTTTTACATGGCTCCTTATGTCGTTTACGGAAAAATCAAGTCCTGCAAGATAAATGTTGCCGCCGCTTAACATAAGCGCAAGTTCCACAGCCGTAGCGGTAACGGTTCCTTTTTGCGGAATCAATACGGACGCAAGAGAAAGCTCGTGAAGAATGACGTTTTGCCAAAAACTTCCGTCATTAATCAACAGGAAAGCGCAGCCGGACATTTGGGAGGGCAGTGCGGCGCATAGGGACAGGGCGAAATACATATCGTCTTTTTTATTTCTTAAGCAGGGATATATGTGCTTTAACGCCCATGAGCCGCCGTCTGTCGCGATTATAAAATCCGGTTTGATGTTATTTGCAGATAACGCGGCGACGGATGAAGATGAGGCAATAATCAAACTTGAACTTTGAGCTTTTTTAATTGTTGGGAGCGCGTTTTCAAGACCGGGACCCGAGCCTGTAATTATTACCTGCAAATCAGATTGCCTGTAAAGAATGCTGCGATTTATAAGAGGGATGTTCCTGAAAAAGTTTCTTACCCATTTTTTGCCGAATGCGGCTGCGGTTCTTGTTCCTGCATCCATTCGCTTTATGAAATCGGCAACCTGCGAAAGCAAACTGACATATTTGGTTTTGTAAAAATTAAGGGAAGGTCTCCATTCAATAATGCGGATGTTTTCAGCTTTGGTTTCTTTTATATTGGTTTCCAGGAATTCCTGAATCGAAGTTGTATCGGCGCTTGTCAATGTCGGAATGTCGTCATGCGCGGGAAAATTATCGACATGAAGAACCAAAATTTTTGCCGTTTTGTATTTAGACCTTAAAACGGGAACTATATAGCCAAGACCCGGTTCGATTAAAATAAAATATTTTATTTCCTCTTTTAAATCAAGAGAATCGACATAGCGCTGCGCCTCCGCCTGCGGATTGTAACGCGAATGAAGCTGTGCGCCAATATTGTCGATTATACGAGCCCCAAGTCCTTAAAGAGTTTCTTGTAAGAATCGAAATATTCCGATTTTGCAAATTCTTCGATCTTTTGTTCCGGAAGGGATTCCAAGAGCTGATCCATGTAACTTAAAATATTTCTAAGTTCCGATCTTAAATCCGACGGAATTTGAAAACCGTTTTGACCGGGACTTGGAGCGGCGGCGGCAGGTGCAACAGCGGCAGGTGAAGGCGCAGGTTCATGCTGTGCGGCAGGCTGGTGAGCCATGGTCCATTCGTCATCTGGTGCAACCGGCAAGGCAAACGGGTCTTCTTCGCCGGCTCCCAGTATAAAATCACCCGTGTCGCTTTCGTCGGCTGCGGACTCTTCGGCAGGTTCTTCAGTGGCACCAAATTCGTCAAGCGAAGAATCATCGGCAAGAGAGTCGAGCGCAGAATCGTCAAGCACAGGTTCTTCAAGCGCCATATCGTCGCCTGCAGGTGCTGCAAGGTCGTCCATTGTAATGTCGTCGCTTGCAAGATCGTCCATTGACAGGTCGTCGCCTGCAATTTCATCGCTTGCAATGTCGTCCATTGCAAAACCGTCGTCAAGCGTAACTTCGTCAAGTACGATATCATCATCGCCGCCTGCATCCGACGAAGCGTCATCCAACACAAGGTCTTCGCTGTCGATGGCATCAAGAGAAAGATCGTCGGAGGTGAATTCTTCGCTTTCGGATGCAATTTCTTCGCCTGCATCGCTGTCAAGCGAAATCTCGTCCGCAACGCCGCCAAGATCGTCTTCTTCCGTGTCTATTGTCAAATCGTCAAGCGCGTTCAAATCAAAACCGGAATCATCCAAAGCCGGCTCTTCCAAATCGTCGTTGGCTGTAATGTCATCGGTTGACAATTCGGGTTCGTCTATTACGGCATCAGAAAGGTCGATAGAAGGCTCTTCCAATAAATCTTCCTGTTCGTCCGCCGCATCTTCGAGCGAAATGTCGTTTTCTTCAAGATAGGAAGTATCATCGGGAGGAAGCGTCAACGGAGTCGCGCCGTCTGCGCGTAATTTTTCAAGTTCGTCTTCATCTTCGCCTTCAGCCAAAGATGCGTCAATTTCGGGTTCTTCTTCTATCTGCTCAAGCGTTATGTCGTCTGCAGTTTCACCTGCCGTTTCGTCTGCGCCGCTTGTAAAATCGGCAAAAGCGTCATCCGAAAGATCCGCCAAAGGAGGCAACTCGGAATCCATTTCGTTTAAAACATTTTCATCGACAATACCGAGCGGTTCATCGTCTAAAGAAAGCGAATCGTCATCATCCAAACTGATTGTGTCGTCAAAACCGATTTCATCGCCGCCCATGTCGATTGTCTCTTCGGTTGTTTCTTCAGTCGTTTCTTCTACGATTGTCTCTTCGATTGCTTCTTCGCCTGAATCAAGCGAATCTTCCAACGGCGAATCTATATCAATGTTAAGCGAGTCAATGTCAATCGGTTCTTCTTCCGGTTCTTCGGATTCTTCTGCGGCAGGTTCGTCAAGCGGAACGTCCTCAAACGAATCGTCGTCAAGCGAAACATCGGCAAACGAATCGTCATGCACAGTTTCTTCGTCAAGGGCAAAATCGGTTTCCGGGGTTTCTTCCGTGCCTGATTCTTCGGTAAAGTCCGCCGAATTCAAAATATTGTCAAGCTCGTCGCCTGTAAGGGCGATTGCCTCGTCGTCATCGTCATCGCCGATTTTAAAACCGGATTCATTTGCCGTTTCTTCTGCAGTTTCCGTTTCAACGCCTTCGCTGCTTAAAATGTCGCTTAACTCATCGCCTGTAAGGGCGATTGCTTCGTCATCGTCATCCGAGAAAAATCCGTTCTTGTCGCCCGAAGGAGCGGAAGAATGCACATTTGCAAATTCTTTTTTAAGGTCTGTAAGTTCGCTTCTTATGGACGAAAGTTCATCCGCAATTTTTTTAAGCAAATGCGAAGAAAGTTCTCCTGTGCCGGAGGATGCGGAAAGAAGATTATCCTGAAGGCTGTCAACATTTTTTTCTATGGAGCTGACAGTGGGAACGCCAAAATCTTCGCTTTCGCCCGAAAAATCGTCGTTTGCAAGATCATCGTCATCCGAAGATGTCTCAAATTCGTCAAAATCCGTATCTTCGATGTTTAATTCTTCCTTGAAGGTGTCGTCGCCGCCCGAGATGTCAAAATCCGTCTCGTCAATCGGCATGTTAAAATCTTCGGTATTTGAAGCGGATAGCGGATTGTCGTCCAAATCAATGCTTATGTCGTCATTGGGAAATTCCATTGCCTGTGATGGAGAAGAGCCTGTATCGTTAAGGTCAAGTACGGCATCGTCAAAATTCAAATCGTCGCTTGAATCTTCATCTACGGGAAGGGCCAAATCATCCAATTCCGAACTGCCGCTGCCTGAAAGAACCTGAGGTTCGCTTTTAACCCATACCCCATATTCATCCAGTTCGTCTGCAGAGCCAAGGTGTCCGCGATCTGAGTATATTGAAGGTTTTTTTTCGTGTGCCATGAACCGCTCCCTAAAATTAACACATTAGGTTAATTATCGGTACTTTTACCCTTTTTCAGTAGTTTATCTCTATTATAAATAATAGAGTATGATTTTGCCGTTGTCAATGCTTAAAGAATAATCGGAAAACAACCGTTAATCGAATAATGAAAATCCAAAAATACCTCGTTGGGATATGGGCAGCTATAGCAATTTATACGCTTCTGTCGTTTTTTGGCGGTCCCAAAGGTATGTCCTCGTACAATTATCTCCTTTCGGAGAGAGACAGGCAATGGAATAATATCGAAAATTTGGGAAATCTTAACGAAGAACTGGAAAGAACAAGAAGCAATTTGATTTATGACCAGGATACCATATTGATTCATGCACGCCAGATGGGTTATGGCTATCATAACGAACGGTTTGTAAGAATAGTCGGGCTTGCAAGCGCGAATACGCCTCCTTCGACAGCCGGAAACATCTATTATGCGGGCGAACCTGCGTTTATTTCCGACAAAAACATGAAAATCACCGCATTGATACTCGGAATGCTGGTTTTTATTTTCCTTTTCATGCTCGAACTCATCGAAAAACGCTCCCGATAGAATTTAATAAAAAGTCCACTAATTTAATAAAAAGTCCACGAATTTACACGGATTTTCACGAATTAAGAAGAGGGAAGAAAAAAACCTTAGTGTCAATCCGTGTTAATCCGTGGATTAAAATAAAAAATCCGTGGATTATAATAATATATCCGTGGATTATAATAATATATCCGTGGTTAATCTTATAGATCAATGCAAACCTTGGCGGAATTCCCGGGCGATTTCGCGTTTTAGGTCCTTTTCCCTGATTCCTGCGCGTTTGTCATAAGCTTTTTTGCCTTTGCAAAGACCAAGTTCGACTTTTACGCGTCTTTTTTTAAAATAAAACGAAAGCGGAATGAGGGTATAACCCTTTTCTTCGACTTTTCTGTGTATTCGCTTGATTTCCTCTTTATGAAGAAGCAATCGCTTTTTTCTGTCGGGCTCATGGTTAAAAACCGAAGAAAACGGGTTTTCGGCGACAACAAGCGATCTTAGCCAGATTTCGCCCGACACCACTTCCGCCCATGCGTCGGGAAACGAAATTTTGCCGTCGCGGAATGATTTTACCTCTGTTCCCAAAAGCTCGATGCCGCATTCATAGGTCTCGTCTATGGAATAATCGTGGCGCGCTTTACGGTTTTGCGCGATAATTTTTACGCCCTCGCTCATAAGGAATCAATCGCAATGCGGAAGGAAATAATCGGCGATGACAAATCGGATGGCATTGATGCCATTATTGCTCCAACGCCTGTTATAGGTCTTCCGCGCAAAACCCGCTCGGGCGAGCCGACTTTTTCTATCGCTTCCTTTGGAGCTGCGAAGTAATTGGGAGTGTAAGCATCCTCGCACCATTCCCAGCCCGGATTTGAAAAACCGTCCATTACCCATGCCGCGGATTCCCATTCCCTACTAAAAGGCAGTCTTGCCCTAAGTCCTGCAGGGAGGTAGCGGATTGTAAACCATTCGCAGAAAGCCTTTGCCGAATACCATGTCATTCCTGTCACTGCATCCGGGTTGGTATTTTCAAAAGGATTTATCGTTATTTCGTCGGGAGCATAATTGGTATGATGAGCGCGCCACTCCTCGTTTTCGTTTAAGAACGTTTCAAACAACGATTTTGGAACGAAAGTATCGCATATTCTGAAACTGCCGCCCAAATTAATGTCAATAAACGTAAGACCGCCATATCGAACTTGACCTCTGACGGCAGGATTCACGGCTATGGCTGCGCTTGATATGCGCTCATTCATATTCTTGTACCAGTCCGAATTTTCGATTTGCGATGCAACAGGCGAATCTGACGGAAAAAGATTGGAAAGCCAATAAGGAGAGGTGTTGCTTTCTGATAAAAATGCCAGCATGTCAGAAATTGAGCCAACCATGGAAAGCGGGGTAGGAGCGTTTCCGTTATTATCGATTAAAATTTTTGCGCGCACTAAGTCCCTTAAAGACGCTCTTGTTGACGCAAAACGGGAAGCCGCTCTTAGAATACCCTCGAATTCTTCCCTGTTGGTTCCTTCGTTTGCATACCTTCCAAGACGCTCGGCTCCTTCGGAAAGGCTCATCGGCACCTGCCAATTGGCAGTCGGCTCACCTGCAAATGTCCACTGCGCGAAATCCGATGCGTAATCCGCAAAGGCTTGTACAGGATCATTTGAATGCAGCGTAAAGGAAATTTCATATTTGCGCGGGAAAAATCTTGACGCAAAAATGCGCGCGCCGATTGTGTGCTGTGCCGACTGACTTTCAAAGCCGGGCATTGCGGCTTCTATTATGTGGGTTCCTTTTGGAACAAAAATTCTGCTGCCGGAAAGACCCTTGTAAACTCCGTCTACCCTGATCGCCGCGTTTTTTGGGTCTGTTTTTACGATTAATACCGAGCCCGGGTTTTTCAAACCATGAGAAAAAAACAAGAAAAAGATTATGATTAGTAAAATGAACGAATACAGTATCGTAAGGTATACGCCCGGGCGCATTCCCATAAAAGGCTTTAATTTGACCTGAATTTCGTTATTATCCTGTTTGTCCTGCATACGACATTATAGTGAATCGATGCAAAAATAAAAAGAGCTGTCCGATTTTGATCTCGAACAGCTCCATGCCCTTGAGGCATATCGGAACTATAGTGATTTGGGAGGGGAACTATAATCCCGACAATTATTATATCGGTAGGGGGAGCGGGAAATCTTAACAGTTAATTTTACTCTTCTTCGTTTACGGTAACGTCCACAGCCATTGCCACGCGGTAAGTTCTGCCCCTTTGGACATTGATTGTACGCACGACTGTGTAGTCGCCCACCTGAAATCTGACCTCGTGGGTGCCCGGTTCGATTGTAAAAGGTTCGCGGCTTCGGATTATATTGTTGTTCAGGTAAATGACGGCATTCTGGGGAGCTTCCAGTATGATGACGGGAGCAGGGTCGTGAAGCTCAATCACAAGGTCGATAATTTTTCCCCTTTCCACAATGAACCGCCTTGAAATGTTGCGGTAATCGTCGGAAAGGACGACAAGATTGTGTTCGCCTTCCCTAAGCATTATTTGTTCGGAAATGTTGGAAATCACGTTGTCGTTTATAAGGACAGTAAAAGGCCTGTTTCTCAAATTGGAAGGGTAGCGCACAACAAGCCTTACAGCGCCTTCGTCGCTTAAAATTGGACGGGCGATTACGCTGAAACGCAAATTTTCAAAATCGTCGGGAAGACCTTTACCCACCTGTACAAGTCTGAACATGATGGGAAATGTCGCAGGCTGCGCTACTGCGGAGGGAACGGTAACGGTTGTTGTCGTTCTAAGCCCGTGCTGAGCCCTGATTGGGATTTGGTAAATTATTCTTAATCTTGACGGAAGAGGCTCGAATGCTATCCGAGTGCCGACCATGTCGGAGATGCCGCTTGCGGTTTGAGGCGTTATGTTGTTGTAAAGCATCATGACAAGCGCGCCCCGGTAACGAAGCCACGCCTGGGGAGCGGTAATCTCAAGTTCGATGCCCCTTAAAAATCTGGCTTCTGCGCCCAGATTTACAATTATCGAGCTGTTAATGCCCATGGAGACGGCGTTTTCTGCGGGTCTTTCGGGCGTAACTTCCGGAGCGGCTTCGACAATCGTGCGGAAAGCTTCGGCATTTAAAGCCATGCCTGGAATGAGCAACAAAATTGTCAAAAACAGAGAAGCTTTGGGCATACACCGTCCTCTTTTTATTTCCGTCGATTGTCAGGGACGAAGCCTGCCGTTAGGATCTATTGGTATTCCGCCTCGGCGCAATTCAAAATGAAGGTGCGGCCCTGTAGATTGACCTGTCGAGCCCACTCTTCCTATTAGACTACCTGAATTTACATCTGACTGCAATACCGCATAAACGGTAAGTAAATGCCCGTAAAGGCTGGAAAAATTGTTGTTATGGCTGATAATCACATAATTTCCGTACACGGGATCAAAGCCTGTCGCAGTCACTGTGCCGTTAGCAACCGCAAAAACTTCGGTTCCTTCGGGCGCGGCAAGGTCTAATCCCCTGTGTACCTGCCTGTTCCCTGTAAAAGGATCGGCTCTAACCCCAAAACGGCTTGTTATGCGATATTGACGGAGCGGGAAACGAAAGCCCGAGTTTAAAAAAAACGTTCTTTCGGTTTGCGTAAAGTCCGCGCCCGGGAAAAAAAGGTAATTTAGCGTGCGGTTCCCAACTCTTAGTCTTATTTCGACAGACCTTTCTCCGCTTTCCCTTGACACTCCAAGGATTTTTTCCAAATCGGTGGTTATGTTTTCCGGGATGAAAATTCCGGGGCAGGAGGGAATAAGGAGCGTCATTCCCGCTTCGAGGGATTGGGGACTGTTCAGCTTGTTTATGCTTGCAAGAGCGGAATGGGGGATATTAAGGCGCGCGACAAGAGACAAAAAATCGTCGGCTTCCCTTACCGTGTATTGGTAAATTGTCAAATGCTCGGCAATTTGCTCGGGCGAAAGCGCGCGTACGCCGACAACCCGCCTGCGGTTCCCCTCGACATCGTTCATGAATTGATTGAACATTACATCGGAAGGGTTAAGCTGTCTGATTACCGGGAAGTCGTTGCCGAAAACCGGCAAGCAAAGAATTGTCAAAAAAAAGGCAAGGGCCATTCCCTTGCCTGTCTTAATTGCCGTCAAAGCCTAACCGGAAATAGCTTCTGTCGGGCAAGTACTGACGCATGCGCCGCAATCGGTGCATTTTGAAGGATCGATCTGAAACTGTCCGCCCTGTTCCGAGATTGCCTCTGCAGGACAGTCGCTGACACATGAGCCGCAGCTTACGCAAGCATCGCTGATTTTATGAGCCATTTTATACCTCGCTATTAAAATAGATTGCCGTCATATTACCATAAAACGCATTAATTGGCAAGGCAAACAAGCCGAAAATATGGTATATGGTTATTGGTATTATTATCGGCATTGTCCTTATCGGTGCCGTGATTTATATGGCTCTTAATAAAAAGTCCGATTTTAAGACAAGGCTTGTGAGCATTGCAGCTCTTGCCGCCATGATTCTGTCCGTGATTATTTGCTTTATAATAGTTTTTACAGACGACAGGGTTCCTGTCGATCCTTCCAAAGTGATTGTAGGCGCTCCTCCCGAGGTAAAGGAAGAAGGTCATAATATGGTCGCTCTTGTTTTTACCATACTTTTTTTTATAGTGTTGTTTGCGGTAATCGTTTTTCTTGCCTTGAAAGAGCATAAAAAAGGCATAAAATAATTATGCCGAGAACGCCCTTTTAACCGTTTCCAGGGCTCTTATCACCTTGTCGCACCATTCGTCGAACTCGCTGTCTTCTGTTTGCAATTCGCTTTTGGACATGACATTTGCAATCGTCATTTTGATTCCTTCGTCCACTCTTACTTTTGCGCAAAAATCGGGAACAAGATTCTTTAATTTGGTGTTGTCAAAAACGATCGAGTTTGATTTGTCTCCCAAAAGGCTTCCCTTAAAGTCGTATTTTCCTTCGGAACATTCTTCCAAAAATTCGCTTGCAACATGAACGGCTTTTAGCTCCACGTTTAATGCGTCCGCGATTATTTGATAAATCTGGTTCCATGTTACGCTTTCGTCGGAGGTGATATGGACAGCCTCGCCAATCGCGTGAATGTTCCCCATTAGCCGCACGAATGCGCGCGCAAAATCGCTCGAATGGGTGAGCGTCCAAAGGCTTGTGCCGTCGCCGTGAATGATCACCTGTTTACCTTCGAGCATTCGTTTTATTACCTGATAGCTTCCGTTGGAGCCGTGAACGCCAAGAGGGACGCTTCGCTCGTCGTAAGTGTGGCTGGGGCGCACGATTGTAACCGGGAAGCCTGTTTCGCGGTATTTGGAAATCAAAAATTCTTCGCAGGCGATTTTATCCCGCGAGTAGCGCCACAGCGGATTTGTAAGCACGGTACTTTCTGTTACAAGATACGAAGAAAGAGGCGTTTGGTATGCCGATGCCGAGGAGATAAAAATGAACTGTTTGCAGATGCCGTTAAAAATATCAAAATCTTTTTGAACATGCTCGGGCACAAAGGCGATAAAATCGACAACCGCATCAAACCGGTTTTTAGGGCCAAGCACAGCCTTTAATTTTTCGCGTATTTCCGGGGCAGTCTCGGTTCGTATATCGCATTCAACATGTTTGATTTCGGGCGTTTTAAATTCGCCTTTTCTGGATCCCCTGTTTAAATGGTAAATTTCCCATCCCAACTGCACGGAGCGCCTTGTTATCGCGCCGGAGATGGTTCCTGTTCCGCCGATGAAAAGTATTTTCATAGCCCTGCGATTTCTTCCAAAGAAAGCCCGGTGATTTCGCTGACAAAATCCGGGGTAGAACCTTTGGCAAGCAGGTTACGGGCAATAGCTTTTTTTTCCTCAGCTTTGCCTTGTTCGAGACCTTCAGCCATGCCGTCTTCCTTCCATTGCAAGTGCAGACAAATTTCGTCTTCTCTCGCGAGGTTTCTATGAAATTGATAGTCCCTTATTGATTCCAACAAACCCATTCTTTTTGTGCATTTTATCGGTTTCTTTAACTGCGGGTATTTCTTTGCAAGCATTTCATATTCCTCCTTCTTTGTGCATTTCAAAAATCTCAGCCAAGGCCAAATCGCGCTGTCTTCTTTTTCAGGCAACTTTGGCAGTTCAATGATAACCACTTTCAGCAAATCTGTAAAGCTTCTGTTTTTATCATTCCTCAGCTCGTACACGTTCAGGTAATCGTTTTCTTCCGCCAATAAAACATGGTCGCAAATTACAATACTTATAACATGATGCAGTTTTCTGTATTTGTCTCCCCACTTTATTTGGTCTCCCACAAGACGTGCGCCGTAATACAATATCCTGTTTTTCATATACGATCTTTTTTGAACCTGCAGCTCGATATGGAAAATCTTGCCCGATTTCGTTTCAAGTTTGATGTCCACAACTCCCGATTTGTCCTTCCTGAACATTTTTTGAGGATATGGTTTTTAACTTAAAGTCTTCTAGTGGCGCCCGATAATGCACGCGTGGCGTGTTGTTGAGATAAATTAGCAAGGCGTGGCGCTAAATAAAAGTCAATGAGATGAATAATGCGCGAAGGATTTATCCTGAGCGGTGCGCCCGGGGAAACAAATGTGTCATTTTTCATAGATGTATCCTTATTCATGATTTCCCCGGGGCGTCAAAAGATGCCCGGCAGAGAACCTTCAAAAACATGAAGATTCTCCACCTATATATGGCGTGAGCGTGCATGGCGCTTTAGCGAAAACGAAAGAATTTTGAAAAAAGTGATAAATTTATTTAATTGTCCACGGATTGACACGGATTTCCACGAAGAGGGAAGAAGACTTCTACCACGAACAAAACCGAACCCGCACCTCACGGTACGGTTACGAACTTGCTGTCCGCTTTCTTTTCCTTAAACCTAAGAAGGTCTTTATACTAAGCAAATATTACTTGGGAAAAGAGAAAAAATATCGGACTATGTTCGCGTACGCGAGTTTACGAGCGTATTCGTGATGGTTCGTGGTAAAAATCTTTTCTTCCTCTTCTCTTCTTCTTTACCTGTTACCAAAAAAAAGCCTGCCGCTATAAATGACAGCAGGCTGTAAACTTGAACAGTTTGTAATTAATTATTTGTTGTTGTTTGCGTTAACCGCTGTTTGATTTCATCAACAGAGAGCCCTTGATCGAGAAGGGAAAGGAAGTATCGATCCCGTTCTATCTTGCCTTCGGCATGACCTTCAGTTATGCCTTTTGCAAGTCCTTCGGCATGACCTTCGGCAAATCCTTCTTCATGACCCTGTTCCTTGGCTTCTTCCTTGGCGGTGTACATGTCCATTTCCCACATTTTGCGGCTTCGCTGCCTCGCCCTTTCGTGTTCGTCCTGACTTATTTCCCGCAGTAATGCTGCTGCCATTCCTATCTCCTCTTTGTCCTTGATTATATCATTGATCTTGTTCCTGTACACAGGTTCCTGCGCGAACCTCAAAAACAACGACCATTTCTCAACAGACGTCATTTTCTCTACAGGCTTGTTAAGCGTTTCCCCGATTTTGTCCAGTTCGATTACGACCATGTTTATCTGATCGGTCAATTGAAAACCTTCTTCTGTCCTCAACGAAAACCAGTTTACATAGTCAGGCAGGGAAGAAAAAACATTGTACATGCAGAATGTTATCTGATAGGTCTTTGCCAGCTTTCTGTATTTCACATCGACAGATTTCTGGGACGAATGAAGATCTGTCAAAAAATACACATACTTGTTGATAAAGTTGGTGTGCAGGCCGCCCCTTTCATCCTGAGGGTAGCAGTGCATCTCGACATTCACCTGATCGCCTGTGTCGATGGTGCAGTTTACGTCGAGCCTAGGGAAGTCCACCTTTACCACGAACCACACGGACAAGACCGAACCTGCTGTCCGCAGGTTTTATCTTAAACCCTTCATCCTCCTTGGCGCGAATCTCTGCTATTCTTTCTATGCTCTTATAAAGGTAGAAGAAAAGAGTTTCGCACAGAGACGCGGAGACACGAAGGAATGAATTAAAATCTATTCTATTTCCCCCCTCCGTGCCTTTGTGCCTCTGCGCGAATTCTTTTTATAAAATCTCCTCTAACTACACGGACAAGACCGAACTTGCTGTTCGCTTTCTTTTCCTTAAACCTAAGAAGGTCTTTATACCAAGCAAGTATTACATGGGAAAAAATGAAAATATCGGACTATGTTCGCGTACGCGAGTTTACGAGCGTATTCGTGATGGTTCGTGGTAAAAATCTTTCCCCTTCCTTGGCGTTCCTTGCGCTCTTGGCACCTTGGCGAGAAATCTTCTCTTCTTCCTTCGTGCCAATCCGTGTAAATCCGTGGACCCTCTCTTCCTTTCCTTGGCGTCCTCTGCGCTCTTGGCACCTTGGCGAGAAATCTTCCTTCTTCCTCCGTGCCAATCCGTGTAAATCCGTGGACCCTCTGACCCTTGTTTTAAGCAGGGCATACATTTCCTAGAAATAATCAAAAAGATGTGCTACTATATAGAAGAAGGGAGGGAAATTTACCGATAATGATAATAACTGCCATTAAATCGGCGATTACTCTCTTTTAGGGCATTTAATGAAGAAAGTCACGTTTTTTTTGATATTTTTATGTTTTCTCGGGTTGTCTGCATGGGGGCAGAATACATATATGTGGGCAGGAGGTTATACTGCTCCAAAAAGTATGCAATGGAATAATCCTCAAAACTGGATTTTAGTAAATGACATTTCCGGCGCAGAGATTGCAAATCCTGCATCTGCATATCCGGGAGCTGGTGCAACCACAGGCGCAAATGTAATAATACCTGCTGCAGGAGCCAATCATCAAATTGTTGTTAGTGAGGTTCTAAATCTGGGGGTTTTGGATATAAGAACACCTGCAACAATTAATTTTAATAGTAATTCTTTAACAGTTGTTGATATAATAGTTAATTTTAATGATATTTCCCAATTTGCATTTACAAATACAACTGTTACTGTAACTGGTACTCTGGAACTGTATAATGTACTCCAATTGATAACAGCGACCATTACAACTAAAAATTTAAAAATAGGTCAAAACACTGGCTCTAATCCGAATCGTGCAGGAGTAAGCGGCGGAACTCTTACAATGGGCGGCGCTACTGTTGTTACCAACCCAAACAGCCCTGGTAATGGAGTTACCATTAGTCCTGTAACATCAGATATAGGAAACATAGATACAGGTAATAGGAATGTTATTATAACGGTAGATCCAAATGCACCTGATATAAATATTGGAGATATTAATTCTAATGGCAATGTTACAGTTAACGCGGGAACTGGAAACAATAATGTAACTATAAACGATATTGATGCCGGAGGAACAATTACAGTTAATGTACCAGGCGGTACAGTTACAGTTCCTCCCGGCATTCCCGGAATAGATTATAATAACCCCGGGATAATTGCCGACTCTGGCGCTCCTTCCGGGGATCCCTCCGCATACAATGGTCAGCATTTGGTTTACGGCTTGCATAATCCCTTTCCCGGAAACTCCGCATACTTTTTTATTAACAGTAATGATTATGTGCTAACAGCATTGCCGCCAAACCCTTCGACACCTGTTGCAAACAGGGAAATCTATATTGTTGATGTTGGTTATACACAAACTCAAAATTTAACAATAAATAATGCGAACGGCAGTTTTACCGAATTTAGAGGTTCATATAATTCTTCTAACTCTCTTACAATTACTAACCCGGGAAGCACAGGCGTAAGGCTTAATAATGCGACTATTACTCTTACCGGTGCCGGAAACTCATTTAGTTCAGGGCCAATGGAAGCGGTAGACATTCCAAATGCAACAAGCAGCGCGGCGGTTCAAATACAAGCAACTAACGGACCTGTTGTGTTGATTGGAAACGGAGCTGTAAATAATTCAATTACTGCCGCGAATATATATATAGGACATATAACCGGAAACAATAATCATTTATCGTTAACAGGTTCCGCCTATATACGCGCAGGTGTGCAATGCGGAACCGGTAACACTACTACAATTCCAAATTTTCCGGTTGCGGGAAGCACCGATCTTGGTAATTTGTTAATTACAGGAGATGTCAGATTTATAAATCGTTCCGGTTATCCTTCTTCCGGTGTAAATGCCGCTTCCATTACTGTAACCCAAACGGCTTATATTTATAATCATCTTATTACAACAGGCGATCAAAATTACGGTTCTGTTGTGTTTGGAGCTACAACAGCAACCGGTTATCGTTATTTGAACGGGCAAACTGTTACAATGGGTCAAATTAACGGCAGCAATATTGAATTTACAATAACCGGAAATGCAGTTTTTAACGGAGCAAGCAATACTAATATTCGTAATTTAACTGTTACCGGAACAAGCAGAATTAATGGAAATATTACAACCGGCACTGTAGCAGCTTCCGGTGCGCAAAATTATAACGGGCCTGTGATCTTGGGAACTAACAATGTTACTCTCACAAAACTGTTAGCCGGAACCACTGCAACTTCACAGATCACATTCGGCAGTACAATTACCAGTGAATCGACAGCTCGCTCTTTGACAATATCAACAAACGCGACTACCGTTTTTAACGGAGCGGTTTCAAATATCTCTGAATTGGCAGTTAACGGTAATGGCCCTGTAACAATCGGCGCAAACATTACAACCACAGGCAATCAAACCTATACCGGAAATGTTATCCTTAGCGCCGCAGCAAATCTTACGGCAGATACGGGAAGCTTGATTGGTTTTGGCGGAACTTTAAACAGTCAAAATGCAACTGCCCGCGCTTTGACAATTACAAACGCAAATGTGACTTTTGGCGGTAATGTTGGCACGACACAGCCGCTTGCAAGCATAAATGTAATAGGAACGCCAACCGTGGGAACAACTACAATAAGCGGTAATATTACAACTAACGCAATGGCAGGGCAGAGATACAACGGTAATGTTATTTTAGGTATTAATACAACATTAAATGCAGGAGCCGCAAATCCTGTTGTAATTGGAAGCGCAACAGGCAGGTTAAGCGGAGCGCATAATTTGACGATAACAGGCGCCGCAACACTAAACGGAACAAGCAGCAGAATCGACGCTTTAACATTAAACCAGACAGGTATTTTTCAGACAGCAGATTTGCAGGCGGCTTTGGTAAGTGTTGCGCAAACAAGTAACATTGGCGTTAACATAAATACGACATCAAATCAAACTTATACGGGAGCTGTTACTTTAAGCAATAATATAAATCTTGAATGCACAACGGCTGCCAGGGATATTTTGTTCGGCAGTACTGTAAACGGCGCTTTTTCGCTGACGGTTACCAATGCTACCGCCACTTTTAACGGCGCTGTCGGCGGTACAATAGCACTGACAACCATTCATATAATTGGAGATAGCGTTATTAATGCAAACATAACCACCTCAGGTTATGCTCTTATTCACGGCGAAAATAATACAACTCAAATGTACAGGCAGAGTGTAGTATTGGGCGCAAATGTAACTTTAACAGGACCGCAAGACAGAAATATCAGAATTGACGGTACCACCAATGGAGCGTTCGCTTTAACGGTTAATACTGCAAATGTAACGTTTGACAATTCTGTCGGCAATAATACGCCTTTGGCAAGTTTGACAGTTACTGGCGGAAATGCAACTATAATGGGACCTGCAGCGCAAATTCAAACAACCGGAAATCAAAGTTATGGAAGCAATTTAACAATACGGGCAACGCAACCGCATACATTAGGATCGGCAAGCGGCAGTTTTACGGTAACAGGTGTTATTTCAACTCCAAATGATGCCAATATTATAATACAAGCTTCGCAGGGCATTACGATGAACAATGCAGCTAACACAGTCAGCGGAGAGGTTACGCTATTTAATTTTAATGGAACTGCCGCAGGTAATATTGTTTTCAGGAATAATTCAACAACCCATACCGTAATTACTCTGAGTAATATTTTTTCTAACGGTAATATCAATATAACATCCGTAACTGGCAGCATTTTATTAAATGGTGTTTATAGTGGAAATATTGTTACGATTGTATCTGCCGCCGATATTACCCTTAACGCTACTGTATCCAGCACCAACAGATTGGTGTTGGAAGCCGCAGGCACAGTGTTAATTCCAAGCAGCGTTTCGGTTGGAACAAATTCAAATGGTATTACCTGTATAACCGACGCGTCTATCTATATAAATGCCGCCGCATTGAACATTCCGGGCACAGTTGGAGACATTGTGCCGGGTGCGTCAGGAAGACTTTGCGTTTGTCAAATTCCGATAAACGCAGTTACCATTAACAATACAAGAATTCCTGCGGACAGAATTTGCACCCATTATAAACCGTTGGTCTTTGGCAGAAATATCCCTGCCGAGTACCTTCCGCCAAATAATTATCGGGTAGTAGATATCGATACAGACACTATTGAAAATGCGTATCAGGTAGACGGCGGCAATTATATTGTTTTGGTCAATGTTGGTACTATTCCAAACAATATTACTTTTACCGTTGGAAACGGCACCCCGGCAGGAGCAGGCCACATAGAAATTAGGGGAGTGTATTCTCCGACAGGCAACATCACTCTTTTGCCGGGAAGCGGCGGCATCCATCTTAATGGAGCGAATATAACAGTTACAAATAATTTTAGTATGATAGTTGGCGGAAACACCCGTAGTTTGCATCTTGTTGGAACAGCAGGGGCAATATCAAGCTCCATTACTGCGCCAGACATTTTTTTGATTGATGTTATGGGCGCCAATACGAATAATAATCTTACTCTGACAAGTACAGCCGGAAATGTTTCTTTTAATGCCAGTATTGCTGCAGGTCCTATAAACAATTTAACCGTTAATGCAACAGGCGGCAGTATTGTTTTCATGAACTCCATAAATGGAATTTATACAAACGGTAATCAGGAGTACAACGGAAACGTAAGACTTGACGTACCTGTCACTTTTTCCGGTCCTGCGGTAACTCCCATTACAAGAAATATACGGTTTGGGAATACAGTTGGCAATAATGGAGGCGGTGTACCCACTTTAAATGTAACAAATTTAAATGCTGTGTTTGATAATACTGTAAGCAATATCGACAATTTGATAATTAACAGTAGCGGAACAACAACTATTAACGCCAACATTACAACAGTAAGTGCCCAAATTTACAGTGGAAATGTAATTTTAGGTGGTGCCGGCAGCAGAACATTAACAGCAGGCTCAACAGTTCAGGCTGAAGGAATTCTTTCGGGTAATTCAGGCATTACCGTTGTGACTTCGGGAGATATAGTCATGCAAAATGCGGGGAATACAATATCCGGTAATATTAATCTGTCCATCCCGCAAACCGGAGTTCCTCCAAGAACTATTAATTTTTATACATTAAATAATATTACCCTTAATGCGGTAAACAACACGACAAATGGAAATGTTAGAATATTCAGGGCAGGCACATTGGGGATTGCCTCTTTGCAGGCGCCAAATGGAAATGTTGTCCTTGGCGAAGCGCCGGCTATAAGGGTGGGAACTGTTACGCAAACTGCGCCAATTTCCGTACAAAGTCTTACAATACACTCGTCTGCGGGAATTACGCTGAATAACCCTGCCAATGCTGTTTCAAGTCTTTTTATAGGCGGAGCGAATGCGGATGTAGAGTTTGTAAATGTTGCGCCAAATTTATCCATTGCAGGAATTGAAAGTGTCATAAACAGCGATGTCACAATAAAAAACAGCGCCAATATTTCTGTTGTAGGAGTTGATACTTTGGTTGGCGGCATACTGACATTGGAATCGGTATCGGGAGCTGCCAACGCCATTAACATAGGAGAAAGTATTTGGGCGAACAGATTGATTTTAAAAGCCAATCCAATTAACGGCGTAATAACTGTTCAGGGTTCTGTGACAATAAATGTTTCCAGCAACAACGATCATGACTCGGGTCCCGGTGACGGCACAGAAGCTTCAATTTATGTTAACGCTTTCAGTTTTGTTGCATTGTCAGGAACAAATGGAAACATTCATCCGGGAACATCAGGCGAAATTTGCATAGATGCGGATAATTTTACACATAACGGCAGAATCGCAGGTAACCGATATTGTTTCCATGGCGGAGTGCCTACGGGAATGCATCTTGTATACGGTTACAATGCAAGCGGCGATTTTACGGGAAATCCCGTCTATTTTATGGTGGACGGCTCCAGGCATCCAACAGTTCCGTATAGGGTTTCCGACAATTTTAACATCTATATAATTGACGCCGATGTTACATGGGATAATTTGGCTTTTGTTACAGGCGGCACAGGCTACATCGAATTCCGCCGAGACAATTCCCTTATGGGCGACAATCTTGTATTGACCCCGGGTTCGGGCGGCATCAGGTTTAACAACAGCTCGTTGACGGTAAAAGAGGCGTTTAACCGCAACATAGTTTTAATTGGACAATCGGCAGGCACCTCCAACAGCATAACAGCGCAATCTGTAAACCTTGCGAATATTACGAGAGTTGGAACCGAAGCAAGCGATCTTGCGCTTTCGGCGGCTGTCAATGGAAATATCGTTTTGGGCAATATCGCAGCGGGAATTATTAAGGATTTAAATGCGAATGTCAGCGGGACAGGTTCTGTTACGATTGGCAATAATATAACAACAACAGGAGAACAAAATTATAACGGCCCTGTCACAATTACAAGCAATCGCACATTGACAGGCACACGCATTTCGCTGGATGCAATTTCAGGCGCAGGTTTTACGCTGACAGTAAATGGACTCGGTTCCAATAACGGAGTGGCGGTAATTAACGGCATCGCAAATGTTGCATCTCTGATTATTAATGGGGATACTGTTTTAATTGATGCTGTAATAAATACAACCGCCGCCGGAATAAACCAGAACTATCAGGGCAATGTAATAATTACAGGCGATGTTGCCCTTGCAGGAAACGGAAGCAGTATTCGTTTCCATGAAAATATTGATGGTACAAACGGAGAAGTGTCCAATCTGACAATTTCCAACATGAATAATATTAATATTGACGGTGCCGCCGGTAATAATGTTCCGCTAACGAGTATAATGCTTGGAACCTTCCTTCCTTCTTCTCCTGTCGGAACGATAACCGTTCCTCAGGAAATAATAACGGAAAGTTTGTCGATTAACTCAACTGCGGCTGTTAATTTGCCCAATTCAAATAATGAAATCGCAAAAATTGCGGTAACAAGCGCAGGCAACAGCATTAATATTGTAAACAAAGGCGCGCTCGAAGTTGCGGGCATAAACGGAGCGAACGCTTCCACAGTATCGATAAAAACTACAGGCGATATTACCCAAACAGGGTTGATTACGGGCAATGTAATATTACAACTCGATTCACAGGGAAAGATAGATCTTTCCCATGAAGACGGTCTTAACAGCAACGCAGTATACGAGCTTCATATTTTGGAAGCGGGCGGTGATGTTGCCTTTGCAAACAATTCGAGCGTTTCGTTAAATCATGTCAGCATTACAAATGCGCAAAATTATGCATTAAGTTTTAAATCGATGAACGGTGATATAATTGTTTCTGCAAATATTGAATGCGAAAGACTTGCGCTGGAAGCTCAAAACGGAGAGGTTGCAATCAACTATAATATAACTGTTCATCACAGTCATGATTGTAATGATGTTCCTCCCGGGGAACACGCCGCCATGTATGTTGTTGCAAACACATTCTCCGGAAACGGAACAATCCATCTTATGGATACCCAAAAAACGGGAGAAGTGTGCGTATGGGCAAGACACCCGAATTACAATGGAATAGTAAGGGATTGCGACGGTGTCGATACGGTTGACAACCGCATCCATCATCATATGTACGCGGGCAGAAATATTATTTACAGATACGGTCCTGTTTCCGATCCTTTCCCCGCAAATGTTGATCCTTATGATCATAATATTGACATCTATATACAGGCGGATAATTTTACCGGAACAATAGTTCAGGCAAGAGCCGGCAATACGGGAAGCGTGTACATTATCGACATATACGATAATGCAAGTTTTCCTCAGGTAAATTCAAGATACGTCAATTTTTTATCGGACACAAGCGGCTCCATTCAGATTTTTGGCGAGTATTATTCGTCCAACGTGCTTGGGCTTCATCCGGGAGTAGGCGGCATTCATCTTTGGGATATTGATCGCGGAGGCGCCGCAATCAACGCGAATGTCATGCTTACAGGTACAAACAGCATTTTCGATTCGCGTGGTCCTGTTACGCTTCGCGGAGCAATTGGGGAAACATATACAATAAACGCAGGCACAATTTCGGTTGGAGAAATATCAAGCGATAACGACGATCCAAGATCGTTAGCATTAAATGGAAACGCCGTATTAGAAGGCAGCGTAAGCGGATTGGAAAACTTTTCTGTCAGCGGAACAACAATAGTAGACAGCACTTTAAACGCGTCTGTTACTTTGCAAGCGCAGAGCATTTCTTTGGCAAGTACGTTGAATGTTATTAACGCAAACGTCATAACAATTGATGTAAGCGATGAGTATGCGCAAGGCGGCGATATCGTATCGGGCGCAAGTTTTATTCAAACGGGAAGCGGCATTGTAACATTCCAGGCAAACGCAGATTCAATACAAATTACGGCAAACGGCGCCGCAGTTCATTTTGCAAGCGAAGTTGCCATTAATTCCGATCTTGCGATTGCAATGCCCGCATCTGCAGGAATCGTCGAGTTTGCTTCCGGCATGAATGTCAATCCTCATACCCTCATTCTTTCGGGCGGATCGAATACCCATCCTGTAGAAATGAGTATGGACACAGGAAACTTGGGCAATGTAAAGATTCTTACGGGAAGCCATGTTTCATTAAGCCCGGATAAAACAATAAGGCAGAGAAACGCAAGTACGCTGGAGATGGAAGCAGCCAATACCGTTCTTGATACAACCGCAGGTTCATGGCACATTGGAGATGCAGTTACATCGCCGCTTCCATCCCGCAGTTTCGAAGGCTCTAACGGCCAGTTAATTTTGGGAACGGACGCAAGATTAATCTGCGCGGATTTCAATTTGACCGGCAGCGATTTTTCCGTTAACAATACGGGCAAAGCGGAAATTGCCGTTCATGGCAACGTGTTTATGGAAAGCGGCGTAAATTTCAATCTTGCAAACCTTCCGTATCTTGTTCTTGACATGGCGGGAACGGGAACGCAGCATTTAAGCGCAGATGCGGGAATCGGAAGCCTTTATGTTCAAGCGGGATCTGTCACGGTATTGCAAAACGATTTGAGCATATCGGGAGCGGTGTATATAAATCATGTTTCCATGACAAGCGGCGTTCTTAACGCAGGCAATTTCAACGTAACAGTTTCTGCGGGATTAAACGGAACAAAAGACGGCGCTGCGGCAAAAATCGGCAGTTGGAGAATTAATGGCGGAACTATCGCGGCAGGCGGCAATCCTGTAAATGTAATGAATGCGTTCCAACAGGCTTCCGATAAATCCGTAACGTTTGTAAAATACAATTCGTCCGATACAAATGTTTACTTCGAAATTATCGGCAATACGGTCTGGCAGAATTTTGTCTGCAACGAAAACGGCGGCGTAACCTTCCAGTTCTCCACGCATCCGCATCAGCATGTTTTCCTTGAAACTTTTGATGTTAAGGGAACAGGAAGCAATAACAGGATCAGATTGACAAGGCTGCCTGCAGTTTATGATGCGGGCGGCAATATCGAAAACGGTAATCCGGATTGGGTGTATTACTACAGCAACGCCCTTCACGGAGATCCTCCTGTCGTTTCGGGTCAGTTCAATGAATTCGGAATTCCTGTCATTCCCGACGATCCGAATCTTAAAAACAACGACCTGGAAAACATTAAATTCTGGAATTTCAGCCTGTTCAATCTTGCGGGACTTCAGATTGACTTTGTGGAAATTTATTTCAGCCATGCGTGGAATGAACCCATAATCGTGGAAACAAACGTAAGTTTTATCCCGTATTATGAAGGCAATCACGGGTTCTTCAATCACAACTGGCGCGAAGACAAAACATTCAAGATAATTTACAGCTTTATAGAAGACAGAAACGGCGACGGAAGAGCTGACAGAATACGCGTTCAAACATCCGTTAACGTTCACGGAGACATAGTTTCTGGAGGATTCTCCGTTCATGTAGACGGCTACGAAGTTGAAAGTTATGCGCTTGCGCAGGATGTTACAAACAACATGTCCGATAACGATTCTTTCTTTATAATTTTAAAGGAAGAGCCGCATCACAGACTTTACGACGGAACGCCGATAACATGGCGCATAACAAACAATGTCATGCCCAACGGCAGCCCGATTCTGTATGACGGAAGAGGCCGCACAATCGGCAGAAATGACGGAACGGTATTTACAACGTTTAACACAATTCCTCCGCGCATAAGCTTTACGCTTACTTTGCCCGACCGTGACGGCACATTCATTCAAATGTCGCAGCCTGTGGCTCCATGGAGCAGTTCGGTATCGGCAGGCGGTTCGGCAGGAACAATTAACGGAAACCTTGCAATGGCGGATCGCCTCGACTCGGCGAACCGTCCGCATGATTCGTTGGTTCATCATATTGATCCCGAAAATCCGGTTACTTTGCAATTGAAACCCGATCAGCCGGAAATGCAGGGCGCATTCAGTTTTATTATTGAAAGCGACGGAACTGTAAATACAGTTGGCAATTTGGCATCGGAAAGCAATACGTTTACAATGCAGGGGTTGTGGAGTCTTGCGGAACGCGCAATTGACTGGAGCGCCATCGATTCGAATTTCCCGCCGCCCAAATATCCCGTCGACTGGAATTATACGGGTTATCTTGCGTATACGGGAAATGAGCATTTGGCGGGATCGCCTTCTTCGCCCGTACCTGTAACAAACATGTTTGTTCCTCCGTTCAGGGTGTTGACGAATCAGATGATAATTGATCTTCATGAGGGAAATTATGTTACGCCTTCATCGTTCAACGGAGGAAACGATCTTATAACGCGAAGAGCAACCGATGTGCTTGTTTCGATACCTCCTGTTGCAAGCGATTCAACGGATTATTTTGCATGGCCGATTTGGGCAAGATTCAATCCTGCCGAAGTGAATATCCCCGGATTAAATGTCGCTCCCGGAAGCGGTTTCTGGGGACAGATGATTGCCGATACCGGCATTATCTGGGAATTCGACGGAACCAAATATCTGGAAGCGCAGAACACTGTAGAATTGCAAGCGCGTATTAATCCTCTTTTGTCCGGAACGCTTAATCTTATCCATGCTTCAAATGTCGGCGCAGGTTTCAGAAACCCGATGCGCGCGGCGGAAAGGGGCAGAGGCACAGGCGGATTGTGGATACCTTCAATTGTTTCTCCGTTGTATTATCATTATGCGCCATTAAGCGCACAGCCCAATCAGATTTCGGGAACCAATCCCGCTCCCGGGCTTTTTAATTATTATTTTGACAACACGGCGAGCGGAGAAAAAATCGAATTTGTTTTCCGTATTGACAATTCCGACATGATTGCGGCACGTCTTGATATTCCGCGCGGCAGCGCGATTCCGGACAACTGGTACCGGCTTGTGCGTCCGTTCAGTTTTGACATTCAGGACATTACGCGCGCGCGAGGCGGCGTAACGATTTTGAATAACGTAATCAATTCCGACGCAAGAGAAATAACGTATCTGCGTTATAATTTGGTAAGACCTGGCAGGGTGACAATTCAGGTTCACACATTGGACGGAACGCTTGTCAAATCGATCAGGCGCAATGATCACCGCGAAGCGGGCGAATGGACAGACGGCTGGGACGGCACAAACAACGGCGGCCGCCCTGTTGCGCGCGGAATGTATTTTATTCGCGTTGTGGGTCCCGATATCGACGAAATCAGAAAAGTCATGGTTATCCGTTAATGAAATCGGGGTTTGTTGCGATTGTCGGGCGTCCAAGCGTCGGCAAGTCCACTCTTTTAAATAAAATGTGCGGCGAAAAAGTCGCAATTACAAGCAAGGTTCCCCAAACGACACGCAACGCGATCAGGGGAATTGTAAACCGCGCTGAAGGGCAGCTCGTTTTTGTCGATACGCCGGGCCGTCACACAAGCCAAAAAAAAATGAACAAAAAACTCATGGATGTCTCGGATCGCGCCCTTGGTGAAAGCGATTTGGTTCTTTATGTTTTGGACGCATCCCGCGCACCCGGCGAAGAGGAAGAGGAAATCGCCGCGCTTTTAAAACCGTTAATTGAAAAAACAGTTGTAGCTCTTAATAAGATAGATTTACCAAATGCAAATACAAACATACTAATTGAATTTGTAGATAATTGGTTAAAGAAGAGTTCTCGCGAAGAAACAAAGAGCGCAAAGGACGCAAAGGAAGATAGAGAAGAAGAAGCTCTCTTTTCCTCTGCGTCTTGGCG
>Ga0209755_10000838_pt1 | contig 52609 bp, 29 predicted proteins | sample TergutCo191P1_FD_187301 | JGI IMG/M metagenome (GOLD analysis project Ga0209755, IMG submission 187301) | Cornitermes sp. P1 segment gut microbial communities from Petit-Saut dam, French Guiana - Co191P1 (SPAdes) (version 2) | ecosystem: Host-associated > Arthropoda: Insects > Digestive system...
CTGTCAATTCTGGCATATGTCAACAGCAACTATGTTGGTGAAGGTGGACTTCGTAATGTTATTCTGTTGGAAGAAGCCCATGTGCTGCTTGACTCGGATGCCAACAAAGGCGAGGGCGAGGCAAATCCAAGTGCAATTGCTCAAGGCTTAGTCAAGCGTATGCTCGCTGAAATTCGCTCCTATGGCGTGGGCATAGTTATCGCTGACCAGTCGCCGCGCAAGGTTACAACTGATGTGGTGGCACTGACCGACATAAAAATGGCGTTTCGTCTGGTGGAAGCAAGCGACAAGGAGATACTGGCAAACAGTGCAAATATGACCGAAATCCAGCAGCAGCGGCTGGCGAAGTTAAAGCCTGGCGAGGCTTTCCTGTTCTTTGGGAAACTGGACGAGCCGGAGGAAATTAAAACCGAGGATTACCGGCTGGAGAATAATATAAGTATTGCACTTTCAGACGACGGGATAAAGTCCCTTTCCACATATTGGAACGACCGAAAAGAAAATTTACGTCCATATCCTGAATGTGCGTACTGTAGGTATTGCACCGAGGGGTGCGATTATTACAAGCGCATTTTGGGGCGTGAGGTTGCAAGGCGAATTTTTAGGCAACATTTCAACCCCGGCAGTGCCGATTCCGCACTTGTGAAAGACGTGTTCCGGCAAATGGCTTCACTTACAAAGCAGGAATTAAACGATGAACTTTTTGACCAACACCTACTTGCATGTGTTGAACTTCACTTAATTCGACGCATCAGATATGGGACTATGATTAAAATTTCTGATGCAACTGCTCAGGTAACATTGTCGAAGATTTGAGGTGGAATGTATTGAGCAATGATGTAAAGTCAGATGTGGATGCAGTAGGGGTTTATAATTTTATGGTTACGTTAAGGGAGCGTCCCGACAACGGGAAACGGATAATTGCAGAAGGTTTTCCGAGAAAATAGTAGCTTTGCTTTTTACTACAAATGAGGGTGACACAGATGGATGAAGGAATTGACAGCGGTGGGGATGTGAGCGTTGATGCACCAAGCGATACAAGCTCAGATATCGGAAGCGACATTAACAGTGAACCTGAAGCTGATTATGGCGGCGATTTGGCAAGTGACGAAGGTACTGATTTAGGCGGTGATGACAGTGTGCCTGAGTCTGTTTCTGACGATTTATCAGATGAAGGACAAGGCAATCTCAACGACTTTTCAGAAGAACCGACCGGAGAATCTGAACTAACAGGAGAGGAAGATATTGGCGAGGATTTGAATGGCACTGGTGAAGAGCCAGAGGAGACGTCCGAACCGACTGAGGAGGAACCGGAGCAGCCGGAGGAAATATCCGAGCCGACTGAGGAGGAACCGGAGCAGCCGGAGGAAACATCCGAGCCGACTGAGGAGGAACCGGAGCGGCCGGAGGAAACATCCGAGCCGACTGAGGGGGAACCGGAGCGGCCGGAGGAAACATCCGAGCCGACTGAGGAGGAACCGGAGCGGCCGGAGGAAACATCCGAGCCGACTGAGGAGGAACCGGAGCGGCCGGAGGAAACATCCGAACCGACTGAGGAGGAACCGGAGCAGCCGGAGGAAACATCCGAACCGACTGAGGAGGAACCGGAGCGGCCGGAGGAAACATCCGAGCCGACTGAGGAGGAACCGGAGCGGCCGGAGGAAACATCCGAGCCGACTGAGGAGGAGCCGGAGCGGCCGGAGGAAACATCCGAGCCGACTGAGGAGGAACCGGAGCAGCCGGAGGAAACATCCGAGCCGACTGAGGAGGAACCGGAGCAGCCGGAGGAAACATCCGAGCCGACTGAGGAGGAACTGGAGCAGCCAGAAGAAACGTCTGAGCCGACTGATGTCAAGGCAGAGATGGACAACGGCTCAGGCGATTTACCTGAGGAAAGCATTACTGACGGCGATGCCGAAAATGAGTTGCCACAAGAAAGCAGCGGCAGTGAGAATTTTGACAACCGTTCTCGTGACGGCGCAAGAAGGATTGGAGCGGGACTGGGCGCAGCTGGTGCAGCTGCGGCAGGTGTGGCTGGTGCGCTGCCATCGGAGGACATGAGCGGGCGAGGTTATCCTACGGATAATCCCGCAATATATCAAGAAGCTCCACAACATGTCACAGATATGCACAATAATTCGATAGAGAATAATTTACGCAATCAATTCCCAGAGCACTCGTTTTCTGTTCCTGGTGAAGATGATGCTGGCTTAAGTTGGCGCGATGCGGCAAGACAACTTGGTCAAGATGTCACAGCTTCTGGAAAAGCGTGGGCGGACATGAAAAGAGAAAGAAACGAAGGCAATGATTAAGTCAAAATAGGGAGGATGCCAAATGTCAATATTCAGCAGAAACCCAAATGAAACAGCATTTGCGGGTGGTAAAAAGAACTGGACGGATGTAATAAAAAACTCGGGATCCGGAGATATGCTTATCTGGCGACAGCCGGAGGAGGATTTTAACACTAATTCCACCCTTATAGTCATGCCGGGCGAAGAAGCGATATTCATAAAAGGCGGCGTTATCGAGCAGGCTTTTGACAACGGTACATATCAGCTTTCGACAGAGAACTACCCATTTATAAGCCGTTTGCGCAACGCTTTCTCAGGCGGTATTAGTACGTTTAACTGTGTGGTTTACTTTGTCCGCACAGCACATAGCATGGAGATACTTTGGGGAACATCTTCCCCTATACAAGTGCGTGACAAACTGCTTGGCATAGCAACAAAGCTCCGAGCGCGGGGTGCATATAAAATAAAAATTGATAATCCTCAGCAATTTCTGACCAAGCTCATAGGTAACAGTATCAATGCCATGGCACAGCAGGAATTGCTAGACGACTACTTCGCAAATGAATTCCAAAGTAAAATAAAATCGAGCATAACTCGTGCCCTCAATGAAACACAGGTCGAACTGCTCGGAATCGAAGCTCATATTGAGGAGTTTGCAGAAGCTATTGTGCCTTTTCTTGACGAGGTTTTCGAGGATTACGGTTTGGGATTGGTCAAGTTTTCGATAGCTGCGCTCGATATTGACGATGACGAGATACGCCGTCGCTATGATGAAATAGGAATGGATGCTATTGCGAAAATGCGAAACGCTCAGGCTGATAAAGGTGTTATGGACGTTCTTGGCGATGACTGGGGTAGGCAGCAAGCGAAAGATATACTTCGTGACTTAGCAAATAACCCGGGTGCCGGAGGAGGAATGGCAGCAGCCGGTGCAGGGCTCGGTATGGGGATGGCAGCAGGTAGTGCTTTTGGTAACATGGCACAGCAAATGTTTTCGCCCATTCAACAAATGACATCACAGCCTACAGCTCCGCAGCCTAGTGGAAGATTCACGCAAAAATCAGCTGAAACACTGCCATCAACAGATGGTAACAGCGGAAACAGTACGGATGACCCCGTCGCAACACTTAAAAAGTTGAAAGACATGCTCGACATGGGACTTATTGAGCAATCAGAGTTCGACGCAAAGAAAACAGAAATTATGAGCAGAATGTGAGGAATCTCTTAAATGAAAAAGACAGATATATTATGGCAAATAATGGAAACAATTGTCCTTGTTATTTTTAATGCCGTGTTTTTCCTTTTGGCAGGTTTTGAGCACTCGGCTTCTGTGTGGATTTCATATGCGTTTATTCACTTTTCATTTGCTATGCTTATTATTACTCCACTTCTTGTTCGCAAAGGAAAAAGTTCATGGTTGTTTGGCGCAACTATTTACTCGATTTCAGCCTTTTATTTTGCTGTTGCGCTGATTGTCGGCTTGGTTTTCATCTTTATTGACCCTGAGAGCATTAACGCACCAGTAGTGACGCAGCTCATTATCGCTGGTCTATATGGCATAATTCTTACTGCAAACTTAATTTCAAATGAAAAAACTGCTGATGCCGAAGATAAAAGACAATATGAGATTGCATACGTTAAGGATGCGTCAGCGAAGCTAAAGAGCCTGTTAGATAATATCGAGGATAAGGCGACAAAAAAGCGAGTAGAAAAAGTGTATTATGCAGTCTATTCAAGCCCTGTTAAATCTCATCCGTCCTTAACACAAATTGAAAATGACATTTTGCAATCCATAGATGAATTGGAAGAGGCTGTTGAGGCGAAAAACTACGATGCTGTTGCCTCATTGGCTAAGTCACTACTTAGTGCAGTCAATGAGCGGAACATGAGGCTAAAGTCGCTCAATTAGCCAAGTATATTTTCAAAATCAGTTTATTCCGGCGAATAAATGCTTCACCCCTCATTCTACATCCTGACATGTAACAATTCAGTGCCAGCCAAGAAAACCTAAGTATTAGGCATTGAGAAGCCTGTACGCTCATCGTAGAGAGGGAATTCCGGCTACTGTCACGGAACTGACCGAGCGTAGAGGAGTGTGCAGGCTTCTCAATGCCGGACCGATAGCAGGCACTGGATAGTAACCCTGACATTGTCACAGGTTACACATGTTAGTGTGTTAAATGTTGCAAAAAGTGCAATATTGTGGTAGTATCCTCAGCATGGCCCTTTTGTCTTGGGACGAAAGGTTTTTTTGTAGAGAGGCATGGTTACGATATGAAAGAAACACTGGAAAAGCTCGGTAGCGAGGCGCAAAGTGCGCTCGCCGGCGTTGGGTCTATGCAGGAGCTGGAAGCCCTGCGGGTCAAATACTTGGGCAAGAAGGGCGAAATTACGGCGATACTCAAGCAGATGGGCTCGCTCTCAGCCGAGGAGCGGCCTGTCATAGGCCAGCTCGCAAACCAAATCAGAGCAGACATTGAAGAAGCCATCGCTGAAAAAACCACACAGATGGAAGAGAACAGCCTATCGGAAAGGCTTATCTCCGAGGCGCTGGACGTCACAATTCCCGGCAAGGAGGTAACTGTCGGGCGAAAGCACCCAATTACCATAGTGCTAGACGAGGCAAAGGAGATATTCATCGGCATGGGCTTTGACATAGCGGAAGGGCCCGAGGTCGAGCTTTCAGTGTATGATTTCGACAAGCTTAATATTCCCGCCACTCACCCAGCAAGGGAATGGACGGACACGTTTTACATTACGGAGGACGAATCGGTGCACCTGCGCTGCCAGACCTCTCCGGTTCAGGTGCGCGTGATGGAGAAGCAGGAGCCTCCGATACGCATTATCTCCCCCGGCAGGGTGTATAGGAAAGACGAGATAGATGCGTCGCACTCGCCGATGTTTCACCAAATTGAGGGGCTGGTCGTTGATAAGGGCGTTACGATGGGCGACTTGAAGGGGACGCTGAACCTGCTGGTTTCCAAGCTATATGGGGAAAGCACAAAGACGCGCTTCCGCCCGCACCATTTCCCATTCACCGAGCCATCCTGCGAGGTGGATGTGCAGTGCGTTGTATGCGGTGGCAACGGTTGCCGCACATGCAAGCAGAGCGGCTGGCTCGAGCTGCTGGGTGCAGGCGTGGTGCACCCAAAGGTGCTTGCGGGCTGCGGGATAGACCCGGGCACCTATTCCGGCTTCGCCTTTGGCATTGGGCTCGACCGCATGACGATGCTGCGCTACGGCATTGAGGATATGCGCTTGCTGTTTGAAAACGACTTGAGATTCCTTAATCAATTCTAGGGGGGCGAGACTTTGAATATATCGAGGGAATGGTTATCTGACTATACTGACATCACGGCATCCTCCAAGGAATATGAAGATGCGATGACGATGTCCGGCTCAAAGGTTGAGGCGACCTTCGAGCTCGCGGAGGAGATAAAAAACGTAGTGGCTGGGCATGTCCTGTCCATTGAAAGGCTTCCGGATTCAGACCGCCTTTGGGTCTGCCAGGTGGATGTGGGGAGTGGAGAACCGGTTCAGATAGTGACCGGGGCGGACAATGTGAAGGCGGACGACATGGTTCCCGTAGCCCTGCATAAAGCCATCCTGCCGAGCGGCTTGAAAATTACGAAGGGCAAGATTCGGGGCGCAAAGTCAGAGGGCATGCTGTGTTCCTTGACAGAGCTGGGGCTTGACGTGAATGACTTTCCATACGCCTCAGAAGATGGCATATTCATCATGCAGGAGCAGTGCAAGCCCGGCGATGATATCAGGCCGATAATCGGGGCGGACGACAGCATTGTCGAGTTTGAGATAACAAGCAACAGGCCGGATTGCCTGTCCGTCATCGGGATTGCCAGGGAAAGCGCCGCAACGTTCGGCGCCGGGCTGAAAATACCCGAGCCTGCCGTCAAGGGTAGCGGAGGGGATATTAATGAGCTTCTGTCCGTCGAAATTAAAGACCTTGACCTATGCCCCCGCTATACTGGCAGGATGGTAAGGAACATCAAAATAGAGCCATCGCCAACATGGATGCGCCGCAGGCTGCGTGCTGCAGGCGTGCGGCCGATTAACAATATCGTCGATATAACAAACTATGTGATGCTGGAATATGGCCAGCCCATGCACGCTTTCGACTATGCTTGCCTTGATGGTGGGAAAATAACAGTCAGGACAGCGGAGAAAGGCGAAGTGACGCGCACGCTGGACGGCGCCGAGCGGGAGCTGACGGCGGATATGCTGGTTATCGCCGACGCCAAAAAGCCGGTGGGCGTGGCGGGAGTCATGGGCGGGGAGAACAGCGAGATTACGGAAAATACGAAGTATGCCGTCTTTGAGTCAGCAAACTTCAAGGGCGTGTCGGTCAGGAGGACTGCCGCTGCGCTGAACGTGCGGACAGAGGCGTCCAGCCGCTTTGAAAAAGGCCTGGATATCGAAAACACCCTGCCTGCCGTGCAGAGGGCGTGCGAGCTTGTCGAGCTGCTTGGTGCGGGCGAGGTCGTAGACGGCATAATCGACGTGAGGGCAAAGGAAACCGTTCCCACTGCAGTAAAGCTGGAGTCCGAGAAGATAAATAAACTGCTGGGAACGCAGGTCGATGAAACCTTTATGATAAAGACGCTGGAGAAGTTAGGTTTCAGCGTTAATGGCGATACGGTGACAGTCCCTTCGTGGAGGGGGGATATAGAGCATTTTTCGGACTTAGCGGAGGAAGTGGCGCGTTTTTATGGTTATGAGGAGATAAAGCCGACATTGCACAGCGGATCTTCCACCGGAGGCTTTACTCCAAAGCAAAAGGCTGAGCGCCTAATCGCCAGCCTATGCCGCACTATGGGGTATTCGGAGGTTTACACATATTCCTTCGTCGGCCAAACAGACTACGACAGCGTAGCCCTGCCAAAGGATTCGAACTTGCGAGACGGTGTCACCATCCTCAACCCTCTTGGAGAGGATACGAAAATGATGCGCACAACCTCGCTGCCCTCAATGCTGGGCGCATTAATGAGGAATTGGGGCCACCGCAACCCGGAGGCGCGGCTATACGAAATGGCAGTAATTTACCGCAAGGTAGGCAAAGAGTTGCCGGACGAGCGTCCGATTATCACGCTTGGGGCTTATGGCAATTGCGATTTTTTTGAGATTAAAGGCGTGTGCGAGGCGCTTTTTCGAGAGTTCCTTACAAAAGATGTCCGTTTTGTTGCGGAGAAAGACAATCCATCGTACCACCCGGGCAGGGTTGCGGCGATTTATTCTGGTGCGGAAAGGCTAGGCACAGTCGGCCAAGTACATCCGTCCGTTGCAAAAAATTATGGTTTGGCAGATGCTTATGTTGCCGAGGTTGACTTCCTGGCGTTGCTGTCTTGTGCCGCAGAGGAGAAGCCTTACGCCCCGCTGCCCAGATTCCCGGCGATTAACCGCGATATTGCAGTGGTGTGCGACATCTCCGTGACGGTTGCGACCTTGATTGAGTGCATACGCAAATCAGGCGGGGCGCTTTTGCGGGAAGTAAAGTTTTTTGATGTTTATATGGGAGGGCAGGTCCCGGAGGGGAAGAAGAGCGTGGCATTCTCTCTGACAATTCGCTCCGACAAGGGGACGCTGGAGGACGAGGATGCCGACGAGGTGATAAAAAGCGCCCTGACAGCACTAGACGCACAACTTGGTGCAGTGATTCGGTAAGCCCTAGCCCTTATGCTAGGACGTTTTCAGTGCGGCTGATTAGGTCGACTTGGCAATCTTCAGTCAGTTCGACAAAATAAGCAGAATATCCGGCAATCCTAACCACAAGGTTGCGGTACTGGTCGGGATTGGCCTGCGCTGCGCGGAGAGTCTCAGTCGAGACGACATTGAACTGAGCCTCTGCGCCGCCGTTTTCCATATAGGCCATGACCATGTCGCGCAGCTTGATTATGCCATCGTCGCTTTTTAGCGCAGTCGGATGCAGTCGGATATTCAGGCACACGCCGTCCATGAATTTGCTATGGTCGTAGCAAAGCGAGGACGAGAATACAGCCGTCGGCCCATTGACGTCGCGGTTTTGCACCGGGGACGCCGCATCCGCAATTGGAGTTCCGGCAATCCTGCCATCCGGTGTCGCCCACGTCGTGTAGCCTTGGCCCACGTGGTCGGACGCACCGTACAGCCCAGCCTTGAAAACTTTCGCACGCGAGGAATAGCACTCTCTGCACGCCTCGTAGTAGGTGTTGATTACCCATGTCATCTGCTCGTCGGCGTAGGGGTCGGCATTCCCAAAATGCGGAACCTCATTGATAATGCGCTGGCGCAGAAGCTCATGGCCCTCCCAATTAGCCATTACCGCATCGTAAAGCTCGCGCGCCGTACAAAGCTTCTTATCAAACACCATGTATTTGATTGCCGTGAGCGAATCGGCCACAGTAGCAAGCCCCGTCGCCGTGCCGCCATATGAATTGTACTTTGCGCCGCCGGCAGTGCAATCAACGCCCGACTCCATGCAGCCGTCCAAAGACATGGATAAGATAGCCTGCGGCGTGTGGTATGCAACGAGATACTCAAGGTAGTTGTTCAGGCTGACCTGGGCTTTTAGGTAATACCTCGCCAGCTTGCGCCAAGCCTCCTTGACCTCCTCAAAAGTCTCCATCTCGTAGAGATAGCCGGTATGTATTGAACTCTGTTCGCCATTAAATGGGTTTTTGCCATCATTTAGCGCAGTGCAGAGCAGTGCGGAGTAGTGTATTGATGCATGTGGCGGCGCAACACCGTTGGCTGCGGAATAGTCGTTGCCAGAGCCTGTGATTTCCTGGCACCCGATTATTGCATAATCACGAGCATCCTCCAAGGTAAAGCCGAGCTCCTTCTCGATGCCCGGAATAATTATATCGTCGTTTTGCAGCAATGGGAGCCCGCCAACCATCGTGGACACTTCAAGCGCAAGCGCCCAAAGGTCGTACGGCGTGTTTTTGTGAACCCTAAGCGAGATGGTCGGGTCGTGCAGGCTGAGCCTCGCGACGCTTTCCAGCACCATGTAGGTCACGGGGTTTGAAGCGTCCTCGCCTGTTTTGGGGTCGACGCCGCCTATTGTGTTGTGCAAATATGTATTGCCGATGCCAATTATTTTGACGAGGTCGCCGCCGCCTGCACCGCCGCTGTACATCGAGTTGATTTTAAGGTAGAAACAGTCCATTATTTCCTGCGCATCATTTGGGGTGAGCCTGCCTGCCTCCAAATCCTTTTTCAGGAACGGCCAGGTGTATTGATCGACACGACCGAATGAGCCGATGTCGCCTATGAACGCCAGTCGCAGCAAATACTGATATGTGAGTGTTGCTTGGCATGCCTCGCGAAATGTGCGGCAGGGGTTTTCGCTTATCCAAGCCAAGCTGTCCGCCATAGACTCAAGTTCCGCCTTGCGCTTTGGCTCGGAGCATTCGGCAGCCTTTTCAAGGCATTTTGCGCTGTAGCGTTTGAGCAGCACCGTTGCGGCATCACAGGACATAACGATGGCTGTGTAGAACAGGACTTTTTGCGCATCGTCGCCCATGAGGTTGTTTACATGCGCATCCAGCCAGTCCTGGGCTTCCTTGCGGATTGCGCCATAGCCTTTATTTATGATTTTTGGAAACCCAGGGGTGAGGTGGCCGCTCGGCATCATAAGCAGCGGTGCGCCTACTTTTGTCGCCGATATGTTCATTCGGCAAAGCTCTTCGTAGCCGGGCGGCTGCCAAGCCGCAGCTACGTCGTTATAGGTTTTTCCTGCCCAATAACCGGCGATTTTGCGGAATGCCTCAACATCCTCCGGCGCAATGCTTGACTTGAGCGCGTCGTCTTCCGGGCTGTGGTACAGCCCATCGTCGCACAGCGCCCACGCCCCGCTATCAATGATCCACGGCATCGTAAATGCGCCGCCCCAGTCCGGATTCGTGCCAGACCCGCAGAAATTCTTGCTGGTGTTGCCGACCAGCATCTCGAAATCCTCAACGCGGACGGTCATCTTTTCGCACACCGCAAGCAGGGCTTTTGGGCGCCTGAGGTATGGTAGTAGGTTTTCGTTTTCCTTGTAGCAATCGGTGATAATTACCGCCATTTCCGCATCCGATTGAATTATGCGGTCGCGGATAAGGTCGTGCATCAGCTGGATGCGGGAAGTAATAGGTTTGAATTTGTACATATAACTACTCCTCCTGGGGCGTGTTTGAAAAATCATCACATTCTTCAAACACATCCTAGCGATTTTTCGTTAATTATAGCATAAGAGGAGAAGAAATAAAACATGTACTACAAACTATTTGAGCCTATTGTGCGTATTTCGCTGAGCAGCGAGTGCAAATCCAACCCATGGGCGGGGGATCCTGGTTTGCCGGGTTCGTTTTTTTGCGCACCGTCCGAATGGGGTGAAGCCTCAAAAATCGGGGGCTGGGCAGGCTCATTAATCGGCAGTTCATCATCGAATGCATGAGGCTCGGCAGGCAACGCCTCATTGATGGGTGATTGGCCATCCTCGGCAAAGTCCGCGGCTTGATTTGCAGCGACAAAGCCTTCGTTAGGCTCAAAGTCATCCTCCGGTTCAGCCTCAAGCACAGCTTGCGGCTCCGCTTCCAGTTTAGCCCTCAGACCTGTCTCAATCTCCAGATTAGTCTCCAATTCTGGCTCAGCTTCAAGCTCCAATTCAGCTTCCGGCTCCGGCGTAGGCAGGTATTCTGTGGGCATAGAAGAGGGCATTTCTTCATCTTGCGAGATTGCCAGAAAAGAAGGTTCCGCTAGTATAACTGCGCTGCCAGCGCTGTTGTCGGTTGATGAGGTGTCTTCATCTAGAATACGGTATACCTCTACTGCCTCTGCTGGAGGCGAGGGCGGCGGCGCACTGCGCTCATGCGCGCGGCGCAGCTCCTGAACGCTCTGGAGTGGAAGTTCTACGCTATCATGCTCTGCACCCGGCAGCATATCCGGATTTACCATGATAACGCCCTCTGGCCTGTCGATGAAAAGAAGCTTGTCGCCCTCGTTGATACTTAACCTCCTACGGATTGAAACAGGTATTGTGATTTGCCCCTTGCTAGTGACTTTTGCCATTTCCATTATAGATACTCCTCCCTTATTCTGCGCTTGCGGCGTATTCCTTACTATTATTGTAAACTATCGAAAAAGCAATGTCAACAGGAGGAATGTAAGGAATGGAGCTGTTGAGGGCAAAGTTGAAGGACAACAAGGCGCATCTGCCGAGAGTGGAAAATGAAAAAGTAAGGAATATAAGGTAAATGAAGTGAGTTAGCTGATATTTATTAAGCAAAGGAAAGGCATTTCTTAATCAGATAAAGTGGGGAATTCCTTACTAAATTCTGGAACGAACGACAACACTTTCTCGCACAATTTACCACAAGGAAAGAAAATGATGGCGTAAAACCAAAAGCAAGGTTAGTAAGGAAAGCCGGGCGAGGTTTATTTGCGCATGCCCAGGGATACCAGTCGTCAGGATAGTCAGAAAAGAGAAGAATTCCTTACTTTGCTTTTTTAAAAATGGAACCCCTTAGCCAGAATACCCGAAATCAACTTCTTGAGAAATAGGCGAGGCGCAAAAGGTCTAGAAAGTGAAAAATATGAATGAAAACAAGGAAAGTAAAGAAAAATGGGAAATGAATGACAAACGGACAAAAAGCTGCGCAGCTCTCGACAAGGTCATGGAGCGCCTTATAATCCTTGGCGTTCAGAAAATGCATATTCTCAAATTCCGGAATGTAAGGATGACCGCTATGCGACAATTTGCCAAAGAGGGCAAAAAGCTTGGAACTAATAGAAAAATGAGTGCGAAAATTTCTACTAATAGGATGATTCAAAGGCGAAAAAAGTTCAGAAATTCGCTGAAAACCCAACCTAATTTTCGAGCCTTTAATTCTTTGAAAAGGCTTGATTGTTTGGAGTGGAATTACCTGCTCATCAGCAACGGCTAGCAAATAGGATGAAAAAAGGTGCAAACAAGAGCAAAAAGGCCTTGGGAAGGCACTTATGCCCGCTAAAAAGTTTCTTCATAAATGAAGGCGAAAAAAATGCCCATGGCTGAGCATTTTTAACAGCTGGGCGAGCTTGAAAATGAAAGTCGCAGTGAATGAGGCATTGAAAAATGCGCTAATATAAAAATTACAATATAGCAGTTGCAAGGCATTGGAGGGTCTTGCGTGCCAAATGCGTTATTCAGCGAGCCTTAGTCTCTTGACAAACATAAAAACTGCACAACGTAGGTACACAACAGCAAATCTTTTATTTTAGACAAAAAATGCAGAATATCAGGGCATTCCTTGTATGCTTTTTCACAATAATGCAGAATAACTCAATAGTGTTTTTTTACTTTCGCTGTTAAAAATTGTTAAAAAAATTTAACTTGTTTTATTGATACTGTTAGCATATTATACTGCCTAGCAATAAGCTTGTTTTTAAGAAAACTAGCCGAAGGGGGCCAAAATAAGAATTGGATTCAAGAGCAATTGGGGTTTTCGATTCCGGCCTTGGTGGGTTGACGACGGTAAAAAAACTGCTCGAATGCCTGCCGGGAGAAAATATTGTTTACTTAGGTGATACAGGGCGGGTGCCATATGGCTCTCGCTCAAAAGAAACAATAATCAAATATGCAGGCCAAGATGCGGAGTTTTTAGCGGGGTTTGATATAAAGGCAATGGTAGTGGCTTGCAACACGGTATGTTCGGTTGCGTATGATGCGCTGGCTGCAAATTATGAAATACCTGTCTATGAGGTTGTCAGCGCCCCTGCGAAGGCGGCGGTAGAAAAGACAAAAAATGGAAGGGTTGGCGTTATTGGGACAGCCGCAACGATACGCAGCAACGCATATAGAGCCGCCATTTTGAAATTGCGGCCCGACTTGCAGGTTTGCTCAACGCCGTGCCCCTTATTTGTGCCGATGGCAGAAAATGGAAGGACAGACAGCGCCGACATAGCCGCACTTACGATAGCCGGAGATTATCTGTATGAGTTGCGTAAAGCAAATGTCGACACCCTGATTCTAGGCTGTACGCACTATCCCCTGCTTAGGGGCGTTATTGCCAAGGTCATGGGGCCGGAAGTCGCCTTGGTTGACTCAGGCGCCGAAACGGCAAAGATGGTAGCTGACGATTTGCTCAAAAGGGACATGCTCTGCCCTGGGGGCACAGCAGCAGGGGCAATAAAGTATTTTGTTACGGACAATATAGATGGATTTTCAGCGCTTGCATCAAGATTTCTCGCATCTGAGGTCTCGGGGATGGTTGAGCAAGTGGAGATTGAGTAAGCAAGTTAAGTACAGAATGTCGGCGAAAAATGTTTAATGTTATGGTGTACAACAGGCACAATATGGTGTATACTGCTAAAAAGGTATGGCGTACATACAGTGAAAGATGATGTGGAGAGGAACTGGCATATGCAGAACATGAGGAAAGTGATGATTTCAATAAAAGGCACCCCGGTGCCAATTGAAGATGAGGGCAGGGACGGATCTTTTGAGCTAATGACAGATGGAGAATACTTCACTGAAGGGGATGTGTCCACATTCAGTTATGTCGAAAGCGATTTGACTGGGGTTGACGGTATGCTCACGACATTTAACGTCGAGCCGCACCGCGTGGTTTTGCGGCGCGACAATGGGATGGGCGGGGATATGATATTTTCCGAAAGCCAAAAGCACCACTTCCTATATGAAACGCCCTTTGGCTCGGTGCTTATGGGAATAGACACGCACAGCATAAAGACAAACATGCGCGATGATGGCGGTTCACTCGAGATTCGTTACGATATCGAAGTGGACAATATCTCAGTAAGTAAAAACCTGTTTGAAATAAACATCAGGTCATTCCCGCAATAGGGGTGTCAAATTTAGCGTTAGGGGTTAAAAATTAGGGATTGCGATGAACTTGATAGAGATTGCTAAGGAGCAGATTGACGAGATTATCAATAGGGCTTGTGAGAAGGCGCGGGCGTCGGGTGAAATTCCCGATGGTGCGCCGCTTTCCGGTTCGGTTGAGATACCGCGCGAGACTGCGCATGGCGACTACGCAGCCACGCACGCAATGGCAGCTGCTAAGCAGCTGAAGCTTGCGCCGAGGAAAATTGCAGAGACTATTGCAGCACAGATTGACTTGGACGGCAGCTACTTTCGGGAGTATTCGATAGCCGGGCCGGGGTTTATTAACTTCGTCCTGTCGGAAAAGTGGTATGGCGATGTGTTGCGGCTGGCGGAATCCATGGGAAAAGATTACGGCAGGATAGACACCTACAAGGGCAAAAGAATCATGGTTGAGTTCGTATCGGCAAACCCTACCGGACCCATGACTATAGGAAATGCCCGCGGCGGCGTGCTGGGAGACACTTTGGCCGCAATTCTTGGCATGGCGGGATACGATGTGTGGCGCGAGTTTTATGTCAACGATACGGGAAATCAGGTCGAACAATTCGGAAAGTCGATAGATGCGCGTTATATGCAGCTTTGCCTTGGGGAGCAAAATTACGAATTTCCTGAGGATGGGTATCATGGCGATGATATAAAGGAGTTGGCGTCGCTGGTTTTCGAAAGGGAAGGGGACAAGCTTCGCACGTTGCCCTCAGATGAGCGGATTTCGAAGCTCATAGCTTTTGGACTGCCACACAATATTGCGCTGATGAAGGAGCACCTTGAGCGCTACCGCATCAGGTATGACGAATGGTTTCACGACAGCTCTTTGCATGAAAGCGGGGCTGTGGCAGAGACGATTCAGCTGCTCGACAAGGGTGGCCTGATATATGAAAAAGATGGAGCATTATGGCTCCGGACCATGAAACTGGGCGCCGACAAGGATGAGGTGATGCGTAAGAGCGACGGTTTCTACACCTACTATGCCGTCGATATCGCATATCATCGGAACAAGCTGTTGCGCGGTTTTGACAGGGTGGTCGATGTCTTGGGTGCCGACCACCATGGCCACGCCATGAGGATGAAGGCCTATATGTCTGAAGGGGGAGATGCTCTGGGCGTGGACGGCAGCAGGCTAGATTTTCTGATAATGCAGATGGTTCGTTTGGTTCGCGACGGGGAGACTGTCAAGGTTTCGAAGCGCACGGGCAAGGCGCTGACTTTAAATGATTTGCTAGATGAGATATCTGTCGATGCGTGCAGGTTTTTCTTCAATGCAAGGCCTGACAGTCACCTTGAATTCGACTTGGGGCTTGCGGTAAGGCAGGACAGCGAAAATCCGGTCTACTATGTCCAATACGCCCACGCCCGGATTTGCAGTATGATTGCGATGCTGGCTGCGGAAGGGTTCGAAGTTCCGAAAATTGAGCAAATAAATACGGTTTTACTAAGTTCGGAGCCGGAGCTCGAGCTTATAAAGCAGATTTCGCTCTTACCGGAAGAAATTAAGCTGGCCGCGCGAGACTATGACCCATCGCGCATCAACAGATATGTCGTTGAGCTTGCGGCGCGCTTTCATAGGTTTTATAGCTCGTGCCGCATCAAGGGTGAGGAAAAAGCCCTGCTGCTGGCGAGGTTGAAGCTCGCCGACACAGTCAGAGCCATGATTAAAAATTGCTTAGGCATTCTGGGGGTTACGGCACCGGAAAAAATGTAAAATGTAGGTTCAGGTTTTCACTCAAATACCACCAGGCTCGCACCGATGCGCCCTGCTAGGCTTGCGCATTCTTTGGAGAAGCCGGATCTGGAAAACAAGAACAAGTACCTATTTTGGAAGCGGAACAACCTGCTGCGCTCGTCTAATGAGACGAGCGCTTCGGCGTCTGTAGGCTCATCCGACCACACGCAATCACCAAAGAGGGCATGGTCGTCGTTGGCATATGCAACTATGGGCAGCCGGGCTTCGTTTTTAGATATTGGGTCGACGCCCCACCACCGGCCAATCTCAACAAAACTGCCAGGCAGGCGCCCGGCGAGGTTTCTTTGCTCTATCCATTCCCTGCAAATATCTTCAAATACTGTCCGCATGAACGAGGGAATTTCAGTGGCGACTTTGCGCCAAAACTTGTCAACCTGGCACATCCGTATTTGAGATATATTATCTGGGACAAATCGGTACCAGAACCTAAACATGCTGTCTTCAATCCCATAGGCAGTCTTTTTGCCGGCTCTTTCGGTCACGGGCGTATGCTTTCCTACGATGCCATAGGAGATTAGGTTTTTCAGGTAAGCGGTGCAAGCGCTTGTCTCAAGTCCCACCGCTGTGGAGATTTCGGAATTCTTTGAGCACCCTGCCGCTATAGCCTGCAGCACGGCGTTGTAATATGTCGGGTCTCGGACTTCCCGGCGCAAGAAATTAGCTGGCTCTTCAAATAACATGGAGTATGGGTTGAAAAATGTTTGCTTGATATTTTCTTCAATCGGCTGTTTCGGATCCATTAATCCGATGTAGCCTGGAATGCCCCCGGTCAGGCCATACACCACTGCAATGTCGTAGGGGGAAAAGCCGCTATAGTACCGCTTGGTTTCGAAAAATGTAAAAGGCTCGACTTTTATCTGGGCTGTGCGCCTGCCGTGAAATGGGCTGTCGTAGCTCAGCGTTTCGTTCTCCATGACCGGCTCAGACGAGCCGCAAATCAAAAACATAAGCTGAGAGTTTTTTAACAGTTTGTCGATTTGCGCGCAAATGATTTTTGAAACTTCACGATTTGACGCAACGAGGAAATGGTAGTCGTCAATGACCAAAAGTAGCCGCTGGGTGTTTGATAGCTTATATAACTGCTGGGCAATGCGTGGGAATTCGGCTAGTCCCACTGCTTCGTTTTGCGACGACTCAGGGAATGCCGCAATGCTTTTGAGCAGGGCATTTTGGTTTTCCCGGTCGTTTGTCTCTTGCGCTGAAAAATAGATTGCCCTTTTGCCTTTAATGAACTCTCGTATCAGGGCAGTTTTGCCTACGCGCAGGCGGCCATGCATAATGGCACATTCAAACTTGCCGCTATTGTATAGGCCTTCGAGTTTTTTTAGTTGCTCATCCCGACCCGCAAACATGATTTCGCACCCCATCCCTATTTTGGCTTGTTGCCCCCGCGGCCGCCTCTGCGGCGTTTGACATGAGGCTTCTTATTCTGTGTGCCCTCAAGCGGCTGTGGGCGGTTCGGCTTGGCATTCTTTTCAGCATCCCTCTCGGCACGCTCCGCAGAGGAGAGGTTTTGCCCTTTTCGCTGCTCCGGAGAGTGCTTTTGGCTCGAAGGGCCACCCTGCCTGCTATCTGAATGATTGTGCTTGTTTGAAGAATGGTGGCGCCTCTCATTGCCTGACGGGCGGGAGGGCTCAAGAGTGCGCTTGGGTTCGGGCGGCGGTGAAACTTTGAATCCGGCTTCTTCAAGCTTGCCCTCAGCCCTCGCCGCTATGTATTCAGCCCTTCTGCCTTTTCCGCCAAGCACGTCAAGCTCGTCAAAGGAGAAAGTTTTAAGGGTGGTGTCAAGCCCGTCCTCCAGTCGCACCTTTGCGTTCCCGCGTAGCAGGTTTACGTTTATGACGCTGCCTTTTCCCGATGGGGTCTCGACAAATGCGTCTATTTTGGGAGCTTTCTTCACCAAGTGCTCATAGGCGGCCTCTTCATATTTCAGGCAACACATAAGCCTGCCGCATGTGCCTGATATTTTTGTTGGGTTTAGCGACAGCCCCTGCGTTTTCGCCATTTTTATAGAGACAGGGTGAAACTCCGTCAAGAACTGCGAGCAGCAGAAGGCCTTCCCGCAGACGCCCAAGCCCCCCAGCATCTTCGCCTCATCGCGCACACCTATCTGCCGGAGTTCTATGCGCGCCCTGAACATGCCCGCAAGGTCTTTTACGAGCTCCCTGAAATCGACGCGCCCTTCCGACGTGAAGAAAAAAAGTATTTTGTTGCCGTCAAAGCCATATTCGACGCTGACAAGCTTCATTTCCAAGCCAAAATCCACAATTTTTTTCTGGCAGTAGTCAAAGGCGTCCTTTTCCTTGGCCTTGCCTGCCTGATAGCTTCTGTTATCGTCGCCGGTAGCAATTCGCGCGACTGGCCGGAGCGGCTGGACGACTGCGGTATCCTCGACCATCTGGTTTGGGCGTGCGCATTCGCCGTACTCCAGCCCTTTCGCAGTCTCAACTATCACGTTTTCACCTTTTGCGACTGTGAGCCCTGCGGGGTCAAAAAAGTACACTTTGCCTCTATTGTTAAAGCGAACGCCGACTATTTCAATCAAAATAAAACCTCATTTCAGTTTTCAATTTCCAAAAGGCTTGCGCATATCATCCCGGAGATGTGCCCCGAGCCTACGTTTAAATCAAGCATTTCGCCGGCTTTTTCCAGGATTCGCTCAGTGCGCGAGAGCGTTTTCGCCGTAGTCTTGAAGCCCTCGCTGCCGACAGACCTCTGCTCGGCAGCGGTGCGGATTTTTGATAGCTCAATGAAGCCAGCCATAGCTGTCTTGTCAAGCTTTTCGAGCTTGAACATAAACGAAGCAATCGAAGCATTGCCGCTTTCCAAGGCCGCAAAGAACTCGCCAACCATTGTCGAGGCTGATTCGTCAATTTCCCCTTGTGCAGGCGAGGCCTTTAGCTCGACACAACGAGAACGAACCGTTTTAAGCAGGGCGGCAGGCGCATCGGTGCTAAGAATGAACACGGCATGAGCCGGGGGTTCCTCCAGAAGCTGTAAAAATGCGTTCTGAGCGCTGCTGTTTATGGTGTCAGCCTCCAAAACGATGTATGCCTTTCTGTCGGCATCGTTTGGAATGACGATTGCGTTCTTTTTTAGCTCCCTTATCTGGTCAACAACTATCTCGCGCTTGCCGTCAATTTTAGAAACTATTGTTATGTCGGGGTGGGTGCCGCGCAAGGCTTTGCCGCAATGTGCGCAGGCCATGCAAGGCTTGGTGCCGGACGCCGCAGAGCACACCGCAGCCATAGCAAGCGCACTTGCCAGCGAAGGGCTGGCAACATAAGCATGTGACAGCCTGCCGGTATTTGCAATTTCCCTTAAATTCGAATCTATGTTCTGCATGTTACCTCAAATAAAACGAATGCCCATTGTCCTGCAACGTCTAATTCCTGCGGACAACTTCGCCCTGCCTCTTGTAGATGCTGTTTGCCGGGACAAACCCGCGGACAAATGATAGCGGGTATACTGAAGCGCCAGCACCTATGACGCTCCCCGGGTTAAGCACGGAATTACAGCCGACCTCTACGCAGTCCCCCAAAATTGCGCCGAATTTCTTTAGGCCGGTGTCTATCCGGTTATCGCCGCAAGCGACCGATACAAGCGTTTTGTCGCTTTTTACATTTGAGGTTATGGCCCCTGCGCCTAGGTGTGATTTGTAGCCCAAAATAGAGTCGCCTACATAGTTGAAGTGCGGAACTTGCACTTCATCGAACAGTATCGTATTTTTCAGCTCGGTCGAGTTGCCGACTACGGAGCCGCAGCCGATTAAGGCGTTTTCCCTGACATAGGCGCAATGCCGCACCTCGGCGCCTTCGCCTATTATCACAGACTTCCCTATATGTGCGGACGGTGCGACTTTTGCTGTTTTGTGAATCCAGACGTTGTTTTCGCACTTGCTGTATTCCTTGGTGTCAAGCCCTGCGGACACCTGCAGTATGAAGCTTCCAATTTCCGGCAAAGCCTCCCAGGGCCATTCAAACTGCGCCAGAAGCTTCCAGCACAGCGTGCGGCCGGATTTAAAGACTTCGTCAACACGCATCATTTCTATATTCATCGAGATACTTGCCATGATTTAATCTCCGACTCGTTTTTTTGATTGTGTCACAATCATCGCGTCACCATTATAGCACGTTTGTTTGATGTTGACAAGTCAGCAGAGATATAGTACAATTCATTCCACGTTTCATATTATTGTAGGTGCTTCCGTAGCTCAGTTGGTAGAGCAGCGCATTCGTAATGCGCAGGTCGCCGGTTCGAGTCCGGCCGGGAGCTCCAAGGGTAAACCTTACGGCTGTAATGGCTGTGGGGTTTTGAGCTTTTTGTGATAATACACCTTTGCAGAAGTTTTGGTGAAATTGGAACTTTATTTGACTAATTGCGTCCAATCTGTTAGTAAGGCAAAAATAAAATGAAAGAGGGTATACAAACAATGATTAGGAAAAGAAAAACAATCATCTCCGTACTTATGGCTGCAATCCTTGCTCTTGGGGCGGCTACTGCATTTGCGCTGAACTCTGATATTCCGGAGGGAGCCACTAGCGTTACCGCAAGATTCTTTGAGGTAGCGTCAAACGAAGACGGCAGCGAGTTTACGATGGCAAGTGCGGACGGTGAGTATCAGATTCGTGTCACCGGCGATACGGAAATTTACTTTGAGGACTACGTCCCATTAAGCGACGAATGCGATGGAATGACAAAAATGGTTCGCGAGGTATTGTTCGGACGTACGCTTGTGGAAGTGCTTGAAGGCAGAAATATGGTCGTAATCCTTGCAGGCGAAAATCAGACCGAAGCCGTGAGCATCCGAATCCTCTTTGAAACAGCCGTGCATCTTCCGGCGGAAATAGCTGACTTAGGCGATTTTGCAACCGATGGAGGGTACGTCGGCATCGCAACTCTTCCTGCTGAAATAGACTGGGATGATTTTGGCCAGATTAACATCAACGGCGAAATAGTGGTAAATGGCGAATTAATTGAAAGCACCCATGACCCATTCCTTGATGAAGCAAATAACGTCGTCATGGTTCCGGTTAGAGCAGTTGCCAATGCCTTGGGATTTGACGTAAACTGGGACGGTGTTTTGGGAAGCGTTAGGTTTGGCGTGGCAACACACATTTGGATTGGCCGCACAGAGGCACATGTAGGCAGGATGGCTCCAATAGAGCTCTCGGCGGCGCCGGTCGTAATAGATGGTGCAACATTTGTTCCGATTGACTTTTTCCGCAGCGTACTAGCGCGAGAAGCCTATGTTTTTGAAGGCCAGGTAGTAGTTAATTGAGGCATATAGCGATATGCCAGAACAGCAATAAATATGATGAGGCCGTCCACTCGGACGGCTCTTGTCAAATCACTAACAACAAACCTCCGGCATTTCAAGAACCAAATATGCGCCAAACTCTTATACAACTTGAAATGCATTTTATTATTTGAGCAAGGTGGTGCTTTTAATGATTGGTTATAATGCTGACTTGCACAATCAGGTGGAACAACTTTCTAATATTCTGATGCAAAGCGAACCCATGCGTTCCGTTTTGGAGAAAACCAAGGAACTGGGGATAGTTAATTATTACGTGGGAGCGGGCTGTGTAGCGCAAACAGTCTGGAATTATCAACTTGGACTTGAACTGGAACAGGGAATATCCGACTACGACGTCGTTTACTACGATGATTCTGATTTATCGGCACAAGCAGAACAATCCTTTACGGATAAGTTGCAAGTTGCACTAAAGGCAAGAAACATCAAACTTGACGTAAATAATCAAGCAAGGGTGCATCTGTGGTACAAGGATTATTTCGGCTACGACATTTCCGCATATGGCTCCGTTGAGGAAGCTATCAACACTTGGCCGACTACAGCAACATCTGTGGGCGTTCGCTTAGAAAGTAGCAATCTAAAAGTATATGCACCATTTGGGCTAAACGACTTATTCGGTTTGATTGTCAGGGCGAATAAGGCACAAATTACAGAGAAAATTTACATGGACAAAGTCCACAAGTGGAGTGCAAAATGGCCATCGCTCAAAATAATACCGTGGTAAATGGCATTGAGAAGCCTGCACACTCCTCTACGCTCGGTCAGCCGACGTGACAGTAGCCGGAATTCCCTCTCTACGATGAGCGTACAGGCTTCTCAATGCCTGCTCCTAGGTTTTCTTGGCTGGCACTGAATTGTTACATCGAAAAATATGCTTCCGGAAAAAGTGTCTAGAAAATTATTGACAAAGAGATTTTTCAATGGTACACTCTAGTTCGAGATACAGAAGATTAATACTGCTGGTTTGGACTGCCTGTCGGCAAAATGGAATGGGGTGAGATTCCCCGCGAGTGGGTCACTGTGATGCTTCGCCGGTTGTACCGGGAGAAGATAAGTCAGATACATTCCAAGTCAGCTTAGCGCCTGCCTACACCGGGTTGCGAAGTGCTTTTTGCGTCCGCTTACTTGTGTTGCAGGTAGGGGCGCAATTATTTTTGTTTTGATCAGCTTAGACAACTGATTGAATTCCTACCTAAAGAGGCCGGAAGCACATGCCGCAACTTGCGGCATGTGATAAGGCCCGCAATAAGGTTGACAGAGTGTGTTGAAATGAGGAGCGATAAATATGTATGAACCGGTATACAAGAAGGACGGGGAACCTCCAAGCGATTTTGCGAGAGTATCTCCAAATGAGCACGAACTAAAAGTGTTTGAGCTGATGCGGAACCTTGACTACGGCGAAATCCGCATAGTGATGAAAAATTCTGCGGTTGTCCAAATTGAGGAGAAAAAGTCAATAACACTGTAGTGAATCAGCATAGCTGTTCATGCGCAAAAGCGGAAGAACCGGAGTGCGCTGTACAGTCGTGAATCTGCAAAGTCGGCAGGTCGCGAGTGTTTAGCGGGTTTCGGGATTTTTTATGCCCACGACCTGACTTGAAAATGAGGGGAGGAGGGCATAAATTTTTTAGGGCTGATAACCCACGGCAAATAGAGCACCTTGAGGAAAATCAAGAAGTATTCAAATTTGTTATGGAGGTATATAAGAAAGTATGAAGAAAACAAAGACGCGGCTTTTAGCAATGCTCTTGGTGCTGATTATGGTGCTGGGAATCTTGCCGACTCCGGCAGCTTTAGGCGGCGAGGCGGTAACCGCTTCAGCAGCACCGGCAAACGAACATTTTGTCTCTCTTTATGAAGTGGAGGCAGCGATGCGCGCTGCGCTGGACGGACTGGTCGGTGCGGTGCCTAATCCCCAGTTTGGCTCTGTCGCCGGCGAGTGGACAGTGCTGACGTTGGCGCGCGCAGGGCATCCTGTACCGCCGGGCTACTTCGAGAACTATCTGCATCATATTGGACATCGGCTTTACAACGTCTGGCCTACGGAGAACCCGAACGAAACGGCAATGTTCAATGGGATGTACACCGGCAACCGTGTGTTTAACCACGATTACGGCAGGTGGGAAGTCCGGCTCGGCAATCAGGCGCAGTCCACCGAGAATGTGCGCTTGTCAATCGCACTGACCGCACTCGGAGAGGATGCGTCGCAATTTGTGTCGACGTATGCGCCGGATATGACATTTGACGTCATCTCGCGCCTAAACAACAGGCACAATGCGACAAGCTTTAACATGTTGGGAGAAAACCAAGGGATAAACGGCCCCATCTGGTCGCAGATTGCGATTAACTCGCAAGGCTGGAATAACCCCTACGTACCGACCTGCAGGCTTTGGGTAGGCGGCACAACGGCGGAGCGCCTAGTGACATGCGAAGAGAGGGTTCGATGGATTCTCGACCGCCAAATGGGCGATGGAGGCTGGGCTCTTACGCATTTTGTCAATAATCCAAGTGCGCCCTCGTTTAACGGTGTATCAGATCCGGACATGACGGCGATGGCGCTCCAATCGCTTGCGCCGTGGTACCGTTTGGACGAATCGCAGTGGCCGTTTTCGAGTGTCGGAGTCAGCGAGCTCAGAACCGCTATAAGCAGAGGTTTGGGCATACTTTCCCAAACGCAGCTCAACAACGGCGGCTGGAATGCATGGGGAGCATGGAATGTACAAAGCTCCGCACAAGTCGTCGTTGCGCTTGTGGATCTGGGGTACTGCCCGCAGACAGACCCACGCTTTGCAAAGCCGGGCGGCAACCCCGTCAGTGACGTGCTTGCGTTCCAGAACCCGGCGACAGGTTTGTTCACACACCCGCACATAACTAACGGCGGCAGCGACAATGGGATGGCGACGGATCAAGGCTCGTACGCCCTCGTCGCATACTGGCGTTTCCGCAACGATAATTATCTTGCATTATACGACATGGCGGACGCAGGAGAGTTCCGTGCGCGCTCCGATGCCGGCTCGGCAGCTTGGGGACAACCAACTGACACAGTTGCACTACGTGCGGCAATTGCTGAGGCGGAGGCCCTTAACGCAGGAAGCGCACGGCTGAATCATATGCTTGCGCTGGCAGGCAATGCACTTGAACCGCAGCTCGTGGTTACATACGACGGCCCTCCGGGAGGCCCGTATGTGCGCAATGAAGGCTGGGTGTACCCATCGCAGGTCACGATTGACGCATCGTTGGCAGCACTTACGTTCTTTATTGAAACGTTTGCCGAGGATACAGCGCCACCGCCCCCTCTGCCCGACTTCGTTGTGGGCGACCGCATATTCTTTGGGCGCTATCCGCAGACCGACTTGGGCATGGATACGCCATCTTGGGGTGTGGAAGGCGTTGATTGGATAAGGCAGGGAATACTCACGATGCAAGGAGCGGCTGCGCCGCATCCCACCATAGGATGGGCGATAAATCAGCAACGCTATTTTGCGATAGAACCGATAGAGTGGCGCGTTTTGCGCAACGACGGCGGCAGACTGTTTCTATTATCCGAAAGGGTACTGGAACGCATAGTGTTTAACACAGTTGCCGGAGCCACAACATGGTCAGCCGGTTCTTCACGGACTTGGGCGAACAATGCTTTCTTTGATATGGCGTTTAGCCCGGCTGAAGGAGCGGCGATACACGAGACTGCCTTGGCAGACGCAGGAACTACCGACCGCATCTTCTTCCTTTCGGAAGCTGAGGCGAGTACTGCCGCCTTTGGCTTTGCCAATAACGCAGCACGTGTAGCAGCGCCGACTCCTTTTGCCAGGGCAACCGGCGCCCAAGGCGGAACGAACGCCGCAGCCCCGGCATCCGGATGGTGGACACGGACGCCAAATGCGGCGAATATGCGCACCGTAGCACTTGCCGGTACTTTCGGCAATACTGCGCCAGCCAACCCAGGTCAACCGATAATGTCGGCAAGGCCGGCGATGAACTTAAATGCGCAAGGTCTTGTATTCACACAGCTAGAGCCGGGACGCTATATTGTAGGTAGCGCACCTGCGCCGGCTACGGACAGAGTTGCATTGCGCGCCGTGATTGCGGAAGCGGACGCTCTGTATGAGTTTGATTTTCAGCTTAACAGTTGGAATACCATGCAGGGACATCTGACTACTGCCAGAAACCACTACAACAATCCGGCAACCGCACAGCCCCAAGTGACTTGGGCGGCAGTCAACCTCAGGGGCGCAATAAATGCGCTGACCCCAACCGCAGACAAGGCGGAGCTGAGAGCTGAAATAGCGAGGGCTGAGGCGCTGACGGAAGATGGATGGCATCCGCCCGACTGGAACGCTATGACGAATGCGCTCACGGCGGCAAGGAATACAAGCAACAACAGAAACGCAGCGCAATCTATAGTAGACAGCAATACCACTGCCCTGCGCAATGCGATAAACAATCTCAGGACTGCGGAATATATGAACAAACCGGGCGACCCGAATGTCCGGCCGCACGTATTGGCCAGGTTTGATGAAGTGCTTGTACAGGCTGAGGCTGTGACGCGCGGCAGCAATTCCGCACAGACGTGGAATTTGCTGCAGACAAGGCTTGCCGACGCAAGGATTACGCGCATCAACAGACAGGCATGTGAAAACAAAGTGAGAATGCAGGTGAACAACCTGCGCGTGGCGCTTGCGGCGCTGACTGCGCCGTCGGTACGTCCCAGGGCGTTTATAAGCGTCACCGACCCCCATGCATACGATGATGACGGCCTTTGGTCGAGCTGGTACTCACATTGGATGTGGGGGGCACAGTGGCCTGGCGAAGGCGAGCCTGACCCATGGTTTGGAAGCGGCTGGATTTATCTCGATGAGCTGGACGAAGGCGAGCGCACGGCATACCATCTGCTCTATCATGTGCAGCCGCCCCTGCATATCTCCTCGTCCGGTCATGCTGCATGGGCAGGAATGTATGTACAGAGCATAAACAACTGGGGCGAGTTTGACGGCGGCGCCTTGTCAGGCTGGATGTATAGGGTTCATGACATATTCCCCGGATTCTCATCGTCCCTGTACTTCCTCAACGACGGCGACATAGTTGAGTGGATTTACACTCGCCAACTCGGCTATGACATAGGCGAGGGCATGAGCAACCTGGGCGGCGACCCGGTGTTTAATGTGCTGCCGCCCGTTATTAACCTCAGCAACCACAACCTGTCGGGAAGGGCGACAATGGGCGGCTCGTCAGCTACCCAAACGGCACCCTTTGTGCTGGACGCAAGCGATTTGCCAAACGGAATAACTGCACATCTGGAAGGCACTGTAATACATGTAAGTGCTGTTCGCCCTGCTGTGGGGCAACCGGAGATTAACGACTCGTTTGTAGTTTCGGTATCTGTCGGCGGCAGAACCGTAACGGTTACGGTAAATGCGTACCTTACGCCGGAAGAGCCGGTCGGGCCGGGGCCTGTCGACTTCGTTGCGCTGGATGCGGCAATTACGATTGCAGAAAGCCGTATGGAAGCAGACTATACAGCCGACAGCTGGTCTGCAATGCAAGCTGTGCTACTTGAAGCCAGGGCTGTCCGCATGGGCGCAGATGTGACACAGGAGCAGGTTGACTCTGCTGCAAGCAACCTAAATGCGGCGAGGGCGGGGCTGGTTCCGCACGTGCCGACTGTCAACAAGGATGCGCTGATTGCTGCCATTGGGGTAGCAGAAGGGCGCATGCAATCAGACTACACCCCCGACAGCTGGTTTGCCATGCAAAATGCACTGGAGATGGCCAGGGCTGTCCATGGCGACACAGCTGCAACGCAAGAACAGGTCGACATGGCAGCGGGCAGCCTCGAATCGGCAATAGCCGGTCTAGTTCCCTATGTACCGTACGTGCCGACTGTCAACAAGGATGTGCTGATTGCTGCCATCGGGGTAGCAGAAGGGCGCATGCAATCAAACTACACCCCCGACAGCTGGTTTGCCATGCAAAATGCACTGGAGATGGCCAGGGCTGTCCGTGGCGACACAGCTGCAACGCAAGAGCAGGTTGACATAGCAGCGGGCAGCCTCGAATCGGCAATAGCCGGGCTGGTCCCCTATGTGCCATATGTGCCGTCAGTCGACAAAGACGCACTGAACGCTGCAATTGCAGTGGCACAGAGCCGCACCGAATCGAACTATGTCCTCGGCAGCTGGCTTGCTGTGCAAAATGCGCTGGTGGCGGCCATAGCTATCCGTGACAATGCAGCTGTAACACAAGAGGAAGTTGACATTGCAGTGCATAGCCTCGAATCGGCAATAGCCGGTCTAGTTCCCTATGTGCCGTATGTGCCAACGGTCAACCGCGACGCTCTGAATGCCGCCATTGCGGTAGCGCAGAGCCGTACGGAATCAGACTATACCCACGTCAGCTGGTTTGTGATGCTACGCGCGCTCGAGATGGCGATAGCTGCTCGGAACAACGCAGAGGCAACGCAGGCTCAGGTTGATGCAGCGGCAAGCATCCTCGCTGCGGCAATGAGTGGGCTAGTTCTCTATGTTCCGGTAGTCGTGCGGCCTGCGACGTTTACTGTGACCATATCAAACGGAGGCACCGGCGCCTCGGTTGCAGGTGGTGCATCGCATGCCCATGGGAGCACTGTCGCCATCAATGCCGGAGCGAGAGCAGGGCATACATTCTCAGGGTGGACTACTGCCTCAGGGGTGGCATTTGCAAATGTAGCAAGTGCGGCCACTACGTTTACTATGCCGGAGAGCAACGTAATAATCACGGCTAACTGGACGGCAAATGCCGGCAACGGCGACAGTCAAGGCAACCAAGGTGGTCAAGGCGGCCAGGGCGGCCAAGGCGGCCAAGGCGGCCAGGGCGGTCAAGGTAACCAAGGCGGCCAAGGCAACCAGGGCGGCCAAGGGAGCCAGAACAACCAGGGGAATCAGGACAACCAAGCCGACCGGAACAGCCGGGACAACCTAGTTAGCGGCCTGACCGTTGTGGTCACAAGCAATGATGCAATGGCAACAAGCGAGACGGCTACAATAGTTGAGGCCGCAATTGAAGCCGGGGAAAGAAGTGTTGTGGTAGAGCTTCCCGGCAATGCGGTCACCGCTGAATTCGCGCCCGAAGCCATACAAGGGATTATAGATGCGGGAGCGGGGCTGACCATAATTCAAGACGGCGTTAGCGTTGCGTTCCCATCTGCGCTTCTGGAGAGCGTTTCGGAGATATCATCGAGCGAAACGCTTGAAATCTCAGTCCAGCCCGTGTCAGACGAAGCAATCGCCAGCCTGCAAGAGGCTATGGCCGAGCAAGGGCTCAGCGCAGAAAACCTCCTGCGCATCGCAGACATAACCGTGGTCGCAGATGGCCAATCGGTCACGGCATTTAACAGGCTGCTCACAATTAGCTTCGATGTGGCCGGAATGGGCTTAACAGACGCAAGCCAGCTTGCAGGGTTTAGGCTTGGAACCGGCAATGGAAAAGCATTCTTCGGTGGGACACTGGAAGACAATGTGTTCTCATTCCAAACAGACCGCCTGAGCACGTACGGACTAATGTACGACGTGTACTTGACAGGCCTGCGCTTCTCGATTGGCGATGAAGTGTACGCTCGCAATGGCGAGGTTAGAAGAAGCGATGCGTCGCCATTCATCGAAAGCGGCAGGACGCTCGTGCCACTGCGCACCATAGCTGAAGGCCTGGGCGCCGACGTTATGTGGGACAGCTCCACGCAGACAGTGATAATGGTGCTTGATGGGCAGAGGATAAGCCTCACCATCGGCAAGCTTGCCCCCGGTTTGGACGTCCCGGCACAAATCGTAAACATCCGGACGTTCGTACCGTTGCGCTACGTTTCCGAAATGCTTGGTGCAAACGTAGTTTGGAGCGGTGGGGTAATGGCCGTATACATCTTTAGGGATGGAGCCAGAGGAGAACTCGGCAGCTAACAAACATGCGTCCACAGGGGCAGTCCTAAATGGGCGCCCCTGTGGACACGGCAGAAAGGAGATTGGATTTATTGTGAAAAAAGCTAATGCAAAGACTATAGCTATAATTTTGATTTTATTTATGACCTTGGGGTTCTTGCCGATGCACGAGCCGGAGACTGCATCAGCGTCAGGCGCCAGGGTTCATGTTAGCGTCATAGACCCATTTGCGGCGACGTGCACAATGGGCGGGCCGCCGGCGCCCAATCAAAACGGAATTTTTCACGCAGGCAGCTTCATTGACATCGTTCCCGGAGTAACAACGGCATATAGCATCCTGTACATGCTGCGCCCGGAGCTGAACATACGCTCAAGTGGGCATCCGGCATGGGGCGGAATGTATGTGGAGGCCATAAATGACTGGGGCGAATTTGACGGCGGTCCACTATCCGGGTGGATGTACAGCGTTAACGGCATTTTCCCGGGATTTTCTTCATCGCTTTTCTATCTGCAAAACGGAGATAGGCTGGAGTGGCTGTATACGCGAAATCTGGGCTATGACATAGGCGAAGGCATGAGCAACCTTGGCAGAGACCAATGGGGCGGAGACTTAAACTTCAACCTGAGCCACTACAATGTTAGCCTTGACGACAACAACCTCACGGTTAGGGTCACAATGGGAGGCGCTTCCGCAACTCAGGGTGCAAACTTTAATCTTGACGACAGCGCTTTGCCTAATGGTATAAGCGTTTCGATAGGCGGCACATACGGCACGCAAATAATTGTAGAAGGAGTTCGGCCCGCAGCGGGGCAGCCGCCTATTACCGGAAGCTTTGAAGTGGGAGTGACCGTTGGTGCAAGCCAGAGGCTTCCGCTTACGATAAGTGCAAATCTCACCCCGATGCCAGGGCCGGCGCCGGAAACTTTAGAGCTGAGCGCTTCTTCTATTACAATAAACGACAACAATCTGACAAGGACAGTAACGATAGGAGGGACGGCGGTTGCGCAAGTGTCAAATGTCTCCCTTGATACCGCAGCGCTCCCAAGCGGCGTCACTGCTGCGAGGAGCGGAAATACGATCACCGTCACAGGCGTTCGCCCGGCAGCAGGCCAGCAGGCAATAACCGGAACCTTCAACATTACAGTGACAGCCGGAAACCTGAGCGAGACGCTTGCGGTGACTGTGAACCTCACGGCACGGCAAGCAAATCAAAACCAGCCGGAAACCCTGTCCTTAAGCCCCTCTGCTGTTGCGATTAACGATGCAAGACCTTCAAGCACAGTGACGATTGAAGGAGCGACAGCCAACATTAGCCTTGACGCCTCAGAGCTTCCAAATGGAGTCACCGCCACGAGGAGCGGAAGTTCGATAGTCATTATAGGTGTCCGCCCAATAGCGGGGCAGCCGGCAATAAGCGGAACCTTCAATATTACCGTGACAGCCGGAAACCAAAGTGAGGCGCTTACGGTGACTGTAAGCCTCACTCCGCAGTCGGCGACTTTGAACCTAACCCCTTCTGTGGTTGAAATTAGCAACACCAATCTCACAGCGACAGTGACGATTGGAGGAAGTGCGGCCCAAGGGGCAAACATTAGCACAGGCGCAGGGCTTCCTGACGGAATCACCGCCACAAGGAGCGGAAATACAATAACTATCGTCGGTGTCCGCCCGGAGGAGGGCGGCCAGGCAATAGCAGGTATGTTCCAATTTGACGTAACTGCCGGAGGGCAAAGCGAAACGCTTACCATAAATGCAAACCTCACACCGCCCGATGTGGCGGAAGCAGGCCTGGGAAACGAAGAAAATGGAAATGAAAGTCCGTCAGAAAGGCAGGCTGCAAGGCCTAATGCAACTATCTTCCCAATCATAAACATTTCAGCAACAGCCATCGAAAATTGGGAAAACACCTTTGTCGACGTAGGCGATGGCGCATGGTTTCTTGATTCTGTCAGGTTTGTTGGCGCATTAGGCCTTATGGGAGGCACGAGCCCGGGTGAGTTTTCGCCAAATACCCCACTTTCTCGCGCGATGCTGGTGACGATGCTCGCAAGGCTGAGCGGCGAAGGTACGGGGGGCGGAGAGACTTGGTTTTCCGCTGCAATCAATTGGGGCATAGGCGCCGGACTTACGGATGGCACATACCCGAGCATGAATATAACGAGAGAACAGTTTGCCGTAATGCTCTACCGCTATGCGGTGCTCAGCGGGCAGGGCACGGACGATGCTACAAACCTTTCAGAATTTTCTGATACGAGCTCGATTTCACCGTGGGCTCTGGATGCAATGCGCTGGGCGAATGCCAGTGGGATAATGAGCGGGCGCACTACGACGACCCTTGAACCGGGCGGCACAGCAACTCGCGCCGAAGCTGCGACTTTGCTTCAGCGGTTTATCGAGAATTTGAGTTAAGGAGACATCGAACAATGCGAAAAATAATTTCAGTGCTGGTAGCGTCTCTTTTGGTGCTGAGCCTAGCATCCACCGCAGTCCCGGCCGGCGCAGTGTCAATCAGGGCGAGTCTTGAGGAGGTAGAGCATGCAATGCGCCGAGGGCTGGACAACATAGTATATATGATAAGGGAGCCCCGCTTTGGCTCTGTCGGTGGGGAATGGGCGGTTTTTTCTCTGGCGAGGGCAAATCATCTGGTGCCCGAGGGTTATTTTGAGAGGTATCTTGTGCATATAGGCGACCGTTTGGATGCGCTTACAGAAACTAGCGACCCTAACAGCACGGTGATGCATCATGGGAACGCACCCGTCGGCAATTGGGTGTATAACCCTGCCACCGGCAGGCGGGAGGTCAGGATGGGCAACCAGGCGCAGGCTACGGAAAATGTCCGTCTCGCAGTGGCTCTCACTTCGCTGGGCCTTGACGCATCGGCATTTGTTTCGCCGAGAAGCGGATATACGTACGACCTCATCGCGCGTTTAGGGAACAGGCATTCCGAAACCAGCCCTCTTATGCTTGGGGAGCTGCAAGGCATAAATGGGCCCATATGGTCGCAGATTGCAATTGATGGGCGCAGCTGGAATGCCCCGCACACAGTTTCAGACAGGGACTGGGTTGGCGGGACTACCGCCTCAAATGCCGTCACGCCCGAGGAGCGGATTGAGTGGATACTTGCAGTCCAGTTGGACGATGGCGGCTGGGACCTTGGAAACCACAGCCCCGGCGTCAACCCCACTCTGCCGGCAGACCCCGACATGACAGCTATGGCAATCTTGTCATTGGCGCCTTACTACAGCAGCAGGGGCGATGTAAGGGCCGCTGTAGGCAGGGGGCTTGCAGTTCTTTCGGAAACACAGCTAGACAATGGCGGCTGGGATGCTTGGGGCGCCGATAACGTCCAGAGCGCAGCATGGGTGATAATTGCAACTACGGTGTTGGGCATAGATCCGCAGACAGACCCACGCTTTGTGAAGCCGGGCGGCAACCCCGTTACTGCGGTGATGCGGTTTCAAAACCCTGTAACCGGAGCATTTGCCCACCCACATTTTGACGACGGCGGCGACGACAATGCTATGGCGACCGACCAGGGAACCTATGGATTGATTGCATACTGGCGTTTTAGAAACTATATGGACACGCTGTTTGACATGGGCGATGCAACTGCATGGTTTTGCTGGGAAGGCTTGACCGTTCCGGATGATTCGGGCGTTGTCGGCTTGCCCGGTAAGCATATGGACATTGTGCAAGTGGGCGTCAGCGCCCCCGGGCGCACCTTTACGGACGTCCAAGGCCACTTCAACCAAGAGGCGGTGGAGGCTCTTGCGGCAAGGGGGGTTCTCAATGGCAAAACGGAAGCAGATTTCGAGCCGGATGCAACGATGACGCGCGCAGAATTTGCAGCAGCCGTCACACGTGCTTTGGGGCTTCCGGTCAGGGCGCCGGACATAATCATAGAGGACATCTTGCCCCATGCATGGTACGCAAACTATGTGCGCACGGCATACTATTTCGACATCATCAGGGGCACGACGGCTGAGTCTCCCATACTTTTTGACCCAGGCGGCACAATAACAAGGCAGGAGGGCGCTGTCATGGTTGCGCGCGCGGCGAGCCTTGCGGGAATCTATACGAGCCTTACCTATGTGGAGATACTTAACATAGTGTCGATGTTTGGAGACTATCGCACTGCGGGAAGATGGGCATGGGAAGCGCTTGCGTTTAGTTACCAAGAGGGCATTTTAGACGACACGGAGTTTTATATGGAGCCCCTTGCGGCAATATCACGAGGCGAAATAGCCGGAATGCTGCACCGCCTGCTGGAAAAAGCGAGGCTGCTGTAGACGGCTTGCTATGGGCTGCCTGCGCAATAATTCTGCAAATATTTACGACCGCAAGTATAACAGGAGAGGAGTAGTCACTTTTATGAAAAAGCATAAGAACAAATTTATAGCTGCACTCGTGGTTGTTGCTGTGCTTTCGGCTGCGTGGTTTTTTGGTGCTATGCCGCAAATCAACGTGCCAGAAGCCGGGTCGCCTCCGGTGATAGCGGCAACGGAGCCAAATGAGCAGCCCGGCGGCTCAGGCGGTGCGCAGGAGGCTGCGTCGGCAGGGCAGTCTGGGCAGCCTGAGCAATCAGAATCGGGCGTTTCAACGGCGGCGCCTGCAAATGCGGCGCAAAGGGCAGGCAACCCCCTGGGTGCAGCCGAAATGGGCATTTCGGGGGCGGAACCAGCATATGCCGACGAAGCTGGCGAGTATGCGGCAGATGTGGGGGAAAGTTATGGCGAGCCAGATGAGCCGGGCGAGACGGCGCCGGATACGGATGAAGAATACGGCGCAGCCGCAGGTGCGTACTATGTGGATTATGCGGAAGGAGAGGAGGACGACGCCGGTGATGAGGAATTTGTATTTGTAGACCCGACACTGGATCAGCTGCCGGCATTTGTTGAACCGCCGCGCCCCGAAGGGCTGTACACGCCTCAGGTGGATGCTGATGAGCTCCAGATATTCGCCGCCGACCACCCAAACATGCGCGCTCCCGTCGAGCCGCAGAATATGGATGTAGGCGATGAATCCTTCACTGTTACGCTGTCGGTAAGGGCACATATGATTCTTTACAACATGCATCTCCTGCATAGGGACCAGCATGAGCTTGTGCCGGAGGATGGCTGGATATTTCCGCCTACGCTTGTCACGGTGTGGGAGGGCGAGAGCGTTCATAACGTGCTCCAGCGTGAGATGAGGCGTGCTGGAATTCATATGTCGTCTCGCTGGACGCCAATATTCAACTCGGCTTATGTTGAGGCAATCAACAATTTGTTTGAGTTTGACGTAGGGGCTCTCTCGGGGTGGATGTACAGGGTCAATGGCTGGTTTCCGAACTTCGGGGCGTCGAGGTATCTTTTGGCCCCCGGGGATATCGTCGAGTGGATTTACACTGTGGATCTCGGACGAGACCTGGGGGTTCAGTGGCTTGCGGGCGATATGACTGGCTCAGATTGGTAAGCTGGCAGGATGAAGGCGAAAAAAGATACATTTTCGGGTTTCCACCCGACGGTAAATATGCTGTACTTTGTGACTGTGCTTGGATTTGCCATGTTTATCATGCACCCAATTTTGCTTGGGATATCGCTTGCCTGTGCGATTGCCTACTCCGCATACCTAAATGGGAGACGAACTGTGAAGCTGGGGCTGATAGTCCTGCTTCCGGTAGTTTTGCTCACGGCGATTCTTAACCCGATGTTTAACCACCGGGGCGGCACCATGCTGCTGTACTTGCCAAATGGCAATCCGCTGACACTAGAATCCAGCATGTACGGACTCTTTGCGGCAATGCTGCTCATCACGGTCATAACTTGGTTTTCCTGCCTAAACATGGTCATGACCAGCGATAAATTCATCTACTTGTTCGGGCGCATTATCCCCGCATTCTCGTTGGTGCTTTCAATGGCCTTGCGCTTCGTGCCCAGATTTAAGGCGCAGATAAAAATCATCGCAAATGCGCAAAACTGTATCGGCTGTGGGGTCAAAAGCAAGAATATCTTAAAAAGGGCTGGGCACGGCATAAGAATCCTGTCCATTATGGTGACCTGGGCCTTAGAGAATGCGATAGAAACTGCCGATAGCATGAAGGGGAGAGGGTATGGACTGCCGGGGCGTACTGCATTCTCGATTTACCGTTTTGACCGGCGGGACGCATATGCGCTGGCGTTTATGCTGACCTGCGCCGCCATTGTGATTTTCGGGGCTGTAACGGAGGTGTTCCGGTTCCGTTTCTTCCCCACTATCAGGGTTTTCCACATGGGGGTTGGGACATATGCCATTTTCGCAATACACTTGGCGCTGACGGTATTTCCGATAATAGTAAATTTGAAAGAGGATTTAGTTTGGAAGCGTATAGAATCGAAAACTTAACATTTACATACCCGGAGCGTGAAGCGGCGGCAGTATCAGACATCAGCCTGACTATAATGAGCGGTGATTTCGTAACGCTTTGCGGCCCTTCGGGGTGCGGCAAAACCACGCTCCTCAGGCACTTAAAGCCGTCCACTGCCCCGCATGGCACGAAGTCAGGAAGCATCCTTTTCGAAGGGGCGCCAATCGGAGAGCTTCCTGCATACGATGCGACTGCAAAGATAGGGTTTGTCCTACAGTCGCCGGATAACCAAATTGTCACCGACAAGGTGTGGCATGAGCTTGCCTTTGGGCTTGAGAGCCTTGGAGTAAAAACGCCGGAAATACGCTTGCGAGTGGCTGAAATGGCTAGTTTCTTTGGTATTCAAACATGGTTTCACAAGCCTGTAACGGAGCTATCTGGTGGACAGAAGCAGTTGCTTGCGCTTGCCTCAATTATGGCGCTCCAGCCGCACGCGCTTATACTGGATGAGCCGACAAGCCAACTGGATCCCATCGCGGCGGGGGAGTTCCTATCTACAATCGGCAAGATAAACCGTGAGCTTGGCGTGACTGTGATTCTTACAGAGCATCGTCTGGAAGAGGTGTTTCCGCTCTCTACAAGAGTCGTAGCCATCGAAAGCGGCAAGATTATTGCCGAAGGGCCGCCGCGCGATGTTGGGTTTGAGCTAAGCAGGCGCGGGAGCGGAATGCTCTTTGCGATGCCGACGCCGATGCGGGTTTGGATGAATTTGACAAAACCGTCGGGGGAACAGTCCTCTTGGCAGGCTCGATGCCCCATAACTGTGCGTGAAGGGGCAAACTGGCTAAGCTTGGTTGCAGATTCAGAACCCGGCAAGATAGCCTCTTTGGCAGACGCAAAACCTGACAAGGCTGCAGTCCGCCCGGCAGGCTCCGCTCCTGCCGTCGAGCTCGACGATGTTTGGTTTAAATACAAGAAGGATTTGCCGGATGTCGTCAAAGGGCTGTCGCTCAAGGCGCATTATGGAGAGGTAACGGCGGTTCTAGGGGGCAATGGAACCGGAAAAACAACTGCGCTGTCGATTATTGCTGGGATTAACGCGCCATACAGGGGAAAAGCCTCGGCCGACACGGACGTCTTTATGCTGCCGCAAAATCCCCAGACTCTTTTTGTAGCAAAGACAGTTAGGGAGGATTTGCTGGAGATTTTGAAAAAGCGCAAGGTGCAAAAGGAAGCAAAGATGCAATTGCTTGCAAATATGGTAAAGCTGTGCCGCTTGGAAGGTTTGCTCGACAGCCACCCATATGATTTGTCCGGCGGGGAGCAGCAGCGTGCGGCGCTTGCCAAGGTGCTGCTGCTGCAGCCAAGAATTCTGCTTCTGGACGAGCCGACCAAGGGCTTGGATGCGGAATACAAGCAAATTTTTGCAGCGATTTTGCGCAAGCTGACGTTGGGCGGCGTCGCCGTGGTAATGGTCAGCCATGATGTGGAATTTTGTGCCGAGCATGCAGACCGCTGCGCTTTGTTCTTCGATGGGGACGTTGTTACCGAAAACAGGCCGAGGGCTTTTTTCTCCTCCAATAGTTTTTACACAACCTCGGCAAACCGAATGGCGCGCGCATTTTTGCCGGAGGCTATAACTGCCGGAGATATTGTGACTGCGCTGGGGGAGGACATGCCGCCCGCTCCCGAGGTTTTGGATTTTGACGCAAAATATGAAATTATTGACCTGCCCCCTCCGCCAAAACCGCCAAAAATGTCCAAGCGCCGCAAGCTGCTTCTGATTACCTTTGCGCTGTGGACATTGGCGACGATGATGTTTGCCGGAATGAATGGGGACAGCCTTGGCGCATTTATTGGGGGCGGGCGCGAAGCTGTCGCCGTCGTCAGGGAAGAGGGTGCTTGGCTGTATGTCGGAATTATGACTGCACTCGCCGTCGGAATTTGCGGTTTTGTATTTACGCTGACATACAGGCGGTCGGAAAAAATTGCAAGGGGCGCACTCAAAAAAGAAAGGCTGACCAAACGCACAATCGTTGCTGCGGCTCTGATTTTTCTGACCATACCGCTTACGATATACATGGGAATAACATTTTTCGACGACCGCCGGTTTTATTTTATCGCTATGGCTATTATTTTCCAGACAATGATACCGTTTGTGCTGGTTTTTGAAGGCCGAAACCCCCAGGCGAGGGAGCTTGTGATCATCGCCGTGCTGTGTGCAATCGGAGTGGCAGGGCGGGCGGCGTTTTTCATGCTGCCCCAGTTTAAGCCTGTGATTGCAATGGTCATAATTGCAGGGGTAGCATTCGGCGGCGAGGCGGGGTTTATGGTTGGGTCTATGACTATGTTTGCCAGCAATATGTATTTCAGCCAAGGTCCGTGGACTCCGTGGCAGATGTTTGCCGCCGGAATCATCGGGTTTCTCGCAGGCGTTTTGTTTCGCAAGGGTCTGCTGGGGCGCACGCGCGCATCGCTTGCCATTTTCGGCGGTATTGCAACTTTTATCATATACGGAGGGATAATGAACCCTGCCTCTGTATTCATGTGGCAACCGAACCCGACCCTCCCTATGTTCCTGTGGGCATATTTGCAGGGCATACCTTTTGACCTTGTTCATGCCATTGCCACTGTTTTCTTTATGATTATTATTTCAAAGCCCATGCTCCAAAAGCTGGATAGGATTAAGGTCAAATATGGGCTGGTGGAGTAGGTGGGATAAAAAACGTGCACTCAAATAGAAGCGAATCGAGCGCCGGGAAGGCCTCGAAGGGAGGATTACATGAGAAAAAGTAAAAAAATTTTGGCTGTGCTGCTTGTGCTCGCAATCTCATTTGCGCTTGTGCCGGTTGCCGGCGCTGACAACAGGGTCAAAACTATTGCGAGCTTTGAAGATGCAGGTGAGGTTTCACAAGACCGTTCTATACAGATTGCGCTTGACGTGCTTGCAGCTACAGGCGTCCTTGTGGGTGAAAACGACAGAATCTTTCCGCAGCGCAACGTCACTCGCGCCGAAGCCGCAGCGGTAGTCGCCCGTGTGCTGCTCGGACCTAATGCAGCTGCTAAGCTGTGCAGTGGCTCAAAGACGGGATTTCGTGATGTCGATGGAATTTCGGGAGTGAATTTTGCGGCGGGGGCTATAGCCTATCTTGTCGGACGCGGCATCGTAGTCGGTGCGGGTGATGGTCGGTTCTTTCCAAACCGCAATGTGACGGGCACTGAGATTGCTGTAATGTTCCTGCGAGCGGTGGGGTTCGGCGTCAACGGAGAGTATGAAGGCCCGCATTGGGAGCGCAACGCAATAGTTGATGGAATGCGCTGGAGAATCCTTCAGGGCGGCGCTGACTTCATGGCTCCTGCTACTCGTGAAGAGATGTTTTTCTACGCTTATAACGCTATGAATACAAGGTCGAGCGACGTTGGCCTACGTTTTGTCAGCTGGAGCGCTGACCGTCAAGCGTATGTCCCAGTCATGCTTCAAGGCGCACTTCCTGACGTTGGCGGCGATAGGCTTGGTCTTGAGACAATTTACCTGAGAGTCTTTAGGCAATCGCCAATCAACCTTCGATATAGCTTTGCCAGAGACATCTTCGGGCGTCCGGCAGATGTGTATGCCATTGGGGGGGCTGAAATCGTGCTTAGTACATGGCCGGAGGCTCATGCACACACAACGGGCGCACCGATAGGCGAGATTCTTAACAGCTTTAACATAGGCCCCCAAGGGGCGGATGGCGAGATTCCAATTTTCGTCCAAGGCACGTTGGAGTACACGCCAGAGATTTGGCAAAGCGGGACGCCAGGGTATGGCTCATATGCAAACCTATCATTTACCGATGCCGATGCGTACGGTATTTCCGCAGCCCAGCTCAACTTCATTCATGCCAACACGCTAAACAGGGCGGCAAACAGGTGCGGAGAAGAGATTTCGGGACTAAGTCGCACTGAGCTCAACAGCAGGGTTCAAGCCCATGCGGGGCAAGGCGTTTTGATTGAAGTGTTTGTTGATGAGGCTACAAACAATATCCATACGATTGCGGTGGTCAGGACGGACATAGCACAGATAGTGCGCAAGTCTGATTTCTCTGTAACGATTATGCCCAAATTTGCTGATGGAGCGCATACCGGGATTGCACCGGCTGCGATTGACGCATTTGGCACAATAGATGTTCGCCGTACAAGCACCTTTGGTTCAGTTACCTCTTTGCTTGTGGTTCCGGCAAACCCGCATTTCGAGGCTCTTAGTGAACTGCACATCGGGGACTCCGTGCTTGTGTCCTTCGTGCGTGACAGCGGTTACTGGGTTTTGGGGGATATGGCAGTTCCGGAAACCGTCACCGGGGCGTTTACAGGCTCTATTCCAATGTCTCATTTTTCGACGGGTTATCTCACAGTAGGCGGCGCCACATACAGCAGGGCGCTGATTATGACTCCAATTGCGGCGCGCATGAGGTTAGCGGCGGAAAACAGAAGAGTCACGCTGGTGCTCGACATATTCAACAACGTAGTGGATATAGATGCCTCAGAGGCTGAAATATCCACACGTGATATTATTATTGTTACCGGCAATAGGCTGGGCGAAACGCCGTATGGACCTGTCTTGGTTGTCACAGGGTTTTATCCGGATGGAGTGGCTGCCGCTTTTTATGCAACGGATAGTCTGATTTTCCCGGGATTGGCAGGTGCAGGTGCAGGTCGGGATTGGATTAGGGATCAAGGTGCGACTGCGGGAGCAATCATCCGCACAGGCAGGCTGGGGCCGGGCACATGGGAATATGTCGCTACGCCCGAGTTGGAAGAAAATATGTTTGGCGTCCCGGGAGAGGCTCCCCCCTCTCCTTTTGCCCCGGGGCCGAGGGTGCGGGCGGAAACCGGCACGATTCCGCCATTGGGAGGGCTTATAGGAAATACCTCAACGCCCAATACGCCAAGGGTCGTAGCATTGGGCATGGGGGGAGGCCAAGAGGTTATAAATATCCCGGCAAATGCGTGGGGGGTTACGGTTGGCGGGCAGTTTGCCGCTTTTACGCCATATGCCCGGTATCACTTTTTTACCCCTGCCGCAGCGAGGGAATCAGGACTTGATGTCAGCGCTGAGCCGGGCGGAGTGGTTGTGACGAGGGACAGAAGCGAGGCGCTCAATGATTTTTCGTCAAATGGGTGGGCTGATGTGAACCAAATATTGGCAGTGGTGGAGTACAAAGGATTTGGACTTCCGCCTGTCATATCTGCACTTTGGATAGGGCTTGCAGCTGCTGTCGCCGGTGATGCTCGTGATGACTTGGTCTTCGTTAGAAGTGTTGAGGAAGGCTCTGCGCCGTTTTTTTTGGAAGGGGTTGGCGAAATGGTCTACCTCCATGAAGCTCGAGACATCAATGGCGAGTTGTTTGCCATGCCATTTCATTGGCCGTTTGGTAATGGCCAAATTGTCCCGGTGCCTGATTCGTTCACCGGAGAGGGGTTTTACAGGGTGGTGTCGATCGACGCCCATGGGCGACTAAACCTTGTACGGCTGGGCGACGGTGGTGAAATCGATGGCATTTCCGTGCTAAGCGGGCTTGTGGGCCCCGATGGCAACGCAAGGGGCGCAAGGGTCGGTGGGTTTAATTATTTTGGAGGCATATACTTCATAGATTTGGATGTCGAGCAAATATTGCCTCATCTGCATTGGATTCATGCTGAGACAGTGAGCCTTGTGCCCGGCACTACGGTAATCACCAACCTCACAAACATGCCGGCGAACAATCAAGAACAGCTTTTTGCCATGATAATGGCAGGGCATGAGGTAAGGGTTAGCGTGGCATACGTAATGGGGGCAAACATTGCCCGGATTCTGTTAGTGACTCACGCAGGTGCGCCGCTCACTGAGTAGGAGATGTCCAGGCTTCTCAATGCCTAGCCGATAGCAGGCACGGAAGAGTAATATGATTTTTCAAACACGCCCTAGAAAAATTCTTCTTGACAAGCGGTCAAAAATGTGAGAATCTGGCTGTGGGTGAATTTCGCCCTGCCAAAACTGAATATTGTAAATAGTGCTGAGTTATGGAAGCCGGTGAAAAACCGGCGCAGGCTTACCCCTACTGTTAGCGAGGACAACGAAACACATGCCATTGTCCACTTCGAGTGGACGAGAAGGCGTTTCTGCGGATGATTCGTAGCCAGGATACTTGCTCAATGCGAAAGCGGACGATTCTTGGGTTGGGGAATTAGTTTTTTTCCTTATGCATTTATGTAAGTGGTGCTTCCATTTTCCTTTTGCCTTTCTGCAATCGTTCGCAGGAAGGTTTTTTTGTTGCTAAAAGAAAGGATGTGGTGGTGTAATTTACCGGTGCTATTATGACAAATGATGAAAAAATGCGCTTGTTGCAAGCACTGAGAGACTATGCACAAGAGATAGGGCGCACCCCGACGAAAAATGAATTTCCCGAGTGGCGCAAGCTAAAACGCCATTTCGGGTCGTGGGAAAAAGCAGTGCAGGCGGCCGGGCTTGAATCGGCCAACAGCCGAAATCAGCACTCTATTCGTGCAAAGCAACGACGAAAATTTACTGAATGCATTAATTCTCAAGAGTAAGATTGGGCATGTTTCCAGGATTAGCTTTTTAGTAGAAAGAGGGGTTTGTATATTTTGAAAAAAACAACAACGCGGATTTTGGCGGTATTTTTGGCATTAATTATATCACTTGGGGCATTTCCTGCCCACGTGCTCGCAGCATATGACGCAGGGTATCCCGATTACGATAGCCACACTGCATACGCCGACACCTATGGCCCGGAGCTTCCCAACGAAAATGTCTACAAGCATGACCTCAGCGCCGCCATTTGGTTTGCGCAGTGGCGCGCGCAAGACGATTACACCGCTGAAAGCTGGGCAGTGCTGCAAGTTGCGCTTATGTTGGCAAAAATCGTTTATGCCAATGCGGATGCGACCCAAACGGAGGTTGATGAGGCGGCAATCAATTTGCGTGAAGCCATAAACGCTCTGGACGCAATAGAATACGAACCCGAGCTTGACTTTGAGGATCCGGAGGCGGTAGAGCCTGAGCCGGAGCCTGATGCAACTGAGCCGGAGTTGGCGGAAAAGGCATATTTGCGGGCGTTGATTACAGAAGCTAAGGCTCTGGACGAAGAACACTTTGCTGAAGAATGCTGGCCTAAGCTGCAGGAGGCAGTTAAAGCGGCGCTGGCTGTCCTGAGCAACGAATATGCAACCCAAGGCGAGGTTGATGGAGCGATAGCTAACCTTCTGGCAGTGATTGGTGCTATGGTGCCAGGCGTCACTAGGGGTGCGGCACTTTCCTCGGCACCGGAGGGCAGCGCATTCTTCAGTGTGCCGGAAGGAGCTACCTTTGGTGCGTTCAGAAAAGGCAACCGTCACTTTGCACCTTTTACGATACTTCCATCCGGCATATGCGTAGACCGCACTGCGGCTGCCGGCGGACGGGATGTATGGTGGGTGCAGCAGACGGCAAGCCACTTCCATGTCGAGGTTTATATCCCCGGCCAAACAGCCAAGCTGGCACGGCGGTTTAATTCCGTAGCAGCAGGATCTGAGACTGTGCTTAATCCGACTGCTCTTTCCGAATGGGTGCCGGGCCGTAATCTGGCTTGGCGGGATGCCAATGTTTATACAAACCTCGGCGATTCCGGAACCCTCAACCTCTCGGTGGGCGAATCATTCGAATTGGACACTTTCCGTGTCTGGCAGACCGTTGACACCGTTACGCTGAATTACTTCATTGAGCCGGAGCATGTTTTTGAACTGTTCGGCGGTTCCGCAAACATTGAGCGCATAGGCACTCCCGGCCGTGAGCGGCTCAGAATCACCGCCGTGGAACCGGGCGTAAGCGTTATTAAAGGCACCTATAACCCGGTGGAATACCAACTGGCGTCCGGCGCCACCGGCTTTTACGACGCCATAGATCCGCGCAACACGCTGGCGGTTGTCGTCAATGTCAGCGGCGGCGCTGATTTTAATACGGGTATAAATGTGCGCAATGATTTCGATACCTATTATTTCGATATTGCAGTTGGCTATCGTGAGTTTACATTTACCCCTCAAGCAGGTAGCATGGTTCGTGTTCATGAGCCGCTGAATAGTACCCCTTGGGGCAGCGGCTGGGAAACCTACACCGCCGCCGATGACGGCAGCTTTACAGTAAAGCTCAGAGATGGCCGCAATATAATAGAAGTGAGCAATGGCTCGTCAGTAAGACACCATGTGGTAAGAGCCAGGGGCGTTACCGTTGTTGTTGAAAACCTCACCCGGCCCGGAGAAGATTTTGCACAGGGGCACACGGCACAGATAAGCATTATAGGGATATCAGAGCCTGTAGAAAAGCTGGCCGGGATTTATAACCCCCAACCTGGAGCTGGTATCCGTTTTACCGACGGTGTAAACAGCTTTACAAGCAATACCGCCACACAGTATCAATCGCTTACCGCCACCCTCAGGACACAAGTTCGTCTTGACGATGCATCAAGAAACGTGTTTACAGGGCGCATCATAGGCTCGGGAGGCTTCGGCGACTTTCCTGGTTCTCACCGCAGCATCCCCCTTGATGGCGCTGTGCCGAATTTCACGGCACCGCCCGTGCCCAGAGAGGAGTTTGGTGCGGCTCCCGTGATTGTGCTGCCGGTAGCGGGCGGAGGGATGGAGGACAGGCCTGACCCAAGAGACGATGCCTATTATCAGGACGGCTGGTTTGTCGTACACAACCCGGATGGAAATCTGCAAGATGATATAGACTTTATTCTAAAACGGTACTTCGGCCAGTTTGCACCCCATAATTATTCGGTAGTGCGGAGGCTAAAGGTCACGGGGAGCATAAACGCCACCTATGATATCCGTCCTCAGTCGGCTATGCAGCGCGGACTTTTAGCTGCACATGGAGAACTCTCAATCGGCAATATGTTAAGTGGGGCTAATGAGCACCAGCAAGCCATATTAAGATGGATAGAAGAACTTGATTTTGTTGGGATTACCGAAATCACAGGGCATTCGGCTCCTCATTTTCCTGCCAGTGCGCTGAGGAGACTGCCATATCTTGAGCGTGTCCGCTTCCCGGTTGCTTCGAGCAGCTTTGGTGGTTTGAATACCTTTACCTTTGAGCACAGTGTACGTCTGAGTACAGTGGTGTTTGGCGACGGAGCGTTCACAGAAGGCGTTATCGACTTGAGAAATGCACATTTTCCCGGAGCCGGCAATGTTTTTAGAAGCACAGGAGCTATTGAGGTTGTTTTCCCACCGGGGTCGACGGTGCTTGCGGGCATGTTCCAAAATGACTTAACCGGAGCCAACGCCCACTTCAACAGGCTTGAGAGAGTAACCTTCCGTGGCTACGCACCTCCGACTAATTTTGCCGGAAATTCTTTTAACGGAAATACTCGGCTAAGGACTTTTGTATTTGAAAGCCCTACCGCACCTGCGGCTATTGTGGCATCCGCATTTACCGGCATAGTCCCATTTGCGCAGCGTGTCGCCTACGTTCCGAACCCCACTTCCGGAGGATACGACACCACCCCCTTCACCACCCATTTCCCTATTGCCAATATAAGGGAATTGCAAGGCATTAATACTGACCTGTTGACAGCGGCTATTTCGGAGGCGGAAGGCTTGGTTCAAGGCAACTACCGCCCCTCCGCTTGGGTGGCATTGCAAACAGCTCTTGCGGCGGCCAGTGCTGTTTTGCCTAATCCTGATTTCCAAGGGCAAATTGATGCGGCATACCGCCATCTGAGGGCAGCTATAAACGCCCTTGAGCGGCTTGCTGATAAAGCCGCACTTAACAATCTGATCGGCGTAGCCGGAGCCCTGGATGTGTTTGATTTCACGCCTTCAAGTTGGGATGAATTTTTTGCGGTGCTTTCAAACGCAATTGCAGTAAGCGAGAATCCGGAAGCTTCCCAGCAGCAGGTTGACGAAGCGCTAGGGCGCCTGAATTCAGCGATGGAAGCCCTAGAGGCGCTTGCCGACAAAGATGCGCTGATAGACGCAATCGGCAAGGCGGAGGCGTTAAACCAAGATAGTTACACTTGGGAAAGCTGGGGGTTGCTGCAATCGGCATGGGCTGTTGCTGTTAACACGCTTCACAACTCCTATGCCACCCAGGAAGACGTGGGTTCCGCCACAGACGCTTTGCTGGCCGCAATTGCAGCCTTGGTGCCTGCCGGAGGCGAAGTGAGCGACTATACAACCGTTTTTATCAGCTTTGAGGGATTTAATCTGGGACACGGCTTTTATATCGAGCCTGTCCGCATGACTATTCCATACGGCTCTACGGTAGAGTATCCGACGCAGGCTTTGCTAACCGGCAGGGGGCATACCTTTGACTCCGATACAGGAGATCGCTTCTTTTTGGACAATATAAGCGGCTTTAACCGCGGCTACTTTAACCCTCCGGATTACATCGACATAGATCTGGAAGACGACACAGAGGAAGGCGGCCCGCTGGGCGCATTAATGTTCTCCGGCGACTCCGGCTGGATGTTTACGCTAAATAACATAATACCTCAATATGGTGCGGGTGTTTTTGCGCTTAGGGACGGAGATGTAATACGCTGGCAGTTTTCCGTGCAGCAATGGGGCAGAGATCTCGGTGTGCTGTGGGCGGATTGGGATGAGAGCATATTCGGTCCGGCCCCGGCACCGCTTTTTACCCACGCAGACAAAACAGCGCTGATACGTGCTTTGTTTGTGCCGAATGCAGATCCGGTGGCAAAGCAGGTCGCCCTTGACGTAATTATTAACCCATTGGCCACGCCGGCACAGGTTGCGGACGCTCTTCAAACCCTTTTGTCCGGACAAGCGCCTCAAGTAAACAGGAGCGCTTTAAATGCGGCCATCGCCCAGGCGGAGGGCTTGGCGCAAGCAAACTTCACCCCCGCAAGCTGGGCAGCCATGCAAACGGCGTTGGTTACGGCAAGGCAAGTCCGCAACAACAGCGGCGCAACACAAGGAAATGTTGACACGGCTGCCAAAAATCTCGAAGCAGCTATGAGCAGCCTTGTGTACGCAACGCCGGCAGAACCGGTTGACAAAACCTTGCTGATTGTCGCCATCGCTCAGGCGGAGGGTTTGGCGCAAACAAACTTCACTCCCGCAAGCTGGGCGGCCAAGCAAACGACACTGACTGCGGCAAGGCAGGTTCGCGACAATGCCGGCGCCACACAAGCCCAAGTAAATGCGGCAAGGAATAATCTGCTCACGGCCATTGCTGCGCTGGAAGATGCAGCTGAATTTATGTATGCAATGAATCGCGCACTGGCCTATATCCGAAACGTGGTTCCAAACCCCAGAGTTAATGCTGTCGGCGGCGAATGGACAGTGCTTGCCTTGGCCCGAGCCGAAAGGCTGCAAGCGAACGACCCTTGGCTCCAAAGCTGGTTTGGCGATTTGACGCAGCGGCTGGCAGAGGCAGAGGCTCTGACCGCAGCAGGAAACAGCATCCAGAATCCTCCCGCCGTGGCGACGTTCCCGGCCAATTTAAGAAGCTGGACGGATTTTCAGAGAGTGACGCTTGCGCTCAGCTCTTTGGGAATAAATGCGTCTGCTTTTGAGGGGCACAACCTGACGGCAGTGTTCGGAACCTATGTGCCAAGGGCTCAGAGGCATTCGCTTAACCGCGGTATCAATGCGGATATATATGCGCTTATTGCCCTTAATGCCATGCCGTACAGCGGCAATAGAGAGCCATTTATTCAAGCGCTGCTGAGCGCTCAAAGAAATGACGGCTCTTGGAGCATGACGCCCCAAGCGCCTACTTCGGCATTTGATTTAGACATGACTGCTATGGCGGTACAAGCCCTTGCGCCTTACTACCGTCAAGGTGATCAGCGCGTTGTTGCAGCTGTTGGAAGAGCTCTGAACTGGCTGACAAACTGGTCGTCAACTTTTAGCTTCCCAAATGCGGAAAGCACGGCACAAATGGTTGTGGCGCTTACCGCCTTGGGGCCTGCATATGCCGCTGAAGCAGAATATTACGTGCAGTGGCTGCTGCGATGGTTTGATCCTGTGACAGGCGGTTTTAGGAGGCCTTTAGTCACCAGCCCGGTAGACCTTATGGCCACGGAGCAAGCGGCTTACGCCCTTGTAGCATACTGGCGCTTCATTACTGACGGTATGAATGCACTGCATGACATGCGCGACGCATTTTCGCAGGCTCCCATAATTATCGACAGAGCCGCACTAATCGCCGAGATTGCACTTGCGCAGAGGCTTAACGCCGCCGACTTTACCGTAGCGTCTTGGGCAGTTATGCAAGCGGCGCTAACGACAGCAAGAAATACCCGCGATAATGCAAATGCCACACAACAGCAAGTAAATGCAGCAAGGAACAACCTTAGGTCGGCGGTAGATGCCCTTGCAAGATCTTCGGGCGTGGATGTTACTGCACTGATTGGTGAGATTAGGAGGGCAGAAGGGCTTATTGCTCCTGAGTTCACTACAGCTTCATGGCTTGCAATGCAAACTGCCCTGGCTGTAGCAAGGCAGATGCACAGCGACACAGCATCCTCCCAATCCCAGGTTAATACGGCCGCAAGCAATCTTAGGGCGGCGATAGATTCACTTGTAAGGGTTACAAACTTTAATGTGCTCGACAGTGAGATTGCCCGCGCAGAAAGATTGGTGTCCGAAAATTTCACATCCGCATCTTGGTCACTTATGCAGACGGCGCTAACGGCAGCAAGGCAAGTGCGCAATAATAACGCTGCTACCCAAGCCGCAGTGGACACGGCGGCTAACAATCTTCAGGTGGCGATAAATGGGCTTGTTAGCACCGCAAGAGCAAGAATCAGCGTAATCGACCCGAATGCAACCGGCACGCAGACAAGGACATTCTTCGCTGAGCGGGAGTTTGTCCTCAATACGGACGAAACGGCATACAGCCTTTTGCGCAGAACCGGACTAAGCATTAGTTCAAGGGGAAACCCGGTGTATGTGGAGGCCATAAACGGTTGGGGCGAATTTGACGACGGGCCGCTCTCCGGCTGGATGTTCAGAATCAATGGCGAATTTCCCGACTATTCCGCATCGCTGCGTGCCCTCAGTAACGGTGACAGGGTAGAATGGCTGTTTACCCGCGATCTTGGGCGCGATCTTGGCGGGGCTTTTGACGGTGGCCGGCGCAACAGAGCCGCACTGGACGATGCAATAGCGGACGCTGCGGTGCGCGTGCAGGAAAATTATACTGCTGCAAGCTGGGCGGCGATGCAAACAGCGCTTACCGCAGCAAGGCGAGCACGCGACAATCAAACTGCAACCCAAGCGCAGATAGATGAAGCGGAAAGCGCATTGCGTGCAGCGCTAAATGGACTGTCAGCTATTGGAAGCACCCCGGCTTCAAGGGCAGTCGAGAGCTCAGAGGCCACAGTGCCGGTGGGGACCGCCGCTGAGCTATTGGCGCTTGCCCAAAGCGGCGAAAGCCACACTGTCGGGTCGGACATAGCGTCCGTAACGCTTGATGCGGAGACACTTGCAGGTCTGGTGTACGGCGTAAGCGCAGATACGGAAGTGCAGCTGATAACAGAGCTCTTGGGCAGCGACGCCGCATTGACTGAGCAACAGCTGGCGGCAGTGGGAAACAATCATGTCGTCAGGCTCACCCTCATGGTGGGCAGCAATGCCGTCCGGGAATTCGACGGCATGGTTGTGGTCTCCATACCATACACGCCACGCACATCTGCGCAATATCATGACCTTTTGACAGTTTACCACCTTGCCAATAACGGCGATATCCGGGAAATGGGCGGTGCAAGACATAATTCGTCCACTATGAGCTTCGCCACAAACCACTTCTCGATGTTCTTCATAAGCGAATGGATCAGCCCCTTTGCCGATGTCGGGCGCAGCGGTTGGTACTTCCGCAACGTGCGATTTGCATATTCTGAAGGGTTCATGAGGGGTACTGCTCCGGGGCAGTTCTCGCCCGGCATAAGCCTTTCGCGCGCAATGGTCGTTACGATGCTCTGGCGGCTTGAAGGCGAGCCGGATGTGAACCCGGCATCAGGAATCCGAAGTTCGGAGTTTGGTGATGTGGCGGCGGGCCAGTGGTATTCCGAGGCCATAGCATGGGCACATGCAAACGGCATCGTCAGCGGATTTGGCGATGGGCGTTTCGCCCCGGGCGACAATGTCACTCGCGAGCAGTTTGCGGTTATGTTGCGAAATTATGCTGAGTTTAAAGGGCAAACCACATCCGCAGATGCATTCAGAACGCTGTTCGCCGACGAGTATGCCATATCTGCATGGGCGCGGGACGCTATGAGATGGGCAAACGCAAACGGACTCATCGCCGGACGTACACAAACCACGCTGGTGCCAAGCGGCACAGCCACCCGTGCGGAAGCGGCGGCGATTTTAGAAAGGTTTATTTCGCAACTTTGCACAACTTATTAAAGGAGAAAAAACATGCGTAAAAAACTATCGGCGGGGCTGATTGCCTTTGTACTGCTAATTGGGCTTGCAACGCCTATTGGCGTGGCGGCACAGCCAAATTGGGAAACAACAATGAACGAAGCGCTGGATTGGATACGTGCCTCAGTTACGCCCAGCCCTGCAGTCGGCTCTGTCGGCGGAGAATGGGCAGTGCTGGCCTTGGCCCGTGCAGGCAGAGTGACGGCGGACGACCCTTGGCTGCGCGGGTGGTTTGCGGACTTAGATAGCCTGCTAAGCGAAGTGGACGCCCTAACAGCCGCCGGAGAAAGCATTCAAAACCCTGCGTCAGCAGGGACATTCCCATCGGCATTAAGGAGATGGACGGACTTCCAGCGCATAGCCCTTGCGCTTAGCTCTTTGGGGATAGATGCCTCGAACTATAACGGACGTGATTTGACGGCGTTTTTTGGGACATTTTCCCCTCCTGCGCAGAGACATTCGTTAAACCAAACTATAAATGCAGATATTTTTGCGCTGATAGCTCTAAATTCCGGACAATATAGCGGCGATAGAAATCAGTTTCTGGAATCGCTTCTGGACGCTCAGAGGCTCGACGGTGCATGGAGTTTGGGTTCCGGCCTGACAGCGGCAGGGATGAGCGATACAGATATAACCGCAATGGCGATTCAGGCCCTAGCTCCATTGTATGCCCATGGCGATGCGCGCGTTGTTGGCGCCGTTGGAGATGCGCTGCGATGGCTTCGAAACCAAACATTTACTGACCCGGAAAGCACGTCCCAAATGATTGTTGCGCTTACGGCTCTTGGGTCTGATTTTGCTGATGAAGCGGCATATTATGTAAATCGCCTGCTCCGCTGGTTCGATCCGGCTTCAGGAGCTTTCAGAAGGCCTAACCTTGATAGCCCGGTTAACATGATGGCGACGGAACAGGCTGCATATGCCCTGGTTGCGTATTGGAGGTTTGTCAGAGGCGTGGCTTCGCTGTACGACATGAGTGACGTTTTCGTCTCAAGAACCGAAACTCCAATCACACTTCCCGGAGAACTTCCGCCCGCAGAAAGCGGCGGGTTCCCGGGCAGGCATGAGGATGTCAGAGCGGTGGGGGTCACATCGCCCGGCAGGACATTTGCGGATGTGCAAAATCATGCAAACCGACCGGCGATTGAGGCGCTTGCGTCACGTGGGATTATTGCCGGAAGGAGCGAAACCGAGTTTGCGCCCGATGCAACTATGACACGCGCCGAATTTTCCGCAATAATAACACGCGGACTGGGCTTGCCCGAAAGAGCCGCTGCGGCAGTATTTTACGACGTCTCGTCGGGCGCATGGTTTGCCGGAGCGGTTGGGGCTGCGTTTTATTATGAAATTGTAACCGGAGTTTCGCCGACAGAGTTTAACCCGAATGGAACGATAACCCGGCAGGAGGTCGCTGTCATGATAGCGCGTGCAGCCCGGCTTGCCGGTTTGGATACGGCTCTGAGCGATATAGAGACTTTAAACATCCTGGCACAGTTCGGCGATTATCGCACAGCGGCGGCGTGGGCTTGGGATGCCCTTGCTTTTTGCTACCGAGAGGGAATTTTGGACGACTTTGAGTTCTACATTGAGCCACAAGCAACTATTCGGCGCAGCGAAATAGCCGAGATGCTATACAGGCTTCTCGATAGGGCAGGGCTCGTTTAAGGGGTAAGCGTGTATGCAGAAACATAAATCAAAAATCATTGCCGTCGCCGCTATTGTTGCGCTGCTCTCTGCCGCTTGGTTTTTTGGCGGAAGCCCGTCTGCCAGTACCGTGACAGCCGATGCTGCGCCTTCTCCCACGGTTATGGAAGTGCCCATGCTCCCCGAGGTCGACGCTACGCCTTCTCATGCGGACGCAACTGCGCCCGGGCGAAACCACCTGGAGCCGGGCGGAGCCGCTGCGCAGCTCCCGACCGAAGCTAAACCCGATGAAAGCCTCGGTGCCACCGAGCTTGATGAGCTTGAAGCCGCTCCGCTTGCCAAGGACTATCCCCTGGAGGTGCTTGCCGAGGCGCCTGGCGAAGCCCCAGTCAAATTTTCGGACGATACACAGGAGCAGGCGGCCGAAATATCCGATTCCGGTTCGATGGAGAAACGTGCGCCTGTAGAGCTGGAGGACATGGCAATAGGCGACGAGTCGTTCTATGTCACGCTGTCAGTCAGGGCGCATATGATTCTATATAACATGCACCTCCTGCATAAGGATAAGCACGAGCTTGTGCCCGAGGATGGCTGGATATTCCCGCCTGCGCAGGTCAGAGCCTATGAGGGCGAAAGTGTGTTCAACGTGCTCCAGCGCGAGATGCGGCGTAACAGGATACATATGGCGTCCCGCTTCACGCCGATGTTCAACTCAGCCTATGTCGAGGCTATAAACAATCTGTTCGAGTTCGATGTGGGGCCGCTATCGGGGTGGATGTACAGTGTCAACGGCTGGTTCCCGGACTTCGGTGCGTCGCGTTACCTGCTCAGCCCTGACGACGTTATAGAGTGGGTGTATACGGTAGACTTGGGGCGTGACTTGGGCGTTGACGTCAATTAATAATTAAGCTAGTTGATGGGGGTGAGTTTTGCTTGGGTAGGGATACGTTTTCCGGATTTCATCCGTTGGTGAATATGCTTTATTTCGTAGTGGTCATTGGGTTTAGCATGTTTTTTATGCATCCTGCCAGCCTTGTGATTTCGCTTGTCTGCGCCTTTTCTTATTCAGTGTACCTTAGCGGCGGGAAGGCGGCGAGGGCGGGAATTTCAG